>Ga0209137_1004327_pt1 | contig 11363 bp, 6 predicted proteins | sample SaaInl5LU_22_DNA_FD_184642 | JGI IMG/M metagenome (GOLD analysis project Ga0209137, IMG submission 184642) | Marine microbial communities from expanding oxygen minimum zones in the Saanich Inlet - ESP_105LU_22_DNA (SPAdes) (version 2) | ecosystem: Environmental > Aquatic > Marine > Intertidal...
AGGTGTGCGGTCGCGCGATCCACAGTCATCTCCGTCAACTCTCGCACGCGGCGACGGCACCTCACGAGCGCCTCCGCGTCTTCCGCTTTTCCCTCTGACAACGCCCAGTCCCGGTACAGTTCTGCCTCTCGCACGATCAGCTCGTGGTTTTCCGCCGTGTCGAGCGCGTCGCTCAGAGAGGGCGAAACCGTCTCCGCGAGGGTCGTCTCGTATCCGAGCACCTGCCTCTGTTCGCGAGGATCCGGGCGAGCGCAGCACGACGAGAAGCGCTCCCACTCGTACGCTTCCTGATCAGCCGTCCGGCGGGTAGACAGCTCTTCGGCGCGGGCGAATTCGAAATCTTCTTGCTCCTTGGCCTGCGCCGCGAGGATCGCATCCGCCGCCGCGACGCGCTCGGCTTCCTCTGCCGCTAACACCGCATCCTCGGCTTCGCGTTTCTTCCTCGCGATCTCTGCGAGCCGCTGACGCTCCTCTTCCTCCGCCGCAGCAGCAGCCGCCGCGGCCGCCGCCGCGGCTTTCTTCTCGGCGAGTTTCTCCTTCTTACTCTTCTTGTCCGGCTGCGACGTGAGGAGGAGACGGGGGAGGAGATGGATGATGGAGGTCAGCGACAGGAGCGGCGACGGTTGGACTGCACGCCCGAAGAAGGAGAAATCCGGGCGGATGGGGAGAATGCAGCGGACGGGGGCGAGAGAACGGCGAGCCTGGGACGAACCATCTTGACTCCCCGTCCGACAAATTATTCGCACCGCGCACCGAGGCGTGCCTTTCGCCGGACAACACTTACGCTGCCGCGTGTCCGCACGCCCTTCGGTCTGGTCGTCGCGTCTCTCGTCGACTCTAAAAGTGGATCGGTCGTGTTGAGTCGGCAACGGCGTGATTCCGGTTTACGACGTCTTTTTCACCCTCCAAGGGCACCTACCGTCGGGATGCCCCCGACAGAAGCACGAGCGCGTGCGATGAGCCTTCGTCGCGTCGCGGCTCGAGGAGCGCACATCGCATGGAAATGCGCGGCGACTCCAAGCGTGAGGACTTGGCGTCCCTTAGAAACGGCTGAGTTGGCGTGCGCGTCCCGGGAGTTGGCTCGGTGCCGACGTGGTCCTAGAAACTTCGCGTCGAGCCCCATCGAGGATAGCGATATCTTCGGCGTGGGGGGCTCTCAAGGTATCGATACGTACACGAGCAAGGGTTTTGTCATTGGAGGGGTGGAGTACCAAGGAAACGTGTTTTTGTATCAAGAACTGTCGCTGTTGTGGGGGGTGAAGACGGTGGAGGAGATCACACCAGACGCGCTCGTCGCCGCACACATCGTCGACCCGGCGCCCGATATTCTCATCGTGGGCTGCGGGAACAAAATAGAGGCGCTTCCAGCGGAGACGCTCGAGTTCTTCCGAAACACGGAAACGATGTTGGAGGTGTTAGACACTCCGAACGCGATAGCGACGTACAACATACTTGTGCAAGAGGGGAGGCAAGTAGCGGCGGCGCTCCTTTTGCCTTCGGCGTGAGTTTTGTGCGACGAGTGAAACGAAGAGCACAACGTGTAATGGATAGTTTGCAACGCCGTGCATCGTACCCACGCATCACGCGTGAATCGCGTGATTGTCTGCAACATCCATAGAACCATGATCGATCTCGCTGGCGCGTCGATAAACAACTTTGCAGCTTCAACGCGGTGCCGCGAGAAAACAGCCTGTACAAAAGCAGCTAGAAAATCGGCTGCTCGAAAATCGTCTCGAAAGACTTTTCCTCACATTCGAAAGGGCGCCCCTTGGTGCGTGCACCACCTCTCTAGCCGGGGTAGGCGCAAGGGGGTAGGAATATACCCCGCGCTCTAAGATGGAGCCGGGTGAGGACGATGGCGTGTTTCTGAGCAGCGACGTGGACCTTGACGTTCGTCTGAAGGTGCGTGCCGCGCAGTCGAGCCCGTGTTCTAGGAATTCGCAAACTCAAAAAGGACTTCTCTCGCTAAAGCGCTCCTCCCCTCCCCACTTCCAACCTCTCAGGTTACTGAGTTCCACGGCCGCTTACCTACGGTGCGTATGCAACCTCGCGACTGACGTTCGGTGTTCAAGGAAGTATCTCCCCAAGCGCTTACCCCGCCCCTCCTCACCTCTCTCGCATCTCAGGAACTCTTGTCGGGTAAAGGTCAAGCCGAACTCAGCGTTAGCTTTCAGTTGTTCGCGGAAGACGAGCCCTTGACGACGCCGACCTGCACTGCCGCTGGGACGTTCGAGCAAGGCACCGTGGTATGGGGAGAGACGTTGTTTTTCCCGATAAAGTACCGGGACTTGTCTGGAAACGCGAGGCTCGACATCAAGGTCTGGAACGCCAGGAACATACGAAGGCGCGAACTCATCGGTGAGGCGACATTCCGCTTGTTTGACGAGCACCGTTCGCTTTTGCGGGGAAACCAGCGCATTTCTCTTACGCGCGCGCACGAAGGGAAACTCGCGATACAGCCGTCAGGACTCGAGACGACATCGACATCGACGGAGTGGGGCGATCTGAACATTCTCGAGTCGCGGCTGAAAAGCTATGAGCATGGTGATGTCGAAGCGGTGGATTGGTTGGACAGATTGACGTTTGCGAGAATCGCGCAGATGCAAAGCGCCCAACGCGCAGAACAGTACGCACAAGGACAGATGGATATTCACGTCGAACTCCCGATGTTCTCAGCGCCAGTGATGTTTCGGGAACATGCTCCCGTGTCGTCTGCGCCAAGCACGGCACCTCGTTGGGATCAGCTCATCTGGCTCGTGGACAGTGAAGTGAACATGGGCCTGGAGAACCCCGCGGAGCGCAAGCATCAAAAACTCACGCGCAGCGTCGCTCGAGGCGTGGTGGACCACGACCTGAAACCGAACGGAAACGAAAAACGCAGTCTGGCGGCGGCTATTCGCTTGCCACCCACTCGCGTGCTCGGCGCAGAGTACAACGCCCTGCTGTGGAAGTTTCGCTTCTCTTTGCGGGCGGAATCCGACGCGCTCACCAAGTTCCTGAAGTGTGTCGATTGGGCCGACGCCGAAGAGGCGAAAGCTTCTATCGAGTTGATGTACCAGTGGGCGCCGATCGATCCGGCTTCAGCGCTCGAGCTGTTATCTCCTACTTTCACGAACACTGATGTGCGAAAATACGCCGTCTCGGTCCTGTCGGATGCCGGGGATGATGAGCTCATGGGTTATCTGCTGCAGCTAGTACAGGCGCTGAGGTACGAGTCAGAGGACGACAGCCAGCTGGCGAGGTTCCTCGTCGACCGCGCCGTCGCGAACCCGGTGTTGGCGAACTTTCTGCACTGGTACCTCGTCGTGGAGTGGGAAGACCCGACGTTCGCACCTCGATCTGCGCACACGCATCAGCTTTTCGAGGAGGCTTGTCGATCGACAGGCGCGGTCGGTGAAGAACTGTGGGACTCTTTGCGGCGACAAAGCGAGCTCATGGCGCAGCTAACGGCCATCACGCGCGAGCTGAACGCGATGGGACGGGGTCAGCCTAAGAAAGTCGAACGGCTGAGGGGCATCCTCTCCGACCAAGGCGCCTTCGGTGAGCTCGCGTCATTCTCTTCACCTCTCCCCCTGCCTATCGATCCCACTTCCACGGTGACTGGAATCCTTCCGGAGCAGAGCACGGTTTTCAAGTCCGCTCTGAGTCCGCTGAAACTCGCGTTCCGCACGTCGAGCGACGAGGTGGTGAACATGATTTTCAAGAAGGGCGACGACTTGCGACAAGATCAGTTGTGCGTACAGATGATCTCCCTCATGGATCGGCTGCTGAAAAGAGAAAACCTCGACTTGAAGTTGACACCGTTCCGAGTGTTAGCCACCGGTGGGGACACGGGATTGATCGAGTTCATCCCCTCGCAGGCCATGGCGGACATTTTAGCGGAACACAAGACGTTGACGAAATACCTCGCGATACACAACCCGGATCCCGACGGGCCGTACGGTTGCTCGACGGATGCGCTCCTGAAGTTCGTCAAGAGCTGCGCCGGGTACTGCGTCATCACGTACATCCTCGGAGTGGGTGATCGGCACTTGGACAACTTGATGCTTGCTCCAGACGGACGCATGTTTCACATCGATTTCGGATTCATGATGGGACGCGACCCGAAGGTGTTCCCGCCGCCGATGAAGCTGTGCAAGGAGATGGTGGAAGCCATGGGTGGAACCGACAGCGCATTCTTCGGCAGGTTCAAGACGTACTGTTGCGAGGCTTACAACATCCTGCGAAAGCACGTGGTGCTGATCCTGAACTTGTTCAGCTTGATGGAGCACTCGAACATTCCCGATATCTCGCAGGACAGCGAAAAGGCCCTTCTGAAACTCGAGTCTAAGTTTGCGCTCGATCTCGACGACGAAGCGGCGATGCAACACTTCCAAGTGCTGATCAACGAGTCCACGAACGCGTTGTTCCCGCAGTTCTTCGAGACGACGCACAGGTTTGCACAGTACTGGCGGTGATGACGCGCGTTTTAGAATTTTAAAATAGCTCTACCTAGTCTTGGTCCATGTCGATGTTGTTCGGCTTCTGAGAAACAGATGTGGCGTTGAACGTCGCCTCTCTCACTACCCTGTCATAAATGCTCATCGCCGCGACCGATCCTTCTCTCGACATCAGAAGCTTCTCGAGCTCCTGGTACGTCGGCCTCGTCTCGAACGTCTGCACGCACTCCGGCATCGTGTCGGCGGTCATCTCGGTGAGGACGAAGAGTTGCCACGGCTGCTGGTACGACTTTAGCAGCCGAACGGTCTCTCCCTGAATGCGCTGCTCGGAGAGCCAATACACCTGTTCGAACTGCGCGAGAAACTCTTCGTTTTTCTTCTTCCACGGACCGATTCCGAGATCGCTGATGAGGTTCGAGCCATCGTTGTTGGTGCGAATCTGAGAGTTGACCACAGCAAGAGGCCCGCTCTTCTTGCCCTTACCGGCGATATTCTTCAACTCGGGCAGGGTCTCCGCGGTCGGGAACACCATCGCCTGCGCACCTTCGGTGGAGAGCACCACCACCGCGTCAGCGTCTTCGATGATGCGTTGCCTGACGTCCGCCTTCTCGTCGGTGCCGATGTTCTTCAAGAGCTCACCCACCATCGGCGCGATGGCTTGGTACTGCTGACGCACGCCGCCCGGCCAGTCATCGAGATCAGTCGCGCCGATAAGAGGAAGGTTGAACTCTATGGATACCAGTTCCTTACCGTCGGCAGTGGCCCTGCGGACCGCCTCGGCAGCCTGCGCGACCTGTTCTTTCGGCGATCGAGGAAGCCTCGGCGGAGACGTCGTGGCCCCGTCGCAGCGCACCACGCCTCGACCACTGGAGCTGATGCAACGACGGGAAGTCCTCGATACGCGAGCGCTCAGACCCTTAGAGGGCCGATACGTCGTGAACCCTACATGTGATGCGGCCGCCATAGCCATGGCCAGCGCGTGTCTGTGTGTGGGACGACCTTATCGGATCTCTCAGCTACGAAACGCGCGGCCAGTTGTCCTGTCCGAAACGCCGGGAGCGACCTCGACTCCGAAATTGACTTGCAGAGTTCACGAAAAGTCGAAAACGAGAATTTAATAATCAAAGCGCACTCGGCACCCAGTTCGTTTTTAGACGCCGCCGCCGCCGCTGCTCGGTCACACGGCGCACGCACCAACAGCGCGCGGGCGCGCGGTTTTCAGGTCATCGGAGGAGCTCGAGGGGCTACTGAGGCCTCCTTCGGTGTGCGTGAGCACGGTGTGATTCTCCCGGTACGATTCTACATCGCGCCTAACGCGAGGCAGTGCTGCCACGGCGTTAGCAGCCGGGAAATCTCGACAGCCATGCAGGGCGACGATGCGTGGCAGTTTTACAAGGGGAAGAACATCCTAGCTCCCATGGTTCGGGTGAATACGTTCCCCACTCGGCTTCTCGCGGCCGAGTACGGGGCCGATATCGTTTATTCCGAGGAGCTCATCGATAGGAGGTGCGTTGAACTCGGAGATCTTCCCTCTCTCCTTTGCTTCGTTCACGTTTCACGAACACGGACACGGTTCCAACACCGCTTTCTGACGTACGAATGAGTTGTCGCGCGTTGCTGACCTTCTTAATTCACTTCCGCACTACCTTTCAGATTGATGCTTTGCAAACGCGTCGAGAACGAGGAGTGGGGCACGATTGATTACATAGACGATAAGCTCCCGGAAGAAAACTCGAACCGCATCGTGTTTCGCACGCGGAAAGAGGTGCGTAGACGACCCGCCAGCCTCCTTTGAAGCGCTTCACGAAAGGAATGCGTCCCTGTGCTGACCCTTTAACCTTCATGAATCGTAGGAGAAAGAACGTCTGGTCCTGCAACTCGGCACTGGCGAAGCTGGTAGAGCGATGAAGTGCGCAGAGCTCGCATGCAAAGACGTGAAAGCCATCGATATCAACATGGGTTGCCCCCTGAAATTCTCCACCACCAGCGGCGCTGGCGCTGCATTACTCAAGAAACCAGAAACAATCAGGGATATTCTGACAACGTTACGGAGAAACCTGCCTGACGAAGTGGGCGTAACGTGCAAAATCAGACTGCTCGACAGCGTCAAGGAAACAATCGAGCTCGCGCAGGCGATAGAGAAAACCGGCGTGTCTGCCTTTGCGGTGCACGGAAGGTACGTCCACCAGCGGCCAAGGGATCCTGCACACTGGGACGTCATTAAGCAAGTCGTCGAGTCTGTTTCATGCCCGGTGATAGCAAACGGTGATGTCTTTGTTTACGAAGACTTTGAACGCATACGAGAATCGACAGGTGCAGCCGCTGCGATGGCTGCTCGTGGTGCAATGTGGAACCAGTCGATTTTCAGCAAAGGCGGAATGATACCGATTCGTGAGAACTTGATGAAGCTCATGACAAAGTGTCTGGAATGGGATCATTCACTGCGAAACACCAAATATCTTGCGAGGTAAGAGCTGCGAACATTACCTCCTGCAGACATCTCTACGAAACATTCAAACGGCGCGCTAACGTGTATTCCTTTCTTCCAATCTTTTCATTTCTTCAAATCGCAGAGAAATTTTAATTAAAAGTACTGGGCTGGAGAACGAAGAAGGGAGGGCATTAAACAAGTCGAACACTGTGGCGGAAGTGGGGAAGGTGTTCGACTTGCCGGATGGTATCGTTGGGCGCAATCGTCTCGCCCCGTTGAAGCGATCTTTTGACGAAGTCGGTGATGAGGCTTGACAGTGATATACAGTGATTTAGCTTTTAGAACTTTCGTGTCTCCGCTTATTGCATTATTCGTTGAGCATGTCCATATATTATAGCGACATTGCTATATAATATCATCCCTTTCGCGAGGGAACGTACAATCTCCCCCCTCGCGGTTCCGGCGATGTTTCCCCGCAAAAGTTTATTATGTAAGCGCTAAGGATGCAACAGCTCGAATGATGTAGTTATGCGTGTTATTGAATGAATTTTGGTGTTTGCGCTTTGAATCTTGAATACGTTTCAATCGTGTACGCGCTCACTCGATTTTTGTTTTGAATCTATCATGCGTCTTGGCGCGCGCTATGCCTAAGGTTTGACATCAGCGAAACTAATACAGACTATCGTGTCGATATGACGGCGGCTGTGCTCCTCTCCGGACACCATCGTCCGTACCTGCTGAAGGATATTGACTAGAAAGTGAAGCGTTACGATACGCACCAACGCCGGGGATAGGCTGCCGCCGCTCTAAGGGAGGAAGCTTCAGTTCCGCAACACCCATGGAAGACGGTTGTAGCATCGTCGAGCGATAGCGGGCGCTTCCTCCGTAACTTCCCAGGTGTTTCCCGCGTACCGGGATATCACCTCTGTCGTGCGTGCTCAATTCGCGCGAATACTGTCCCACCCCGTGCCGCAAACCAGCTGCGGGCGCGCCATAAGTGTCCCTTCTCGCAATCGGGGGACTTCGTCTGTCAAGTCCGTACGTGTCCCGGCCGAAGTCGTACCTCGGCCCCGCTCCCGAAACTCCCGAGCTTTTTTCTGAAACTCCAGAGTTTCCTTTTCCGTATCCACCGAGGTTAAGTTTATGCAGGGGAGCGATGCTCTCAACACCGTACCCACCAAATTGAGAGGCACGCAAACGCGAACCACCAATGAGTGGATCATGACTATTTTGCGCAGCTGCACCGTTGCCGTAGTTGGAATACAATCTGGAACCAGTAACGTGCTGAGGCGCGCGTTGCTGAACTTGCATCGGGCGGGAGCTGCTTGCGGTGCCATATAGCTGACTTCCGACGCGTTCTTGCAGATCCCCTCGCGACGTCGTGTTCTCGCCGTTGGCGTACGGCGGCGGTTTACCAACGACGTCCAAAGGCTGTAATCCTCGGGTGTAATCCCTCGACCCTGAGCTCACCCTCGAAGACAATATGGAACTCGCGCTTGGTTGAGCGCCGAGGCTCGCCGGCTTCTGAGCCAGAGGGTTGTTGTAACTGCCAAACGAGGTCGCCGCCAAAGGTTTGCTGAGCAGCGGGTCGCGCATGGCAGAGCCCTGCTCGTTTTTCGGTTCATGATGCTGGTAGTGATGCCGACGCGGGATAGTTTGTTCTGACGTAACGTCGTGGCGGCCTCGATCTGTCACGGATTCTACCCGCTGTTTGGCTGCTTGAACGTGCTGCGAAGCGGACGCGGAACTGTTCTGGCGCGACGCGGGCTCGCCCCAACGCGATTTCGCGACCGGCTCTTGCGGAGCGGGAACAGATGACACCGAATTGCTCGGTTGGAGCGGTTCGTGTCTGTGGATTTCGTGGGCGTCTACGTGTGGACTGGCAGCGACCACAGCCTCTTCAGATGTTCTCGTCTGAGCCGAGCGTCGCGCCTGAGGTTTCGGTTCGTCTTTCAAACTCAGCGGGTTGGTGATGCCGGTTTGGAAGAACGGCATCTGAAGGCACTGCACGGCGGTGGGACGTTTCGTCGGGTCCCACTGTAAGCATGCCTCCATGAAGTCAAGCGCCTCCTTGCTAGCATTGGGGACAAGCTTTTGTAGCGGCGTCGGATCGAACTGGGGAAAGTGAAATCCCATCTTGCTCGCCAACTTCATCCCCTCCGGCCACGACTGTTCGTTCGGTGTGCCGTTCACGGCGCAAATCTTATAAATCTCATCTTGCTCGCTGCTCCCCGGAAACAGCGGCCGCAGGCTGAACAACTCCGCGGCGATGACACCGATGGCGAAAATATCGATCGGGGAGTTGTAATACGGCGACCGAAGTAGCACTTCCGGAGCTCGATACCACCGCGTAGAGACATAGTCCGTGTAAGGCGGCCTCGACCGAATCTCGCGAGCCAGCCCAAAGTCCGCAAGCTTCACGGTATCCTCGGTGATGAGGAGGTTTTCTGGCTTGAGGTCTCTGTGGAAGTACCCGTGCTTATGCAAATAAGCGATGGAGTGCAGAATCTGATAGATCCAGTTCTTCACCCGGGTCTCGGAGAAGTACCTATCGCGGTCCTTTATTTGTTGATACAGGTTCTGCTTCATGTGCTCGAACACGAAGTACAGCTCGTCGTTCTCGCGAATGACTTCCTTCAACTTCACGACGTTGGGGTGGTTCAGCTTGCGCAAGGACTTCACCTCACGAAGGGAGATGGCCTCCTCCCAGCTGTAGAACTTACGCTTCATCTTCTTGATGGCAACCACCTCGTTCGTCTCTCTGTTCGTCGCCTTCCACACGCTGCCATACGTCCCGTCTCCGAGTTGCTTCTGCACCTTGTATCGATTCATGGCTTTAGAAGCCGCGAGCGGGGATCACCCACCCGCTCCGCTCGGCTCACCTGGTATGTCTCTCACCTAGTAAAGGACCGCCTGCCGAGGCAATCGGCACCGCCGATACAGCCGATACGACCTCCGTCGACAGTATCGGGCGGGCTTCCTTCGGTCAGAGGGTCCCCCGCGGCCCCGAAAGTGCCGTTTTCGATCGGAAAAGACGCCTCTCAACGGAAGGCCGAGAGCCCGCGACTCCGACGGCGACGTTTGATTAATTTCGCGGACATCGCAGACCTCGAGACCTGGCGGTCAAGTTTCGTTTCGTTTCCTCACAGAGGAGGGGGCCGAAAAAGAGACTCGTGTCGGCTCGTGGGGTATACGCGCGGGCGCCGCGGGGTGTGCACCTCGCGCTGAGGCAGGTCGCGCCGAGTCGAAGCGAGTGTGGGGTACGCTCGGATTCCATCGGCTAGACTCTGACAGTTTCGCATCTGCCTCCACTGGGAAGCGACCCGGGCGCACGTCGACTGATATTCTTTTCGATGGCGAACTCGAGATCTGCGCTGCGTCGCGTCGCCTGGCTTGTGGTGCTGCTCCTCGGTTTTGTGTCGTGTGCGGCTCGCGATGCCGATCCGTACAGGCTGCTCGATATCAGCCGTGGTGCCACCGACTCCGACATCAAGAAATCGTACCGCAAGCTCTCCCTGAAGTACCATCCAGACAAGCAGCAGGGCAAAGCAGCGGACGAGGTGGAGAAAGCGGCGAACAAGTTCATGTCGATCCAGAAGGCGTACGAGACGTTGTCAGACCCGGAGAAGAAGCGAAACTACGACATGACCGGATTCGCTGATCCCAGGGACGCGTATAGGTCGTCGCCAGGAGGGCGCGGCGGCCAACAGCAGCGTCGCGGTCCGGGTTCTGCTGGACGCGGCGGGTGGGACTCGGATACCGCCGGCTTTCCCGGCGCCGGAGGCCGGTTCGGCGGATTCGGGTTCCCCCAGGCTGACCCGATCACGTCGGAGACCCAGGATCTGACCCCGAAGAATTTCGAGAAGCTGGTCTTGAACAGCAATAAAGTGTGGCTGATTCAAGTGTACCACGATGCGAGCGAGAAGTGCCAACGTGCGGCGCCCGTATGGGACCAAACTGCGCGAACGCTCGACGGCAGCGCTAAACTCGGTCGGGTCAACATGGCGACGTATCCCGACCTCGCCGCGAAGGTTGCCCCTCAGCACCGGTTTTCCTCGTCTGCGGTGTCACCAAAAGACCTTCCCGTTGTGATTGGCTTCGACAAGGAGTGTGCCGCGTTCTCGTGCAAACGTCGGTATCGGGGGTTCATGCGCGAGACAGCACTGAGCAACTATGTGCTCGATCGCATGCTGAAGTACAAGCAGGTTCCGGAGTACACGCGCGACACACTTCCCATGTTTCTCGAGAGCGAACCGAGCAAAGTTAAGTTCGTGGTATTCCTCTCTCGCTCATCCGCGCCCCAGCCGCTCTTGAGGCGCGCGGCGACCGAGTACGAACGCGAGGTCGCCTTTGCGGTGGTGCATCACAAGAGGGTCGACGCGTCGCACTGGCTGAAAAAGTTTGGGGTCCGCGCGCACTCGGCTGTCATGGTGATCAAAGAGGACGGCAAGAAAATCGTGGAACACGACGTCACCGGGAAGGGGAAGTTGCGG
>Ga0209137_1004329_pt1 | contig 11360 bp, 10 predicted proteins | sample SaaInl5LU_22_DNA_FD_184642 | JGI IMG/M metagenome (GOLD analysis project Ga0209137, IMG submission 184642) | Marine microbial communities from expanding oxygen minimum zones in the Saanich Inlet - ESP_105LU_22_DNA (SPAdes) (version 2) | ecosystem: Environmental > Aquatic > Marine > Intertidal...
CTGAACCGCTTCCGCTCAAAAATTGTCAAACCGATGCTGGCCTGCCGCGTGCCACGGCGCGCAAAATGGCGCTTTGACACACCACCAGCAGAGTAACCCGAGCGGCGCTAAACCGTAGCGACCGCGTCGGGGTTGCGCCGCAAAATCGACCAGTTAAGCGCACCAGCGACGCTGACCCACGCAAGATACGGAACCATCATCCACCCCGCGATAGGCAGCACCAGCCAGAAACTTACCAACGTCCCAAAAACCGCAATCCACAGCACCACGAGCGAAATCATCGCCGCACGAATGCGCTTTAGCCCGAAGAACACAGGGCTCCAAAGCGTATTTGCTGCAATTTGAAACGCCCAAAACGCCAAAGCCAAGCCTACGCCTTCTCGACCGGCCACCAACGTCGCGGCGACCGAGCTGAGGATGTAAAGCGTTACCCAAGTAACAGGGAACATCCAATCTTTTGGCGTCCAGCGTGGCTTGTTAAGCCCGCGGTACCAGCCATCCGGCGGGAACAGAGACCCTGTTGCCGCAGCCGTGCAGCTTGCCGCCATAAAGACGATGAAAATTGACCAATCCATGTGGGCTTCACCTTTCGCGTGAGTACCCCGTTACCTAGTGACGATATTCGTTTTGTCCATTTGTTCGCGCGCCTTTAAATCAGACAGGATCGCCAAAACGTCATCACCCCAAAACGGTCGCGCAGGCGTTTTGCGCGCAGCCGCATCAACCAAGAAAGCCACTTCAGGCAAGGGCCGTGCATATACCACAGCAGATTGTGGCATCATAACGCTCGCCCCTGTCCGCAAAGCAGCCTGTGCAATCCAACCCAGCTTTTGCCCCTTTGATGTGTGGGCACGGGTGCTAATCGTGTCATAGCCCGCTTTTTGCACCTCGCGACCGATGCCACCGTAAATCAAACGGGCCGCAAAAATACCGGTCCGCGCCTTAAGCGGTAGCGCCGAAATCCCTGCTTCCGACCGCATGTAAAGCCGGTTTGCATCCATCACCAAGCGCCGCACCATCGCGCGGATTGCCTTGCTAGGGCGCGGATCAGCGAACACGTCTTCTGCACTCAGTCCAGCTGCGTCCAGCCATTCGGTTGGTAAGTACATGCGCCGCTCACGGGCGTCTTCGCCAACGTCACGCGCAATATTGGTCAGCTGCATCGCAACGCCCAGATCACACGCGCGCGCCAAGGCATTCTCATCCCGAACGCCCATCAAAACACACATCATCGCGCCAACAGCAGAAGCCACACGCGCGGAGTATCCATAAAGCTCCTCGAGCGCTTCATACCGCCGCTCAGTCGCGTCCCACGCCAAGCCCTCCAACAGCGCCTCAGGCAAAGCGCGCGGCATTTCGAATTGCTCGATAATGGCAGCAAATGCGCGGTCCGCAGGCGCATCAAATGGGCGGCCTGCATAAGCGCGATCAAGACGTTCTTGCAACCGCAACACAGCCGCTGCTTTGTGGGCATTCAAATCAACCGCGTCATCAGCAAGTCGACAAAATGCATAAAGCGCAAGCGCAGGGTCGCGGACTTTTGCGGGCAATAATTTACTTGCCGCATGAAATGAAAGCGACCCATGGCGGATCGCTTCTTTGCAATGCTCAAGATCTGCTGGTGCGATCATCGGACTGCCCTTTCCGAAAGAACAGGTTCAACCCCACTCGGAGCGACATCAGGCACCATCTTGGCCAGCACCTCTGCACTGCTCACAACACCCGGCACACCCGCGCCGGGGTGCGTACCAGCACCCGCCAAAAACAATCCCGACACTTCTTCTGAAACGTTGTGAGGACGGAACCACGCACTTTGCAGGATACGCGGCTCAAGACTAAAGCCCGATCCATTTGGCGACAGATACCTGTCGCGAAAATCTTCAGGCGTAAACGTAACTTGCTCTGTGATTTTATCCGCAAATCCCGGGATATGCTGTTCAAGAACGGCGCTCACTTTGGCGCGGTACGCTTCAACATCGCGCTCCCAATCGACACCATTTTTGTGACCCAGATGCGGCACCGGACTTAATACGTAAAACGTGTCATCCCCATCAGGCGCAACCGTTGGGTCGGTCAAGCTGGGGCGGTGAATGTACAAACTAAAGTCATCCGCAAGCTTACCCTTAACGAAGATATCTTTCAGAAGCGCCTCATAGCGCGGACCATTCACAATGGTGTGGTGCCCGACATCTTTCCACTCGCCACGGGTGCCTTTGGTCCCGAAATACCAAACGAAAAGACCCATTGACCATCGGCGGCTTTCCATCTTTTTGTCGGTCCAGCGCGCCCGTTTATGACCGCGCAAAAGATGCGTATAGGTATGACCGGCATCCGCGTTACTGACCACAATATCAGCATGGATCATCTCACCGCTCATCATCCGCACACCGCAACACCGCCCCTGTTCAACCATGATCTCATCGACCACGCTGCCCATTCGGAAAATGCCACCCTGCTCTTTCACCACATTGGCCATCGCATCGGCCAACTTCTGAACCCCGCCAATCGCATAATGCACGCCAAAGCGTTTCTCCAAATATGCAACTAGCGCGTACATGCTTGTCACTTTGCGTGGATCACCGCCGATAAAAAGCGGGTGGAACGACATAGCCATGCGTAGTCGCGCATCCTTGAACCGCGCCTTCGCAAGGCCCAGAATGGATCGGTCCGCACGAAGCGCTGCGAACAGCGGCAATACCTTTATGGTTTCCCAAATGCGGTGCATCGGCTTGGCGACCATGCCCTCAAAACCAACCACATAGCGGCGTTCGGAATCTTTAAGAAAACGGCGGTAGCCCTTCACATCCCCAGGGCTAAGACGTGCAACTTCCGCTTCCATTTCGGCTGTATCTTGCATCGCCCGAAAGCGGCTGCCGTCAGGCCAACGCACTTCATAGAACGGATCAAGCGGGACCAACTCCACATCATCTTCAAACTTTCGGCCGCACGCTGTCCACAAATCTTTATAAACCTGCGGTACGGTCACGATGGTCGGCCCCAGATCAAACCGGTGCCCGCCCTTGGTAATGGATGAGCCACGGCCACCCACACGATCCAGCTTATCAAGGACCGTCACGCGGTACCCCTTCGCACCAAGCCGCATCGCCGAGGCAAGCCCGCCAAGCCCCGCGCCAATGACAATCGCATGAGGTGCGGCATCACCGCTCGGGAATCGTGGATCAAGATCATTCATAACTGTCACTCTCGCACTGTCAGGTTTACTTGACAACACTTTCGTGTAAGCTTCGGTTGACACTCCTAGCCAAAGTGACTCGTAAATGACCACCCAATGCGTCAGCATCAGCTTCTACAGGTTCGGCCCACTCAGGGCGCGACTATGGGCGCTCGCCATGATGGGCGCGGCACGGTTCAGCATTGGCAAAACGCCACACATCGGCTTTTGGAAGCTCTGCGGCTCAGGAACCGGCGAAGGGTTCACCCCAATGCCCAACACCCAAGTTTACGCCATCCTGGCCACATGGCCCAATACGCAAATCGCCCAAGAACAGAGCCTATCTGCCCCGCTATTTCGCCGCTACAACGCCCGCGCAGACGAAAGCTGGACAGTCTTTCTGACACCCACATCCGTTCGCGGTGCATGGTCAGGCAAAGTTCCCTTCGTTGAAAGCGCTGATACCGAAGGCCCCCTTGCCGCGCTTACGCGCGCGACGGTGAAAACCCGCAAAGCCCTGCGGTTTTGGAAGCGGGTTCCAGCCATTTCGTCAGTTATCGGCGCCGATCCCAATGTTGCCTTCAAAATCGGCATCGGAGAAGTGCCGTTGCTGCATCAAATCACCTTTTCCATCTGGCCAAATGCTGACGCTATGGCAAATTTCGCCCGAAAAGACGGCCCTCACGCCCGTGCAATCAAGGCGGTCCGCAGTGACGACTGGTTTGCAGAAGAACTCTACGCCCGCTTCCGCGTTTGCGGTGAAGCCGGCACATGGGGCGGCGTTTCGCCCCTCGCACAACTGAAAGAAATCTCATGAAACAGCCCTTCCCCTTCTCCGCCATCGTCGGTCAGGACGAGATGAAACAGGCAATGATCCTAACCGCGATTGACCCCTCAATTGGCGGCGTGCTGGTCTTCGGTGACCGCGGGACGGGCAAATCGACAGCCGTGCGCGCGCTTGCCGCTTTGTTGCCGCCGATTACAGCCATCAAAGGCTGTCCCACCAACTCCGAAACCTCCGCGGATTGCCCAGATTGGGCCGCAATCGACACGGACCAGACAGTAGAAATTCCGACCCCAGTCGTTGATCTACCCCTTGGCGCCACCGAAGACCGCGTTGTGGGCGCATTGGACATCGAAAAGGCTCTAACACGGGGCGAAAAAGCGTTTGAAGCAGGCCTGCTGGCGCGTGCAAACCGCGGATATCTGTATATCGACGAGGTCAATTTGCTCGAAGATCACATCGTCGATCTTCTCTTGGACGTGGCCCAAACCGGTGAAAACGTGGTTGAGCGTGAAGGTCTGTCTATTCGCCATGCCGCGCGCTTTGTTCTTGTCGGCTCGGGCAACCCAGAAGAGGGCGAGCTGCGCCCCCAACTTCTTGATCGCTTCGGTCTGTCGCTTGACGTTAGCTCTCCCAATGACGTTGAGACACGGGTCGAAGTGATCAAGCGCCGCGACGCCTACGAGCGGGACACGACCACCTTCCTTGAAACATGGGCTGTCAAAGATGCAGAAATCCGTGATGACATCATCAAAGCCCGTTCGGTACTGGCCAAAATTAAGACGCATGATGCAATTCTAGCTGATTGTGCGGCGCTTTGTATTGCGCTTGGCTCCGATGGCCTGCGCGGAGAGCTTACCTTGCTTCGCACAGCGCGCGCATGGGCCGCTTATCAAGGCCGCAACAAAGTAATTCGTGACGATTTACAAGCAGTTGCACCAATGGCCCTTCGCCATCGCCTGCGTCGCGACCCCCTTGATGAGGCAGGCAGCGGCGCGCGCGTCGCACGCATTGTGAACCAAGTATTCAACACCCCAAGCGTTGCCTCTGCATGACCAGTCCCGCACCAGCATGGTCTGTCGCTGAACGCGCGTTAACCTTGTTGGCGCTTAACCCGCGTCTTGGTGGCATTTGGGTGAAAGCACGTAACGGCCCCGTCCGTGACCGCTTTAACGCCGCCTGCGATGCGCTTCCCCTGCCCTGCCGCCGGATACATCCGCGCGTTTCTGACGAACAGCTTTTTGGCGGCGTAGACATCAGCGCTACGCTTCAAAAAGGCTCTATTGTTACCGAAAAAGGGCTGCTGAACGACCCTTCAACACTTGTTCTGACAATGGCTGAACGCACAGAGGGGCCACTGGCCGCGCGGCTTGCGCAAACATTGGACGCAGGCGATCACACACTGATCGCACTGGACGAAGGGTTAGATGAAGAAGGCGCTGAACAACTTCCCCCTGCCCTAACGGAACGGCTTGCATTTCACGTGGATCTTGGCGGGATACGGCACACAGATGTCAGTGTTATTACTCTGCCAAGCAATATCGATCTTACAACCGTTGAAACACCCAATGAGGTAATGAAATACCTCACTTCGCTCTGTATTCAGTTTGGCGTTGATGGCATTCGTGCGCCTATGTTTGCTGTTGAGGCCGCACGCACACATGCGGCTCTGTTTAACCGTCAAACACCCAATGCCGACGATCTGAAGGCGGCCGCTGAACTGGTTATCGCGCCCCGCGCAACTTACATGCCATCCGATCAAACGGATGCACAAGAAACGCCTCCTCCGCCTGATAACACTGGTGACAATTCAGCTGCCAATCAATCCGCAGAGATTATACCGCAAGACATGGTAATCGATGCCATTCGTGCGATGCTGCCACCGGATGTTCTCGCTCGACTAGCCAAGGCAAAAGCACAGCGAAGCGCCAAAACAGCCAGCGGTTCAGGTGACAGCAAAAAGGGGAACCGCCGCGGTCGCCCCCTGCCCTCAACCACCGGCAAGCTGGATGGCACCAACACAATTGACTTGGTCGCAACCTTACGTGCCGCCGCACCTTGGCAACCATTGCGTCGACGTGGGTCTACACGCACCACGCTCGCCATCCGCCCATCTGATATTCGGGTCAAACGCTTTAAGGAAATGTCAGACAGACTTATGATTTTCACTGTCGATGCATCCGGAAGTGCTGCCATGGCACGACTAGGAGAGGCAAAAGGCGCAGTTGAGTTGTTGCTAGCACAGGCCTACGCCCGTCGCGACCATGTGGCGCTGGTGGCGTTTCGCGGTGAAACGGCTGAAACGATTTTACAACCAACGCGCAGCTTGGTGCAGACGAAACGACAACTAGCCAGCTTGGCAGGTGGTGGTGGAACGCCTCTAGCGGCCGGCCTTAAAGCTGCCCTTGATCTGGCACAACAGGCCCGAGGGCGCGGGCTTACACCCACAATCATCACCCTGACCGATGGACGTGCAAATATCGCTCTTGATGGAACAGCTTCTCGTGTCCCCGCGGGGACAGATGCCGAGATGATGGCCCAACATATCGCAGCGCATAACATCGCAAGCATGGTGATTGATGTATCTAACCGCCCACACAGAGCCTTAGAGACCCTCTCTAGCCGCATGATGGCGCCCTACATCGCCCTGCCCCGCGCCAACGCACAGAAGCTGTCTCAGGCCGTCTCAGGCGCTTTGTAGGAACATGGACCTGCTGCCCCGCCTGCCCGCCTACTGGCCCCATAAAGAGCACTCTCAGATCATTCCCTGCAGGCCGCACAGGTGGCACGTACAAATCATGGGGAACGGACCGCAATTATTGCTCATCCACGGCGCTGGTGGCGCTACGCACTCATGGCGGGACGTCATGCCACTACTTGCTCAAACACACCAAGTCATCGCCGTTGACCTGCCAGGTCAGGGCTTTAGCCAGCTTGGCTCACGTGCACGCTGCGGGCTTGATGCGATGGCCACAGATCTTGCGTCACTTCTTGCCCAAGAAGGCTGGGAACCAACCGCAATCATAGGGCACTCCGCTGGTGCAGCCATTGCACTTCGACTTGCAGAACTTGGCGTGTCCCCGCGGGGACAGATCATCGGCATCAACGCGGCGCTCGCAAATTTCAAAGGCATCGCAGGCTTTCTATTCCCTGCGTTTGCCAAGCTGCTGTCCCTGAACCCCCTGACAGCACGTATCTTTACTGCCACCTCTGGCAACAGCGCAGCAGTTGAGCGCCTGATAACTGGGACAGGCTCAAAGCTGGATGAGAATGGCCTAAAACTCTATCAGACGCTGATCTCGCGACGCTCGCACGTTGACGGTACACTTGCCATGATGGCGCATTGGAAGTTGGATGGGTTGCTCGAACGACTGCCCAACATCCTCAATCAGACGCTCTTCATTACCGGCTCAAACGATCAGGCTGTTCCGCCGAGTACAAGTAACACAGCAGCCTCGCGCATGCCAAACGCGCGACTACATGAAATCAGTGAACTTGGACACTTGGCCCATGAAGAAAGCCCGCAGCAGGTGGTCAACCTGATACGGGCCTTTATCGAAGAGTAACTGTCCCCGCGGGGACGGGCTACTTTGGATCAAGCGCCTCCCAAAACGCAGCTACTGCCGCCTCAAGCCGAGCACGCTCAACGGTGGTGAAATCCATCTTCGATTGCATCGAAAAACTTCCCTCTGCGGCGACGCACTTCACCTGTCCCCGCGGGGACATCAAACGCAGGGTCGTCTTGGCAGTCTCACGAGGCGTGGTTTTGGGGGTATTTTTCTCAGCCACAAAGGCACGCAACATCCGAAGCTCATCGGCCGCACTCTGCCCATTTGCGTCAAGCAAGCGCTGCTTCAGAACGCTGGCGAGTGCAGGGTTTTCATCAAGCTTTTTTGCCACCTCAAGCCCAAGCGCACGCGGGATTACATCGACGTGAACCAAGCTTGGCTCAAGCCGCTGGTATAACTTTGCAAAGTTTTTAATGTAGGCCCGCTTTTGCCGACCCGCGCTTGCAAACAAATCGTCGATAGCTTCATTCACGTTAGAAAACGCTTTGTCAGACGACCGCAAGTAAGCCCAAGCGATCGCCGCCATTTCACCGAAACCAATACCTTTGCGCACAATGTTCTCATCGACCATCCGGCGATACAAAGAGCGGTCTTCTTCAGTCCTGGCGATAATTCCGACTGGAATTTGAGCAAAACGCTGTTCACCGGTTTCTTTATAAAGCTCACGGAACGCAGTCAGGCGCCGATACCCCTGAACCAATTCAAAACCGCCATCTGCCTCCAGCACCTGAATAGGATTTGAAAGACCAATATCGCGGATCGAGGCTTTTAGCTCATCAATCTCACTATCGCGGACCGCCTTGCGATCACGGGTCAACAATTCGGCTCTAACATCGGTAATATTGACTAAACGCGTAATCAGGCCAGCTTGTTTTAGGCCCACTAGCTCATGGGCGAGACGGTCGTTTTCGGCACGAATAGCAGCCTCTGCTTCTGCACGCTCTGACAAAGCGCCAGCGTTCTCCGCAATGGCAGACGCCATAGGGCCCCGCCGGTCATGAGGTGCCGACGGGGCAGGGGAGCCAAACATCGATTTAGTCTCTAACTGCGGTGTGTGTGTCTGTTCTGCTTCATCAAAATCAATATCGAATACACGACGCTTCTTCATAGCATTACTCCAATTCTTCCCACGCGCTTACAAGGTTAGTCCGAAATTCTTCATAGGCCTGATCAAAGGACGCCCGTGCACGGCGCCAAGTCTCACGTGTCATATCCCTGTAGTCGATCTCGTAAATGGACGACAGGAAGCGACCTGATTGCTCAACGGCACGGGTCATCTCGATGGGATGTTCGGTAACTCTATCTTCAAACACTTTAACAAATGCCTGCTGCATCGCACGGTGCAGGTCATTGTTTGGCTCAAAACGGGTCAGCAAGAAGCGCACATCAAGGAATGCCTTGGGAAGGGACATCGTCCCCGCGGGGACACCACTGCGGAAATGGGCCAAGTCCTCAAGGGCCTCGGACAGCTGGCCGATAAATGAGGTAGTAGAGTCGTACTCCCAGTAACCCGGACCGGATGGGATATAGAGAACATCCGCGGCAAAAACAGCATTCATCGACTGGTATCCAATCGCGGGCGGGCAATCGAAAATGATCATGTCATATGCGTCTGGTGGAAGCTGATCGAGGTAGCGCGAGACGGCAGCAAAAAACGACCACTCTGGGTTCACATGGCGATACTGCGCAGAGGCGAACTCGACAAAGGCCGCATTGGCGCAAGACGGCACGATATCGATTGTGGGCCATGACGTCGGCTTAATGAAATCCGTCACCCGCAAATCGGCCAATCCCATATCCGTAATTGAGGAGGGCAGGCTACGCTTGGGCAGGGCCGCACCGCTTTCAGCGCCCATACTTACGTTGGCGTTCATCGCCTCTGTTTGGTGAATGAGGTCGCGCGCCATGACGCCCCAGACAGTAAATTCCTCATCCACATCCGACAGCCCCATCGAATGGGACAGCGTCGCTTGGGGGTCAAAGTCCACGCAAAGAACGCGGTACCCGTCAAGCGCAGCAGCGTGAGCAAAGTGCAGCGCAACGGTGGATTTCCCAGCCCCCCCTTTGAAGTTAGCAATTGCTGCACGAATGGCCCGCTTGCCCGAGGGGCGCGGCGGCATAAGCGACTTCCGGTTCACCTTAAGACGGCGGCGGATCTGATTGATCTCCTCAAGGGAATACCAGCGTTGGCGCCCATCTTCCTCAACCAACCCTTGGGGCAGGGAGGGGTCTGACGCCAATCGACCCCGCAAAGTCGATTGGTTCACCTTGAAGATAAGCTCGCCCACCTCCCAACTGGAAAACCGCCGCAGAGTTTTTTCCATCTCTGGCGAATAGGTTTGCTTCCTAATAACACCCTGCATTCGCAAGGACTGCGCTTGCATGCGAGCTAGATCTTCATGTGAAAACATTTCGAGCCTTTGACATAACCTGTCCCCGCGGGGACGCTTTTAGATGCTGTTGTCCTGATTTACGCCTAATTTGCGAAAAAAGCAAAAGGGGATAAAGATGAAATGATAAAAAAGCGAAAATAGCATGTAGCGGCTGTTTTTGTGGGAATCGCAAGGCGCTGCTAGAACCAGTGAACATCTACGTGCTAGCGGGTGTCCCAAACTAAGGGGGACACATATCTTGCCGCCACTACATATTGGGGGACAAAAAAGCCCTAATAGGTGTCAGCTAAGGCGTCCCCCTATACCATTAATACCAAAAATATCATTATTGATTAGTGGTTTTGAAGCGCTCAGAAAAACTGAACTTGACAGAATCGAGCCATTGGACGCAAATCAGACAAGAGATTTGATTTAGCGTTGAGTTGCGGCACAAGTATGTGTAGTTCTGCGCCATCATTTTAAAAAAATAACAAAATAGCAGAGACAGCCAAACACGGTATCGCTGCGTGAGGCAAAATATACCGCGACCCAAAGTATCTGCCAAAAGAGCAGAGCTTTATTCGAAAGGGCGCGAAAAGGGCGGATATGAACGTTACCCAAACTGTTGGGCGCAATGCGTCCGTGGTAAAATACGATGTGCTAACTGCTATGGGCGCATATGCCCTGGCACACGGCAAACATGAGCAGCGGTTGATACTGCGATTTATCACACTTGTTGTGGCGCGCTATAATTGGCAGCGGGATGAATTGGCCGTGGGGCAAGTTGAGATTGCTCGGCTTTGGGCCGTAGAGCCCCGCACTGTTAAACGTGAGATGGCTAAGCTCAAAGCAATGGGATGGCTTGTGGTTCACCGCCAAGGGGCGCGCGGGCGTGTAACTCAATATGGCCTTGATCTGGAGTGCATACGACGTGTGACGCGGCCACAGTGGGATGCTGTTGGCCCTGATTATGCCTTGCGCATGGAAGGTGTGCCAGAAAGTGCGAAGGTGGTGCCGTTGAAGGCACGCGGGCAAATAGCCGCGCCAGACCTAAGTAGTGGGACAGAGTGGAGCTTGGCCCAAGGCGTGCTTCATAGCCAGGACGAGGGCGCATATGGCGCGTGGCTAAGCGCGCTGGTGCGGGTTGAGCGGGCAGGGGGCCGGTTGGTCCTTCGCGCGCCGAGTAAATTTCATGCTGCTTATGTTCAGACCCATTTAATTGAACAAGTGAATGCAGCGTGTCGAGCTGTCGATCAAGACGTGAGCGAAGTTGTCTTGGTGGTCTAAGCTGCGGAGTATCCAGTTTCGCTAAAAAAATGGCCGCCCCCTATCGGGGACGGCCATTGCTTTTCACAAAGAAAAACAAAATTTTTATTTCTAGATCAGTTAGCTGGGGCCAGCGACGCAAGGTACGCGTAAATGTTCACAGCGTCTTCTTCTTTACGTACTTTATAGCTCATTTT
>Ga0209137_1004332_pt1 | contig 11353 bp, 10 predicted proteins | sample SaaInl5LU_22_DNA_FD_184642 | JGI IMG/M metagenome (GOLD analysis project Ga0209137, IMG submission 184642) | Marine microbial communities from expanding oxygen minimum zones in the Saanich Inlet - ESP_105LU_22_DNA (SPAdes) (version 2) | ecosystem: Environmental > Aquatic > Marine > Intertidal...
AACAATGCCCATGAAGGGAGCCGCAGCAACGAAGACCAGCGTCAGCTTCCAATTAATGTAAAGCATGTAGCCAAACAGGCCGATAACGGTCAGGCCTTCCCGAAGAGCCACTTTTACTGCTTCTGTCACCGCTTCAGTGACCTGTTCTACGTTGTAGGTGAGTTTAGCGAGCATCTGCCCAGACTTACCCTGAGCAAAATAAGAGATCGGCAAGGTTTGTAGCTTATTGAATAGATCAACGCGCAGACCGTGAATGGCCTGGCGAGCAATGTAAGCAAGAGAGTAAGTGCCAATGAAGGTACCTGCGCCGCGCATGAAGAAAATCGCGACGATCATCACCGCTAGCAGCGCGCGCTGCTCGAACTCGCCATCCTCAACCGCGTTGACGACCATCTCAAGCCATTTGGCAGAGGCTGCTTGTGATGCACCGTATCCTGCATAAGCAATAAAGCTGAGCACAAAGCCGAACCAGTATGGCCCGACATAGACTAGGAGGCGTTTGTATGTGCGCCACGTCTGCTCTCTTATATGTACTCTGACGGTCAAAATTTTAGCCTCGATCAGCAATTTATTGCTTGTTAAATATTGTAAGTAATAATGACTCAGACAGCGTTTGATTCCTTATCGCTAGGCACATTATGACAAATACCTTAACATTAAGCGCGATTAAATAGTGTTTTGCTACCTTGAGTCCAAACTCCAACTCAGAAGTTATTCACTTCTTGGCGGCACTGTGAGAATGTTTCTGCGAGACTAACAGTTTGACCATTTTCAAGTTGAAAAATATACCTTACTTGGCATTGCTAACTGCACTCAGGCCGATAAATTTCTTGCCTTTCACTGCGCAAATTCAGATCGGTCGACTTTTAGGAAAGATTCTTTATCTATCTTTAAAGCACAGGCGTCATATTGCAAAAGTTAATATTGATTTGTGCTTCTCCTCAATAACCGAGCCCGAGCGGGCAAAGCTCGTAAAGAGAATTTTTGAACAGAATGGCATCGGTGTAATCGAAACAGCGATGGCTTGGTGGAGCGATCCCAGCGCCTTCGAAGATCGCGTCAGTTTTGCGGGACTTGAAAATATCGAAAGCGCGCTTCAAAAGGGTAAGGGAGTAATACTCCTCGGGGGGCACTACTCGACACTGGATCTGGGCGGTTTACTCGTTGCACAAAAATTTGCCCTTCACGCAATGTATCGGCCTCATAACAATGCCATGATGGAACGTACTATTCGACAGGGTCGACTCCGCTGCCTCAAAAGCCTGATCCACAGATCAGACTTCCGAACGGTTGTGAAAACTCTACGCAGCAACCAGATCGTGTGGTACGCGCCCGACCAAGATTTCGGCCCTCGACATTCTGTTTTCGCTAAGTTTTTCGGCATTGAAGCGGCTACCGTTACAGTTACGGAAAGATTGGCAAAAATCAGTGGCGCCGCCGTAATCCCCATCGCTCACCATAGAAAGAGCAATCGATACGAAGTTAGGTTCTATCCCGATATTTCGCCGCTGATGGGAGAGGATGAGATATTATCTGCGCAAGCCGTAAACGATGCCCTAGAGCGAGGTATTCTAATTGATCCGAGTCAGTATATGTGGGTTCACCGGAGATTTAAAACCCAGCAAAATCTTCCTTCCGGTGCACTCTACAATAAATAGAGTCCGACATATCTTCAGTGTGCGCCATTCGGTTTGACAGCCTTCCAACTAATTAGCAGCGGAACCTTCGAGCATATATCGTTCGATAGACTCGGCTGCAAGTTCTAGATTTTCATCAAGCACCCCGAACCGTTCAACGATCTTGTCCATAACTAGCGTTTGATTTGGGTCATCTAAAAATGACTCGATATCCTCAACGCAGCTAATCTGATTCAGCTCTGAGAAAATGCTCAACCCCTCATCGAACACCGCGGCAGGTTTACCGCTGTAAATACAATCTAAAACCGTTGTCGACGATGGCGATATCATGGCATCACATAAAGAGAGCACATCCTGAATCGATGCTCCTTTCAGCGGGCCGCTGTAGTGACGGGAGAACAGTACATTGCAATGCCGTTTTTCTAGTTCGTTATCGTGCTGACGGTGGATCTTACGTACTTTTCCACGATGAGATCTAATGATTATGCCTAGCTCTGGATTTCGCTCAGCGAGCTCACTTATAACGGTGTAGAACGCGTCAACATCAGACTTTTCATATCGACCCTCGCCCCAACGAAAAGATTGGCAAACAAGAACACAGCGGGTGTAGCGCTCTCTCCATTGGAGCAAATCTTCTGACCAAACCTTTGTTGGCAGAATATTTTCTTTGGTGAATCCAACAGTCTCGACCCGGGTGACCGACTCGGCCGAAATTACTGTCTGATTAGGGTCGAGGCGCTCCCAAAGCAGCAACTTCTGACTGTAATAACTCAGAGGTGCCGTTTCGTAACCCGCATTCACTCCTACCTGATAAGCACCGTGTTGCAGAAAGATAGTCGGCTTACCAATGCGTCTGGCGTACCAACTACGTTGTGCTCTTGTGGTGGTGTCTCTGTTTGGGTCCGCGATCGTAAGGATTGCATTACATCTACTGATCGCTCCGAAAAAGGCAAACTTCATCTGCAGTTTCGAGCCAACGCTCGGCGTGTAACCATACTGCTCGAATACCGATTTAAGTCGCTTCTCTTTTCGCAACAGTTTTTTGTAGACGATTACTTCCAGTTGAATCCTCCCACGTCTGTTCAATACCGCCAAAAGAGGATACTGGCTCTCTACATCTGGCATGCCGTTGAGATAGCAGAGAAGTTTCGGTTTAACTGAAGTCGTCATAACGCTTGATACTTAACTATTGAGATCTTCTAGCAGAACAGGCTCCCCATAATCTCTATCTCGAGTTACAGTTTGACCCAAAACGGTAGTCAAGTGCTTTGGCGCTAGGCCGAAGCCTGGTCGAACACTTCTAACGTGTTGATTCGTAATGACCTCACCTTTCTTAATTGATTTTACAAAGTACAACGATCGGCGAAACTGCGTATTTCCTATCTCACTGGACTTACGACCATAGTCAACTTGTCCCAGTGAACTCCAAGCAGTTTTAGCGCCGTTACATAAATCACGTAATTCATTTGGCTCGAGTGAGAAGCTATCATCCGGCCCCCCGCCATTGCGATCTAAGGTTACATGCTTCTCGATAATACAAGCGCCTAAAGCAACGCTCGCTATTGCTGTGATGTTATCAATTGTGTGATCAGAGAGGCCTACAGGAACTCCAAAACGCTGTTGCATATCAACAAGCGTTCGCAAGTTATAATCCTCCGCAGGTGCCGGGTAACCGCTAACACAGTGAAGAATTGCCAACTCTTTGCAACCTCCCTCTCTTGCCGATTCTATCGCTTCCTCAATCTCCTCAGCATCTGCCATTCCGGTTGAGATAATCATCGGTTTGCCTGTTTGGGCAACATATCGAATCAGAGGAAGATCAACAGCTTCAAATGAAGCTATCTTGTAAGCCGGAGCATTCAGATCTTCAAGCAGGTCCACTGCAGTCGAGTCAAAGGGTGAGCTGAATATGGTGATTCCCATTTTTCGGGCATGTTCAAACAGAGGGCGATGCCACTCCCAAGGCATATGGGCTTCCTCATAAAGCCCGTAGAGCGTTTTACCATCCCAAAGGCCACCGTTTATTTTGAACTCATCGCGATCACTATCCAAGGTTATGGTATCTGGACGGTACGTCTGAAGCTTAACAGCATCAGCACCAGCTCTTGAGGCCTCGTTGATGACTTTAATTGCGGTATCTAAGCATCCGTTATGATTGGCCGACAACTCGGCAATTACATACGGAGAAGTTGACCGGGAGATCAGTCGTCCATTAATCGTCAATTTATCGTTCTGCATGATTTAAATCCTAAACTGATGAGACCACTCTTTGCTAAGGAGACCAAAACAGTGGACGTCGTGAAAGCTATCCCCATCGAAGTAATGTTCCCTAAGTAAACCTTCTTCCACAAATTCCAGTCGTTTATGAAAGGCGATAGAACGCAGATTAAACCCAAGCACCTCGCCGCATACCTTATGTAGGTTAAGCTCCGTAAAAGCGAACTTCAAAGCAAGCTTTCCCATAACATAGCCGGTTCCCTTTGCGGCTGACGGCGCCGTGTAAAAACTCCACTCGGCGACTTTATCACTGTTAAGCGTTTTGAATTTAGTAAAACCGAGCGGCACACCGTTCGACTCATAAATCAGTAGAGTGATGTCCGGGTCATCATCGGCTTTCGCAAACCAGTTCTTGTGTTCCTGTTCCGTGATAATTTCCTGACCATAACTGGACGCTCGGATTGAGGGATGGTTACGCCAACTAAGTACGGTATGAAGGTCGGTGCTGACCATGGGTCGCAAGGTATGACTGTTCATCCGACAACTCCTCCAGTCAAAGCTTGCAGAACATACTTGACACCATGCCCATCCGCTATCTCAGATGCAGCCTTACTCATACCCCTCAGTACTTTATCGTCGGTGAAGGAACGGATTCGCTCAGGTAGCTGCTTTGCAGTGTTTTGATACTCTCTTATAACCATCGCAGCACGACTCTTTTCTAAAGCTTCAGCACCGGACAATTGATTGGCCGCTAGCACAATCAATATCGCAGGTAGCCCCAGACAGCAGCGTTCCCACGCGCTCCCTCCTGCTGCACCAATACAGAGGTCTGCACGGCACATTCGCTCAGCCATATCGTTCACTCCGACGCTCAGCTTCGCAGTAGTCGGTACGTTACTTAGCTGCGCCTTCAGCGACTCTACATGGGGGCAGTTAGTCCCAGAGATTACGTCTAACTCCAGTTCATTAGCCAACCGAAGTTTGATGAGCACATCCAAAACCATGCCAGTTACATTGTGCTCGTCAATCCCACCGAGAGATATTAGAACTCGTTGAAGTTTATTGCCGCTACGGCGTTTGAGACTGTTCTCCCGGTTAGCAGCAAACTCTGGGCGCAACAGTGCATATTTGGGTCCGATCAAAAGAGAGCAGGTTTCAGGGACTTTGCTTTTATAGTCGGCCGCATCACGCCCTAAATTTTGATCCAGCAAAAGATCGCAGAGATGAGTTCTGTTGGATAGATCATCAATGACTGCGATGGACCTTACTGAATCAGCAAGCAACGCCTCCCATTTCGAGTCAATTGCATAGTGATCAACAATTAGCCAATCTGGATTAACCTCAGCCAGAGCCCTGTGAGTCTCCTCTGCATCTTGTCTCCATGTGACGCCCAGCCAAACTGCGTAATCATTTGAGGCCTCTAACTCAAGTCCCGAAGATTGGGAGTCACCGAGCGGCAACAGCACTAGATTATGGTTGCAACCTCGTATCAATTCGCCGAAATGACCTTTGTGCTCTCTGCAAACAAACCAACAATCATGTCCGTGCATACGTAGATGGTTAGCTAATGCCAAACACCTCATCACATGCCCACTTCCGATCTGAATCGAAGCGTCAACGCGAAAAGCAAATATCACGAATCTGCTTCCTGTATCAGTCGAAATAACAGCTCAGCCCTCTTCCAATCTTCAAATGTATCTATATCTTGAACTCTGTGTCTTGGTAACTTGTAAGCAACTGAAGTATTAGAAAAGATAGGTACTTCCATGCACCAAGCCCGAGCTCTACCCCAGTAAAATTGGCCAGCATCATGCCAGGCCTCCTCGAGATCTTGAGAGCGTGTTTGGTATAACTCAGGGTTAAACATTGTGACGGACCCACCTTCACTTACCCGTATCGCACGTTGGATCGGAAAAGCATAACTGGTGACCGAAAAAGCGTAGTTAGATTTTGTGCCGCGCAGCACTCCGAGGCTAGCTTGCAGGTCCGAGGGAGATACAAAGGGAGCAGTTGCATATATACAGCAGGCGTACTCTACGTTATGTCCCGACTCGCGAAGGGCCTCTATCGCATGCCTAATAACCGGCACTGTGCCCGTGTAGTCATCTGATAACTCCGGGGGACGAATGAATGGCACAGAGGCGCCAAAATCTCGGGCAACGGCTGCGATCTCCTCATCATCAGTGGAGACCACTACGCAGTCAAAGCATCCACTAGCTATGGCTGCCTCAATTGACCAGCCAATCATCGGCTTACCGCAGAAATCTTTGATATTCTTTCTTGGTATTCGCTTGCTGCCCCCCCTAGCGGGGATAACCGCTATATGCATTACTCTTCAGCCTCACCACCTAGAACAACACGCAATGCTCGAACAACCTCATCCTGCTGTTCATCGGTAAGCCCTTGGTACATTGGCAAGCTTATCGCTTCACTGTAATAACTCTCGGCCTCTGGAAAGTCACCAAATTCAAATCCGATATTCTGATAATAAGGCTGGGTGTGCACCGGTATGTAATGCAGATTTACACCGATGCCTAGCTCGCGAAGACCTTCAAATATTTGACGATGAGTTTTGTCTAGTTTGTCTAGGCGTAGGCGGATCACGTAAAGATGCAAACCAGAGTAAGTATCGGGGAGCTGCCAGGGTGTTTTAACAGGCAGTGGCGCTAGCAAGTCATCATACCGCTTCGCCAACTCATGTCGTCGTTCTACGAAATAATCCAGTCGCTCCAACTGGCTGATGCCAAGAGCAGCCTGCAGCTCTGTCATACGATAGTTGTAACCCAGCTCGACTTGCTGGTAATACCAGGGCCCATCCGGCGCATGCGTCATCAGATGCGGCTCGCGCGTCACGCCATGGCTGCGATACAGAGCCATCTTCTCTGCCAACTCACCGTCATTGGTCAGAGCCATGCCACCTTCAGCCGTTGTTACAATTTTAACCGGATGAAAGCTGAATACGGTTACATCACTGAAGCGACAATTACCGATGTAGTGATCTAAGTACCTACCGCCGATAGCGTGTGAAGCATCTTCTATAATCTTAAAATCATACTCTTTGGAAAGCGCATAAATCGCTTGCATGTCGCAAGGTTGCCCGCAAAGGTGAACAGCAACCAGAACCTTGGGCAAGCAGCCGTCTCGCTTAGCCTGACTGAGTTTCGCCGCCAAGGCTTGAGGGCACAAGTTGTAGGTTTTCGGATCAATATCAACGAAGTCAACTTGAGCACCGCAATAGAGACCACAATTGGCTGAAGCGACAAAAGTTACCGGCGTCGTCCATAGCCAGTCACACTTGCCTAACCCCAAAGCCATACACGCGATATGCAAAGCACTGGTCGCACTGTTGACCGCTAAAGCATACTTAGCCCCCACCTTCGATGCTACCGATTGCTCAAAGAGTGGAACTTTGGGCCCTTGAGTTAGAAAATCAGACTGCAGCACCCCGACAACAGCATCAATATCCGCTTGGGTTATATCTTGCCTACCATAAGGGATCATCAGATGCTTCCTATCTTGCCTCGGTTAGCATCAATCCAAACCGCAAGATCAGCATCGCTCATCCACTCAGAGTTGTTGTCGCTTGAGTAGACAAAACCATTGGGCACAGGTTTCCCGTCTTTAATACGATTGGAATCTTTATCCCAGTCATTAATCTGAGGAAGGATCTTGTAGTGCTCGGCATACTCGTAAGTAAATGCGGCATCCTCGGCTCCGATCATCTGCTCATGCAACTTCTCGCCTGGCCTGATGCCGATAACTTCCTGCTTAGCATCAGGAGCGACGACTCTAGCGAGGTCCGTCACCTTCATAGAGGGAATCTTTTTAACGTAGATTTCACCGCCAACCATATCTTCGAAAGCGTGCCATACAAGCTCGACGCCCTGCTCAAGCGAGATCATAAAGCGGGTCATTCGATCATCGGTAATTGGCAAAGAGCCCTGATCTTTTATCGACATGAAGAAGGGGATCACTGAACCACGTGATCCCATAACGTTGCCGTATCGGACAACAGAAAAACGTGTTCCGTCTGCACCAGCATAATGATTTCCTGCTACAAAGAGTTTGTCTGATGCCAGCTTGGTCGCGCCGTATAGATTGACCGGGCTACTCGCTTTGTCCGTAGATAGTGCAACAACCCCTTTAACCTTCTTATCGATACACGCATCGATAAGATTCATGGCCCCATCTATGTTGGTCTTTACACATTCAAAGGGATTGTACTCAGCTGTAGGGACAATTTTCGTCGCGGCCGCGTGAACGACGTAATCGACACCATCGAGTGCTCGGTACAGTCGATCCCGATCGCGAACATCACCAATGAAAAAGCGGACTCGAGAATCGTTCTGGTACTTCTTCGCCATATCCCACTGCTTCATCTCATCCCGCGATAGGATAATGATTTTCTTAGGATTGAACTTTGCCAGGGTCATCGGTACGAAAGTATTCCCGAAGGACCCCGTTCCACCAGTTACAAGTATTGTCTTGCCTTCAAGCATAATCTTATCCAATTACAGAGTTAGGTGCCGACCTCTGCTGATATCGCGTGGTCCGCAGTGAAAATTTGCCTCAATTTTACACCAAATCAGCCCATGGGTTGAGTTAATTCCCCTACGTCCTAATCCGCCTTATTGCTGAGTAATGCCGAAACCTTGTTGATAAGCGAAAAATTCCGATTCCATTTTTCTGCCAGTTGCATACAATTTGGCGATTAACTTTTAAGCAGCTCGCCCTATTGAGGCACGAGCTGTTCACGACAGCACTCAGAGTGAGTTTTAAATGGCGGCTTTTGGTTCCCTTTTTATGCCGGAGATGACCATCTCCTATTCCGACGGTGAGAGCTGGAGTGCAACTGAGATTGTACCGAGCGATAAACTGACACTGCATCCTGGTGCGCATGTGCTGCACTACTCAAGCACCTGCTTCGAGGGACTCAAAGCGTTTCGCCACGCAGATGGTTCAGTCAAAATCTTCCGCATGGATAAGAATATCGATCGTTTTGCACAGAGCAGCCTCCTGCTCGGTTTACCAGAGATCGACAAGGCTCAGACTCAAGAGATGATCGAGACCATCGTGCGTCGCTTCATCTCTGATGTACCTGAGCCACCGGGCTCTATGTACATTCGTCCGACTCACATCGGTACTGAGCCGGCGATTGGTAAAGCGGCAGTGCCCTCAATCACCTCGTGCCAGTACATATTGTTATCACCTGTGGGCGACTACTTTGCTGGCGGCGACAAAGCGCTGCGTCTGTTGGTTGATGACCATGCCATGCGCTGCCCCCCACATATGGGCATGATTAAGTCCGGCGGTAACTACGCGGCAGCAATGGGTCCGATTCTTAAAGCTAAAGCTGAGGTGCAAGCCGATCAGGTACTCTTCTGCCCAAGTGGTGACGTGCAGGAGACCGGCGCAGCCAACTTCCTACTGATCGATGGAAACACCATCGTTACCAAAGCACTGGATGAGAGCTTCCTGCACGGCGTGACGCGCGACTCCATCTTAACCATTGCTCGCGATATGGGCATGGATGTTCAAGAGCGGGATTTGGGTGTTGAAGAGCTTTTCGATCGCGCCGCTAAACCGGGTTGTGAAGCTGCCCTATCGGGCACTGCAGCAGTTCTGGCTCCAGTCGGTACACTGATCTACAACGGTAAAGAGTTCAATGTCGGCAATGGCGGTATCGGTGAAACCACCCTCAAACTGCGCCGTGCACTGAACGACATTCAGTGGGGCAAGGCCGAAGATCCACACGGTTGGCTAACCCACATGTAAGCGAGCCGACCTATCTAAAAAGCACCTTCGGGTGCTTTTTTTGTCCCTGAAGAACGTTGTCGAGATCTCCTTCTGGGTATGCTGGCGCGCTGGGGGTGTGACCTCCAGACCCTTATTTCACATGGATGTAAATCACGAAGCGATACACGGATGATGAGATGGACACCTCTTGAAGTACCGGCATCTACGTGCCAAAAAGAGGTTGCTGAACCTATAACTAAAAGAGGTGTCCACTCATGAACGTTACTCTAATTGGCCTAGATCTAGCAAAAAATATCATTCAGGTCTGCGGTGTTAATCAGGCAGGTAAAGCCATCTTCAACCGAGCTATTAAAAGAGCTGAACTTCTAAAATTCTTAGCGCAATACCCTACTTCACCTGTGGCGATGGAGGCCTGCAGTGGTTCTAACTTCTGGGGGAGAACATTGCAGGAACTCGGCCATGAGTCTTTGCTCATTCCGCCTCAACATGTAAAGCCGTTCGTTAAAGGTAATAAGAATGACCGTAATGACGCATTCGCTATCTGCGAGGCGGCACGTCGACCTCATATGAAGTTCGTTAAACCGCGGTCTTTAGAGCAGGTCGATATGCTTTGGGTTCACCGCCAGCGAGAGCGCGTGGTTGGTCAACGCACCCAACTCATCAATCAGCTCAGAGGCATGCTATCTGAGTACGGTGTCGTCGTCGCTCAGGGCAAAGAACGTTTGAGGAGGGAGCTGCCCCTACTCATCGAAGATGCAAAGAACGGTTTAACCTTTAACGCACGGTGCTATGCGCAACAGATGCTCGAAGAATGGATAGAGCTTGATCGAAAAATTAAAGGGTTTGACCAAGATATCAAACAGCAGTGCCGACAAAGTGAGGCAGCATCACGCCTGATCGAGGTGAAAGGTATAGGTCAAACAATAGCAACTGCCGCAGTTGCTTTTGCGGGCGATGCGAAGCATTACGATAGCCCAAGACAGTTTGCGGCCAACCTTGGGGTAGTGCCCAAAGAGCATTCGAGCGGCGGTAGACAAAAGCTGGGTGGAATCACGAAACGTGGGAATAGGTATCTGCGCCGGCTCCTCATTCAAGGTGCCTGGTCTATCATCCAGCATATTAACTCTGGCGAGGATCGTTTAACTCGATGGGCACGCAGCCTTGTCGGACGTGTCGGAAAACAGAAAACGGCAATCGCGCTAGCCAATAAAATGGCCCGCATAATCTGGGCCTTGCTAACCAAAGGCGAGCGCTATCAACCAGTTTAACGATAGGTATATTCACACCAAAGAAATGCGCAACAAAGAGTAATGAATTAACAGGTTAAACCGGCCTCTGGCGACGCAGTGCGAGCACATGAAGCAATACGACTTCGAACGGACGATATTGCGACAGGGGCGCGGTTCTCATTAGGGCCAGAAGACTAAATGATCTTCACCACAACAGGCCGAATATACGTACGCAGTTTTACCTGTTCTCTTACTCACAAGCGCTTTACAGATACGAGGTGTCCATTTATGTACTGTATCCCGGCAGTGCAGGAGCACACTGCCGGGGTTCGCAGGAAGGCAGTTCTCCACGGCTTGTGAAGTCCGAGAGCGGCGTCGCAGGTCTCTTTAGAAAAACGTGCACGCACCCAAGAGCACACTGCCGGGGTTCGCAGGAAGGCAGTTCTCCACGGCCTGTGAAGTCCGAGAGCGGCGTCGCAGAGGTTGCCTGATCTACCCTAACGCCTCAATCGA
>Ga0209137_1004334_pt1 | contig 11350 bp, 7 predicted proteins | sample SaaInl5LU_22_DNA_FD_184642 | JGI IMG/M metagenome (GOLD analysis project Ga0209137, IMG submission 184642) | Marine microbial communities from expanding oxygen minimum zones in the Saanich Inlet - ESP_105LU_22_DNA (SPAdes) (version 2) | ecosystem: Environmental > Aquatic > Marine > Intertidal...
TCGACGAGGTTCTGGCTGAGATTCCCAGGGTCCGTGAAGATCTGGGCTTTATTCCTCTGGTCACACCCACGTCGCAGATTGTTGGTACTCAGGCGGTGCTTAATGTGTTGACCGGCGAGCGATACAAATCTATTTCAAAAGAGACTTCTGGAGTATTGCGCGGTGAATACGGTGCGACACCGGCACCTGTGAATGTTGAGTTACAGGCCCGCGTGCTGGAGGAGGGCGAAGAGCCGATTACTTGCCGGCCCGCCGACAATATCGAAGCTGAACTCGAAAGTCTGACATTGGAACTGGAAGGCTTGTCGGCAGAGCACGGCTTTGCCCTGAGTGCCGGGGAAGGGCAGATTGATGATGTGTTGACCTATTCGCTGTTTCCGCAAGTCGGTTTGAAATTTTTGCAGAACCGAAATAACCCTGACGCCTTTGAGCCTGTGCCAACCGGCAAGGCTGCTGTGCAGACCAATGATGCGGGAGAAGAAATTTATACTGTTGAAGTGGAAGGAGTTTCGTACACGGTGGCGGTGAGCAATGGCGGAGATGTCAGTGCGATTGCTGGCGCGCAGATGTCTGCCGATAGCGCCGCATCATCGGCTGCCCCAGTCGCAACTGGCGGTGATCCAGTGTCTGCCCCACTGGCTGGCACTGTGGTGAAGCTGCTGGTTCAACCCGGGCAGCAAGTCAGCGAAGGTGAAGCGATAGTGGTCCTTGAGGCAATGAAAATGGAAACCTCGGTGAGCGCACCAAAAGCCGGTCAAATCGTCGAGTTGCGAGCAAAGAGTGGTGACAGCGTCGCGGTTGGCGATGTGTTGCTAACCCTGGTTTAAGGAGTCGCCGAGAATGGAAAATCTAATCAGTTTATGGGCCAGTTCCGGTCTGGCGCAGATGCAATCCGGGCAGTTAATTATGATGCTTGTCGGCCTGGGTCTGCTGTTTCTGGCAATCAGCAAGGGCTTTGAGCCGCTGCTGCTGGTGCCGATAGGCTTCGGTACGATTTTGGCCAATATTCCCGGTGCCGGATTTGATGCGGCACCAGTCTACGACGCGCTGGGACATCTCGAGAGCCCCGGCGGACTACTCTACTATATCTACCACGCTGGTATTGAGACTGGATTGTTTCCACTGGTTATCTTTATGGGTGTCGGTGCGATGACTGATTTTGGTCCGCTGCTGGCTAACCCGAAGACCCTACTTTTGGGGGCTGCGGCTCAGGTAGGTATTTTTACCACCATACTGGGTGCAGTGGCATTGAGCCACTTCGGGATTCTCGATTTCAGTATTCGTGAAGCGGCTTCAATCGGTATTATCGGTGGCGCCGATGGCCCCACTGCGATCTTTGTCACCAGTAAATTGGCGCCGGATCTGCTCGGCGCTATTGCTGTGGCTGCCTATTCCTATATGGCCCTGGTGCCGATTATTCAGCCGCCTATCATGCGCGCATTGACTACCCCGGCCGAACGACAGATCAGAATGGAGCAGCTGCGCCCGGTGACAAAAGCCGAGCGAATTGTGTTTCCGCTCTCGCTGTTAGTCCTAGTGGCGTTGTTGCTACCGGATGCGGCGCCGCTATTGGGTATGTTCTGTTTTGGTAATCTGATGCGCGAAAGTGGTGTGGTTAATCGCCTGAGCGACACTGCGCAAAATGCATTGATCAACATAGTGACAATTTTTCTTGGTTTGGGTGTGGGTTCTAAAATGAGTGCCGAGAAGTTCCTAAACCCGGAAACCATGGGTATTTTAGCTCTGGGCGCGGTGGCATTTTGTATCGGTACAGCTTCCGGTGTACTGATGGCCAAGTTGATGAATAGCGTATCCAAACACAAGGTCAATCCACTGATTGGCGCTGCGGGTGTTTCCGCTGTGCCTATGGCTGCGCGAGTGGCCAACAAAGTGGGTCTTGAGGCCAACTCGCAAAATTTCCTGTTGATGCACGCGATGGGACCCAATGTTGCTGGCGTGATTGGTTCTGCAGTGGCGGCGGGTGTCATGATTAATCTTGTGAGTGGCATGTAGTGGGACCGGTTGAAACTATTATTGTCGATAAGCTCAGCGGTCAATTTTCTCCTCAGTTGTTAGAGGTCACCAACGAGAGCTTTATGCACTCGGTACCGCCCGGATCAGAGAGCCATTTTAAGGTGGTGCTGGTGAGCGATCAGTTTACTGGTAAGCGTCAGGTTCAGCGTCACCAGGCTATTTATGCCGTGCTTGCCGATCAGTTGGCCGGCCCTGTTCATGCGTTGGCGTTGCACACCTTCGATGCGGCTGAGTGGGAGGCCAATCAAGGTGGTGCTCCAGCCTCGCCTTCCTGCCTCGGCGGCAGCAAAACCGACTGACTTCTGATCGCTTGTTGCTCAAGATCGCGGCTTTATCTTCAAAATAGCCAGTTCATCGCATAAAAATCCCTATTCGCCGCTAATGATTGGAGCTTGTCAGTGATCTTGCGGACACTATAGCCTCGTAATTCTATAAGTTGGAAAGACCTGTCTCTTTCCGTTAAAAGAGTGGAGCTTAATAGGGGGCTTAAATAGTGAGATCATTCAAACATTTGGTGATGTACAGTGCTGTTGCTGGGGCGATTGCTTCTCCGGCGTTCGCGCAAGATGAAGGGATTGATGAGGTAGTTGTCACTGGTATTCGTGCCAGTTTGGCTGCTGCAGTTGATATTAAACGAGAAAATGTGGGTGTCGTTGAGGCTATTACCGCTGAAGATATGGGTAAATTCCCTGATGGTAATTTGGCTGAGGCTCTAGCGCGCGTAGTAGGCGTGGCTATCGACCGTAGCAACATTGAGGGGTCTAAGATTGCGGTGCGTGGGTTTGGGCCAGAGTTCAACCTAGTAACCCTTAATGGCCGGCAGATGCCGACTGTGCCGGGTCGTTACAATGGTGGCCGTTCTTTTGACTTTGGTGATATCTCCGCTCACGGTTTTGAGTCCGTTCAAGTATTCAAAACGCCGTCGGCGACACTGCCAACTGGTGGTATAGGCTCTACGGTTAATATCGTAACATCTAAGCCACTTAACGCTCCTGGATTTAAGGCTGCTGCAAGCTTTGCTGCAGTCGATGATTCCACTAACCCTGATGATGGCATGGATTCAGAAATGGATTTGATCGTCAGCAATACTTTTTTTGATGATACGGTTGGCATTTCCTTGTCAGCCTCACACTCGGAGCGTACTAATCGTGAAGAGGGTCTTCAGGAGACGACTTGGTTCGAAAATGTCCTTGGCAGAGCTCTGCCAGATGCTTTTATTGATACCTCAGCTAATCTGCGTGCCGACGGTGTAACCTTTACGCCAGAAAAAGCAGGGTTCCAGATCAAAGACAATAATCGTGTCAGAGACAATGCGCAGCTAACTATGCAGTTCAGCCCGGCTGAAAACTTCACTGCTACTTTGGATTACACTTATTCGAATCTGGACTTTCAAACTGAGGGTAATACGTTCGGTGTTTATCTTGGAGGCTGGAACGTATCGGCCGCCACAGCCAATGAAAATGGTGTGATTGTTGATTCGACATATGCCGATGGGAACACGTCTTATGGCCAGTCTGTGACGTTTGGAGCAGAGGAAAATACGAACGAATCCCTAGGTATTAATTTACAGTGGCAGGCGACTGAAAGTCTGACGTTAACCTTAGACGCACATGATTCTTCAGCGGAAAAGAAAGGCACAGACGGCGATAACGCAATTGGCTTTATCAACGGAAACTGGGCCGGCTGGGGGGATGGCGGCGTCTATGATCAAGCTGCCTCGGTTGCCTCTGTCGTGGCTAGTTTTGGCCCTACTGGCGTTCCGACCTATGATTTAGATGTAGTTAATGGTTTCCAGTCTCGCAATCCTGTTGATGAAATTATGGGCTCCGATATGGGCTCTACAAACGGTACGTTTAGCTCTGCCTTTAAGCAAAATGATATGCAACAGGTTCAGATCAAAGGTGATTGGGAAAATGTTGATGGGCTATTTACGGAATCACTGAAGTCGGTTCAGTTTGGCATCTCAAGAATGCAGCAAAAGATTCGGGATACTCGTGCGCGCACGGATATTATCCAAGGCGCTGGTAATGATGGGACGGACACAGTGTTAAGTTTCATTTTTATCGATGATGAAATTTTCACCAGAACGTCGCTTAATGGCTTTATGGATGATGGGTCCAATGGAACAAATCCAGAAGACTATTACTTAGCGATGGATGTCTCTGCGGCAACTGATGCTTTTGCGCGCGCTGGTTGGGGACCTGTTGATCCTGCCGTGGGTGCTTGGTGGGCCAACAATTATGGGAATTGCGATCTTGTCGAAGATGCAGCAGGAACAGGATTCGGTGCGACATACAACGCGGACGCCTCTGTAAGAGGTGACTTTAGATGTGACCTAAGCCCTGGAGAGACTGATACAGACTCGTTAGTTGAAGAAGAGATGATTTCTGCTTATGCAAAATTCAATTTCGAGACGGAGCTTCATGGCATGCCACTGAATATTTCAGCTGGATTGCGCTATGAGGAGGCGGACACGACCTCTACGGCTTTGAGTCGTATTGCTAGTGCTATTAAATGGCAAGTTAACGAATTTAATCTTGTATATGAGGGTGATGTCCCAGTGCCGGTTTCTGGGTCGCATTCGTATATTCTTCCGAGTCTCGATATGAGTCTAGCGCCCAGTGATGACGAGGTAATCCGTTTTAGTGCGAGTCAATCCATTTCGCGAGCTGGTCTGAATGACCTGCGCTCCGTGGTTGAATTTACTAACAGACAGTTCGGCGCTAACATAGAGGCCACATCAGGAAATCCTGGTTTGGAACCTCTTGAGTCGACCAACTTTGATGTTGCTTACGAAAATTATTATGCCGAAGGCAGTTACGTTGCGGTCAACTACTTTAGGAAGAATATTAGCGGGTTCCTTGGAACTGGCCGAGGCACGTCAACTTACGGTACTTTAACCGATCCTTTCTATGGCGAGTTTGCAGAAGCTGCTAGAGCGTCACTTGAAGCTGGTGGACGTATTGATAGCACTCCAGCTTGGGCAGAGCCCGGCAGCCAGAATGAGTTGTGGTGGAACGCTATGGCTCAAGAAGGCAACGTTGGTATCTGTTATGGTGGAGGTTGGGTATGTCCTCCTGAGTATATGGTTGGCCAACCAGGAGATCCATTAGCGCAAATTAACTTCTCTCAGCCCGTGAACTCTGAGGAAGGTACTGTTGATGGCTGGGAAATTGCCCTCCAGCACCAATTTGGTGACAGTGGTTTTGGCTTTAACGTGAATGCTACGTTTGTTGGTGGTGATGTTGAAGCTAAGCCCGCAGACCTGTCTGATCAGTTCGCTTTGCCCGGCTTTGGTGATGCAGCTAATTTCGCTGGTTTCTATGAAGATGATAAGTGGACAGCCACGATCGCATATAATGAGCGTGGTGAGACCTATGCAGGTGTTGAAGGTCAAGGGCACCCAATCTTTATCGAGAAGCGTTATCAAGTTGATATGACCGCAAGTTATAATGTCAATGACAATGTAACTCTGTTTGCTGAGGCAAGAAATATTACTGATGAGCCGGTTCGTTTGTACGTGCGTCATCCTGAAATGATCTTCCTTGCTCAGGATCACGGTCCAATGTACAAGTTTGGTTTAAGAGCAAGGTTTTAATCGCTCTGAAGACTGAACATAAAAAAGCCGCGCTTTAATCAGCGCGGCTTTTTTTATGGTTATTTTTTTATTATGGCTCTATGACCAAAATGTATTTCTCCGTTTTCCAAGGCTGATCTATGCTGCGACTAATGACCTCTGCGCCAAGCTTTTCAACACACTGGTCGGCGAGCTCCCAAAAGGGAGGCCGCCCCGGATCGGCGATATAAATATTTTGACAGCCGGCACTGATGGCGCGACGAATTAAGTTAAAAAGCGGTACAGTCAATTCATCCCAAAAACAGATATCGGTGCCTATCAGGCTATGATATTTAGCTAATTCAGATTTTGTTAAAGACTCAAAGCTGCGTAGTTGGAAGCTAATCTGACAATCATTGATCTCTGCCTGGAGAGTGAGAAAGGGCTCTACCGATGCGTCTATATCGATCCCCGTAACATTGGCATTGAACTGCTTTGCCAAATAGATAGCGGTGAGGCCCCAGCCGCAGCCTATGTCAAGCACTCTGCTGTGTTGAGGGATCGCTTGGTCGCTCAAATAATCCATGAGCACAAAGCTTGATCGCCATACTTTGTTTCCGTGAGCGGAGTGGCCCTGTTGCTGGCGCTTCAGTTTGCGTACCTGGGGGTGTGAGGACTTCAGAGCCTGAACACCCATGTAGGATATTTGATGAGAAGAGGGTACTGACGTGATTGGCATAGTGCGGGTTCTATGTTTTTGGGTTGTAATTCTAACAGTAAATATGAGGTTTCAACGCACTGGTATTAAGCCCCAATTATTGGTGTTTTGCTGTTGAGGCTCTATGATAGGCCGAAAATTATGTCGCTGTTGATAGAAAATACCTATAAAGGCAAACCTTATGCGCCCTGTGCTTAAAAATATTTATCACAATCGAGATACGCAATTTTTGCTGTTGCAGATAATTGGTTGGTTTAGTCTTTCCCTGATTAGCTTTTTTAGTTTGACGCTGTGGTATAACCAACAGAGCTTTGCCTATGTGGGCCACACATTACTGCAGTCATTGTTAGGGGTTGGTGTGTCATGGCCGCTGCGCACTGTGTTTACTGACCTCTGGGATAAGCCGGCATGGAGGCGTTTGACGCTAACTGTTCTCGCCGTAATGGCCTGTTCGTTGGTATGGTCGGTGCTCAGGCTTGGTACCTTTATGTGGATGACTGATGAGACTAACCTGTGGGCCGATTTCGGCGGATGGTTGTTTAGTTCGATTATTATTTTTCTCTGCTGGACGGCGTTTTATCATGGCATCAAGTACTATTTGCTGCTGCAGAGCGAGCATGAAACCTTGTTGAAGGTTGCGGCGGCCAATCAGCAGGAGCAGCTCAAGCGCAGCCAGGCCGAGACGATGGCTCAGCAGGCACAATTAAAAATGCTTCGCTATCAGCTTAATCCGCACTTCCTGTTTAACACACTCAATGCAATTTCAGCCTTAGTCGTGGGGCGTGATGCCAAAAACGCCAATACTATGATTGTACAGTTGAGCAGTTTTTTACGCTATTCACTGGAGAATGACCCGGTTGAAATGGTTGCTTTGGACGAGGAGATCAATGCGTTGAAGCATTATCTGAGTATTGAGCAAACCCGGTTCGCCGATCGGCTTGAGCTGGAGTTTGATATCGATAAAGCCTCCAGAAATGTTAAGGTGCCGAGCCTGCTGCTTCAGCCGTTGGTTGAAAATGCCATCAAATATGCCATTGCACCGTCTGAGAGCGGCGGTAAGATAAACGTTATTGCCAAGGTTGATGCAGATCAGTTGGTTGTGGAGATTTCTGATACGGGTCCGGGCTTCCGTGAAACTGAGAATCGCGCCGAGCATGGAGCGGGCATAGGGTTAAAAAATACTGTTGACCGGCTCAGGGCTTTTTATGCAGATGCCTATCAGTTCGATTTTTTCGAGCCTGACGAGGGTGGATTGACGGTACGTATTTGTGTGCCACTTGAAGCCCCAATAAAAAAGACTGATGAATTACTGTTACAGAGCGCCTAAGCTCTGAGACTTACTGATTGAATAACTCAAAACCGATAACTATGTCGAAATTAAAAACCATAATTGTTGACGACGAGCCTCTCGCCCTGCAGTTGCTGCGCTCGATTTTAAGTGAAAATGATCATGTCGAGGTGATCGCAGAGTTCAGAAATGGGCGCGATGCTATCGCTGCGGCTGCTGAACTGCTTCCGGATCTGATGTTTCTGGATATTCAAATGCCGGGGGTCAATGGTTTCGAAGTGGTTAAGGCGATGCAAGCGGATGTTATGCCAATGGTGATTTTCGCCACCGCCTTTAATCAGTTTGCCATTGATGCCTTTGATCTGCATGCAGTTGATTATGTCCTCAAGCCGTTGGATTCAGAGCGTGTTCAGCGAGCGGTGGCGCGGGCTGTTGAGCGGCATGCAGCTGTTGGTGATGAAGGGCATAAGACACCGTTAATTGGCGCAATTGATGAAATATCCAAACGCCTTGATAGCGAGAACGAAGCACGCTCGCAATCGAATGACGAGGTCCCGGACGGAATGAAGCGCAAGCTTCTTATCCGTGACAGTGGTGTAGTGAAGGTAATTCCGTTTGATAGTATCGATTGGGTAGATGCTGCAGGAGACTATATGTGTGTTCACGCCAATAATGAGACCCACATAGTAAGGAGTACTCTGCGCGAGCTGCTGGAAAAGCTAGATGATAAGATTTTTGTCCGCATTCATCGTTCAACAGTGGTCAATATCGAGCGTGTGGTTACTATTACGCCGCTGCAGAAAGGCGGCAGCCTATTGCATTTATCAGAGGGCCATACGCTCAAGGTGAGCCGCAACTACAGAGAAGCGATTCGCCAGTTATTCCAATAACATTTCAATCAGTCAGTCAACGAGGGTTCCCCGCTTATCGCAGTTGACTTGCTAGTTGTCGCATCTGCACTTCCGCCATGCCGGGCGACGTGAAACCATCGTTTCAACGCATAGGATCTATGGTTTTCAAGGAGTCCCCCCAATATGTTTAACGGAAAAACCGCACCCTCAGTCAAAGGCTTGATGTTGATTGTGGCTTTCGCAGTTGTCTTGATGTTTCCAGTCAAACTGGTGGCATCCGATGTGGTGGCCGCAGACGATATTGATCAACGCGTGGCAGAACTGGTAGCCAAAATGTCGGTTGCCCAGAAAGTGGGTCAGATGATCCAGCCGGAAATCAAGTTTACTACGCCGGCCGAGGTTAAAAAATATCACCTGGGTTCTGTGTTAAATGGTGGTGGATCTTTCCCAAGCATGCACAAAAACGCATCAATCCAGGAGTGGGTTGATCTGGCGGATGACTACTACTATGCGTCTATGGATATTTCGGACGGCGGTTTGGCGATTCCGGTAATTTGGGGCACAGATGCTGTGCACGGTCATAACAATGTGATTGGGGCGACACTGTTTCCACACAACATTGGTTTAGGCGCAGCCAACGATCCCCAGCTAATGCGTAAAATCGGTGAAATTACAGCCACAGAAGTTGCGGTGACCGGAATTGACTGGATATTTGCGCCCACTGTTGCGGTGGTCAAAGATAATCGTTGGGGACGTACTTACGAAGGGTATAGCAGCGATGCTGCGATTGTTAAATCCTATGCGGCTGAAATTGTTTTGGGAATGCAAGGCAGCGAAAACGAGTTGCGCAGCAATCCCAGAAAAGTCATCGCGACGGCGAAACATTTTATCGGTGATGGTGGCACTTATCGCGGCATAGATCAGGGTGATGCCGTGCTTAAGCTGGATCAGCTGATGGAGCTGCATGGTCAGGGCTACCTTGAAGCAATTGACGCTGGTGTCGCAACGGTTATGGCTTCGTTTAATAGCTGGAACGGCGACAAGATTCACGGTAATAAAACGCTGTTAACCGATGTGCTTAAAGGTCAGCTCGGTTTTGACGGGTTTGTGATCAGTGATTGGGATGGAGTCGGCCAGGTAGATGGCTGTAACACCGAAAGCTGTCCGCAGGCGATCAACGCCGGTATCGATATGATTATGGTGCCTGAGGACTGGAAGGAACTGTTGGCTAATACTCAGCAGCAGGTCGAGAGCGGTGAAATCCCAATGGCGCGTATTGACGACGCTGTGACCCGTATCCTCAAAGTTAAGATGCGTGCTGGCATGTTCGAAAAGGGGGCGCCTTCATCGCGAGGCATAGTCGGTCAGACCGAATTAATCGGTGCGGCTGAGCATCGTGCGGTGGCTCGAGAGGCAGTGCGAAAGTCACTCGTGTTGTTGAAGAATCGTGACAATGTGTTGCCGTTAAAAGGCCCGCTGCATGTTCTGGTGAGTGGCGATGGCGCCGACAATATTGGCAAGCAGAATGGTGGCTGGACAATTACTTGGCAGGGCACCGAAAACAAGAATAGCGATTTCCCCGGTGCTACGTCGATCTATGCAGGACTTAAAGAGGCGATTGAAAATAATGGCGGCTCTACCGAGTTAAGTGTGGACGGCAGCTGGTCTAAAAAGCCTGACGTAGCCGTTGTGGTGTTTGGTGAAGAACCCTATGCGGAAGGGGTGGGCGACATTGAATCACTGCTGCTGAATAATGGATCTCGCGCGGACCTGAATCTTTTAAAATCGCTGAAGGCGCAGGATATCCCGGTGGTTTCGGTGTTCTTGACGGGCCGTCCGCTGTGGGTGAATGCTGAAATTAATCACTCTGATGCCTTTGTAGTCGCCTGGTTGCCAGGCAGCGAGGGTGGTGGGATTGCCGACGTGTTCGTGGCCGACAAGCAAGGCAACATACGTCATGATTTCGCTGGTCGTCTGTCTTTCGACTGGCCCAATGTCGAGCTTAATACTGCGGATAAAAATTTGCCTGTGGCTGATGATCTGCTCTCAATAGGGCAGGGGCTGGGCTATGGCGATGAGGCAATCGTTGCTGACAACCTCTCTGATCGGTCTATCATAGATAGCTCCAAGGCGGCACGCATTGTGTTTAACGGTAGCACCAGACCGCCGTTTAAAACCTTTGTTGGAGATTCCAGTAACTGGGCTAAGCCTGTTAGCGGTAATAAAACGGTGACCGCATTTGGCGACCTCTCCGTGACCACCGTGGACGGTGCCGTTCAGGAGGATTCGCGCCTGCTGGAATGGAGCGGTGGTCGTGAGAGTCTGTTCTATTGGCAATCTGAAGTTTCCGTTGATCTTTCCGCCCTTCGCGAAGAGGGTGCCTCACTGGCGATGGAGTTTGTGGTCAATAAACATCCTGATGGTGCTGTGACGCTGCGAATGGACTGTGGCTGGCCCTGTTCCGGGAGTCTCGATCTGACCCGTTTTGTCAGCGCTGTGCCGATTGGCCAGCAGGTGCGTATGGGGATTGCACTCGATTGCTTCGACGCAATTGGGGTTGACCTCAGTCGAGTTGATACACCTTTAGCGCTGTCGAGCTCGGCGGAGTTTTCTATGACCATTTCCGATCTTCGAATTACCTCGGAGATTGCTGAAGTGATGGTGATGAGCTGTAGTTAATTGACTCTCTCGTGAGAGCTCTTTTTGATTAGAAAAAAGGGTTCTGTGGTGCTAGTATCCGGGCTCACAAATAAAAAGCTCGCTGGTGTCTTTATTGGCAGTGCAAAAAAATATTGCACAGGACGAGCGCTCAATGGGGGCCACCCGATATGCAAGCAACACAAGCCACTTTTTCCAAAATGTCAGACAGCACCGCAGAGGATTGGCAGATCATCCTTCCCGAG
>Ga0209137_1004335_pt1 | contig 11342 bp, 9 predicted proteins | sample SaaInl5LU_22_DNA_FD_184642 | JGI IMG/M metagenome (GOLD analysis project Ga0209137, IMG submission 184642) | Marine microbial communities from expanding oxygen minimum zones in the Saanich Inlet - ESP_105LU_22_DNA (SPAdes) (version 2) | ecosystem: Environmental > Aquatic > Marine > Intertidal...
TAATCTGATCTCCCAAAAAAATTTCATACAAATCGTTATAATTTGTCTTTTTTATGCTTTTTATCGGCAAGTTAGGATAACTTTTAATAATTTTTTCTTTTAGCTGATCTGCGTTAGAAAAAACAAAGCTGGGAATTGTAATAAGTAAAAGAATGATTATCTTCATTGGGTGGCCTGTTTAATTATGGCTTGCTTTAAAAATTTATTTTTTAGGAGTCCATTAATAGCTGCAGGGATTATGCTGCCTTTGTTAAGTTTATTCACATAATGCTCGCCATGAACTGTATTGCTCAATACATCAGTTAGGAGGGCAAGCTGAGCAACATCTTTTTTTCTCATTTTCTCATACCTTCTTAAAAAATTTTCATTTCCCGCATCCGCAATTTTACTGCTCTCCAAGAGAGCTTCTATAGCTCTTATGTCTCTCAATCCTAAATTAAGTCCTTGCCCAGCCATGGGATGAATGATGTGCGCTGCATCCCCAATCGCCAAAACTCTTTTATCAAATACACTATCTAAGGTCTTTAATTTTAGATTAAATTGATTTTTAGCATTCAGCTCTGAGTCTACAGTAAATCTTTTTTTAATTCTTTTTTCAAAAAAACTTTTAAAATTTTCTGGATTCAGATGCACCAATAAGTCCCTTAATACATTATTACAGGACCATACCACACCTACTTGACTATGACTTAATGGGAGCAATGCGAGGATACTATCTTCGAAGAAAAATTGAGACGCACAATCAAAGTTGCCTTCTTTTGCATAAAAAGAAAAGGTAATGGCAGTCTGGTTATATTGCTTTACTGTCTCCCCAAAACCATCATTGATTATCTCTTTGTCGTCCGCATCGCAGACAATCAAAAGTGACGCTTTAATTGATTCGCTTCCAGAGGAGCACTCAACATAATTACTGTTTTCTTTATAACTTGTTTGATCCAAATCCATATTAAATATATTTGCGCTATCTTTAGAGCTTAATGCATCAATAAAATCTGTTTGCTTAACCATGAAAGCCAAGCTATCTAAAAACATCTCATCTGCATTAAACAGATGCTCTATATTCGCTTGGGCATTAATTAGATTTATTTTTTTTAGCGCATGAATGTTTTGAAAAAAATCTTGAGGAAGGCCTAGTCTTCTTAACCAATCAATGATGGAAGGAGTAATAGCAAAAAAACTATCATTATTAAGGGGATCTCCTCTTTTTATATGGATCACTTTATAACCTAACCTAGCAATCATAATCGCGCACACATGGCTGACAATGCCTGAACCCCTAACCGCTATAGCACCTTTTTTACTCACCATAGCTCATCTTTTTCACAAACCTTCTTTTTAGTGGGGAAAGACAATCAAGTAGGGTTAGCGTAAGCCCTCTGAGCTCACTAATTCCAACCAAATCGTTAGAAAAAAAAGTGGCTAGATGATTGGTTATATTGATAATATCTGCTGACTTATTAAATCGCATTGCATTAAACTCTCTAGCAATATTTAATTTAGTTGGCGTTTCTGGCAAATCATTAATAAAAGAGGATAATGTGAATGCTTCTCTAATACCAACATTCAAACCTTGTCCAGCAACCGGGTGTATCACCTGAGACGCATTTCCAATCGATATCACATCCGAATTATTTATATTAACTAATCTTGAGCTTTTTAAAGGGAATGTTTTTCGATTCGATATTTTAGTGAATGTCCCTGCCCGGCTACCAAAATTTGCCTGTATGCTTTTTAATAAACCCTCATCATCCAGCTTAAGTAATTCACTAATGTTCTTTTCAGGCCCAGTCCATACAACTGTATATGTATCATGCTTGTTTGGCAAAAGTGCTATAGGTCCTTCTGCTGTGAATCTTTCATAAGCCCTTCCTTTATGCTTTTTATTAGTTTCAAGATGAGAAACCAAGGCTGCATGGTCTAATTTTATTTCTTCTCTTACAATTTTGAGACCCTTAATTTTTGAATGGCCGCCGTCTGCAAGGATTAAGAGGCTGTAAAGCATGCTTTTTGTTGCATTTTTTTCTGTAAATTCAATACTCTTTTCGAAATTCATTTCTTTTAAACTTTTAGCTTCAGAGTTAAATAATATTTTTACTGTTGAAAGTGTATTTATCTTTTCTTTAAGCGCATTAATTAAATCTGCATAGGAGACTATATAGCCTAAAGCATCTTCCTCACAGTCTTTTGAGCTAAGCAAGGTTCTGCCAAAAGAATTTTTTTGACTGGTATGAATTTCATGTATAGCAGTAGCATGTTGCTCTAATAGTCTCCAAATCTTTAGCCTGGAGAGTATAAATACTGAGCTATTAGATAGAGCAAGCGCCTTACTATCTTTGTGGTCAAAATCTTTAGGTTTGGATTCAAGCAATGTTACATGTAAACCATTAAGACCCATCAGTGCAGCTGAAATTAAGCCAACAGGTCCTCCTCCAACAATCACAATACTTTTAATCAAAAAAAGGACCCAACTAAACTTTCTATCTCATTAATTTCTTTTGGTGCTTCAATGCTAAGCACTTTGTTGCCTTGGTTTGTTACCTCTACATCATCCTCAATTCTTATTCCAATCCCCCAAAATTCCTTTGGTGTTGTTTCTGATGGCTTGATATAACATCCGGGCTCAATAGTGAGTACATTTCCTTTTTCCAGTAAGACAGAATTTTCGTTATTATCAACATAATTTCCTACATCGTGAACATCCAACCCTAACCAATGACTGGTTCTGTGCATAAAGAAATCCCGGTACAATTTTTTTTCCAAAACTTCATCAACACTCCCTTTACAAAGACCTAGATCGACCATACCCTGAATCAAAATATTCAATGCAGTTTCGTGTGGCTTATTGAATGAATTGCCTGGCTTAACTTCAAGAATGGAGGCTTTTTGAGATGCCAGCACAAGCTCGTAAATAGTTTTTTGTGCACTGGAAAACCGCCCATTAATAGGATAGGTTCTGGTGATATCTGATGCATAAAATTCAAGCTCACAACCCGCGTCAATAAGAAGGAGATCGCCATCTACAAGCTTACTATTGTTTGCAGAATAATGAAGGGTGCAGGCATTTATCCCACCTGCTACGATAGATTGATAAGATGGTTCCTTGGCCCCCAACTGCATAAATTGATTTAATATTTCACCTTCAATTTGATATTCATAAAGACCTGGCTTGGTCTTTTGCATTGCAATTGTATGGGCCTTGGCTGCAATATTGGCTGACTTTTGCATCACATCCAATTCGGATTCTGACTTAACAACTCTCATAGCATCTGCAATATGGGAAAGATTTACCATCATCTCTGGGGTTCGTACGCCAGCTCTTTTTTGTTTTTTATTAATGTTAATCCAGCTCTGAATTTGACTTTGAGAATTTTGATCGGCGTCTGCAGGCGTGTAGACGCTTTTAAATTGAGCTATTATTTTTGGGGCAATCTCATTGATTTTTTCGATACTATAAGCCTCATCAAAACCATATTGCTCTTTTGCCTCATCGGGCCCAAACCGAAAACCTTCCCAAGTTTCTAGTTCAGGGTTTTTTGGTCTACAAAATATAATTGATCGCGGCTTATCCCCTGCAAGGATAAAAATAACGGCCTCTGGCTCAGGGAAGTAAGAAAAATAATGAAAATAACTGTCAGGCCTAAACTTGAAATGGCAGTCACTATTCCTAGTCACCTCTTTTGCATTAAAAAGAATGGCAACGCCATCAATTATTTTACTCTGGAGCGCTTTTCTTCTTGAGATACATTGATCTGTAGACAATTTAATTTAACCTTTTTTTGTAATATTTATTATTATAGTTGATCTAGACATCTTAATCTCTCAGGCGTTCCGATATCCATCCAAATAGCATCGAGCATTTGGCCACTAACTCGATGGTTTTTAATAGCATCTATTAGGTATGGCGCTAATTTCAGGCGCTTTCCCAGTTCTACCTTATAAAAAAATTTCTTACTGTAAATGGCTATGCCGGTGAAAGTGTGCGCCTTATTTTTTTCATTTGAAACCATGTTATTTGGCGTTAGTGAGAAATCTCCCTCTATATTATGTTCAGGGCTCTCTGTTAGAAACAAATGTGCGTCAATATTTGGGTTTAAATGCAAATTGAGCAACAGGTGGTAATCGAATTCATTGTAAATATCTGCATTAATTACAACAAATGGGTCGGAGCCGATCAGCGTCAAAGCCTTTCTAATGCCTCCTGCAGTTTCTAAGATAGGTGATTCTTCAGAAAATGTTACCCTGAGGTTCCAGTCAGAACCGTCACCCACATAATCTCTAATTTGTGAGGAAAGGTATGACGTATTGATCACAACATCTTTAAAACCTGCATTTGAAAGTTTCTCCAAGTGTCTTTCCAGTAAAGTTTTTCCTTTGCTAACTAACAATGGTTTTGGTGTGTCTTTAGTAAGGTTGCCCATTCGCTTCCCTCTTCCTGCAGCAAGAATCATGGCGGTTCTAGTCATAACTCTGTGGCTTTCATTAAAATATTCCTCAAAGGAAAGAGCTCACTATATCTTTTGGTGGTGGTTAACAAATAGTTTTCAACCAACCTAATATCATCTAAGTATTGATCTTTGCCATCTCTAATGGATAGTCGCACAAAAATACCTAATATCTTCATGTGTCTCTGAACCCCCATCCATTCAAAACTCTTATAAAAGTCCGAGAAGTCATTATTTTTAATCAAATTCGCTTCTTTCAACCTCCCCCAGTAACGAACCAATAAATCAATCACGAGGTCTTCTTCAAGCTCATAATACGCATCCTTAAGAAGCGATGCTAAGTCATATGTTATTGGCCCATTCACTGCATCCTGGAAATCAATAATTCCGGGTGCTTTGTTTCGGCCTATAAACATAAGATTTCGGCAATGAAAGTCTCTGTGGACAAACAACTGGGGCTGATTAAGGTTAGATGAAACAATCAATTGAATAACTTCGTCCAAGGCTTTGCTTTCTTTATCTTTTAGTATGATTTTTTTATATTTAATTAGGTACCAGTCATGAAATAATGTCATTTCCTTAGCTAGCAATGATTCTGAGTAGGATGGAAGGTTTTCATAATGGCAATTATTTTGGATATCAAACAATGAGTCCAGCGCAACTCTATACAAAGACAAGGGGTCATCAAAACTGAAGGCTTCTAGGTAGGTTGTGCTTCCAAAGTCACTCATCAATATAAAGCCATCATTAATATTAACTTCATATAAATCAGGGACATTGATATTGTCCTTAAAAAGCTTTTTACCAATAGCAATAAATTCGGAAATGCTTTCTTTGTCCGGCGGAGCATCCATGACAATGTAGCTCTTACCCTTTTGAGTTACCCTAAAGTATCGCCTAAAGCTTGCGTCACTTGATGCCAGCTCTACAGTCGGTTGATCTCCAAGAAACTGGGTAATCCACTTTATGAGCAAATTGTATCTGGTCAAAATAAATATCTCAATTTAAATAAATAATTATCCATCTTTTTTAAACACTTGAGTTATAATTCCTAACTAACTGATTAATATATAAATTTTTAATCATAAAAAAACGAAAAAGGCAGTAAATTAAAATGACTATAGCAGGTTTAAGATCAAACAATTGACCAAAAATTTTACAATATATTCTAGGTTTTTACTTGGGTTATGTATCTATGTATTTGCACCCATTCTGTACGCAGAACCAACAAATAATGGACAGGTTATTATTGAGGGTGATGTGCTAGAAAATATTCTAGACAGGAAACTAAAAGCCAGTGGAAATGCTATTCTATCGCGCGGAAACCAATCCATTAAAGCAAATGTGATTGAGTATGACCAGGTGTCGGAGGAGCTTTACGCCAATGGAAACGTTCAACTCTCAACCAAATCAAGTCACATAGAGGGTACAGAACTTGAGTTATCCTTGGATAGCAACACTGGCTCAATGCCTAATGCATCATTCAGCTCAAGTCTGAATAGTAATTCCAAATTCAATAATACTCTGCGAGGCACTGCATCGTTACTTTTCTTAGAAGGTGAAAGTAAAAAACGCCTACAGAATGCTTCTATTACCACATGTGAAGCAGGACAAAATGATTGGTTTATCAATGCTTCAGAATTAGAAATCAATGAAAGATCACAAAGAGTTGACGCTAAAAATGCCGAGCTCGAATTTAAAGGCTTTCCTTTGTTATTTTCACCTTACGTCAACTTCTCCTTTAATGATGACAGAAAATCAGGGTTTCTTGTCCCCAGTGTTGGCTCAACCTCAAGAAGTGGGTTTGAGACGGCTATTCCTTATTATTTTAATCTCTCCCCAACAAGTGATGCCACAATCACCCCAAGATACTTAGGGAAAAGGGGGACGCAAGTGTCAGGGGAGTATCGCTATCTTAATAAAAAATTTGTTGGTGAAACATCACTCGAGTACTTACCTACTGATGATGCATCCTCGCAAGATAATAGATACTATGCGAAAATAAAGCATGCGCATGAACTAGGTGCCGGCTTTACAGCAGGCTATAATATTGAAAAAGTTTCTGATGATAACTATTTTTCAGATATGTCCTCGCTTATATCAGTGACCAGTCAAGTCAATCTGAACCAAGAAGCCTTTCTAAACTACTCTGATAACGATTGGAACGCCAGTTTAGTTACACAAAAATTTCAGAACCTCACCTCCTCCTCCCCTTACGAGCGACTTCCATCCCTTACAGTTAATCATGGGAAGATTTTTGAGGACGCCGAAGGCTTTACCAGCTATGAAACACAAGTAAACTTTAGCCTCACGCAGTTTGAAAGAAACAATGATTATGTGGGTGCATCAAACGAAAACGGAACAAGGCTTACTGCAAAACCTAGCCTGAGCATACCGTTTGAGAGGCCTTATGGCTATGTAACGCCTAAGCTGGCAATGGATATCAAGTACTATGATTTAAATGACGCTAATGTGGCTAGTAAAGATTTTTATATACCAACGGTATCCCTTGATAGTGGTTTGTACTTGGATAAAAAAATGAGCTTTAAAGACAGTACCTTTACGCAAACACTGGAGCCAAGAATCTTTTACTCCTATACCTCCTACGAAGATCAATCCATGCTACCGATGTTTGATACCGCCCTCGTAGATCTAAATGCACAATCCATTTTTTCAGAAAACCAATTTGTAGGTGGGGACCGAGTAATGGATTCTCACCAAGTAACACTGGGCGGTACAACAAGGTTTATTGATGCCTATGGAATGGAAAGGATCTCAGGAACCATTGCTCAAAGGTTTTATATAGGTGACAGAACGGTACTTGAGGAATCTCAATTTAACAACTCATCCGCACAAAATGATTCTTCAGACCTCTTTATGTCAGCATCTGCATTAATTACTAGAGCATTAAAATTGAATGCAGATGCCCAATACAACCTTGATGAAAATAGCACCAACAGGGCAACTTTCGGGGCAAAATATAATCCAAGACCTGGAAAGCTTCTTAACGCCAGTTATAGGTTAATTAATAATCCAGCAAGCAGTGCGAGTGACGTGAAACAAATAAATATAGCAGGCCAATGGCCACTTGGTTCTGGTTGGTCTTCCGTTGGACGCTATAACTATGACATAAAAAGCGCTTCACTCATCGAAAGCTTAGCTGGGTTGGAGTTTGATGCGGGATGTTGGTCGGCTAGTGTATTGCTTCATAGCTTAGCATTAGGTACGACAGAAAAACGAAATGACACCTTATTCTTCCAGCTAGAGCTTGGTGGGTTAGGATCCTTAGGAACTGGTTCGCAGGGATCGTTAGCCGAAGTATTAAATAGAAATGTTCCTGGATCTTATGGATTAAACCAACTTCCTGAGTCGTATAGGAATGAAAATCAAGATTAAATCATAAATATGTGGTCCGTTATAAATTCATTGATATTCATCGTTCTAATAGCATCTCATGCATGCCTTTCATGGGGTTATGATGATTATGAGCCACTTGATAAGATCGTAGCAGTGGTTGAAAAAGAAGTTATTACTAAAAAAGAGATGGAGCATGGTATTGAGAGTTTTAACAAGGGGCTGCGAGGAAGTAATCCAAATAACTTGCCCAGCGAAAAAGAAATTAGGGAAATAGTTTTAGACGAATTAATAGAAAAAAAAATAATCAGTCAGTATGCTGAGCAAAGTCAAATTATCATCGACATACAGCAGATAGATAATGCATTAAAGAATATTGCCGCTAATAACAACATCACATTAGAGCAGCTTAAAGAAAGCGCCAAAAAAAGTGGGGGGTTAGACGACTTGTATGAGGAAGTTAGATTTCAATTAACCCTAAGAACCATAAAAGAGCGAGCAATTTTCTCTCAAATTAATATTTCCGACTATGAGATTAAAAAATTCATTGAAAAAGAAAGGCTAAGAAATCCAGATCAATACAGCATCTCTCACATACTGTTAAAAAAAAATAGTGGTGATGAAAATCAATTAACCCTAAAGCTCGAAAAAGTGCTAATAGAGCTTCAGAATAGGCCTTTCGACGAAGTGGCACAAGAATTATCTGATGGTCCATATGCAGAAAAAGGGGGGCTCATGGGTTGGTTTGAGCTTAATAGTCTTCCAAATATTTTTGTTGAGCATGTTAAGGGAATGAGCGTCCGAGAAATTTCTAAACCCTTTCTTTCCGATAACGGCTATCACATCCTTTTAGTCAATGAAATGCAAAGTAAAAGTACCAAGGAAAAGATATATTCTACGCAATACAATATCAATCAAATTTTATTAAAAAAAAATCAAGTGACAGCAGAAAATGACCTTATATCCAAGCTCAACAATATTAAAAATCAAATTTCTGATGGCTTACCTTTTGCTGAAGCAGCCTCGCAGTACTCCGAAGATTTGTCCTCCGCCAAAAAAAATGGTGAGCTTGGGTGGGTCGATAGAAATAATTTGCTTCCAGAATTTCAAGTCGAACTTGACAATGCTTCAAACAACTCGATTGTCGGCCCTTTTAAAACTGCGGCAGGCTGGCATTTAATTGAATTGATTGCTAAAAGGGATAAAGATATAACGGAAGAGTCACAGAGTTTATCAGCTAGGCTTCAGCTCCTTAACTATAAGGCGGAAATAAGATATAAAGATTGGTTTCATGACCTAAAACAACAATCTAATATTGAAATATTAACCGATAACTAATGGGTAACGATTTACCTAAAATTATAATCAATTGCGGCGATCCTTCAGGTATAGGACTTGATTTGATTGTTTTTCTTGCAGAGAAACCTTTTAATGCATCCATTACTATTCTGGCCAATAAAGAGTCGTTAGTTCAAAGAGCTGGGCTGCATGGTAAAAAATTAGCATTTCAAGAAAATGTATCTCTCCATAAAGGTGACGGCAGGCTTTATGTAAAGAATATACATTACGAAAATGATGTTATTCCAGGTTTGCCTAATAAGCACAACTCTAAGGCGCAAATGCAAATGATTGATCATGCAGTTAAAGAATGTATGGCCATGAACTATGACGCCCTTGTAACCCTCCCAATATCAAAAGAAATTTTGTCTGACAGTAACAATAAATTTACAGGCCACACTGAATACATTGCAAAATTGTCAAACACAAAAAATCAAGAAGTGATGATGCTCGTGCATAACAAACTTCGTGTCGCACTAGCTACAACTCACATTCCCCTATCAGATGTTCCAAAAACAATAACAAGAGAAAAATTAGAGAAAATTATACTGACCTTACACAATGACCTGAAAACTAAATTTAAAGTCTTATCCCCCAGAATTACTGTAACAGGTTTAAATCCGCATGCAGGAGAAAATGGAGAGTTTGGCAATGAGGAGTTGACCGTTTTAATACCGATCATAAACAAATTAAATGAGCAGGGTTGCAATCTAGTTGGTCCTATTCCAGCAGATACTGCATTTACACCTGGCCATATAAAAAAAACCGATGCCTTTCTAGCAATGTTTCATGACCAAGGCTTAGCACCATTTAAAGCGCTATCTTTTGGAAAAGGGGTGAATATAACATTGGGGCTGCCATTTATACGCACATCTGTCGACCATGGCACAGCATTCGACATTGTCGGATCAAAAGAGATTGATCCATCAAGTTTTTATGAGGCGATATTTACTGCAATTGAATTAAGCACATGATTAAGGCTAAAAAAAAGTTTGGGCAGAATTTTCTCACTGATACCTCAATCATTAAAGAAATAATCAATCATATTAACCCCAAAGAAAAAGATAGAATTTTAGAGATAGGGCCTGGAATGGGCGCATTAACTAAACCCATTTTATCTAAAATATCACATATCGATGTCATCGAAATTGACTCGGATATGGTAGCTCACCTAAATAAAACAGTAGCTGACAGTCAAATATCAATAATGCAAGATGATATCTTATTGATGAGCAAGGAGGCTTTAAGGAGTTTTGATCGAATTATTGGCAACCTACCTTATTACATATCTACCGAAATTATGATCAAAATGATTGATCTAATTGATAGCAAAAAAGACTTTCATTTTATGTTTCAGAGAGAAGTAGCAGAACGCATTGCTGCAGTTCCTGGGACAAAGTGTTATGGTAGATTAAGCGTATTGATTCAATATTTTTTCACAGCCGAAATCTTACTTCACATTCCTGCAGATGCATTCACACCCGCCCCCAAAATTCAATCCTCCTTTGTTCGATTAATTCCCAAAAAAGACTTTGATTTAACGTTCAAAGATATGGATAACTTTAAAAAAGTTATTAAGCTTGCCTTTCACCAAAAAAGAAAAACTATCAAGAATAATTTCAAAAATATTCTTGATGAAAAAGATTTTAATTCGCTGGGAATTAACCCACAAGATCGCGCTGAAAATCTTAGCATTTCAACATTCATAAACATTGAGAATTATATGTATGGCAATAAAATATCACTATGAAACTGCTATAATTTTACAATTTAAAAGGCGCTATCAAACATGAATATTATACTTTTAGGTGCTCCCGGAGCAGGGAAAGGAACTCAAGCAAATTTTTTAAAGTCTAAATTTAATATTCCCCAAATATCTACAGGGGACATGCTTCGCTCGGCTGTTCAAGCTAATAATGATCTTGGAATAAAAGCAAAACAATTTATGGACAGCGGAGAATTAGTTCCAGATTCTCTAATTATTGACCTTGTAAAGCTAAGGGTAACTCAAGCCGATTGTATGCATGGCTTCTTACTTGATGGCTTTCCAAGGACTATACCTCAAGCTGAGGCCATGAGCGATTCAGGCATAAACGTAGACTTTGTAATCGAAATCGATGTTCCGGATAACGTCATTATTGAGAGGCTTAGCGGCCGAAGAATTCACCCAGCGTCAGGAAGAGTCTATCATGTTAAGTATGACCCTCC
>Ga0209137_1004337_pt1 | contig 11342 bp, 12 predicted proteins | sample SaaInl5LU_22_DNA_FD_184642 | JGI IMG/M metagenome (GOLD analysis project Ga0209137, IMG submission 184642) | Marine microbial communities from expanding oxygen minimum zones in the Saanich Inlet - ESP_105LU_22_DNA (SPAdes) (version 2) | ecosystem: Environmental > Aquatic > Marine > Intertidal...
TGGATTTGTGTTGAAAGTGCGCGCAATGTTTTTTTCTTCAGCATTAACTGCTGTGGCTATCCGTGGCATGACGTTCTCCTTTAATCAACAAGTAGTGAAAAAAACCGGCTGATATGCAGCCGAGCATCTCCACTTCCAAGCAGCACAGCTGCCTGAGGTGAATCATTAAAGATAAAGAACTAGACGACAATTACGCAGAAGGGTTGCTTCTTAGGGTGAAGCAAGAAAGTAGCAGCGCTAAAGAATTAGAGTATTCCAAAGTAAACGACTCATAAGCAGCCGCTACAGGAAATGACGGTTGAGAAAGAGGCTATATTTTGTGTTAGCAATGGTGACTGCCAGAAGGCAACGGCATTTCCAGTTAAAGATCTGGCAGGTAAGTCAGTGGATCTACAGGTTGGCCATCGCGGCGAATCTCAAAGTAGACCTGACCGGCGTCTGCAGCTAATGCGATTTGTGTGCCAGAATCAACAACGGCACCCTCCTGAACATTCAATTTTGCATTGTGGCCATAGGCAGAGAGTAATAGATCGTTGTGCTTAACAATAATCAGTTTGCCATACCCGCGCAGCCCCTCTCCAGCGTAAACCACAACGCCTGCAGCGGCTGGCTTGACCGGACGTCTTGCTGCCCCAGACAGAGCAATTCCTTGATGGTTTGTTGCTTTGGAGAAGCCTTTAACTACACGCCCAGTGGCGGGCCATTGCCAGCGATTGTCGAACACGGTTTTGGCAACATCAGTCACAGTGGGCTTAATATCTTTGCGTTTGAGCTTTGGCTGGCCACTATTTTGCTGACCATCAATAGCGATCTGGCTTTTAGCGTCTGCCACATCCAGCGAGAGACGCTGGTTGCGCTGGAGGCGATAAGGCTCACTGAGTCCGTTAATACGGGCCAGTTGGCGATAATCTAACCCGTAGCGCCAGGCAATGGAGTACAGCGTCTCGCCACTATCGACCCAGTGGTGAAGCAACTGCTGGGTTGGCGGCTGCGGTCTCGATTCAATTTTTGCGGTCTGCTTTGGGGCCGCACAGGCTGTCAAGAACAGCAGGCAACAAAGTATTAGTCTGTGGCCCAAACCGCTCATCTCAACTCCTGGGGGGATTTCTTTTCAGTTTGCTGCAAGCGAACTAGCTCCAAGAGTAGTAATAGACTGGCACCTACTAGCATAGCTAACAAAGATAAGCCCACTTGGGCCTCTGTATAAAGTATTTGAAAGTCGCTCGGCCAGAGGTTGCCGCGCAGTGTTGTATCGCTTAGCGGATGGCGCCACGGCCAGACAATAGTCAAACTGCCGAGCAAAAAACCACTCATCAACAAAATAATTGCCTGTTCATAGTGCTCCATTAGATAACGTAAAATCCGGCTGAAAAGCATTAATCCGAATATGCCACCTGTAAGAAATACGGCTAAGAGTAGTAGCTGACGCTCGGCTACTGCGGCAATAAGCGTCGGATAAAGACCGAGCAGTAACAGAATAAAAGAGCCGGAAATGCCCGGCAAAATCATTGCGCACAGGGCAACGGCACCGGCGGCAAAGAGTATCGGCAACGTAGGATTTAAGGCCAGTGGAGGAGCCCAGCCGAGTGCGGCTGCGATTACTGCTCCCGACAGAAAAAACACCCAGTGGCTATTTTTTTCAACGCGCTGACTGCGCAGTAGAAAGATCACTGAGGCGGCGATTAAGCCAAAAAAGAATCCCCAAACGGGTTGCGGATTACTCTGTAAGAGTTGGTTGAGTAGTTCAGCAAGAAGTAAAACACTGGCAAAAACACCTAACCCTACAGTCAGTAGAAATTGTGCATTAATCCGCACTGAAAGCGCTCGCCATTCACCATTGAATAGCAATTTCAGGGCAGCCCGATCAAACGAGCTTAAACTTCTAATAAGTTGCGGATAGATACCAGAGATAAAGGCGATAGTGCCACCCGAGACACCGGGGACCACATCGGCTGCACCCATTGCAACGCCTTTCAGAAACAGTGCTAATTTTGCGCGCCAAACTCTCATCGTCACTAGTGGCTAAGGCCACCGAGCAGAGGGACAAATTTTACCGGCTCGATTCGCTGCTCAACAAATTCTTGGCTGTCGCCTTGGCGCTGTACCATACAGAGCTCTTGCATATCACCGCCAACCGGGAGAACAAGCGCACCATCCGGTGCCAATTGGCCAAGCAGCTCTTCGGGTATTTGATTGGGCGCCGCAGTAGAGATAATTCCATCGAAAGGGGCGTGGCGCTGCCAGCCAAAATGGCCGTCGGAGAGCTCCGCTGTGATATTGCGCAAACCTAAGTCGCGAAACCGCTGTTGGGCTTTAACCAGTAGAGGCTCAATTCGCTCTACGCTGTAGACGCGGCTGACTAACTGCGCCAATACTGCAGTCTGAAAACCCGATCCGGTACCAATCTCCAATACTCGTTTAGGGCGAATAACACTCAACAGCAGCTCGGTCATTCGTGCGACGATATAAGGCTGCGAAAGCGTTTGCGAGTAACCTATAGGCAGGGCGGTGTCTTCATAGGCGCGGTGTGCTAATGCTTCATCCAAAAACAGGTGGCGAGGAATCATCCGCATCACATCGAGCACTTTCTGGTTAGTAATCCCTTGTTCAACCAAGCGCTGCACCAAGCGCTCTCGGGTTCTCTGGGAGGTCATACCGATACCGCCCATCTCTATAGAATTCACGCTGAGTCCCCACACTGGCTACTGTTTTCAGAATGAGCAACTATAGCACAATCATCTTTGCGGGCTGTGTTTACAGGGTGTGGCTGATTCAATATCAGCAGCTCACGCAACACGGAAGTCGCATACTCGCCGGCACCCAAGTCAAAGCTCAGGCGCAGGGTGGTCCCATCTAACCAGTCGTGCTCTAATTTTTGTGCAACGCCGACCAGAGCTCTGCGCTGCTGCTGTAAACCACTGTGCTCTAGCGCTTCACACCAGTGTCTCCAAGGGGCTAAACAGTTGGCTTCAAATTCGGCGAGCACTGACTCAGCCAGGGTTCGCCCTCGCCCCCACAAAGGGCCATCATCACTGCTATGAAGAGACTGCCCGGGATTGTTGAGCCTAGCGTGCAAAACCTGGTTAAAGAGCCAAGAGCGCGCTGCGGAGAGCAGTAAACCATTGTGATTGGCTACTTTTTTACCTGGCCCACCGCGATTTTGACGCCGCGCTTGTGCGCGCTGCCTGCCGCGATCGCCCACCAATTTGCCGGCTTGGACTAAGCGCTCCACCTCTGCGAGATTATTGCCATTGCGGCCAAACCGTTGCAAACCAAAATAGTTGGCAAAACCGCTCTGGCGGATAACCTCTATACGGGCCTCAAGTTCTTCTTTCGGGCAATCAATGTCATGTAGAGTTATCACAAAATGATTTCCGGCGTGATCACCGCGGCGCAACTTTGCGCTGCCGCGACCACTTTGTAGAATCTGATAATCGTTGTGCGCTAGAGCATTAATATTGAGTTCACGCCCTGGCAGATGCAGACTATACCACTGTCGAGTGATTGCGCGCCGGTCTTTTAAACCACAAAAACCGACACCGCCAACCTCAATGCCTGCAGCATGAGCGAGCTGAGCTGCCACCCACTGGCTGTTCTGATTGCGCTTTTGAACCTGCAGATAAAGATGCTCACCTGTATTTGTAATAGGCGGTTGGAGTAATTCTTCTACAATGAAATCCTCTGGCTCTACTTTAAAGGCTGCGCTGCCGATGGGAGCTGCGTGCCAGAAATTGAGTTGCTCAGGAGTGACAGCGGCGACCATCAGTAGGGGCGTGTCCGACCGTTTGGCTCCAACAACACCATCGCTTGCGCCGCTATACCCTCTGCTCTGCCTGTAAAGCCAAGCTTTTCAGTAGTGGTGGCTTTAACGCTAATTTGGCTAATATCAACCGCCAAATCCTCAGCAATAGCTTTGCGCATCGCCTCACTGTGTGGCGCAATTTTGGGCTGCTCTGCCAAAATAGTCATATCGGCATTGGCCAAGCGATAACCTTTGCCATCAATCAAACTCGCCACCTGGCGAAGGAGCTCGCGGCTGCTGGCATCGGCATAAAGTGGATCGGTGTCTGGAAAATACTGGCCTATGTCTCCCAGCGCCAAAGCGCCGAGTAGCGCATCCATCAATGCATGAAGCAAAACATCGCCATCGGAGTGTGCCAGCAATGCCTGATGGTGAGCAATTTTTACTCCACCAAGCGTGACACTATCACCCGCGGTAAAAGCATGTACGTCGTAACCTTGGCCTACTCTCATGTTTTTAGCTTCTCCTGCTTTTGTGCAGCCAGTATCGCTTCAGCGATTGGCAGCTGCTCGGCAACGGTAACTTTAAGGTTATCAGCGCGCCCACACACTGTGCGCACGCTCAAACCGGCAAGCTCTATTGCCGATGCCTCGTCGGTAACTACAGCACCGCTACTGGTAGCCGCTTCTAACGCGGAGCAGAGCACGCCGTATCTAAACAGCTGCGGCGTTTGTGCCAAGGCAAACATCTGGCGATCGTGGGTTTTAACAACGTCTTCACCGACAATTTGCTTGAGTGTTTCTGTCACCGGCGCCACCAGTAGGCCACCGACTGGATCATCACTCAGCGTGGCGAGAAGTTTTTCAACATCATCTGAGTGAAGGCAGGGCCTAGCGATATCGTGAACCATTACCCAATCATCGGCGCCTAACTTTTCTGACAAGGCATGCAGGCCAGCCTGAACGGAATCAGCCCGCTCGCGCCCACCCGCTACCGATAAAACTTTTGCATGGTATAGGGCTTGTACTTCGTTCCAATGGGTATCTTCGGGGTTTTTCGCCACCACAATGCCAGCCACTGCGGGTATCGCCAACAAACGCTGAAGAGTCACCTCAGCCATAGTTAAACCATTGAGTGGATAGAACTGCTTAGCTCTATCAGCTGCAAATCGGCTACCACTGCCAGCGGCGGGGACGACCACCCAGACTTTGCTCTGCATGTTATTGTTCTTCATCGACGAGCAGGAAAAAGTGTTCACCCTGCTTAATTAAACCCAACTCGCTGCGCGCGCGCTCTTCAATAGCCGAAAGATCTTTCTTGAGGCTCTGTACATCTCGAGCCAATTGTTGGTTGCGCTCTGCCAACTCGGCATTGAGCTCTCGCTGCTGTTCTATCTGAGTCTCTAAAGCAGCACGCTGCGCAAGGCTGCCCTCACCAAACCACAGTCTTACTTGCAGTATCAGCAACATCGAGATTAGCAGTAAAAACATCCAGCGCACGGGGCAACTAACTCTTAAGTATGGTGTTTTTTGATAGCGCGACGCCGTTTGTGCTGTTGGCTGTCACTGAGCTGTTTTTTGCGATCTTTGTAGGGGTTTTCTGCAGTCTTATACTCAACTCGCACTGGGGTCCCATGTAGATCGAGTTCGCGGCGAAAAATCTTTTCCAAAAACCGCGTGTAGTGTTTTGGCACTGAGTCCGTTTGGTTGCCGTGGACTACAATCACCGGGGGATTGCGGCCACCGGCGTGGGCGTAACGCAGTTTGATGCGACGGCCGTTAGCCATCGGCGGCTGGTGCTCTTCTACTGCGCCCTCGAGAATTTTAGTCAAGCGGGAGGTGCTGAGTTTATCAGTCGCCGAACGGAACGCCTTATTGATAGAGTCGTAAAGTAAACCAACCCCAGTGCCATGCAGCGCCGAGATAAAATGTATGTCGGCAAAATCGACAAAACGCAGTCGTCGACCGAGCTCAATTTTAATGTAATCGCGCTGCTCTACGGGCAACCCATCCCATTTGTTGACCGCCACTACCAGCGCGCGGCCCGCATCGATAACCGAGCCCATCAAATGCAGGTCTTGATCGACCACACCCTCTTGGCCATCGATCAATAGCACCACGACATTGGAATCGTCGATAGCCTGCAAGGTCTTAACAATAGAGAACTTCTCTACTGCCAACTTGATATTTTTGCGCTTGCGAATACCTGCGGTGTCGATCAGCGTGTAGTTAACTCCACGCCGTTCGTAATCAATGTAAACACTGTCGCGCGTTGTTCCCGGCATATCGAAGACCACCACTCGCTCTTCACCGAGCAGGCGATTGACCAGTGTCGATTTACCCACATTGGGGCGCCCCACCACACCAATACGGATCGCTCCGTTGGTATCTTTGTCACTCTCCTCAAGCTCAGCATAGGGCTCGAGGAGATGCTCCATCATTGAGCGCACACCGCGCCCGTGCGTGGCAGTTGTCGGGTAGAGCTGGTTGAAACCGAGGCGATAGAAATCGGCTAACGCTTCATCTGGATTGACGCCATCAATTTTGTTGGCGACCAGATACACTTCGCGGTTTTTTTGGCGCAGTTGTTGAGCAATCTGCTCATCAATAGGAGTCAGTCCGGCCCGGCAATCGACGACAAACAGCACAATGTCTGCCTCATCGATAGCCTGTTGTGCTTGCGAGGCCATTTCTACATCAATGCCCTCCTCCTCACCAGAGAGGCCACCGGTATCGATCACCATAAAGCGGCGGTTGAACATCTCACCATCGCCGTACTTGCGATCGCGGGTCAGTCCAGCAAAGTTGGCCACCAGCGCATCACGGCTGCGTGTGAGCTGGTTGAAGAGTGTCGACTTACCGACATTGGGGCGCCCGACGAGGGCGATAACAGGAATCATAAGAGAGGCCGCAAATTAATAACGGCATTTTACTGCAGAACGGCGGGCCGCGATAGCGAACCCGCACAGTCAGGGTAAAACTAATCGATTGAGTAACTGCTCAGCGAGCCATCATTGGTCTGTACCAGCAGCTGGCTGCCAGCGACAACCATCGCCACACTGACACCGGCAGAGTCGACGCGAGTCCGCGCGACAAATTGGCCGTCCACCTGATCGATTAGATGCAGATAGCCTTCACCATCGGCAACTGCCAAGTACCCCTCAAAGGTAATCGGGGCTACTAGCCGGCGTAAAAATAGTTGTCCGTTACTCCATACTTGTTGGCCACTACCAGCGCTGTAAGCGACAACATTGTCATCATCGGCGACCACAAACAATGTGTCACTACCGTGCGCAGGGGCATTGAAGCTTGATGCCGGCTGCTGCCAGAGTGTGCGGCCGGTGCCTCGCGATAGAGCACCCAGCTGGCCTTGGTAAGAGACCGAATAAAGGATGTCGCCAACTAGAAGCGGTTGGCCGTCAATATCGACCATGCGCTCTAACTCAGTGCGTCCCTGCGGTAGAGCCAGTCGGCTCTCCCACAACAGGGAACCATTGCTGCCATTGAAACCAATCAATTTTCCCGAATCAAAACCCGCATACACATTGCCGGCAGCGATCAGTGGCGAGCCCGCACCGCGCACGGTCAAAATCGGGGCATCGGCATCGTGGCGCCAGCGCAATTCACCGCTGTCACCCTCGAGTAGATAGAGCTGATTATCAATGGTCTGCAAGGCGACCATCTCGCCATCGGTAGCGGGAGCGGCCAATACCTCTGAGCTGACCTGAGCTCGCCAGCGCTCACTTCCTGACTCTGCATCAAGGGCCACAACCGTGCCATCGAGATCGGCGACGACGACCAGTTCGCCGCCAGCGGCAACACCGCCCGACAGCTCCAGCTCTAAGTCGCGGCGCCATATCCGTTCGCCGGTAGTTACATTGATGGCCGTTATACGGCCGCGCGGATCCGCTGCAAAAGCGCGCGAATCGCTTATCGCTGGGCGCAGAGAGGCTTTATAACTTTCCACGCCTTTGCCAATCCCCACCGACCAGTTTCGTTTTAGATCAAAGCGCTGCTCAAATTTACTCAATTCAGCCGGTTTAATTTCTCCCTCATCGCCCAGATCGAGCCAGCTACAACCGGCCAACATAAGCGCGGCTAAAGCCGTGGCTAATAATCTCATTGTTGCTGCTCCTGTTCTTCTACGCTGGGCAGCTCAACCACGGCTGCCGCTACCGCATTTAACTTTAACTCCAACAGCGCAGTACTGCGTTGATCGACACCGGCATCAAGCGCAGCCTGATAAGCGGAATACGCTTGGGCATCATTCCCTTGGCTGCGGTAAAGATCACCGCGCAACTCGGCGTAAGCGCCGGCAAAAGCATCAACTTCACTGCTGCGGATCAGGGCTAGCGCCTCATCAAAACGATCTTGCGCCGCCAATACCCGCGCCAATCTCAGCGTTGTTGCAGCGCTTAGACCCGCGTCACTCTCGCTGGCCAAAACCCACCGCAATTCGGTTTCTGCAGTGGTTAAATCGTCGCGCTCAACCGCGATACGCGCCAGCAATAATGCCGCGTAACGGCCGTATTGGCTGTCGGCGGCGGAGCTCTTCAACGCTTCAGCCATTACCGCTAACTCTGAGGCGCTGGTGGCATCGAGCGGCGCCCCCATCTCTGTCGAAGCGAGGCGATCGCTGAGCAACTGGTACTGTGCCGAAGACGCTATGGCCACTTTTTCGACACTGCTTTGGTAAAAAGTCCAACCACCATAACTGCCGACAACTAAAATCAGCGCGGCGATGACACCTTTACCTTGCTCAGCCCACCAGCGTTTGAGCCTTTCGATCTGTTCTTCTTCGCTTAAATGGTCTGACACGTTTATTCCTCTGTTGATTTAGGCCTGAGCCTTTGCTCTGTTAAATATTTTAGAATCAGAGCTGTGCTGCTAAAAAGGCGGCTAACTCTGTCTGCGGCAAGGTCACTTGTTCTGCATCGCTGCGCAAAAATTTCACAACCACGCTCTGCGCAGCCGCCTCATCCTCACCTAAAATGAGCGCCACTTGAGCGCCACTGCGATCGGCTCGTTTCAGCTGCGATTTGAAGCTCCCTCCGCCACAGTCTAACTGCAGCCGCCAATTGTCTGCAGTGCGCAACTGTTCAGCCAAGCTTTGCGCTTGAAGAGCGACATCCCCCACCGCGGCGAGATAGATGTCGATCTGCTGAGCCACACTATCCGGGAGCTGCTGCAAAGCGTCAAGCAGAAGCACCAATCGCTCAACGCCCATAGCCAAACCTACCGCAGGGCAGGGTTTGCCACCGAGCTGTTCGACCAACCCATCATAGCGACCACCCGCGCAGACAGTCCCTTGGGCACCCAGTGCATCGGTAACCCATTCAAAAACTGTTTTTGAGTAGTAATCGAGCCCGCGAACCAAGCGCGGATTAATCTGATAGCTGACGCCGGCGTTATCAAGCAAAGCACACAGTTGCGCAAAGTGAGTGCGCGACTCTTCATCGATGAAGTCGGCAAGCACTGGAGCGTCAGCTAACAGAGCCTGCGTAGTTGCACTTTTACTGTCTAAAATTCGCAGTGGATTGCTACCGAGACGGCGCTGACTGTCTTCATCTAACTGTTCGTGATGAGCTTGCAGGTACTCCACCAAGGCGCTGCGGTAACGGCTTCTATCTGACGCCGTACCCAGCGAATTAATTTGCAGTGTCACCGCATCTTGGATACCCAGTTCGCGCCACAAACGCGCCGTGAAAACCAATAATTCAGCATCAATCTCGGGGCCAGACATGCCAAATGTCTCAACGCCAATTTGATGGAACTGGCGCAATCTTCCCTTTTGCGGGCGTTCGTGGCGGAACATCGGCCCGGCGTACCAGAGCCTTTGTAGCTGATTGTGCAGTAGACCGTTTTGGATCGCGGCGCGAACACAGCCAGCCGTACCCTCAGGGCGCAATGTCAGCTGATCTCCATTGCGGTCATCAAAGGTGTACATCTCTTTTTCGACAATATCGGTCACCTCACCGATAGAGCGCTTAAACAACTCGGTTGACTCAACTATCGGGAAGCGAATTTCGCCATAGCCATATCGAGCGAGTAAGCTGCCAACGGTTTTTTCCAAATATTGCCAGTGTGGCGATTCGCTTGGCAGCAAGTCGTTCATGCCGCGAATTGACTGCAATTTCATGCTTTAACCCTTTTAATTCGCGTGCGCTTAGCCTTTTACTATCAAGTCCGCTTCGCTCTCTGCTTTGCGCGCGGCGCGCTCGCGCACCAGCCGCTCTAATTCATCTACTAAATTATCGTTGTCTAATTTTTGTGTTGGCGCACCGTCGATATAAACCAAATTTGCCGGTGTTCCACCGGTCAATCCTACATCGCTCTCTTTCGCCTCACCTGGCCCGTTGACGATGCAACCGATAATAGACACATCCATAGCAGTATCGATATCTTCTAGCCGCGTCTCAAGCTCGTTGACGGTAGCGATGACATCAAAGTTTTGCCGCGAGCAACTCGGGCAAGCAATAAAATTGATGCCTTTGCTGCGCAAGCGCAAACTGCGCAACATATCCCAGGCCACTTTAACCTCTTCAACTGGGTCGGCGGCCAGTGAAATACGCACTGTGTCACCAATGCCCTCCATTAACAGCGCGCCTAAGCCAACCGCTGACTTAACTGTGCCCGAGCGCAACCCGCCCGCTTCGGTGATACCCAAGTGCAGCGGCTGTTCAATTTGGCTGGCCAGCTGGCGATAAGCCGCTGTAGCCATAAAGATATCTGATGCTTTAACGCTAACTTTAAAATCTTGAAAGTCGTAACGGTCGAGCAACTCAACATTGCGCATCGCCGATTCGACCATCGCTTCAGCAGTCGGTTCACTGTACTTGCGCAATAACTCTTTACCCAGCGAACCGGCGTTGACACCAATACGGATAGGAATATTTTTATCCCGCGCCGAGGCGATCACTTCGCGCAGGCGGTCTTCCCGGGTAATATTGCCTGGGTTAATACGCAGACAGTCAACACCCAGCTCGGCAACCCGCAAAGCAATATGGTGATCAAAGTGGATATCCGCCACTAGCGGTACCGAGACACGCTGGCGAATCTGACCAAACGCCTCGGCAGCTTCCAGCGAGGGCACCGAAACGCGCACGATATCAGCGCCGGCGGCGACAATGCGCTCGATCTGCGCGACCGTAGCCGGCACATCGCAGGTCTCTGTGTTGGTCATACTCTGCACAGAGATCGGCGCACCGCCTCCGACGGGGACATCACCGACCATAATCTGCCGCGAATGGCGGCGCTTTATTGGTGATTCACTGAACATCGACGCTCTCCTGGATACGGCTGCTGCCGACAGCAAACTTTTGGCGATAGGCTGCCGCCTGGCTGGAGTTGGGAAACAAATTGCGCAACGCCAAACCCGCACTGGCAAACAGATCGGGAATGTCCAACAGCGCCGCCAACTGCACTTCTAACCACAAGCTGCTTGCGGTGGGTGCGGAGAGCCTGTCGAACTGCTGCAACTGGGCCAGTGCCAGCTGCCAATTGCGCTGTTCAAAAAGCACTTGAGCACTGGCCAAATAGGGCTCGGCGAAGCTTGGCGCCAGCAAAATGGCTTTGCTGTAAGCCTCCAGCGCTGCATCACA
>Ga0209137_1004338_pt1 | contig 11339 bp, 7 predicted proteins | sample SaaInl5LU_22_DNA_FD_184642 | JGI IMG/M metagenome (GOLD analysis project Ga0209137, IMG submission 184642) | Marine microbial communities from expanding oxygen minimum zones in the Saanich Inlet - ESP_105LU_22_DNA (SPAdes) (version 2) | ecosystem: Environmental > Aquatic > Marine > Intertidal...
ATGAGGCAGTCTCCTTTTGAATTGGAAACAACATACTCGGATTCGTGAACCTCTGAGTAGGTCCAGTTTTACGCTCAATTAAGTCCAGTCAGATTGCCGCAGCCAGTATTTCAATGCCTTTTGCGATCCGTTCCTCGGGAATTGAAGAATACGCGAGCCGATAATGACAAACGCGGTCCTCTTTTTGCAAAAAGAACGGACCACCGGGTTCAATCAAAACGCCTTGGGGTTTTAGGGCGCGGGCTAATTCCATTGTATTGTGCCGGTTTTCAGCCTTCATCCAAATGCTGGATCCGCCAAATGCACCGCGGCCTGCAACAGTTAAACCGTTATGATCAATTGCTTTTTCCATTTCCATGCGGCGGCGGTAAAATGCCTTGGACATACGTTTGATCAGTGCGTCGTAGTGCCCGAGGGACAAAAAGTACGCAGCAGTGCGCTGAATTTGCCCGGGGGGGTGACGCAGAACCGATGCGCGCAGCTTGCGAGCCTGTTTGATAAAAGGCGCGGGGCCGACCATGTAGCCAAGCCGCAAACCAGGCGCCAGCGATTTCGAGAATGAGCCGATGTAAATTACCCGCCCGTCCTGATCGAGTGACTTTAGCGCAGGAGAGGGTGCCTTCAGGAACGACATCTCAAATTCGTAGTCGTCCTCTACGATCAAAAAGTCGTCTGATGCCGCGCGATTAAGTAGTTCTGTTTTGCGCTCAAGCGGCATTGAGGCTGTTGTTGGGCATTGATGTGAGGGGGTGCAAAAAACCACATCAATGTCTTTGGGAAGTAAATCTGGCGGCAGCCCGTCTTCATCAACTGGGATGTGGTGAAGGTTGCACCGGCTTTGCATTAAGATGTCCCTCAGGCCCGGATAACAGGGCTCTTCCATCACCGCATTGCGACGCTGTGTCAGCAACAGTTGTGCGGACAGCCATAGCGCGTTTTGAGCACCCATTGTGACCAGAATTTCATCTGGGCGCGCCTTAATCCCCCTGCGTGGAAGAGTGTGACGGGCGATAAATTCGATCAACTTTGGATCGTCTTGATCAACGTAATCTGTTGTTAATGCGTCAAAATCCCGCTTGCCGAGCGCTTGTAAGGCGCAAAGCCGCCAGTTTGCACGATCAAATAGCGTAGGGTCCGCTTGTCCGTAGATGAACGGGTATTGGTAGCGTTGCCAATCGGCTGGCTTGGCCAATTGTGGCACGTCGCTGTTGCGGTGCGCCAAGACGCGTGACCATTCGACCGCATCGTTTGTGGGTCTGAGCGATGGCATCTGCGGTGGTTGCGGCGCGTTTTCCGAAACGTAATATCCCGACCTGCCGCGCGCGACGATATAATCATCAGCCAGTAGGTCTGTGTAGGCAAGGGTCACCGTAATTCGGCTGACCCCGAGGTGCGTGGCGAGTTTGCGCGACGAGGGTAGCTTTTCACCTGGTTTAAAGCGCCCAGACAGAATGCCTTCCGCAACCATCTGCTGGATTTGCGCCTTAAGCGTGCCTTGGGTGGTGCTGTTCAGAAAAAATGTCTCGACGGGCAATGCCATGTAATCTGGCCTTATCGCAGGAATAATCTGGCATTATTTTAGAGCCAAGAGGTGTTCTAGGCAACCGTAGTCAAACGTGCGCTCTAAATTTGCTGAATAGTGCTGAGCGCGCGAGATGAGGATATTTGGCTGTCAGCGAAATCAAAATTACAGATATGGCCAGTTTGCTAAATAATGAGACACTTTGCCAGATAACTGGACTGGTTATCAGAGCGGCACAGCCTGCGCCGCTCTGATGATGTGTGGTTTAGGCAGTTGCCCGTGTAATCGCCGCATCGACTGCGTTCGTAATGTTGTCGATATCGTCTTTTGTGGCGATCAGCGCAGGTGAGAAGCAAAGCGTGTTGTTCTTGCCTGGAAGTGATCTGTTTGTTGCGCCAATGATAACGCCTTGTTGCATACAGTCACCAACGATTGCCTGAGCGATCTTCTCGTTTGCTGGTTCGCGAGTTGTGCGGTCAGCAACCAACTCACAGCCAAGGAACAAACCTTTGCCGCGCACTTGGCCGATGATCGGGTGCTTGTCCGCAAGCGCATGCAAGTTGTCGAGCATGTACTCACCCATCGCCGTCGTATTCTCAAGAAGGTTCTCATCCTCGATGATACGCATGTTTTCCAGCGCCGCTGCGGGGCCAGCGGTACAACCACCAAAAGTTGAGATGTCGCGGAAATAACTCATTGGATCGGACGGGTCATCTTTGAACATGTCAAAGACTTCCTCAGTTGTGACAAGGCATGAGATCGCGGCATAGCCGGAGGCGACACCCTTCGCCATCGTGACCATGTCAGGTTTGATGCCATAGTGTTGGTACCCAAACCACGTGCCCGTGCGGCCTACGCCACAGACAACTTCGTCGATATGAAGTAGAATGTCATATTTCGTGCAGATTTCTTGCACCCGCTCCCAATATCCATCGGGGGGAGTGATGACGCCGCCGCCTGCTGTGATTGGCTCAAGGCAGAGCGCGCCAACAGTCTCTGGCCCTTCGCGCAGGATAACTTCTTCGATCTGGTTTGCAGCCCATTCACCGTAATTTTCCGCAGGCGCGCCATCTTGCTCGTGCTTTCGGTACTCAAGGCAGTGCGGCACGCGCACAAACCCCGGCGTAAATGGCCCATACTGTGCGGCGCGCTCATCTTGACCAGTTGCGGAAAGCGCAGTGATCGTTGTGCCGTGATAATCGCGGTCGCGGTACAAAATTTTATGCTTCTTACCACCGTATCTTTTGGCTGCAATTTGGCGTACAAGTTTGAATGCTTTTTCGTTCGCCTCAGAGCCGGAGTTTGCGTAGTAGCAGCGTGTCATTCCAGGCATTTTGCTGAGCAGTTTTTCTGCAAACAAAGCGCCAGGAATTGAGCCTGCTGAACCGGCGAAATAATTCAGTTTTACAAGCTGGTCACGCACGACATCTGCGATGCTTTCGCGGCCGTATCCAACGTTGACGGTCCATACGCCGCCTGACACTGCATCAAGGTGCTCTTTGCCATTTTGGTCCCACACCAACATGCCTTTTCCCTCGACAATAATTCGGGGTTCGCCGGTCTCAAAGGGCTTGTGCTGAATCAGGTGGTGCCAGACGTGCTTGCGGTCGGCGTCGACTACAGCACTGATATCATTCGAAGAAAAGTTACCGTCCATGAGTCGGACCTCGCGTTAAATTGCAGAATATACACAAGCATTGCCCGAAATTTAGACTTTGCAAATAGGGCCAGTTTTACACCACATTTATAGCCAGTTGGTTGTGGTTTGTCGCGTTCTAAACAACCGTAAATTTACCAGATTTTGGGAAAGCTTCAAAAAATTATGTAGTTTCAATTCCTTGCTGCGTCTGCAAACGCGCTCAAAATTTTGGCACCCGCAGCGATAATGTCGCTTTTGTGCTCTCGAGGCGCCAACTTTAGGGTTTCTTAAATTCGATATGTATGTTTGCTTTAATGCGATTGCTCTGTGGGCCAACCACGGCATCCGCGTTATCAACGCGTCAGAGCCTCAAATATGAGGTTCCAAGTAAGACGCTCAACATAAGAGCCAAAAATGAACATGGGAGTTCAAAATATGACACTTAAGTCCAAATTGATGGGTGCTGTCGCTGGCGTAGCTATGCTGACAGGTGCGCAAGCTGCTGTCGCTGCTGGCCACGAAGAAATCACAGTTGCTTACTTCCTTGAGTGGCCGATGCCATTCCAGTTTGCCAAAGTAGAAGGCATGTATGAAGAAGCACTCGGCAAGAAAATTAACTGGGTCTCTTTTGACACAGGCACCGCAATGTCAGCTGCTATGGCATCCGGCGACGTGCAGATTTCTGTAAGCCAAGGTATCCCACCGTTCGTTGTGGCCGCGTCTGCGGGTCAAGACATCCAAGTTGTTGACGTGGCTGTAAGCTACTCAGAAAACGACAACTGCGTTGTGGCCTCTGGTCTTGAGATCGACAAAACATCTGCAGCTGAGCTTGCTGGCAAAAAAGTTGCTGTGCCACTCGGCACTGCTGCGCACTACGGCTTCCTGAGCCAAATGAACCACTTTGGCGTGGATACAGCCGGCATGGAAGTTGTTGACATGGCGCCTGCTGAAGGTGCTGCTGCGCTTGCTCAAGGCTCAATCGATATGGCTTGTGGCTGGGGTGGCGCGCTGCGTCGCATGAAAGAGCACGGTAACGTGTTGCTGACAGGCGCAGAAAAAGAAGCACTCGGTATCCTTGTTTTTGACGCGACAACTGCACCAGCTTCGTTCATCGCAGAAGAAAGCGACACACTTGCAGCGTTCTTGAAAGTCACAGCAGATGCGAACGCAATGTGGGCAGACAGCGCGAACCACGCCAAAATGCTCCCAGTAATCGCGAAAGACGCGGGTATGTCTGAAGAAGATACAGCTTCAACACTGTCAACATTCAGCTTCCCAACAGTTGAGCAACAGCTTTCAGCAGCATGGTTGGGCGGCAACGCGCAAAGCTTCATGAAGGGTGTTGCGGACGTTTTCGTTAACGCGGGTTCAATCCCATCCGCACTCGAAAGCTATGACGCAACAGTGAACACCGCTGGCCTCAAAGCAGCGATGAACTAAACACTTCACGACCTTGGGCAGCGCGATTTTTTGTACCGCGCTGCCCGTTTTTTGAGACGTACATTTTCAACGACAACATCCAACAAATGATCGGAGAGGCGCAATGAGTGGCCTTGAGATAGATAATATATCTATGCGCTTCGAGCTGCCTAATGGTGGCGCAGTGCAAGCTTTGAAAGACGTCAGCCTTGACCTGAAAAAGGGTGAGTTGCTGAGCGTTTTGGGGCCTTCGGGCTGTGGTAAAACAACCCTTTTGAACATCGTCGCAGGTTTCCTTGCGCCGACGGGCGGCGAAATTCGCCTGAACGGTGGCACTGTTTCCGGCCCGTCTGCTGACCGTGGCATGGTATTTCAGCAAGGTGCTCTGTTCGAGTGGATGTCCGTGCGCGACAACGTTGGCTTTGGTCCTTCGATGAAGGGCATGCCAACAGCTGAAAAGCGCGAAAAAGTCGATCATTTGTTGGATGTCGTCGGCCTTCAAGATTTTAAGGAAAAGGCAGTTTACGAATTGTCTGGCGGTATGCAGCAGCGCGTTTCGCTTGCGCGCTGTCTGTGCAACGAACCTGACGTCATCTTGATGGATGAGCCGCTCGGCGCGCTTGATGCGCTGACCCGCGAAAAAATGCAGGGGCTGGTTCTGAAGCTTTGGAAAGAGACCGGCAAAACAATTATCCTGATCACGCACTCTGTTGAAGAAGCGCTTTTGTTGGGTGAACGTCTGCTGGTTATGGCGCCGCGTCCGGGGCGTATTCATAAAGAATACCGTTTGCCGTTTGCGGAACTGGGTGTTGGCGCGGACCTTCGCGAAGTCAAAAAGCATCCTGACTATGCGAAAACACGTGAAGAAATTCTGACAATGATCTGGGACATGGAAGAAGAAATCATGGGCCGCAGTGAGGAGAGCGCGTAATGGGACAGATTTTATCTGATCTGGGCGGCGAACTGTTCGTCCTGTTTGTATCTATCGCCCAAGCGCTTCCTGCACTTGTTGGCTACATCGCGATTATCTTGCTGGCGATGACTGTTTGGCGGTTCGTTCGCCGTCAAATGACCCCCAAGGCCGATTATACATCGCTCAAAACGGTTACTTTTGGTGACGAAAGCGCAGTGGTATCAGACAAAGCCGCGTCGGTCATTTCAATCGCGCTGATCTTTGTGATTTGGGGCGCTTTCACAGGCTCCAACTGGTTGCCCGGTATGTTCCACGCACCCGGTCCATTTGTTGGTGACAGCAGCTTTGTCTACACAGTTGAAGATGCCAACGGAAACCAAGATGAGGCGACTGTTTTCGTTTCAGTCTTTGAAAAAGGTGCCGAAGTTCCAAGCCAGGAAGTGGCGGCGGGCACTGGCTTTGCCAAGGACGACTTTTTGGCTGTTCAGGCGTATCGTTCTAAGCTGATCCTTTGGGATAAGAACGACGAAACAAACCGCTCTGAAGGGGCGAAAATCGTCTCGGTTGATGGCCGCGCAATTAGCAAAGACAACGCCGTTGATGTGGGCTTTGGCCGTGTTGCGTTGACCGATAAGGGCACGTTGAACTTTGAACCAGGCAAGGGCTGGCAGATGGAAAACATCTGGCTTCCAGCACCTGACTCTGTGGCGTCGCGCCTCGTGTCTGTCTGGGCTGAGGGCTATCAAAACGTCACCTTGGCTGAGCACCTGTCGTTCTCTCTATTCCGGGTGATCGTCGGCTTTTTCCTTGGTGCGTTGGTCGGTATTCCGCTTGGCTACGCTATGGGTTTGTCTGACTGGTTCCGTGGTTGGTTCGATCCAATCGTTGAGTTCATGCGTCCCGTGCCACCTCTGGCGCTGATCCCGCTGGTCATTATCTGGGCGGGCATTGGCGAGCAGGGCAAAATCATTCTGCTGTTCTTGGCAGCTCTTTGGATTATGGCGATCGGCGCACGGTCCGGTGTGTCTGGTGTTAAAATCTCCAAGGTACACGCGGCCTACTCTTTGGGTGCGTCCAAAGTTCAGATTTTGCGCCACGTGATCATCCCAAACTCACTGCCGGAAATCTTCACCGCAGCACGGGTTGCGATGGGGGTTTGCTGGGGCACAGTGGTTGCAGCAGAATTGGTCGCGGCTGAAAAGGGCGTGGGCAAAATGATTGTGGCCGCTTCTAAATTCCAAGACACTGACATTGTTTTGATGGGGATCATTCTGATCGGCATCATTGGCTTTGGCATCGACGTTCTGATGCGTTTGGCTGAAAAATGGTTGGTCCCTTGGAAGGGTAAAGGTTGATCTGTAAAAGGAGGCTTTCTTGGAAGCTGACTATGTAATTATTGGATCCGGCTCAGCCGGGTCCGCGATTGCGGCCCGTCTCGGTGAGGCGGGCTGCGATGTTTTGGTTCTTGAGGCAGGTGGTTCTGATTGGGGCCCTCTTATCAACATGCCCGGTGCGCTATCGTTTCCGCTTAATATGAAGCAATACACATGGCTCTATGAGACAGAGCCAGAGCCGCATTTAGGCGGCCGTAAGATCATTGCACCGCGCGGCAAAGTGACGGGTGGGTCTTCTTCGATCAATGGCATGATTTATGTCCGTGGCCATGCAATGGACTACGATGGCTGGGTTGAGGCCGGCGCAGATGGCTGGGGCTACGCCGATGTTCTGCCTTACTTTCAGCGCATGGAAAACTGGAACGGCGGTCCTTCAGATTTCCGCGGCGGGGATGGGCCGCTGCACGTCAGCAAAATGCCCCAAGAGAACCCGCTCTATCACGCATTTGTCGAAGCTGGCGCGCAGGCCGGTTTTGAAGTGACAGAAGATTACAACGGCACCAAGCAAGAAGGCTTTGGGGCGTTTGACGCCACAATCCACAAAGGCTCGCGTTGGTCTGCGGCCAAGGCATATTTGAAGCCTGCATTGGCTAAGGGCAAAGTGCGGCTGAAGAAATGCGAGGCCCACAAGCTGCGCTTTGACGGTAAACGCTGTGTCGGCGTGGAAACGTCAAAAGGTTTTGTGAAGGCGCATAAAGAGGTGATCGTAAGTGCATCAGCTTTTAATTCCCCCAAACTTTTGATGCTGTCAGGCATCGGGCCAGCAGCACACCTCCAAGCGCACGGCATTGAGGTGATCGCGGACAGGCCGGGGGTCGGGCAGAACCTTCAAGATCATCTTGAACTCTATATTCAGCAAGCCTGTACTCAACCGATCACGCTGTTCAAACATTGGTCGCTATGGGGCAAATTCAAAGTCGGCTTGGAGTGGGTTTTGAACCGCTCGGGGGCGGGGGCCAGTAACGGCTTTGAAAGCTGCGCGTTTGTGCGCTCAAAAGCGGGTGTGAAGTACCCCGACATTCAGTATCATTTCTTGCCGATTGCTGTGAAATACAACGGTGAGGCCGCTGCCGAAGGGCACGGCTGGCAGGCGCATGTGGGGCCAATGCGGTCAAAATCGCGGGGCCAAGTGACGCTGCAATCTGCGGATCCCGCGGCCGAGCCTAAGATCTTGTTCAACTACATGAGCCACCCTGATGATTGGAAGGACTTCCGCCACTGCATTCGCCTCACGCGTGAAATCTTTGGTCAGGCGGCTTTTGATCCATATCGCGGTAAAGAAATCCAGCCCGGGGCAGATGTGCAAACGGACGCAGAGCTTGATGCATTTATAGCCGAGCACGTTGAAAGCGCATATCATCCATGTGGCACCTGCAAGATGGGCCGGACGGATGACCCAATGGCTGTGGTTGATCCTGAATGTCGCGTTATCGGCGTTGACGGCTTGTGGGTTGCGGACAGCTCGATTTTCCCGAACGTGACCAATGGCAATCTCAACGCGCCGTCGATCATGACAGGCGAAAAAGCGGCTGACCATATTTTGGGCCGCGCGCCATTGCCACCCAGCAATCTTGAGCCGTGGATCAATCCCAACTGGGAAACCTCTGATCGCTAGACGCCCGCGTGGTTGTTTGGCATCAAGAGGGCGGGCGATGTGCGCCTATGAGGTGAGTTTCAGATGACGCGACACACTATTTTGCTGACGGGCGGGCTTGGCTACATTGGCTCGCATACCGCTGTCGCACTGGTTGAGGCGGGCTACCAAGTGGTGATCCTCGATAATCTGTCAAATTCCGAGCGGTCCGTGTTTGATGCACTTGGCACGTTGGTTGGGCACAATCACCTGACTTTCATCGAGGGCGATGTCACGGATGCGGCTACTCTGGAGCGGGTATTTTCAGATCATGCATTCTTTGGTGTGGTGCATTTTGCCGCTCTCAAATCTGTGGCCGAGAGCGAGGCGCAGCCGCTGGCATATCTGGAAACAAATATCGGTGGTCTTTTGACGCTGCTGCGCGCAATGGAGCAGGCCGAGGTTTTCAATTTGGTTTTCTCGTCATCCGCAACGGTTTACGGTGATCAGGAGATTTTCCCCATCCCCGAAACAGCCGAGCGTTCTGCCGTCAACACATATGGATTTACCAAGCTTAGCTCTGAACAAATGCTTGAGCGTGTTGGCAGCAATGATGATCGGTGGTCGTTTGGGGTGTTGCGCTATTTTAACCCCATTGGTGCCCATGAAAGTGCCGCAATCGGCGAGCGTCCCAATGGCATACCTGCCAATTTGCTCCCCTACATTGATCGCGTGGCTACCGGCAGTCTGCCGGAATTAGTTGTGTACGGTGATGATTACCCCACCCCTGATGGCACCGGCGTGCGCGACTACATCCACGTCATGGATTTGGCCGAAGGGCACGTGCGCTCGCTTGATGCGATTGAGGCCACTGGCCAAGGGCACACCGTCAACATTGGGACTGGGCAGGGCTATTCCGTCCTTGAGGTTATCCGTGCCTATGAGGCGGTGTCGGGCATCAAGATACCCTACCGCGTCGCGCCGCGCCGTGCAGGGGACGTTGCTGTTTATTTAGCGGATGCAACTTTGGCCCGTGAGGTGCTGGGGTTCGAGACCAAGCGCGATCTGTTTGATATGTGCCGATCGAACTGGGCATGGATACAGAAAGACGCGTGATAGCGTCAAAATGCAGCGGTAGGCATAGGGCTACGCTGCGTTTTGTAAAGGGGACATATGCAACTGCCCCTATACAAACGGCTCACAACACTCTAGTGGCGCACTCAACCAAGTGAATCGTTGATCATATCGTCCCCCGTATATCCTTCAGGGGCCAACGACCTTATTGAAAGACCCTGACGTGAAAAAAACCATCGCTGACGCTCTGGCCGCCAAAGGCTACGACAAACTTACTCCGGTTCAAGAGGCGGTCTCTGATCCAGCTCTTACTGGCGCTGATATGCTGGTTTCAGCGCAGACAGGATCGGGCAAAACGGTCGGCTTCGGGCTTGCGATTGCGCCAACGCTTTTGGGCGATGGTGATGGTTTTGAGCGGGCAAGCACCCCTCTGGCGTTGATCATTGCACCAACTCGCGAACTTGCGATGCAGGTAAAGCGCGAACTGGCGTGGCTCTATGGCCCAGCCGGTGCAGTGATGGCGTCTTGCGTTGGTGGGATGGACATGCGCGACGAGCGTCGTGCGCTTGACCGTGGTGCACATATTGTCGTGGCAACGCCGGGCCGTCTGCGCGATCATATTATGCGTGGTTCGATCGATCTCAGCCAGACACGCGCGGTTGTTCTGGATGAAGCTGATGAAATGCTTGATCTGGGCTTTCGGGAAGATCTTGAATTTATCTTGGGCGAAGCGCCGGATGAGCGGCAAACGCTGCTGTTCTCGGCCACTGTGCCAAAGGCCATCGCGAACCTTGCGAAAAGCTACCAAAAAGATGCGGTGCGGGTCTCGACCAAAGCTGAAACATCGCAACACGCTGACATTGAATATCATGCAATGGCTGTATCGCCTCGCGATGGTGAGAACGCCATTATCAACGTGCTTCGCTACTATGAGGCGCCAAACGCGATTGTTTTCTGCAACACCCGCGCGATGGTGAACCGCATCACGACACGCCTGTCGAACCGTGGTTTTTCGGTTGTGGCGTTGTCTGGTGAGTTGTCCCAAAACGAGCGGACACACGCGCTGCAAGCCATGCGCGACGGTCGTGCCCGCGTTTGTGTTGCGACAGATGTTGCTGCGCGCGGCATTGATTTGCCGAACCTTGATCTTGTTGTGCACGCTGAATTGCCGGGTAGCCACGAGACGATGTTGCACCGTTCTGGCCGTACGGGCCGTGCGGGTCGCAAGGGTGTGTCTGCGCTGATCGTCACGCCAAAAGTGCGCAAAAAAGCCGAACGTATTTTGGGTATGGCAAAGGTTCAGGCAGTCTGGGGCCAAGCGCCTTCTGCCGATGCGGTGAACGCCCGTGATGATGAGCGGATGTTGGCGGATCCTGCATGGTCTGAGGCAATCGCTGAAGGTGAGATGGAAGCCGTAAACGGCCTTGCTGCCCAATTCACGCCCGAGCAATTGGCCGCTGCCTATTTGCGTTTGTATAAAGCCAACCGCTCTGCACCAGAAGAGTTGGGTGCGGCCGATGCTGCACCAAAACCGCGCGAAGAATTTGGCGCTAGCACATGGTTCTCTGTGGCCGGTGGCCGCAAGGACGGCGCTGAGCCGCGCCGCTTGCTGCCTATGCTCTGCAAAGCTGGTGGTCTTGATAAAGATGACATCGGTGCAATCCGAATTCAGCAAGACGAGAGCTATGTTCAAATTCGTGATGAATCCGTCGAACGCTTTTTGGCCGAGATTGGTTCTGACATGAATGTTGAAGGCGCCAAGCTGACGAAGCTGGACCGGGCACCCAATCTTGGTGCATCTGGTC
>Ga0209137_1004340_pt1 | contig 11338 bp, 13 predicted proteins | sample SaaInl5LU_22_DNA_FD_184642 | JGI IMG/M metagenome (GOLD analysis project Ga0209137, IMG submission 184642) | Marine microbial communities from expanding oxygen minimum zones in the Saanich Inlet - ESP_105LU_22_DNA (SPAdes) (version 2) | ecosystem: Environmental > Aquatic > Marine > Intertidal...
CGCATTGGGTCGCCGTCAATCTTTGAGTTTGCTTTTACAACTAGCGTGTAGTCTAAGTCAATCAAAGATGCGTCGCTAACGACAATTGAGTTTTTACCAGAAATGCTGCTAAGGGTAGCAGACATATCAATCAAGTTTCCAGAAGAGTCAAGCCGCCAAAGCGAACCTCCAATCGTTAAAGGAAGTCGGTTAACAGCGTTTGTAAATGACACCGTGTTTCCATCAATTGAGGAAACAATGCCAATCGCCATCCACTCGTCGTTTCCTGAATCTGAACGAGGAATCGGAGAGAAGTATTCGTCTTCCTTTTTTGTCATAACCTCAGCAACAAGGTTAGATGACTGCGACAAAGTGCTAAACGTTACGTCGGCCGGAGCGTTGCCCTCAATGCTCAGGGCGCTGAAAGTCTTAACCCCAGAGCGTGGGCGATTGCTGATGATAGTGAATCCGCTGTCGTATTGAGCACCAAAGAACTCTGCGTGCTGAGCATTCACCTCGGCCTCATATAGCAAATTGGCGGTTCCAACGTTTTTAACGTGGAAGTAAGAGTTATTCATTGCGGCGTAGCCATCAGCATTTACGTCAGATAGATGCGTCCAGGCTCCAGCGCTTGTGCTGTACACAGCGCTCTTGAAGTCATAGTCGGTCGTAAATGGGTATATCCCACCAATCGGAGATGCGCCGACGGATAGCGTATGGTAACTGATTGTAACCTCCCCGTGATATGGGTCAAAACCCATACGCACGTGACGAGTGTTCGAGCCTTCATACGTTCCGCTGTTTCCAACAACGCGGTCACTGAAGTCTGTAAGTGTTCGCGCCTCCGTTGAGAAGTGCTTTTTTAATCCGTTGTTTGAAATGTTTGTAAGGCCCTTTGCCCCAATGGAGTACACTGCTCCACGCTGCACGTCAAAGAAAATAACATTCTCATCAGTGTCAACAAATGCACCGCGGTCTTGGATTCCGCAGGTTGTGGGCATATATGTAGGCTGATTTAAAAAATCAGTACTAAGACCGATAAATTCAGTTCCGCCATCAATGATATTTCTATTTACTGGAGAGAATCCAACAGCATCCTCCTGTATAAGGACAATGTAGTTAGATTTGTCAACAAGGCCGTAAATACCCCCGCTATTAGCCTCAAAGTCATACCAGTTGGCAAGACCATTGTTAAATGAAGAAAGCGTGTTAAACGGGCTGTCCTGAACTAGCGGCTCTGAATACGTAACCGATGAGTATCGGTTCTGCTTTCTCTCCACTGGAATTAAACCATATGGCTTACCCTTGGAATAGTATCTAGTGTCCTCTTTAAAGTCGTAATAACGAGAGGATTCAACAAACCGAACAAACGTGTCCATCTCCTCGGTATATGCGTCGACAAGGCCATTTGTCTTTGCCGCCGTCTGCCACTCAAATCCAATAATCGTACGTGGCTTATACCAAATGTCTCCACCTTCAATTTGATGCGCAGCGGTGTGCTCACTTCCAGCGTCATAAACGTCGCCAATAGCGTAATAAACACTAGGCTCAACTTCTACTTGTTTGTTGTATATTTCGACAATGCATTCATTTGCCCATAGGTCTAGATTTCCCGCTACGTCTGGCTGGCTGAATCCATTTATTGTTGGAGAGTCAATTAAAATAAAATCGCCAACTTTTCTAGCGTCCCTGTCTGAAGTGGAACCACCGTCTGGAATAATTGGAGATGAAGCGGTATCTTCATATGTAACAAGGTCTACAACCTTAAAATCAATTCCATCTGGATATACAGTTCCTCCAGTTGTATTTTTGTATGATATTACTCGTAGGCGGTCGCCCTCAGAAAATTGATATTGTGTTTTAGAACCTTCTGAATCCACATAAGAGTTTGGCGCGCCTTGAAGGCCGCGCAAAGCAAGGTGAATTCGGTCTCCGTCACCGGCAACATAAAAGGCTTCAGTTATTTGATACTGAAGGAACTCGTGACCATTGCCTCCGTACACGAAGAAGAACTTATCTGCCCAGGTCGGGCGAGATGAAGTCAACTGAATATTTACGTGGGCAGAACCTAGGTCGTTGCCAAATCGCTCGCTCTTGCGGCGCACATAAACGTCACCAAGTTGCTGAACGCCACTTGTTCGTCCATATTTATCCTGATAAACAACACCGAATGAGTGGTTCTTTCCGGTCTTAAAAGACTGTTCGCCCTGGCTGTCGTACAAATATGTATTGTCGTCAACAAGCCCGCTGTCGTCTGTCGTTATAGATGTTGTTCCGGTAATCGTTGGGTCTGCAGCAGAGTTATCCTGATACGCAGTGGATTGATACGTAGGTTCAGGAAGATTGTATCCATCTGGGTCCAAGATAACCTCTGAAGAAATAAGGTCATACTCGTCCATCTTGAACTCAATGTCAAGAACAGGCTTACCCAAGAATGGCGCCGTCGTTGCGGAAGCAGTATACGTGCTTGATGTTGCATTAAAAGTAACCTGACCACCGTAATAAACGTCATACGTTGAACCTCCGCTAACTATACGAGTAGCATATGAAAGTTCATCGGTCTTAACCGGAAGTTGAATATCTTGGAATCCTGAAACGATTCCAGAGCCTAGAGATGCCGCAAAGGCTGCTCTGTTCGCGCTGGCTGAAACTTCAATAGGCGCGCTGTAGTCAAAACCAGCAACTGAAAATTTAGTGTATACACTTTGGCTTGCAATAAGTGTGGTGTCTTGATATATCTCTCGAAGCCTAGATACGTTCTCTACTGTGTTTATCTTACTTACAAGAACGTCAAACAAGACGGTCCCGCCAAGCGATGGAACGTTTGAAATGTTAGAAAGGTCAAATCGAAGAACCATTCGGTTTGACTGCCACGACGTCTTTAGCGCCGCGGGGATTGCCTTTGGAACGTATTCGTTATCGTAGTGAACGGTGATGTTTGCACTAACTGAACCAACGTCAAACCCTTCCGTGTAATTTCCATAAACAAGTCTGCCGGCAGAAATTGTTTGTGCCTTGGCAGTAAGCGGAACTGAATCCTGAAGTTTGTTTGAATCGTTTGATGCAAGCAATTCGCCAAGTTTGTTGTTGTAGAAGTCAAAAACAACAGTCGCGTCATTGTCTTTTTCATCAACAAGGTAGAATGGCATAGAAGAGTTCTTTCGAACGTATAGGCGAACTTTTTCTACTGCGTCAGTAGAGCCTTCTACAGATACTTGTAGTTTGTTATACAACTTACGATATCCATCACTTGAAGATGTTGCGTTAAGCGTGTTTGGGCTTGCAACCAATGGCGAGTATGCGCCAAGCGCAGACTCTTCCTTGTCTCGATATACGTACTGAGCAGCAAACTGAAACGACAAACCAATAAGGTCGTTGGAGTCGATTGAGTAGTCAGTTTGAAATTCATAAGATGGATGCGAAGGCTGTTTTTTTACAACGTTCAGTTCAATCTGCTTTTCAGCAATTGTTGCACCAGCGGGATATCCACCAAGTTTAGCCTTTGTTACGCTTATTTTCTTAGGGTTTGAGCGGCCGTCCGTAAAGTATAGGTAAACTTCGTCGTCGTAAATTACACCATCTATATTTAGGTAGTCATCATTACGAAATTCGAGAGCAGACTCCTGCATAAGCAGAACAACCTCAGAAGAGTTTGTATCATACTCATAAATGCAGTGGTTGTCTAGATTGTTGTACAGAAATATGTACACCTTGTTTACGGCGTCAAAAGCATATGTTCCAACAACTCTATTCTGCCCTGTGGGGAGAGCGGTATTAAGAGCAATTGAAGAGTTCCCCTTGATATTTTTGATAATGCCACCGTTTCCGTCTTTGTCTGTCGCAACGCGAAAGTTGTTTGCGTCTGCAAACTCTACGCTTTGTAGAACTTTTTCGTCGCTATCCTTGTTTAGGTAACGTGGTGTAAGTTTATCAATAGCCATTGGGCTTAATATTTAGGCGATTGGCGGAAGTTCTTGCGTATAGTAAACAACGCCTCCTCCTTGGAGAATGAATTCATACGTGCAGTTGCACGACGCAACTCATTAAAGTATTCTTGACGTGCGCGGGCTTTTTCGTTATATGGCACATCGGACTTTCGCTCAATAACTTTATAGTATATGTATTGGCGTAAAGCCTCTTCGCAATATACGTGTATGCTTGGATTATTTGAAAGAGCCTCATCAGCGACGTACTCAATAGTCACTTTGTCAAGAGTATAATCTGTTGCAATCTCAATACGATTTTGTTCGTAGTTTATTCTAAATGTTGCCTCTGCGCGACCACCACCGTATCCATACTGACCGCCTTGTGCAGCCTCGTATACATACTGAACGTATGGGTAGTTTTCAGAGTCTGCACCCGTGTTTGCGATTCCAGTCTTGTCATCAACACGGTCGTACACTCCATCATTATTTGAGTCAACAAAATTTCCATTTGAATCCGTTACGTACACCATAGACATATTCAGATTCTTATTCTCTTTAAATGTGTAAAACAATCCATCAGAGCCACCGTATCCGATACGCAAGAAGTCAACAAAGTCATCAGGTAGAGATACAGTTGCGTTATCCGGATTAATGCTTAAGTTTATGGACTTGATACGTTTCATCATATCAAATCCTAATTCACGCGCACCACGTAGAGCCAAATTGTGAACGTAATAATCCGTCACATTTGCGGCGTAGTCATCTCCACTCATTCCGAGTAGGAAATCGTTAACAACCTCTTTAATAGTTACTACGTTTCGTGCCATTACTTATTAGTCTTAATTTGTTGCTCCTGTGAAGCGTAAGTGAACACATCGTTTTCTCTGATGCTTACACCAATCATTTTTGCGATTTCAATAACTAATTCCTGAACATAGTGGTCTGGAAGTTCGAAATCAACAGAGTTTAAAACGTCAAATACCTCAACGCCATTAGAAGAGACAGTGTAACCAAACCTTGGGAGTGCTGAAGTTTTTGTACCATCCAGGGAGGAGATTCCTTCTGGCTGCTTATAGTAACGTAACTTAATCTTTCGAATGCTCGTCGGAAAAACTAATATGTCGTTAGAAACCAGAGCAACTGGGTTATCTTCTGTTGGTATACTCAGTGTGCTTTTTAAAAGCATATCAATTTTCTCTTCCTCGTATACAACCTTAATTCGTTCTGAAGATGTTGAATCTAAGACCCAGTCTCCAGACGTGTTCATAGATATGATTCGCGCTAAATCAGAGGGTTTCTGGAAAACTCCTGAAACTGCGCCAATAGTAGATGTTTTTGAAAAGTAAGACAAATCCTCTTGAATTTGCTTCATACGCGCTTTATCTCTTCCGCCATCTTGAGTTGACACAAGGCCAAGGCGATTGAACTTTTGCAGTTCATTGAACAACCCGTTAAATATGCGCGTTTGAGCAACACCTGCAAACGAGTTGAACTGAGAAGGCGTAACCATCCCACGAGCATCCTTGTTCGTAAGGTCTTTCAGGATTGAGTAAACTTCATTTACAGATGCCATTACACTGTTAGTTTTTGATTCTTCAAAGATACTAAAAAAAAAGCACCCCCGTCTGGGAGTGCCTTTTAATTAAAAAGTAAACAAGTTACATAGCGTCAATCTGTCGCTCAAGTTCCTGTCGTACGTCATATCCACGCTCGGACATAAGGAAACGAGTGAATACCGTTTTGGTGTCTTGACCCGCTGGAGTAGGGACAATGATTTGATTAGAATCATACCAGTACATACCGTCGGACTTTGACTTAAGAACTTGAAAGTCTAAGGCAGTGATTACTAGCGCCTTAAGTTTTACAAGTGGGCTACTAACATTCTCCATAAACGTTTTTGGATTGCCCTTCGCCTGCTGGATAAGTGCGCGCTTAATCTCTAAACTTGATAAATCTCCGGAAATTCCATAAGATAAAGCAAGAGGAAGAAGTGTGTCAACGTCAGACTCTTTAATATAAGAAATGGCGTCGTGCATCAAAAACTCTTTCTCGAGTTCTTCTTCTGCATTAATTTCGTTATTTACTTCTATAAAAAGAATTCCTCCGTTTGCTTTATTGTCTGGATGAAGTCTAAGATACTCAATAAGATTAGGCATAGTGTGCAAAACCATAAGGGTTTTATCACGAAAAACAATCTGTTCACGACGTGCTGTTTCTGATTGCTCGTCAACAAATATTGACTTTTCCGCTGGGCAGTAGCGAATCTCTCTATTGTACCCAGCCTCGCTGTCAAAAATGACGATACTGTCTTGGCGAATCTTGTGCCAGATTCCACCACCTTTGGGGATTGAGAAAATAATGGGTTTTGGGGCAGCGGGCTTTTTACCTTTGATAGTGCTCGTCTGCTTTGGCGCTACCGGGGCCTTTTTTGCTGCGGTAGGGCGTGTTGATTTTGGGCGTTGTTCAGCCATTTTTTGATATAATTAAAATTGAAACCAATAAAAGAATTTGGTAGAGAGGGGGGCCGAAGCCCCCCTCGATTTACCAAAAGGTTGAGATTACTTCAACAATACGTGACGGTTAGCGGCACGCGTGATGAGGTTACACTCAGAGCGGTAGTTAAACTGAACGCTATCCTCGGTTGCGTTAGACGCGCCCAAGATAGAACCAGTCATCCAGTGCTCCATTTCACGGCTGTAGCCGTTAGCAGCCTTGTAGTTCATCTCCAAAGCAGGAGCCTTGTCACCAGTCTTAGGGTCAGAAACCTTAGTCATAGGAACAGCAACACCGCGGAAAGAAGAATCAGCCAACAAAGTTGGGTCGTTCAACAATTTCCAGTCACGCTTGTGGAAGGTATAACCACCACGAGTGAAAGAACGGAAACCAAGAGCAACAGCCATCTCCTTGTCGTTATTGAAAGAACCGAACTGACCAGTAACTCCGTTAGAGGTCAAGGTGCCAACACCTTGAGCCAACAAGTCGTCGATAGCGAGGTCAACCGTACGGTTAACGAACAAAGCGTACTCAGAAGCACCACCTTGCTTGTCCAACTCCTTAACGATAGCGTCAACGTGACCCATAGCAGAGAAGTCGTCAGAAGAAACGATACCACGATTCTCCAAAGCAGCGAAGTAACCTTCAGAACCTGCAATGCCAGAAACAGCAGAAGTGGTCTCACCCAACAACAACATCATCTCACGCTTGTCCAAGAAACGCTTGCGCGTATCACCCTCAGACTTCAAGTACCAACGGTAGTCGCCCGCACCCAGGTCAATCCATCCAATGTTGGTGGCTTGAGAACCAGAAACCTTATAGGCTTCCTTCATAATCATAAATGGGTTAGTGCGCTTAACAACGTTAGACTCGTAACCACCGGCTGGTTGCTCAGTTCCTTGTGCATACAAGTTACCGATAACTGGCAATGCAGTGTCAGTCAAAGTAGAAGCCAACGTAGAGCCGTCCAAAGCAACCAACGTGATGTCAGCGCCAGAGATAGCAGAAACGAAAGCACGAACTTCACCGCCTACCAATACTACGTCGTTAACGCGAACGATAACAGCAGCAGCAGAAGCAGCAGAGAAAGTGTCGTCAGCAGAAAAAGAACCTGCTTGCTTTTGGTGCAAACGAGTCTCTTCCCAGTAGGTAACCTCATCAGCGGTAGCCTGAGCGTTTACAGCGCCAACCAATTGAAGGAAACCAGTGATGCCTTGCTCACCGTACGTCTTAACAAGAGCGTCGCGGTTATCAGGCTTATTAATCTCATTGATGTAAGCACCAAGAGAGATGTACTTGTCCATAGACAAGTTTTTAATCATAGAAGGACTAAAGTCCGTGGGGCCAGTAAGTGCCATTTTTTCCTAATTTTAGAAATTTATTTTTAAAACTTAATAGAGAGGGTATTGTCGCCTCCTCTTAGGGCGTCGAGAAGTTGTTTTCGTACTCGGTCCTCTGCTGAAGAAGAATCTACTGAACCGGAAGAAGGAGAAGTGCCTGAGGGGTTTACAGCCTCTTTAACTACACTGCTCTGACCGTCGCTAAGACCCTGGCCGTAAATAGCCTTTGCAATAGCGTCGATGTTATCTACTATGGCCCGATGTGATGACAGTTTGTTGAAGTCCCATTGACCGTCCTCTGATACATATTGCACAAAGTAGTTCTCCAAATCAGAATTACTCTTTTTTAGATTGTCCTTATACTTGTTGTCCAATCCGAAATTGAACTCTTTGTCTCCGACGTTGAACTTCAATGTTTTCATTGAGTCAACAGTTTTTGACATTTTCGAAACCCAAGCGTCGTCAATCGGTGACTCATATGACAACTCTGCATTTGCTGTGTTGTCGGTAAGAGGCCGCTCTGGCGCTCGATATGCTTCTCGGACTTTTTCAAGCCCCTCGCGAGCAGATTTTGCATCCATTTTAAGTTGTAACTTAGCAAGTCGGATATCATTCTCGCTATGCTCGTCCTCGTTAAGTTTATACTTGGAGTCCATCAGAAGTCGCGAATCTTCGTCGGACAGGTCGGGATACTTCATCTTCAAATCAGCCATCATAACAGTCATATCGTCCATTTCGGACGGGTTGAATGACTGGTACGCGAACCAATCCTTAGCGCTTTTCCCAGTGGACGCAATGAAATTAGCAATGGCTTCGACCTCGGGGTCTAACTGCTGCTTTTTTTCATCTGCTTCGCCGCTAAAAATCTCCTTTATTTCATCCATTGTCAGGTTCTCAATGCCAACCATTTCGGACAAGGCCTTGAGTACGGATTCCTCAGATGAATCAAAGGTTTGTTGTTCAATAGGCTCAGACTCCTGATTATCTTGAGTTTCCAATGGTTGCTCTTCAGCCATTTCAACTACTGATTCCTCAGTCTCTGTTGCCTCTTGTGTGTTTTCCTGCTCTAAAAGAACGTTAGACTCTTCTTCCATTCCGCCTACCACTGGCTCGATGGGGGCTTCGGTAGTCTTTTCCTCGCCCATTTGCGGACTGCTAACCAGGTTTACACCAAGGCTTTCAGCCAGACTTTCTAGTTCACTAGACATAACATTCGATTTGATTAATAATGCAAATATAATAACTTTGTTTAAAACTTATAAGTAAGTAAAAAATAAAGTTCCTTGCAAAGATAGCAAAAATATTGTATTTCTTAACTGAAGTAGTTTTAACCGAGTAACACGAGGTTAAAACGAACTTACAGAAGGAACCTTAAATTACTACATTATGAAAAATTTATTTACAATTGCCATACTTTTGTTATCAATCTCTGCATTCTCTCAGTCAAAGAAAAATGAAATTGTATTGATTTACGAAAATGTACCAACAGAAGTTGCATTTGGCGATTTGTACGGAAAGAAAACTATGCGGCTAATTAAAAAATCACAATCTTTCGAACAAGAAAGATATGAAGGTAATATTAATGTCGCTGTTTGGACTTTTAAAAACTGCAAATATACATACAGTATATTTGGAGTTACAAACGCAGGAGTTGGAAATCAAACTTTATATACGCTAATTAAGCACCGAAATTAATGTCACAAAAAGCAAAGGGCGGAACAGTAGTTGGACTACTGAAAAAGTTTAAAATAAAAAGAAAAGGAGTTCACGCAAAGACAAAAGAGTCATCTAACAAGGCTTCTAAAAACTATAAAAAACAGTACCGTGGACAAGGAAAGTAATGATTATCAAATGCTCGTAGCAGAGCGATGGGCTTCTCTTGACGCAAAGCGATTCGAAGACGAATCGTTTCAGGAGTACAAAGAACGTATGCGAGGAACAAAACAACTGCTTAAAGCGTATATGCGCGGCCGCAGAATGACATCAGATGAATATGCGAAAAGTAAATAAAGTAATTATCCACTGTTCTGCGACTGGGCCAGAACACGATATCGACGCAAAGGTTGTTGATGGATGGCACAAGAAACGCGGATGGAAGGGTATCGGATACCACTTCTTTATTAAGCGCGACGGAGCCATTGAGTTTGGACGAGACATCAACGAAGTTGGAGCACATACAAGGGGTCAGAATCAGAATTCAATTGGAGTATGCTATGCCGGAGGAGTAAAGCAAGGAGACCCAAAGACACCAGAAGATAACAGAACTGATGAACAAAAAGCATCATTGGATATGTTAACTCTTGCCCTAAAGTGCATTTTCCCGGATGCTACGTTTCACGGACACCGTGAGTATGCAGCAAAGGCTTGTCCATCATTTGACGTAAGCAAAGAAAACTACGGATTCGAAAGCGAGCGCTCTCCAGAACATCTAATTCGAGAGATTAAGAAGAAGATTAAATAAAGAAAGGGGCTTAGGCCCCTTTCATATGTTTAAACATTTCCATTTGTTTAAGTCGCTTTTGGGCGGCTTTTTTTGTTGCGTATTGTCCAAACTTCCGTCCAGACTCTGAGTACACAACATAATCTTCGCCCTGTTTCTTAATCATTGTCTTCAGTATACTTTGCGCAGATTTCATAAGACAACGGCTTTGTGCCTTCTGTAGCCTTTTTAATCATTGCCACAGCCTCGTCAAGAGAACTTCCACAAACTTCAACTTCTTCGATTCCCTTAGGAATTCCTAATCCTTTTACGCTTTTCATTTCTTTGCTCTGTTTTTTGACTTAGACATAACATTCAGGTTTGACTTCCGGTTGTCTTGAGGGTTTCCATTCTTGTGGTCTACGTCTTTTCCGTCACCTTTTGAAACCTTTCCCGCCTTCTCCATAGCGCGTCGAGCAGCATTACGGGCGACTCTGTCGGAGACAGTCTTCTTGTTGTATTTTTTATCGTAAGATGCCTTCTTTAGTTTTGCAGATGGATTTTTATCGTAATAGTCCTTTGAGTTAATCATTTCGCTGAGAATTTGATAAAATACGCCTTTTCCTTTGCTGACATAGCATCGTAGCGCTCGCGTGTCATACGGTTTTTCTCGGCGTTTTTAAGAGCCTGTGCGCTGATATTTGGCTTCTTAGGGTCTGGCATATCAAATAAGTTTTTTAAGTTCGTCTATCGTCTTGTTTTGAGCATCGTTTACTGTTACTAAATGCTGAACTTCGGATTCTAACTCTTCAATCTTTTTTCGTTGTTTTGAAATACGAGTCTGCAGTCCGTGAATTGTTGATTTCATATTTGAAATCTTATTATTGGCATCTTGAAGTTGAAGCATAAGACTCTCGCGAATCTCCTGATTCTCTTTCTGAACCTGCGCAAACATCTCCTGCGCTGCCTTAAGTTCTCCGCGAAGCCACAAGACCTCTTCGGCCGTACTTTTAGTACGCTTGTCCATATCGCTCAAGATAAGTTTCTTGAGCCAGTTGAGAATTATGTCCGCAAGGAAAGATAATAGAGATTTCATACTTACTTGCAAAGATAATAAAAAAGAAAAGGGCCGGCTAACAAGCCGACCCTCGATGAAGGAACCAATCTACTACAAATTAACC
>Ga0209137_1004349_pt1 | contig 11317 bp, 22 predicted proteins | sample SaaInl5LU_22_DNA_FD_184642 | JGI IMG/M metagenome (GOLD analysis project Ga0209137, IMG submission 184642) | Marine microbial communities from expanding oxygen minimum zones in the Saanich Inlet - ESP_105LU_22_DNA (SPAdes) (version 2) | ecosystem: Environmental > Aquatic > Marine > Intertidal...
GGAGGTTTATCAGTTGTGGAGAATAATGGCGCATACTTTTGGGCTATTGAAAACTATGATGGATGGATGCCCGAAGAAATCACTAAAGAGCTATACTATGCTTTAATAACCTTTAACACCAAAGAGAGATGAAAGCAACATTAGAGTTTAATCTACCGGAAGATCAATCAGATTTTGATTTGGCAGTTAATGGTGCTAAAGCACAATCGGTATTGTGGGAGATGGATCAATGGTTAAGGCAGCAATACAAATATATGCCTGATGCTGAATACAGTGAGGACAAGTACAACACATTTGAAAAGTGTAGAGACCAGCTCCGTGAGATTATGTTTGAAAATGGTATAAAATTTGAATAATGAAACGAATGAAAACAGTATCTAAGTTTCTACTCATGTTATTTTTATTATCTATAGTAGTAAATGAACTTAATAATGATATTACAGAAACAGTTGATATTTTACAAAAAGTACCACATATAATGAATATTCCATCGGATGAAACGTTTGATATTGAATCTAAAATTGATTTGAGCGATACCATGGTATTCTACAATTAAACAAATAAGAATTTTACGATATAATATTAGAGGTTAAAAAAGAGAACAATGAAATTAAAACATAGAAATCCAAACGATAAGTTTAATTATAACAGTGATATTGATTTCAATAAAGAGTGGAATCCCAGAGATTGGCAGGGTCGATCAAAGAAAAGTGTAGAAAACAACTATAAAATAATGGATATGACGTTCAAAGTAATTGCAGTATCATTTATTTTATGGTCAATATATCAAGTAACAATAAATATAATTTAATATGACAAATTTATTAGAATACGCAGAAGAGGTTACCAAAAGATTTCCATCTTTAAAATCAGACATTAGTAGTTTATTAGATCTTTGCATTATGGAAATCGAAGAAGGTGGTTCAGAACAACATGAAATAGAATTATGTTGGAGTGATATTGATCAATTGGTAAAAGATGAAGAATCTAAAATATTAAGTAGAAATATATGAGTCAAATGCCTAAATTAGATCAGTTTCATTATCATGAAATGTTGGATAGATTGCATGTAACTATGTCTATGATAGATGATCATTTGCAACAACACCCAGTAGCCAAAATAGAAACAGAGATAAAGGATCTAATTAGTCAGGCACAAGATAAATTATGGGAAGCATATCAAATAACAGGAAATAAAAACAATTAAAATGGCAAAATTTAAAGTAATTGATGGAGCGTATGTCAAATACCAAATGACAACTTGGCAAGGTGAAATTGAAATCAATGGAGAAACAATTTTATATAGATATTCAGAAGATGATAATGGTGCTGAATTGTACGTGTTTAATGAAGATCAAGGGTGGTTTCAACCTGATCTTGAAGAAAACGAAAACTACGCTATACTGTATACCGCTATCATGGAGTGGGGAAATCCAGAGGAATTTGGAGCAAGTGGTGAAGAATTTGAAGAAGATTTAGATACATCTGACTATATTTAATATATAAGATATGAAGTTAACAATTATAGGTGATTCAACATCAGGTTCTAAATTAAGAGAATGTGGAGATAATACGGTTGGATGGGCAGAATATGTTAATGAATATTTAGACAATACTAAATGCTCAGGTCACAATAAATGTGTAGTCGGTTGGGGTATTAGGGACTTTTTTAATAGACCTGGTAAATGGTTAGACGATGTTATGTCTAAGCTCAATGATGGAGATATAATGCTTGCGTGTTTTGGTACACTAGAAAGATCACCTTTATCTAGAACTGACTTTGGTGGTTTTGGTGCAAGAGGATCTTTATTTGGTACAGATGATCACTATGAAATAGTTTATGACGAACACTATAAAGTAGAATATAGAGTATACACATTTGGAGAATATTTAAGAAGATTAGCTTTTAGATGTGAAGAAAAGGGCGTTAAACTTTATTTCTTAAGTCAGATACCAAGAAATACATGGGAGAATGGTCAACATAAAAGAACTTGGTCTATTAAATATGCAGAGATTATGAATGACATTGCAAAAGAAACTGGAGTAGGTTTCTTAGATACTAATGAAATATTGTCTTTATATTTAAATAATGAAATAGGAGAAGAGCAAGCAAAATTATTTTATTCACCAACAGACAAATCACACACAACACCGATGGGTGCATATACATATAATAAAATAATTTTAAAGGAATTAAAAAAGAAATATCCAAATGAATTTAATTTTATTTTAGATATCAATACAAAATAGAATGGAACCAGAAAAAGATATATTTGAGCAGTGGTCTGAAGAGAGAGCTAAAAAACCTTGGATAGTAAGAAAACTCCGATGGATTCCCTTATGGTGGAACCATGATGGCAAGTACTTACTCAAGACTATTAAGAGAGGTATAAAAAATATCTGGTATTGGTTACCTATTATTTGGAAAGACAAGCACTGGGACTCTCACTATATCTTTGATATTATGATTCATAAAATCAAGGCTCAATCAAAATATATTGGAAGTAGAGATATTCACACTAGAGCCAAGAGAGATGCTGAAATCATGATGACGTGTGTTCGACTAATGGAAAAGGTTCAAGATGAATTCTATAGTTCAGAATATAATGATTACCATAAAACAAAACATTGGTTTGAACCTACGGATAAAGAGGGTTTTAATACATGGGAATCTAGAATACTAAGAGAGGATTTTGATAGTTATATTAAAAAATATCCATTAATAGAAAAGAGAGTCATGAATGGCGAAGGTGTATTCTCATTAGATGGCGAAGATAGCTTAAAAGTTAAACAAAAACTTGCAATGAACATTGGACATATCAATCACGAGAGAGCCAGAAAATTGCTATTTAAAATAATGGAACAAAATATAGAAAAATGGTGGGATTAGTAATAGCATTATTTGTTTGTATTTGGGCTGGAATTATTCATGAAATGAAGAACGCTCCCGAAATTGACGATAATGGAAACATAATAGAAAAAGATGAATAAAATTATAAAATTAATTAATAAGTTTTTTAAATACATGACTTGGTTGGAAGATCAAAGAATGAAATCAGCAATTAAATCAGGTTCCTTTGGACCACTATTATAAATTATATGGCAACATTTACAATACCAGGAAACGGCCTTTTATATAAATTTTGGAAACGTCGTTTAGAAAGATCACAAGTTAAAATTAAGAAGTATGAGAATACTGTGGTTGATATTTTATCAATAAATTTACCAACACCATCTTGTATGATTATTAAATTTTCAACAATAAATAACAATAAAAAATATGAACTTGTGATTCAGGGTAAATATCACGAACTATATAAATCTCAAGTAGATGGAACACCTGTTTCACCAGAAGATGTAAAAGCAGAACATATAATTAGAGATGGTATTGAAAGAGCTCATCAAATAAACGAATAAAATACAAGAATGGTTGAAACAAATATCAACTAACATATATAACAAGTATAAATTTAAAAACAATAAACATGACAGAATTATTAAATCAAATTCAAGAAGAATTGACTAACATCCAAGAGGATGCAGCAAAATTCACAGAAAAAGGTAACAAAGCAGCTGGAACAAGAGTTCGTAAATCAATGCAAACTATCAAAGCATTGGCACAAGATGTAAGAGTTGCTGTAAGTGCAGCAAACAAAGCATAGTACCAAATATTAATTGGTATATATAACGTACCAAGGAAACGTTCTTTAAAATATTGGAAGGCACATTTGATATTGATCATTGATAATGTGAGTGTATTGCCGAAAAAACCTTGATGGAAAGAGGGGTTAAGGCACACTAGACATCGGACAAGTTCCGGCTTAGTTGCAAAAGTGCGTAGCTAAGACTCGACAGAGTAGAAGGTGGTAGATCGGGAAAGATATCTAAACTAATCTTTCTAAGAGCATTGCAAGTACCCGAGAGGAAATCTTGCCCAAGTGACCGAATATCCTGTCTTATTAGGGGATAAGGTACAATCAAAGCCGTTGTGGCACTACAACGAGATTAACCATCTTGAGTAGAACTTGAAATAATAGTAAAGTTGATTGGTATGCAGTAATCAACACAATAAGTCGATCTTCTAAGGCTAGTATACCTTAGTACACGATCCTTCCTTTTTTATACAACATAGTTATTTTATAAAAGTAATAAATTTAAACTATTTTTTATTTTTATTTTTTACTGGGTGATCTTTATCAATAATACTCAGTTGATATATAATTATGTACCAACCAAGAGAGTCTAACTCAATTGTTATTGGACAATTATATGAAGCGAATGCTTCATATGGGGAATTAGCTCAGCTGGCTAGAGCGCCTGCCTTGCACGCAGGAGGTCAACGGTTCGACTCCGTTATTCTCCACTTAAAGGTCTACATTAATTTGTAGGCCTTTTTTTGTTTAAAAAAATATAGATAAATAAAATAAAAATATACATATAAAATGTCAAACTTACTGCCACAAGGAATTCAAAGAGCGGGCTTTTTATCACCATCTGTAGCAAATGACGGAATTTTACATTCCATTGCACTAAAAGGTGGTTTTCAAGAAATGATTTCTTTAGAAGAAAGAAATGCAATCCCTTTATTAGAAAATAGTACTTCATTTCCGTATAACGGATTCACTGCTTCCAATGACCCATGGTCATCAGGTAGAAGAAGAGTAGGCATGTTAGTTTATGTTTTAGAAGTTAACAAATTTTATAGTTTAATACCAGTTGGCTACTTTGGAAATAAAGGATCTTTAGGAGAAACTGAATGGTTAGCATTGTCAGAAGCAGAAAGAGCTGTTAGAATTGATCCAACAAGATCGTATACAATTCAATCTCCAAATCCTGGCAATGGTTTTACAACTATCGTAGCAGATGCATCATCAATTGGAATTCCAGCCGATGCTAATTCATGTTGGGTAGAACCTGACTTTTCCGGAAATTCCACCGATACTATCACAGAAAACTTTTTTACAGCAGTATCTACTGGAGCTACCGGAATTATTTTAACTGAATCATCCATTGAAACAGATAATACTAAAGTATTTGTTAATGGACACTTGATGCGCGAATCTAGTTATTCATGGAAAAAGGACGGTAATATAATAACCGCAGATTCATTAGAAAGCGGAACAGAATTAGTTTGGAATGCCGAAGACGCAGGTTTTCCACTAGACTCTACTGATAAGATTCAGATAGTGTATGTGACAGATTAATTTTATGAAACAAAGTTAGTTAAATAAATATAATAATAGACTGCCAGTCAAGCATAATATAATAAAAACAAGTTAATGAGTAAATATTTACAATATTACAAAGATATATTTGATGGTAAACCTTTTCTTAGAGATGGTAAACAAACTAGTCTAAGAGAAAAAACCGTTTTTGATGGTGGAGGTATTAGAATGATTTATGATGAACTTGATTATGAAATGGATAAAAGAGGTTCAGCTACAATTTTAGATTTTGGTTGTGGATCTTCTGTACATTGGCATTTAAATGTTCCAATTCCTGGTAGAAAGGATTTGACAACTGCAACTCATCATTTCGGTAAAAAATTACGTGGATTTTACAGATACGACCCTGCACACCCCTTATATGACATGAAACCAACTGGTAAATTCGATATTGTTATGTGTACTGAAGTTTTAGAACATGTTCCTATTGAAGAATTACCAGAATTATTGACTGAAATAAAATCATATTTAGTAGAAGATGGTGTAGTTATCTTTACGGTACCAAAGGGTTTATCGAGTAATGCCTTTCCAGATGGGACAAATTTACACGTTACCTTGATGGAAACAAAAGAATGGAATGAATTATTTGATCAATACTTTGATGATCACATATTAATACATCACGGTAAGAAATAAACGCATAAAAGTTTTTTTATGTCAATAATTTGTGGTATATTAGTAGTATAATTAAAACCACAAAACACATGAAAAATTATTTAGAAAAACTTCAAGATACTGAATACGCATTAGACGTAACATCAGGTACCTCACTTAAAGGTTACTTACACAACACAAAATACTCAGATTTAATTAAGAATTTTGGCCAACCAACTTTTAATCAAGAAAGTGGTGATGGTAAAGTTCAATTTGAATGGGTATTTGAATTCAATGGAGATATCTTTACATTATATGATTGGAAAACTTATGATGTAGAATACACGATCAATGAATTAACTACATGGAACATTGGTGGAAAAACAAGCTATGTTGATTTTTCAAACCATATCGAAGAATTATTAAACTCAAAACAAGTAGAAAATGCCTGAATTAGCAGAACTTAAACTAACAGCCGATTATGTAAATAAATCTTCAAGCGGTATGGTTTATACAAACGTAAAAAAGAATCCTGAACACAAAGGATCAGAATTAGATATTCCATTTAAATATTTTAAAATTACGGCTGAAAGCAAAGGAAAGGAGATTGTAATGCACATTAAAGATGATGACAGTGAATCAACTATTCCTATACGCATTACTATGGGCATGAGTGGTCATTTTAAGGTTACTAATACTGGTCAAGAACCAAAACATGCACATCTTAAATTTTTTAGAAAGGATGGAACTACATTATCATTTGTAGATGTTAGACGATTTGGTAAATGGACACAAGGTTTAAGTTGGAATGAGGGTAGAGGACCCGACCCGACCACTGAATTTGAAGAGTTTAAATCTAATATAATTGATAATATCGATCGTAAAGTATTTAATAAACCTCTTTATGAAATATTGATGGACCAAAAATGGTTTAATGGTATTGGTAATTATTTACGAGCAGAGATTATTTATAGAATGGGAAATGTTAATCCATTTTTACCAGCAAATCAACAATTAAAAAAATATCCAGATATTCTAGAATTGTGTAGAGATATTCCAATGTTGGCTTATGCAAAAGGAGGAGGTAGTATTAAAGATTGGGATAACCCGTTTGGAGAAAATGCAATTCAAGAAAAATTTATGTTGTGTTATGGAAATCCTAAAATGTTGAAAATAAAAGACAAGAATGGGAGAATGTTTTGGTATGATTCAAAATGGCAAGAAGCATTACATGATGATAATCTAGAAGATTGGGATTATTATAGTGGTTTACCAAGCCCATCAGCATATGAGAAAGTAATAAATGAATAGTTTTTTCTATCAAATAGGTTCTGTTACAACTACTACACCATGGCCTAGGCCAACATATGATAGAGTTAGAAATTTCTTTTTAGATAAAGATATACAACCATTAGCTGAAAAATACAACATTCACATAGTTGGTGGTTTTTTATACAATAAACTAACATGGGATATAGACTTAGCGCTTGTCTATAATTACAATGATCAAACAGATTGGTCTTTAGTAGAAACAGATATTGATACTATAAATAATATAGCTCTTAATTCGTATGGTTTAATGTTAGATATATGTGTAGTTAATAAAATACATCCTTTACCGACTAATTTAATTAGAAACCAAGATGATTCGCACATTATAATCAAAATAGGTTATTATAAAAAAGTGATAGATGATAAAATACAGTTTGAATATAATTTATTAGAAAGATCTAAACCTACATATGGTAAAATAATTAAACTTGGGAAATATTTAGTTAAAACAGACAGAAGAGGTGTTGAGTATTCCAAGAAATATACAGATATGATATCTAGAATAAGTAATATAGATCAATCAATAGAATCTTTAAGCTACCTTAAATTTTTATCTATGTCAGAACAGGAATATTTAGATGTTAAAATAGATCTAAATGAAACTATATAAATATATCACGTATAATAACTAAACTTAAATTATGAACATACAAATTTGGATTCAAGAAGAATCTATTGAAAATTTAATCAAGATTAGCGATGAACTTTACAATGGTGATGCTGAACAAAGATTTGAAGATTCAGTAGAATATACAAAATTATTAACAATTGAGGGTCAAGTTGCTATTAGTATGGACCTAGATACGTTTATCAGATTGACTGACAACGAATTGTTAACAGAATGGATAATGCAATATTAAAATATATGGAATTAAAAGAACAATTAAAAGAAGGAAAAGTACTTGTTGATTTTTATGCTGATTGGTGTGGACCTTGTAAAATATTAGGTAAACAATTAGAGAAATATCAAGATGAAGTATCTGAAGTTAAGGTTATTAAAATCAACGTAGAAGAAGAACAAGAACTTTCTAAAGTATTCGGCGTTAGATCAATACCTTCTATATTTTATATGGAAAACGGTGAAGTAGTAGATTCTGCAGTAGGCAATCAAACTCTTCAACAATTAAAAGAATTCACTAAAATTAATTAACTATGGGAAAATGGTTTTTAAGTACATTTACATATTGGCGAGAACTTGCCAAAGACATTAGAATATGGTGGATATTTCGTAGAACCGCTAAAGAATATACTGATCAATTAAACAAAGATTTTCAACTAAGAGTAGATTGGTTGGGTAGAATTTACGGCGTTGTTAATTTACCAGAAGAAGTACAAACAGCATCGGGTGAAATACAACAAGCATATGTTTTAAATAAGATTTCAACATATGGTAATTTTATGTTACAAATAGGATTAGCAGATATGGTATATCCTCAAATACAAAAGGTATCTCCAGTTTCTTATCTAGTTATTTTATGGCCTGTTTTTGATGAACTTTCAGTATTGCCTATTATAGGAAATATATTAAAATCATCATTCGTAGGTTTTTTATTCTTTTTAATTTACAAATTTATCTACACTAATTTACATATTTGGACTGCACTTTGGGATAAATTTACAATTTTTATAACTAGTTAATAATGGGTAAATTTTATAGAAGAGGTGGATATATCGGTGGTATTTGTGAAGGATTAGGTGATCTATTCGGAATGCCTTCAATTATATTTAGAATTATATTTTTATTTGGAAACTTTCCTAGCGTATTAGTCTATTTAATTATTTGGATTTTTACTAAGAGGATTAAATCAAACGAGTTTGAATAACTACGAAATAAATAGGGTCCACGAAGATGGACTTCGATTTTATCAAGTAACTGAGGGTGATAGTGTAATAGCTAAATTACCTTCAGTCACTACTATTTTGGGTAATACCAAAGATATGTCAGGTCTTGAAAAGTGGAAGAAAAGGGTAGGTGAAGCAGAAGCAAAACGCATATCTGAACTTTCAATGAATAGAGGTACTATTATGCACAGGCTCATAGAACTATATAAGAGTACTTCTGGTGATGCTTCGGAAAGACTTATTATTCTTAAAGATTTAGCGAAAGACGATGACGAGTGTAACCAATTCAGCGATGAAGAGAACGGGCCACTCTACTTAGCAGAAGCTTGGAAATTCTTTTATAAATTCTATTTTAATAGTTCTGATTATTTTGATAGAGTTAAAACTGTCTTAGAAGCTGAAACTTTTTTGTGGACTATTAAAGCTGGTGGTTGGGCTGGAACTGTTGATAATATCTCAGAAATGACAGATGGACTGATTAAGATCATTGACTACAAAAATTCGCGTAGACCAAAAAGAGAAGATTGGATACAAGATTACTTTATTCAAACGGGTGCATATTTTGTTGCATACTGGGACATGACAGGTATTAAAGCAGATGGAGCAGAAATTTGGATTGCAAATGAAGAGGATAATATTCCGCAATGTTTTACACTTACACAATCAGATTTAGAATTTTATTCAAAGGAATTCATGAGAAGAAGAAAAATGTTTAAAGAACTTAAGGGTATTTAAATGACAGAAGAACAAATTGATAGAATTATAGAAATGGCTTGGGAAGATAGAACACCATTTGAAGCCATAGAATTTCAATTTGGATTAAAAGAAAATGATGTAAGAAAATTAATGAGAAAACATATGAAGGAATCTAGTTTTAAAATGTGGAGAGAAAGAGTTAAAGGTAGAAAAACTAAACACTCTAAAACTAGTGATGGAACTAGATTTAAATCAAAAAACCAAAAAGCAAATAGATGAAAAATTTAATAATAATATCTCACCCTGACAAGAAATCTTTTTGTTATAATGGTATCTATAAGACCATTCTAAAAACATTAAAAGACAACAAAGAAGAGGTCAAGGTTCTAGATTTATATAGAGATGATTATTCTCAATCCAGAAAAAAGCTTATTAAAGGATATCAAAAGGAAGTAACATGGTCTGACAGAATTTATTTTGTATCTCCAGTTTGGTGGTTTAGATTAACTCCAAGATTAGAAATCTTTTTTGACGAGGTTATGACACCTGGATTCGCGTATAAATTCATACCAATCATTGGTAAATATGCATACCCAAAACCATTCTTAAAAGATAAAAAAGTTAGGACATATATTACACATGGTGCTCCAAGTTTACCAGTCGTTACATTATATTTAAACTCAGTAAAACTAAGATTAGTTATGGGAGTTTATACATTTATATTTGGATGGAACTTAAATAGATGGAGAAAAACAAAACAATTCTGGTCAGTTCCATTTGCATCTGATGAAAAGAGAGCAAAATATTTAAAAACAGTAGAAAAAGATATCATTAAAGATATTAAAAAAGCATAACATGAAGAAGAACAAACAATTTTTATACGATTATTTAAATGCATACGCTCCAGTTGCTCAAGAAACTGAAGGACAAAAGATATGGACTGATTACATCACTCCATTTTCTGATTTCATGTATACTGATGCATATGGAACTTCATACGGTTTACTTAAGCGTAAATTAAAGAAATATGAGTCACTTGATGTAAATACACACAAAGTAGTTATTGAAGCACATTGTGATGAGATTGCTTGGATTATTACCAATATTGAAAAAACAGGTATGATTAGAGTACAAAGACACGGTGGTTCAGACAATATGATTGCACCATCTAAAACTGTAATGATTCATACACACGATGGTAAAAAGGTTAAAGGAGTTTTTGGATGGCCAGCAATACACACAAGAACAAAAAGAGTTGAACAGGGATATGATCTACATGAATTATGGGTAGACTGTGGTCTTAAAGATAAGGCATCAGTATTAAAAGCAGGCATTGAAGTAGGAAATTTAATTACATTCGATACTCAATTAGAAGAGATTGGGGACTACTATGTTGGTAGATCTTTAGATAATAAAATAGGTGGATATATCATCGCAGAAGCGCTTAGAACTATTGTAGAGTCTGGTATCAACTTACCATATGATTTATATGTAGTAAACAGTGTACAAGAAGAAGTAGGTCTTTATGGTGCTAAGAAAATAGCTAAAATGCTACAAGCAGATTTAGCGCTCGTACATGATGTATGTCATAACGTGAATACTCCAAAGATGGATAGAGCTAAATATGG
>Ga0209137_1004350_pt1 | contig 11316 bp, 11 predicted proteins | sample SaaInl5LU_22_DNA_FD_184642 | JGI IMG/M metagenome (GOLD analysis project Ga0209137, IMG submission 184642) | Marine microbial communities from expanding oxygen minimum zones in the Saanich Inlet - ESP_105LU_22_DNA (SPAdes) (version 2) | ecosystem: Environmental > Aquatic > Marine > Intertidal...
AACTATTAATACAGAAAGTCCAGCTTGGGCTATAGATAGGCTTTCTATTCTTGCTTTAAAAGTGTATCATATGAAAGAAGAGGCGACAAGAACAGATGCTTCAGATTCTCATAAAGCGGCTTGCCAGAAAAAACTAGATATTTTACTAGATCAACAAGTCGATTTGTCCTCAGCAATAGATACGCTATTACAAGATATAGCTGTTGGAGATAAGTACATGAAAGTTTATAAGCAAATGAAAATGTATAATGACGATGAGTTAAATCCTGTTTTAAGAGGACAGAAGTAATTTATGCCTGCCAAGTCAGGAATATCATCTACACGATGGCGTTTTTGCTATACAAAGCAAGTATTTTAATATGCCAAAACCAAAACACATCTTAGTTATTCGTCTCTCTGCAATGGGAGACGTTGCTATGTGTGTTCCTGTTTTACGTGCTTTCACATTACAACATCCTAAGGTTAAACTTACTGTTTTAACGAGACCATTTTTTAAACCGTTTTTTCAAGATTTAGAAAATGTAACAGTCTTTGCTGCAGACTTAAAAGGAAAGCATAAAGGTATTATCGGGCTTTTTAAACTTTCTAGAGAACTTAAGCATCTTGGAATAAATCAAGTAGCAGATTTGCACAATGTATTAAGAACTAAGATTTTAAAGTTTTTTTTCTTTGGAAAGACTTTCAAGCAAATAGATAAAGGCCGAAACGATAAAAAAGCTTTAGTTTCAGGAAAATTATTTCAGCAATTAAAAACAACACACGAGCGGTATGCAGATGTGTTTAGAAACTTAGGCTACACTTTAGCGCTTAGTAACCCTACTTTTCCTAACCAATTAAAACTTAAAGATAGTACGCAAACACTATTAGAAAAAGACAATAAACACTGGATAGGTATTGCGCCTTTTGCTCAATACCAATCTAAAATGTATCCATTAGATTTATTAGAGCGTGTTATACAAGAATTATCTAAAACAAATAAAGTTATTTTATTTGGTGGTGGACCAGAAGAAATTAAAACACTAAACAGTTTTCAAAATAAATATAATAATGTTATTAATCTTGCAGGAAAATTAACTTTAACTGAGGAGTTGCAAGTCATTTCAAACCTCGATGTTATGCTATCTATGGACTCTGGAAATGCACATATTGCTGCAATGTTAGGAAAAAAAGTAATAACGATTTGGAATGTTACACATCCATTTGCTGGTTTTTCGCCATTTAATCAACCACAATCACATAATATACTAGCTAATAGAGAGCAGTTTCCATTAATACCAACCTCTATTTATGGAAACAAGTACCCTGAACATTATAAAGAAGCCTCACGAACTATTGCACCTGAAACTGTTATAAAAAAAATAGAATCTGTTTTATAAAAACAAAGTCTATTTTTTAAGACTTAAACACTAACAGAGTGCTTTTTAAATAGCATCATAATCTACAACAATTTTTGAGCTTGTAGGATGCGCTTGGCAAGTTAACACCAAACCTTCTGCTACCTCATTATCTGTTAAAATATTGTTTTGCCTCATGGTCGCTTCGCCTTCAGTTATTCTAGCAATACAACTACTACAAATACCACCTTGGCAAGAGTAAGGTGCATCTATATCTTTATCTAAAGCAGCTTCTAAAATAGTTTGAGATTGTGACATTACAAACGTTTCCTCTTCGTCGTCCACAATTACTTTTATTTCAGTTTCTCCTTTATTTACTGAGTTTTCAATCGCTTGCTCTGTTTTAGCAACTTTAAAAAGTTCGAAAAATACTCGGTCTTTAGAGATGTTATTTTGGGTTAATACATCTTTTACAGTATGTATCATGGCTTCAGGACCACAAAGGTAAAACGCATCTATAGTGGTGTGCTTGTATTTATTTTTTACAATAAGATTTACAGTGCTTTTTTCAATACGTCCAAATAAAGCATCAGGTTCTTGCGCTTGGCTAAATACAAATTTTATATAGAAACGATCCATGTAATTCTGGTGTAGTTTAAGCAGCTCATCAAAAAAGATAGTGTCTTTACTTGTTTTATTACCATAAACCAAAATAAAAGTGCTGTTAGGCTCTTCTTCTAAAACTGTTTTTGCAATACTTAATACAGGAGTAATACCGCTTCCAGCAGCAAAAGCAGCTACAGTTCTTGTTTTAGAACTATCTGGAGTAAAAGTAAATCGTCCTTGAGGTTCTGCAACGTCTATGGCATCACCTTCTTTTAAGGTGTTATTTGCGTATTTAGAAAACGTGCCATGTTCTACTTCCTTAACAGCAACAGTAAGTTCTCCACTTTTTGGTGAGGAGCATAAAGAGTAATCTCTACGCACTTCTTCGCCATTAATTACTGTTTTTAGCGTAATATACTGTCCAGCAATAAAGCTGAATTTTTGTTTTAGTTGCTCTGGAACAGAAAAAGAAATAGTTACACATTTATCGGTTTGACGTAAAATGTGTTTAATAGATAATGTATGAAAATGGGCCATGTTTTGTTTTTTTTGTAAAAATAGTGAAGCTTTAAACTAATAAAAATGAATTAAGAAAAAAATAATACCTAAGTATTTTATGCATAAGAAAATTATGTATATTTGAGCCATGAGTAATTCTAAATTATATAAAGGCAGTTTAACTACTATTATTTTAAAACTTTTAAACGAAAGTGATAAAATGTATGGTTACGAAATAACCCAAAAAGTTAAAGAACTAACTAAAGGTGAATTAAAAATAACCGAAGGTGCCTTATATCCAGCGTTGCACAGACTAGAAGCAGACGGTTTGCTTGATGTTGAGGTGAAAAAAGTAGATAATCGCTTGCGTAAGTATTATAAAATTACAGAAAATGGAGAAAAAGAATCGAGTCATCAATTAAGTGAATTAGCAAGTTATATTGCAACTATGCAAGCATTGGTGAACCCTAAATTAAGTATAGAGTAATGGAGAAATTGAGCAAAGAAGAATTACAGTTTATTGATAATTATTTAGATAATTCTGATATTATCTATGCAGATATTCGCATGGAAATAATAGATCACGTAGCCTCAGAAATTGAAAACAGAATGCAAGCTAATAATGAAGCCACTTTTTACACAATTTTTAAAACGTATATGGTGGAAAATAAAGCCGATTTATTAAAAGATAACAAGAAGTATATAAAATCGATTGAAAATAAAAACACAAAATTTATAATTAAAGAATTATTGTCTTTTAAAGCATTAATTGTTTTTGTATTACTTCTGTTTTTATCAAATAATTATTTGTTAAATTTTAAGATAATGTCACCAAAGCATATATTTACTATTCCATTTCTTTTAATAATAATTACTACAATTATATATTTTATCAGCTCTAAAATTTATAAATATTCAAGATTTTCTGGAGTAGAAAGGTTGGGTTTTTTGTATTATGTGTTATTTCAAGTGTTTTATTTTATTTCGATGTTTATTAGAAACAGAATAGAAGACTTAAATAACGTATTAGTTTCAGCGCTATTTGCATTATGTATAACTTTAATTTATGTGTTTGTAAAAGTCACAATTACAGTAATAAAAACATATAGAACTCAATATAAATCTATTGTTTAGTTAATATGAAATTAAACGCATCACAAATACAAAATCTATACACTTTTACAAGAAAACACTATGTAGAGTATTACGATTTACAAACCGAATTGGTAGACCATCTTGCAAACGATATTGAAGCCATGTGGCAAGAACAACCACAGCTGTCTTTTGAAGAAGCCAAAACTAAAGCCTTTAAAAAATTTGGTGTTTTTGGATTTATGGATGCTGTGGAGCAAAAGCAAAAAGTAATGGGAAAGCGTTATAGATATTATTTATGGAAGGAATTTAAAACATGGTTTACTATTCCGCAAATTGTAATAACACTTACACTATTTTTTGTTTTCTTTTTTGCTTTAACAACAAATTTTGCGCAACATTTTTCAATGTTTTTATACCTTTCAATTGGTGTTTGGAGCACCTATAAAAGCTATACATTAATTAAAGTATTTAAACAAAAAAATAAAAAATGGATGCTTGAAGATATAATTTTTAGACAAGCAGGAGGAACCGTTATAGTGTTTTTAACTCAAATTCATGTTTTCTTTACCATTTCAGATTCTCCCATAACTAATAGTTATAAAATTGGTGGACTAGCTTTAGCTTTTACCGTTTTGGTTTTAATAAGCTATATAAGTCTACAATTACTTCCAAGCAAAGCAGAAAAATTACTAAAAGATACCTATCCAGAATTTTATTTGTAACAAATGGACTACTTTTAATACTTACCTTTGTAACGAACCAAACTCAAAATCATGCTCAAAAATTTTATTAGCCTAGAATGGAAGTCTTTTTTTAGATCTGCCTCTTTTAAAGTAAATCTTGTGCTTAAAATATTTATGATTATAGGGGCCTTTTTTATGCTTTTATATGCAGTTGGAATAGGAATAGGTGCTTACTTTATAATAGAAGAACTTGTAGATCCAAATCCTTTAAAAGTAATTAACAAGTATCTTATTTTTTATTTAACTGTAGATTTAGTGATCCGGTATTTTTTACAAAAAATGCCAATTGTCAATATTAAACCGTTGTTGTATTTACCTTTGCAGAAAAATCAAATAGTAAGTTTTGGTATTAATAAAACCATGATCTCTTTTTTTAATATTCTACATGGTTTCTTTTTTATTCCGTTTTCTATTGTTTTAATTGTAAAAGGAGGTCACGAATTTGTTAATGTTTTAGGATGGCATTTAGCTTTATTAGGTTTGTTCTTCTGTAATAACTTTATCAACATTTTTGTAAACAGTAAAGACGTTGTATTCTATTCTATAATAGGCATTTTAATTACTTTAGGAGGTTTAATATATTATGATATTTTTGATATTACTGTTTATACAGCACCAATTTTTCAAGCCTTTTTCGATAGACCTTATTTGGCAATAATTCCATTAGTTTTAGCATTTGTGCTTTATAAAATGGCCTTTAGTTATTTTAGAAAAAACTTTTACCTTGATGCAGGATTAGCAAAAAAAGTAGACATTGCTGAGACAGATAATATGTCTTGGTTAGATCGTTTTGGTAGTGTTTCAACCTTTTTAAAAAACGATATAAAACTTATAAAAAGAAATAAACGTTCTAAAACTACAGTAATCATGAGCGTTGTTTTTATTTTTTATGGCTTGTTATTTTTTACAGGAGCTGTAGAAGTCTACGATGGTCCTTTTTGGCGTGTTTTTGCTGGAATTTTTATTTCAGGAGGTTTTCTATTTAGTTTCGGGCAATTTGTACCAAGTTGGGATAGTGCATACTATCCGTTAATGATGAGTCAAAATATTCGTTACAAAGAGTATTTAGAATCAAAATGGTATTTAATGGTTATTGCAACTATAGCATCAACTCTTTTAGCATCCTTTTACCTTTATTTTGGTTGGCAAGCTTATGCAGCAGTTGTTGTTGGAGCTATTTACAATATAGGTGTAAACTCTCATGTTGTACTTTGGGGAGGCGCATATATTAAAACTCCAATAGATTTAACATCTAACAAAAAAGCTTTTGGAGACAAAAAAGCCTTTAATGTAAAAACCTTATTGTTAACTATCCCAAAATTAGTATTACCAATGATAATCTACGCTGTAGGACATTTTATACAAGGAGAAATGCTAGGTTTTGTATTGGTTGCCGTTTTTGGTTTATTTGGCTTTTTGTTTAAAAACAAAGTCTTCGAAATAATAGAAAAAATATACAAAGCAGAAAAATATAAAACTTTGGCTGCCTACAAACAAAATAATTAATAGTGCAATGATAACAACTACAAACCTTTCAAAATCTTACAACGGTGTAACGGTTTTAAACATAGAAAATTTAGACATTCCAAAAGGACAAAGCTTTGGTTTAGTTGGTAATAATGGTGCTGGAAAAACAACGTATTTTAGTTTGCTTTTAGACCTTATTCAACCTACAACAGGACATATAAAAAACAATAACGTTTTAGTTAGCGAAAGTGAAGACTGGAAACCATTTACTTCAGCTTTTATAGACGAAACCTTTTTAATTGGCTACTTAACAGCCGAAGAGTATTTTTATTTTATTGGCGAACTTCGAGGACAAAATAAACAAGATGTAGATGCGATTTTAGCACAATTTGAAGATTTTTTCCATGGCGAAATTCTTAAACAAAAAAAATATTTAAGAGATTTAAGTAAAGGAAACCAAAAGAAAGCAGGTATTGTTGCCGCACTTATTGGTAATCCAGAAGTTATAATTTTAGACGAACCTTTTGCAAATTTAGATCCAACAACACAAATTAGATTAAAAGGGATTATTAAAGATTTAGCAAAAACTCAAGGTGTAACGGTTTTGGTGTCAAGTCACGATTTATTGCACGTTACAGATGTTTGTGAGCGTATTGTAGTATTAGAAAAAGGTGAAGTAATTAAAGATCTAGCTACAAGTGAAGCTACTTTAAAAGAATTAGAAGCTCATTTTTCTGGAGTTACAGAGTCCTAAACGACTTAAAACTTTTAAAACCTAATACTTGCTTTTCTAGAATTTCTTATCGTTTTTTCGCTAAAACTCAAAAAGATGCTTATTTTTACGTGCTTATCTAATAGCTAACAATATTCGTTTAAGTTTAAAGTTATGTATTAGACTAAATACAACACCGTTGAAAACAGTAAAAAAACACATACTATTTATAGCAGTTTCTGCCTTAGTTATAACAGGCTGTTCGCGTAAAAAAAACAGCTTTATCACTAGAAATTTTCATGCGGTAACTACAGAATATAATGCCTTGTTTAATGGATACAACGCTCTAGAGCAAGGAAGAAAAACCTTAAATGATGCTTACAGAGATAACTATTGGGAAATTTTACCAATAGAGCGTATGCAAGTTTCAGAAGAACTATTCATACCTGGAGAATCTAAAAATCCAAGCTTTAATACTGCAGAAGAGAAAGCTGTAAAAGCCATACAGAAACATGGTATGAATATTCAAGGTAAAGAGTACAATCCACAAATAGACGAAGCGTATTTACTTTTAGGAAAGGCACGTTATTTCGACCAACGTTTTGTGCCAGCGTTAGAAGCATTCAATTACATTTTATATAAATATCCAGCAAGTAGTAATATTAATCAAGCTAGAATTTGGAGAGAAAAAACTAATTTACGTTTGGAGAACAATGAGTTAGCTATTAAAAATATTAAAACACTTATAGAACAAGTAGAGTTAAAAGGACAGGACTTAGCAGATGCTACTTCTACTATGGCACAAGCCTATATTAACACACAGTCTCTAGATAGCGCATTAGCCCAAATTAAAATTGCTGCAAACGCAACAAAAAAGCGTAACGAAGAAGGCAGATATTACTTTATAGAAGGCCAGCTATACAATGCTTTAAAAGATAAAGACAGTGCAAACTTAGCGTTTGATAAAGTAATAGATTTAAATCGAAAAATTCCTCGTAAATACCTAATAAGTGCTCACGTTGAAAAAGCAAAAAATTTCGATTACAACAAAGGAAATAAACTAGAGTTTATAGAGTATTTAACAGATTTAGAAGAAGATCGAGAAAACAGACCTTTTCTAGATCAAATATACCATCAAGTTGCGCAATACCACTCTAATCAAAACTCAGATTCTTTAGCAATAGCATATTACAACAAGTCGCTTCGCACAAATTCTCAAGATAAAATCTTAATGGCAAGAAATTACGAGATTCTTGGAGACATGAGTTTCGATAACAATAATTATAAAGTTGCAGGAGCTTATTTTGATAGTACGATGACTAAAATGGTTAAAAACAGTAAGGCATATCGTATTATTAAACGTAAAAGAGAAAATCTAGACGATGTTATTTATTACGAAGGCATAGCCGAAGTAAACGATAGCATAATCCGTTTAGTAAATATGAGTAATCCAGAGCGACAAGCTTATTTTGATGATTATGTTGCAAAATTAAAGCTAGCAAAAGAGGCAGAAGCAGAACGTTTAGCAATAGAAAAACAAAAAGCAGGTTTGGCTCAAAATAATGCAGGTAAAAATCCTGGAAACATTGTTAATCCTAAAAATGGAAACCCAAATACTTCATCATTTTATTTTTATAATGACCAAACGGTTGCATATGGCAAAAATGAATTTCAGCGTATTTGGGGAGACAGAGAAAATCAAGATGAATGGAGATGGTCAGACGGTTCAAGAAACACAAAATCAGAAACAGGCTCTAATACAGATTTGGCAAGTACAGAAGGCGATAAATTCTTAGATTCTAATTTTTATTTAGAACAAATTCCTTCAGATAAAAAAGTAATAGACAGTATCTCTAAAGAGCGTAATTTTGCCTATTACCAATTAGGATTAATTTACAAAGAGAAATTTAAAGAGTACGACTTGGCTAAATCTAAGTTTACAAATGTGTTAAAAAACAATCCAGAAGAACGCTTAATATTACCTTCAAAATACAATTTATTTAAAATAAACGAAATTTTAGGAAACACTGCAGATGCAGAAATACTTAAAAACGACATTATTACTAATCACCCAGAGTCGCGTTACGCACAAATTTTAAGCAATCCTGAAACAGCTTTAGCTAAAGACGATAGTAGTCCAGAAAGTATTTATGAAGACACGTATAGACAGTTTGAAGCTCAAGAATTTGAAGCTGTAATAAAAAAATGCGAACTATATGCTAGTACTTTTGAAGGTGACGCTATTGTGCCTAAGTTTCAATTATTAAAAGCTTTTGCGCAAGGTAGATTACAAGGTTTTAATGCCTACAAAAAAGCGTTAAACGATGTTGCAGTAAATTATGCAAATACAGAAGAAGGTGTACAAGCACAATCCATTATAGATAAGTCTTTAAAAGGATTAGAAAAATCAGAATTTCAAGACGATGCAAGCGCAACCAAATGCAAAGTAGTCTATCAATTTGCAAGTTCTGAAACAGAAGAAATGAATGCTTTTAAGAAAACTTTAGACGAGACACTATTTGAAGCTAATTATAACAATATGTCTACTTCTATAGATGTTTACGATAAAGACAAAACATTTTTAGTAGTACACGGATTAAGAAGTATAGAGACAGCAAAAGCGTTTAATGCCTTATTTACTCAAGAATTAAGAGAAAAAATTGAGCGTCCATATTTTGGAATATCAACTAATAATTATAGAATTATTCAAATTCATAAAAACCTACAAGTATATACAACTAACCTATAGTTCGCCTAACCCTAAATTTAATAGCAATGTTTTCTGAAAATAAAAAAAACAAACAAAACGAAAACTCTTCAATTCAAAACATAATAGCAAAAGGCACCAAAATTGTTGGAACTTTTTATAGCGAAGGAGATATAAGAATAGATGGTATTATAGAAGGAGATGTAATAACTCTAGGTAAAGTTGTAGTTGGAAAAACAGGAGAAATACATGGTTCTTTAGAGAGTTCTAATGCGTATTTTGAAGGTAAATTAATAGGTCAACTAAAACTCACTGGCACACTAACTTTAAAATCTTCTGCAAATATTGAAGGAGATGTAATCACTGAAAAATTAGCAGTAGAACCTGGTGCAACCTTTAACGTCTCTTGCGTGATGAAAAGCACTGTAAAAGATTTTAAAAGTGAAAAAGAAACAAAAAAAATCGCTTAATCCATATTTAAGGTTTACCTCTGTAGCTTTTCAAATGGGAGGAGCTATCTGGTTAGGTAATTTTTTTGGGAATTGGTTAGATACAAAATTTAACACCACGTATTGGGAAAATATAATGACATTATTTGCAGTATTTGCTGCAATGTATTTAGTAATAAGTCAAGTTTTAAAAATCTCTAAGGACAATGATTAAGCAAATTGTTCTCTATTTTATCTCTTTTTTAAGTTTGTTTCTTGTTATTTTTTTTATTCACGATTTCATTTTAAACAATTCAAAAATCTACTTGCCTTTTTCTCTTTTTCAAATGTATAGCTTTCATTTCTCTGCGTCCTTTATTATAGCCTCTGTTTTCTTGCTCCTTTCCAAATCTATTAAATGGGCTTCACAATTAGGCTATATTTACATGTTTACATTTTTTACTAAGATTATGTTCTTCGTTTTAATTTTCAAAAACAGTATTCTTGGCGACAAAAATTTAACCAAATTAGAAGGCTTAAATCTACTAATACCAGTTTTTTTATTTTTATTTCTTGAAGTCTATTTTATAGCTAAGATTTTGAACAAAAAACAGGATAAAAAGTTATTAAAGAAAAATTAATTTTATTTTCAAATAATTACCTACCTTTGCACGGAATTTAAAAACACAGTTTTTTTGATTTTTTTAACAATGAAGGTAGCTAAACAAACTTTTAAATTTTTCGTCCTTTTATCTATGCTTTTTACAAGTGCTTTTGTAATGGCTGACACAACCATTAATGATGGTAAATCAGATGGTGGTCAAGTAGATACAAAAAAGGAAGTTGAAGATTATATACTTCACCACATTCAAGATTCTCACGATTTTTCATTGTTCTCTTACACAAGCGATGAAGGTGAGCGTAAACATGTAGGATTTCCTTTACCAGTAATTTTATGGTCTAGTAATGGATTAGCAACATTTATGTCTTCAGAGTTTCATCACAATGATGATGGAAGTGTAATTGTAGAGAAAAACGGTTCTAAGTTTGTAAAAATTCATTCAAAAATCTACGAATTAGATGCAGGAGCGACAACCGTTGCTTACGATGCAGATCATCATGCAACAAATGCACACAAAGTGTTAGACTTTTCAATCACTAAAAGTGTAGTTGGTATTTTAGTAATAGGACTTTTAATGTTATTCTGGTTTTCTGGTTTAGCAAGACAATATAAAAAAAAACAAATACCAACAGGTTTTGCTCGTGTTTTAGAGCCTTTAGTATTATATGTTAGAGACGAAATAGCAAGACCAAATATTGGAGATAAACATTACAGAAGATTTACGGGTTATTTACTAACTGTGTTTTTCTTTATATGGATTTTAAACTTATTAGGTTTAACGCCATTTGGATTTAATGTAACAGGACAGTTAGCAGTAACCGCATGTTTAGCAATATTTACATTGGTAATATATACAGCAAGTGGTACTAAAGATTACTGGATGCATATGTTATGGATGCCAGATGCTCCTTGGTGGATTCGTCCTGTATTAGCAATTATTGAGCTAGCAGGAGCGTTTATTATCAAGCCATTTTCATTATTAGTACGTTTGTTCGCAAACATTTCAGCAGGTCATATTGTGGTAATGAGTTTAATAGCAATTATGTTCACCTTAAAAGAGTCTTTAGGAGTCGTTGGTGCAACAGGATTGTCATTAGTATTATC
>Ga0209137_1004353_pt1 | contig 11311 bp, 10 predicted proteins | sample SaaInl5LU_22_DNA_FD_184642 | JGI IMG/M metagenome (GOLD analysis project Ga0209137, IMG submission 184642) | Marine microbial communities from expanding oxygen minimum zones in the Saanich Inlet - ESP_105LU_22_DNA (SPAdes) (version 2) | ecosystem: Environmental > Aquatic > Marine > Intertidal...
TATTTTAACCTTTAAATCGACCAGAGATGTCAAAAATTGACTTTTTCCACAAGAGTTTACCCGCGCTCAAGAAACTTGGGTCAATTCGTTTATGGAAGAATAGTGAAGAAAGGAGTGAACATTTGGATACCCCATTTGCTCCAAAACTTTTGAATAATGTAAGACTTGCTTCGTGTCTTTAGAAGAAGGGATTCCTGTTTTGAAATCAATCACGACCGTAGCATTGGGAGTCAAAATAATTTTATCCGCACGAATGACTTCACCTTTTGGAAGAAGAATGGTTTGCTCACTTAAAATTTCTGTAGCTTCCTCGACTAACTTGCGGTATTCTTTATTAGTCCAAAGTTGATTCACCGCAGCTTCCAAGGTATCTTTGTTTTCTGCGCGAATCTCTCCAGAAGCAATGGCGTCCTGAATGGATGAGTTGATCTCATCAATGGAATTTACGCGACTCACAATTAAGTGAAATGCAATTCCATATTGCATTTCATCGCTGAGAAAATCAGTTTGATCGAGTTCGACTTTGTCTTGGAACGCAATGTGCGGAAACCACAACTTCTCTGTAATATCTTCCGGAGAAAATGTTTTGGCATATTCTTTTTCTTTCGGAGGTGTTCGCGCGCCATCTGAAATGGAAAGTAATAGAGCACCATCGTTCTCTTGGGCTAAGTTTGTGCCTTTTAAAACTTCATGAAAAGTTGCGCCAAATGTGGCTTTATCAAAGATATTCCGAATGTAGAGTCGATCGATCGGGCGCGTCATTCCAACGTAGCACAAATTCACGATATCTGTCAAAATTTGATTTTTTTCATGCTCGTAAAGCGCAACTAAGGGTTCCAGTAAATCACTTTTAGAGGGCTGCTTATACAGAAGAAAATCATTCCAGTCAATCAGGAAGCTACTTTTCAAATCCATTTTGATATTGAATGAAGGAAGCAGCACCACTGGAAATTCTAAGCCTTTGGATTTATGAATTGTCATAATATTGATAGCATCCTTGGCTGCAGGGATTTGAACCGCAATCGATTTCTTTTTACGCTCGTATTCCTCGAGGAAAAGTTGCAGACTTGGACCTCTTTTTAAACCGAAATCATGCGTTAAATCTGCCAGGTGATGTAAATATGGATTTTCCAGTTCCTTCAGCTTTGAAATTTCGAAGAATCCTTGAACCAAATCGTACAGATGTTCATATTTGAAAAAAAAGCGCTCCACAGAATTAAAATGATCTCGAATAAATAGAGCATCATCGAAGTAACGGAATCGTTTACCATTTTCCGTTTCACCTTCCTTCAAGTACTTTTTATAAACGTCGTAACTTTCATGACGCTGACGCAGATACATTTCAGCAAATTGTTTTTTCTCACTTTCGCCAGTCGGTTTCAATCTCCATTTTAAGTAATTAATGGTCAGCTGAACCTCAGGACTCGAATCGATTAAGAGTGAATCGGCCGAAACTACGCGATACCCTGCTTGGTCAAGTGCAATTGCCCAACTATTACATTCTCTGTTTCTTCGCCCTAAAATGCATATCTCTGAAGCATTGAACCCCTCCTTCAAACAAGTTTCTATCGTATCGATGAGGTATTGAATGATTTCTTCTTGGGACTCCTTTCCCTCTTGTGACTTGATTTCTACTAGTCCGTTTCGTGTACTTTTTGGGTGCTGGTGCACGGAGTTGTAAAAAGTTGCTGTTTCTTCGGGAAGTTGCGAGCGAAAAGTTTCGAAAAAGGTATTATTAAACCCTACAATGGTTGGACTTGAACGCCAGTTGTTCTCGAGCGTTTCAGTGACACCCATTGACTCAAAATAGGATGAAGTTTGAGCAATTTTAGGATCGTTTTCGGGATTGTAGATTGCTGGTAGCGCTACAAATTGTTCCGCAATCCCATTTTTAAAACGATAAATGGATTGTTTGGGATCGCCCACGATTAAGTTTTCATGGCGCTGACTGATGGATTCATAAATTAGAGGCACGAGATTCAACCACTGAAGATGAGAAGTATCTTGGAATTCGTCTAAAAGAAAATGATGGTAACGCGTCCCAAGTCTTTCGTAAATAAAAGGTGCATTTTCATCTTGAATCAATTCAGAGATCAGGTTGTTGAATTCCGAAATCCGAATCAGTTGTCCCTCCTTTTTTGCATTTTCTAGCGACTTTGCCATATATTGAAGAAGCGCCATGTTGAAGAAATTCTTCAAGAAAAGATACGTTCCCGCATAATTCTGAATGTGCTCTAGCCAAAACTGATTCAGCGACTCTAATTTGAGTTTCAGCGATGAAGGAACGTCTTTCACGCCATTGTTTTTCTCTAAATTGCCAGCAAGACGCTTCTTGATTAACTCTTCTTGAACAGGGAAATACTCTTGTTTAACAATAGACGCGATGTCATTTATCGTATGTCCTCCACCGTGCACTTGTTTCGAATCTAAAAGCACAGCTTCTTCAGCGACTTCATTCGCCAATCGAACATATTTTGAATCAATTTTTCTTTGCTCGGCTTGTAGCACGCGGTAGAGTTCAACATCTAAACTCATTTTCAGTAATTTGGAAATCCCTGGCCGATGGCGTTCATTCTTCAAAATACTCCCGAATTCAATCAGGTTTCTGCGGAAATTCCATGTTTTTTCTTCGTCGACATTGCTTTTCGCATATTGGATCATCAGGTCGTTTAAAACACCTTTGCTCGGGTCCCCAAGCTGATTCAATAAGTCATCAACCACTGTTTCTATCAATTCCGTTTCGTCTAAAACGACTTCGAACTCTCCAGGCAAATCCAAATCACGACTAAAAGATTTGATTAGTCTCAAATTAAACTTGTCGATGGTCATCACATGAAAATCTTCGTATTGATGCAAAATTGTTTCTAAAACTTTTTGACAACGCGAGATAACTTTCTCGGCTTCAGCATTCAAATCCAGAGATAAAGCATCTTTGAGCGTTTCGTAGGAAATATCTCGTGTACTTATTCCGTTTAAAGCTTGTACAATTCTCTCCTTCATTTCCAACGCAGCCTTATTTGTAAACGTCATTGCAAGTAAATGCTTGAAGTTGGAGTGGGAAACGTCATCAGCAATAAGAAGTTGTATATATTGTCGAACGAGATGATAGGTTTTACCACTTCCCGCAGAGGCGTTAAGTATTTCTAATGGTCGATCTTTCGAGAGTTTGCTCATTTAGATTTAAAAGTACGTAAGGAGATTTGTTTAACAAGTAGAAATGCCGAGAAATATAGTTGAACTATGTTTTTAATTGACAGCGCATTTCGATATATTTGAGGATATGGAATGGTTTTTAAAGTTTGGAGTAATGACACTGTTGGTGTCTACTATCGTTGGTTGTGATAAAGATGAAGATCCTGTAGTTGATCCTGAGCCAATTATAGAAATAAAAGTACAACCTAAATTCGATGGAGTGAATCTATCTTTGGATTCAATTTATACTACGGATGAAGGTTATAAGGTTCAGTTTACGGATATAAAGTTTTATTTGGAAGGAGCTGGTCATAATGGCAATTCATTGACAGATGCGATGCTGTTCGACTACAGAGAGCGGGGCACAGCTATGTATTGTGCGGAAGGTGATGCAAGTCTTTACCCTAGTATTCAAGCAAATCTCGGAGTCGGTCCCGACTTAAATCACGATGATCCCTCAGCATTCCCAAACTCTAGCTGGTTGAATATTCTCAAGGCAAATGATATGCATTGGGACTGGAATCCTGGGTATATTTTTGTTAAAGTTGATGCGAAGGTGGACACCATTGTGGATGCTACACTCAACTTGGATCACACAGTCAATCTACACGCAGGGAGAGATGATAATCTTCAAACCGTAGACTTCCAGAATGTGACTTGGACGTCAGTTGGTGAGTATAAAAAGAGAACAACTTTGACCTTAGACATGTATAAATTCCTTCAGGGAACAACACAAAGTATTGATTTTAAAACAGAATTCACATCGCATTCCGCTCCAGGTCAAGAAGCAATCACGCTGAAGGTTATGCAAAATTTTAGAGATGCTTTAACTCCTTAACACTCTATGAAATACATTTATCTCCTCCTTGTTTTCGTTGGTCTAACCATTTTCCTTTCTTGTAATAAAGTATCGATGGGTTATGAACCAACACCGTATCAACTAAAAATTCCATCGCATTTCCCAGATATGCCGATACCCTCAGATAATCCAATGACGGTCGAGGGGGTTGAACTTGGCAGAAAACTGTTTTATGAAACTTTATTGAGCGGAGATAACTCAATGTCTTGCGCTAGTTGTCATTCTCCACAAGCTGCTTTTTCGGATCCTGAACAATTCTCCGTCGGAATTGACGGTATACAAGGACGTAGAAATTCAATGGCGCTCATCAATTTAGGGTGGGACTCCTTCTATTTTTGGGATGGTCGCGCAAAAACACTTGAAGAGCAAGTGCTCATTCCGGTAGAAGATCCAATAGAAATGCACCAATCGTGGACGCGAGCTGTCTCACTATTATCAGAGTCAGTGACGTATCGAAATATGTTTTTCCGTGCGTTTGCAGAGCCAGGAATCGATAAGTATAAAGCAGCAAAAGCTTTGGCACAATTTCTTCGAACGATGATCTCAGGAAACTCGAAGTTTGACGTGATCTATAAAAATGAAAACGGTTTGGCTTTGAACGCCGAGGAACAAGCGGTGTATGCGACTGTGACTCCAGAGGAATTAGCTGGGTACGATCTTTTCAAAAGTTTGAATGGCGCGGATTGTTTTCATTGCCACAACGGTCCCCTGATGCAAGTGCAAAAATTCAGCAATAATGGACTAGACGCTATTTTTGCAGATATTGGTAGGGAAGAAGTGACAGGGAATCCAGGAGATCGTGGAAAGTTTAAAGTTCCAACACTCAGAAATATTGAACTTTCTGGTCCATTTATGCATGATGGTCGATTCGGAACGATCGATGAAGTAATTGATCATTACTCCACTGGAATTGTTATGAGTCCCACAATCGACCCATTGATCGAATACGCAAGTCAAGGTGGCGTTCAGCTTGATCCAACAGAAAAACAATGGTTGAAGGCATTTTTATTGACATTGACAGATGAGTCTTTTGTGAATAATCCTGATTTTCGGAAACCCTAACAGATAATTTTACTTTTTTTGTACAGGAAGATTCAATTATGATAGACGAAAGACTACTCACTACAGAAGAAAAAGCACTCAAAATTAATTTGACTTCAGACATCTACGGATGTTTTGCTGAAATCGGTGCAGGACAAGAAGTTGCTGCCAACTTTTTCAAAGCGGGAGGAAGTTCCGGAACAATTGCCTCAACGCAATCGGCTTATGATATGAAAGTATCGGACTCCATGTATGGTGCTGCGAAAAGATATGTGTGTGAAGAGCGATTGTTAACCATGATTGAAACGGAATACGATACGATGAAAAAGCGTCTTCCCGGAAAAAGCAAAGAATCGCGTTTTTTCGCGTTTTGTAATACGGTGGAGTCGCTGAATTATCATAAAACCAATCAAGGTCACGGTTGGGTGGGAATGCGTTTTCAAATGAGTTTGAATGCTCCTCCAAATGATGTTATTCTTCACGTAAAAATGCATGACAACAGTCATAAAGCGCAGCAAGAAGCATTGGGGATTTTGGGAGTTAATTTGATTTATGCCTGTTATTTCCACAACCAAGATTTGAACGAATTTCTTAGTAGTTTAGTTCACAGACTTCCAAGAGATCGAATGGAAATTGACATGCTGCGTACTTCTGGACCTGAATTCGAGGAGACAGACAATAGAATTATAGCGTTAAACCTTGTGAAAAGAGGAATTACAGACGCGACTATGTTTGATTTAAGTGGCAATGTTTTGCAACCCGCCTCGGCACTTTACAAGAAAAATATTTTATTGATGCGTGGTCGTTTTCGCCCAGTTACAAAGGTGCATATCGACATGATTGAACGCGGTAAAGCACAGTTTTACAAAGAAGAAGAAATTCAAGAAGATAATGTGCGGGTTGTTTTTGAGTTAACACTCAAGGATTTAACTGCTGATGGAAAAATCTCTGATAAAGATTTTGTCGATCGTGCTGAATTATTGGGAACACTGGGTTACACCGTGATGATTTCCAATTACCTGAAGCATTACAAAATGGTGGATTACCTGTCTACGATTGCGCGTGGCAGAAAAATGGGAGTGATTGTCGGTGTTTACAACCTTCAAACCATCTTCGATGAACGCTACTATGACAATTTAAGAGGAGGTCTTCTAGAGGCTTTCGGTAGAGGTTTTGGACACAATGTTAAGATGTACGTTTATCCAGCAAACAATGTAGAGACTGGGAATATTTACGATCTCAACAACTTCGTGATTCCTCAAAACCTAAGAGGATTGCTGCAGTACATGCGCGACAATAACAAGCTTGCAGAATTTGAAACTTACGATCCGAAGTTGCTTCACATAATGTCGGATGACGTACTTTCCAAAATTAACGCTGGAGTATCCAGTTGGGAAGAAGACGTTCCATTTGCAGTGGTCAAAGCAATTAAATACTACGAACTTTTTGGATACAAAAAGAAAGAACTCGCTGATTAAGAAATCGGTTTCATTCTGTACTGTCATCTCCTTGTTGAGTCAAAACTAAAGGAAACATGCCGCATATAAAAAATGCATTATTGCGATATCGTATCATCGATAAATGTATTCGAAACAAGTACAATCCTTTTCCTTCGAAACAAGATATTCGAGAAATGTGCGAGGAAGAGCTTTTCGGAAGTGTTGATGGTGAACATATCTGCAATTCGACTATCGAAAAGGACATGTTCGCGATGAAAGAAGAACACGATGCTCCAATTAGGTACAGCAAACGAGAGAAAGGGTATTATTACGAAGACCCTAATTTCACAATGAATGATATTCCATTAACGGACAATGACATGGAGGCGATTAGTTTTGCGGCGAAAACGCTTATGCAATTCAAAAACGTAGAACTCTTTCGTCAATTTGGAAGTGCTATTGATAAAATTGTTGATCATGTTGCCGTATCTCAGGATGGCGACGCCCAGCAGTTTGTGCAATTTGAAGCGGCTATGGCAGATGGTGGAAATGAATACCTAACTAGCATCCTCGAAGCCATTAAACTCAAGCGATATCTTGATTTTGACTACGCCAGTTTTGTTTCTGGTGAATTGAAGCCGCGTCACGTCATACCACTTTTGCTTAAGCAATATCGAAACCGATGGTATTTGATTTCATTTGATGACTCCAAGAACGATTACATCACCTATGCGTTGGATCGAATTGAGGAATTGAAAGTCTCTAAAGAGTCAGCTTCCAAGCCCATCGATTTTAATCCAGATAATTATTTTAAACACGCCGTTGGAATTACCAGTGGCAACTCCACCCCAGAAGATGTCATTTTGAAAGTTGGAATTGTGGCAGCCAAGTATCTCGATAGTCTTCCTATTCATCCTTCTCAGAAAGTAAAAGAGATGCACGACGATCATTTCGTCTTTTCGCTTCGCGTGTCCATTACCGAGGAATTAATTCGTGAAATTTTGAGTTATGGCGGGGAGATTAAGGTACTTCAACCAGAAACTTTACGAGTAGAAATAAGAAACCGCGCTAAGAAAATGCTTTAAAATTCATCTCAGCGCGGTTTATCAAGTGAATGGTCTGGTCTATTTCACAGGTTCATTAATCAAAGAAAAAGGTGCAACCTCCGCTTGAGCAATTGGCATCAGGTCCAGCGCCATTACTCATAATCGTATTATAGGATAGGACTCCAGCTGCATCTGTTTGTTTAGCTCCACCACAAATTACCGTACAAGAGGCGTTCACATACATTCCCCAACTATTTGAATTTGTAATTGAAGTATTGTTCACTTCAAGACGTCCATTACTATTTAAGTGAACCCCACTGTAACTGTTTCCCCAATATTGACCACCATCCGAAATATTCACATAATTCAACTGATTGTTAGGGTTGTTGGTGCGGAAGCTGATTCCTCTCCAGTAGCCCGCCGAAGCGAATCGTCCTGATAAATTAATCGGTTCTGAACTTGTTCCCACTGCTGAAAAAGACCCAGAATTTTCAATGGTAATCCCAGCAGATGCCTCAAATTGAATGTTTGCACCAGGGTTTACTGTTATCGCCGCTTCGATAGTGCTGTAGTCATTGAACAAAATTGGTGCTGAGGTTTTTTTCCAAGTCTGTGCGTTTGTAATCGTTGCAGCCTCTACATTAATGAAGTTTTCTCCGTTGTTGACATTGTAGTTCGAAAACTCATCTAATGCACCAACGTGCTTTGCTGAAATGTTCAGTCCTGCTTTCGTGTTGTTGCTGAATGTATTGTTTGAAAAAGAAGTAATCGAACCGCTTTCGCGTGCAGACATTCCATATTCTGAACTGTTGGAAATTGTACAGTAGTTGAGCTTGAGTGTTTACATAGACATTTGAATAGTCCCATGCCCAATAGCTTCCTCCGTCTCTAACAGTAACATACGCCAGCTGGTTGTTCGGATTGTTGGATGAAAAGTTAATACCACTCCAATAACCAGCCGAGTTGACTTCACCTGAGATGCTTATTGGGCTGGTTGCCGTTCCAATTGCCGTCAACGAACCTGTCGTTTCAACATCAAGTCCAGCGCCAGGACACATTACGATCACCGTTCCAGGGTCAATCGTTAAAGCCGCTTCGATAGAAATGATTCCACAAACAGAGATGTTTCCAGACCAAGTGGTTGGTACCGTGACATTGTCTGTGATTGTGGAAGAACCTCCACCTGTTCCTGAATTGTCATAAACGCACATTCCATCATCGTGATTCGCATTGGAATCGTAGTTGATCGCGAGAGGATCAGTGCATCCTTCTTTCTTACACGAAATAAGGGTTAACCCTGCAAAAAGGGTCAGCGCATAAATTTTTAGATTTAAAGTCTTCATATTTTTAGTATTTGATTACCCTTTAGTGTCATCAATTCTTAAAAGGTCCATGGATCGTGTACTTTTTTTTTATTTTTGGTTACAATTCATTTTTTGTCAACATTAAACTATTGGAGAACGCGGAGATTATTGGATTTTTTAAAAGTGAGAATGATAGGGAGCTTCAATCTTATTATGAAAAAATCCGTCCAAAGTTTGCTAGTTGGTTGAAAGCTACTTACGGGATTGGGGATGAATTTGATACCAGAGAAATATATCAACTCAGCTTTACAGTATTGTATAAAAACGCGAAAAACGGCAAGCTCGATCAAATTGATGCTTCGGTAGAAACGTATTTGTTCGGAATTGCCAAGTTTATAGTACAGGAATGGAGAGGTGAAGCCAAAAAAGTTCTTTCAGAGATACCGGGGAAATCTTCATATCACGATCAAATCGAGACATTACTAGAAAACTTGTAATATCCCGCAGAAAGTAAGAACAACAGCAGAAACCCAGTGGAAACTATCCAAAAACTATAATTCTGCTCTTCTTTTTCCACGACTGGCGCATCTGATCCGTAAAGAACGTAATTCGCCCAGAAAAAAGGTTGTCTGGTAACGTTATCTGTTTCAGCTAGATACTTACGTTTTGAAAAAGCCAGACTTTCAGCTTTCTTCTTCCCTCTAAATAGATTCGCGTAAAAGTCAATCATGATTTCAGAAGAGCTTTTGTCTTGCGCACTCCACATGCTTCCCACGGTTGCAGGAATTCCTGAGAAATAGAACGCATTCGCTAGACTTACCATTCCTATTCCTGTTTCCAGTGATCCAGACGACGAATTGCAAGAAGAAAGAGTAACCAGATCAGCATCGAATGTTTCAGCGAAAATTTCGTACGCGAACATTTGATTGTTTGCACCAGATTTTGCGTCAAAAAGAAGGTAGGAGCGATAGGGATCCTCGAAATTTAAGATCGAATGGGATGAAATATGCAATATTTTAGAATCATTTGCTTCGAGAAGGAATCGTTCCTTAGTTGCTTGTTGGGCTTTATAGGAGTGTGGATCACCAAAATTTTCGAAGGATTCAATTTCATTTTTAGCATGAAATAGATAAGCCAACGTGTCAGTGCCATAATCAGCGGGATAAAAACTGGTGATTTTGGGTTTAGTTGCGCTTGTTTTCTTTTCTGAACGCAACATCGAAAATAGAGAGGACGTATAACTCGTGATGAAATCCTGGACCAAATAGCGCTGATCGGGTTGCAAAATCGCATCAAAAGAAACGAAACTTGCAATTCCAAATGGATAAATTAGGAGCTCGTTTTCATTTTTAACTTTCTGGTGAATTGGTTTTATGAAAAAACGATACAGTTCCTGGTTAAGTTTTGTCTGCTTTGCAAGGTCTTTCGAGTTGATGTTGAGCTGAGAGTTTAAGGTAAACGCTTTCTCGACAAGTTCGCTAAAATTCTCTGGAGTGTCTACTTTCTTGAAAAAAGCTTCTTTTTCATTAACGCCAAGAATGTACATAGCATTAAGGTTGTCCGACCAAAAATAGCTGAGAATCGTTTTGTGATTCGATGCAACAAAATTATTTAGCCTTGCCGTAAAACCACCTTGTCCAATTCTGTATTCATTCAGAAGTTCATTCCGCTTGGTGTAGGTGTCTAATTTTTGAATTTCCATAGAAATCGAATAGCACAAGTCCGTGATAGAATCCAATTTTTTATCCGAAATAGATTGATCGCGCCAATTCGGATTTAACTTGGTTAACTCTTGAAGCTCCAATTTCAGTTTTTTTTTGTTTTTGCCACACGCTGAGATTTAACTCATTATTGAGGCGGTCTAAATGTAATTTCGTTGAATTGTAAACATCCAAAATTCGTAACAATTGAATAATTTGTTCACGACTTAAATCTCCAGACTCTTGAAGCAATTCGTAATTCCTTAAGGTACTTGTGATTTTTTGCTCAGGGTTCTGAATGATGGTTCCAAGTTTATCAATGCCCTTCGTTATAATCATCTTTTCAGCGATATCATACGTAAACCGTTGCCAATTTTGAGCAATCTCGAGCTGTTGGCGATTCTGACTTGTCTCATAAGCTCAAATGTAAGCGAATGTAAAAATGAACGTAGTATTTAAAAGAAAAGATTGCTCTTCAAAGTTTCGGCTCTGTAGTACTTCTTTTAATGCCTCGGTGCTTTTATAAACAGGCAGACTGGAAAGGAATTCGATGACCCCTTCATAGTCCTTTAAACGGTACAATGCACCAGCTTTTGTTTTGATTGCTTTAGGAGGAATCATCTTGTTGGGAAAGGCACTTTTATATACTTCAATTGCCCTACTGGCATAGTTTAAGGACAACTCGTGCGCATTCACCTGACTCAGTAGCTCGCTGTAGTCTCGATACAAT
>Ga0209137_1004354_pt1 | contig 11310 bp, 7 predicted proteins | sample SaaInl5LU_22_DNA_FD_184642 | JGI IMG/M metagenome (GOLD analysis project Ga0209137, IMG submission 184642) | Marine microbial communities from expanding oxygen minimum zones in the Saanich Inlet - ESP_105LU_22_DNA (SPAdes) (version 2) | ecosystem: Environmental > Aquatic > Marine > Intertidal...
TTTAATATCCGTCCCATTCGCAATGTCGAGTTTGAAACCGACGTCTTCTTTTGCTTCGGTCGTTGGCGCTACCATCAAGGGGAAACCGTTGATGATCGCTACACCACCCTCTTGGTCGCCTTAGACCCAGACCGAAAAGTCAATGCGATCACCGAGTGGACCATGTGCTGGCCCAAGAACTCCGCTCTCGTCTTCACCCCAGACCCGGACCCGCGTCATTTTCACTATTTCTCGGCCAACCACTTGGGTAGTATGGAGGCAGCCGTTCGAGCGGTAGTAGAAATTCAGGCTTTGCATGCCATGGACACGCAACAAGCAAAAATGTTCCTGGCAGATAGCCTCAACTTCACCTCCTCCTGTGGCAACAATGAGTGGCTATCTCGCGATGAAATGGCGCGTCAGTTTGATTACGGCAATCCCTTTTACGGCGTGGATCCTATTTCCGTCATTCCATTCATCCAAGAAAAACAACAGGAACACATCGTCCTGGTGCTTGACTACGAAAGTTTCATAGAGGACGGTGCCGTACGGCGATTCAGTTACTTGCGCACCTTCATCTTTGACGACGAACTCAAGGTCAAAAACCTTTTGGTTCAGCGCCGAGCGGTGCCCAATTCCGTCAACTGGAACTGGCAGCGGCAATAAGTCTCCTTAAATATGGGCGACCATGTCGTCCACCATCGCCATCAAGTCATAACGAGGCGCCCAGCCCCAATCGGCACGTGCTTGGGCATCGTCCATGCGTTGGGGCCAGCTTTCAGCAATGGCTTGACGAAAATCCGGCGCATAGGCCATCGTCAAGGTCGGGTAATGCCGGCGCATGGACTCTGCCAATTCCGACGGCGTAAAGTCCACCCCCGAAACATTGTAGCTGGTCCGCACTTTGACTGATTCCGTCGGCGCGTGCATCAGCATCAGCGTCGCGCGAATGGCGTCCTCCATATGCATCATGGGCAAACGGGTATCGGCAGCTAAAAAGCTCGTGTACGCATTCTCGCGACGGGCGGCATGAAAAATATCGATGGCATAGTCCGTGGTCCCACCACCCGGCAGGGTCTTCCAGGAGATCAACCCGGGGTAGCGCAAACTCCGCACGTCCACCCCGAATTTCTCGTGGTAATATTGGCACCAGAGCTCTCCCGCCAGCTTGGAGATGCCGTACACCGTGGTGGGGTCCATCGGGCTGTACTGCGGGGTGTCCACCGCCGGGGTGTTGGGCCCAAATGCGGCAATGGAACTCGGCCAAAAAACACGCTTAAGCAGCCCCTCTTTGGCGAGGTTCAGCACATGAAAAAGGGTTGTCATATTGAGGTCCCAAGCTTTCTCGGGCATCTTTTCCCCCGTGGCACTCAACATCGCGACCAAGTGGTAGACTTGGGTGATGCCGTGCTCGACCACCAGGGCGCGCAAGGCCTCGCCATCCATCGCATTCAGGGCCAAGCATGGGGCTTCGAGCTTTTCCGGATGGAGATCCGTAGCCAACACGTTTTCATGGCCTAACTCGGCACGCAATGCGGCCACTAACTCGGTTCCAATCTGCCCAGCTGCGCCAAGCACCAATGCCTTTTCCATAAAGCAAATGTATCGACCAAGACCCTGACGAAAATCACCCTTCGCCCAAGTTGCACTGCCGTCCTTTGCCACATAACCACCCGGAAGGGCGGGTAACTTACCTTTGTTCTATGCCCCCCAAGACGCCAAAACCCGTTCTGTACAACAAGTACGACCGCGAAACGCTCATGCAGCGCCTCGCGGAGGAGTCCTTTGCGCGCCGAACCGTTTCCTTCTACCGCTATGTGCGTCTTGAAGATCCACAAGCTGTTCGGGATCAGCTCTTTCTGCAGTGGGATGCCCGCCAATGCTTTGGCCGAATTTATGTGGCCAACGAAGGCATCAATGCCCAAATGAGCGTGCCTGAGCATCATTGGGAGGCCTTTGTCCAAGAACTCTATGCTTGGGACGCCTTCCGGGATGTCCCCTTCAAGATCGCTGTGGAGGACGATGGGAAGTCCTTCTTCAAACTCACCGTCAAGGTTCGGGCCCAAATTGTCGCAGACGGATTGACCATGGAGGACTACGACGTCACCAATGTAGGTCGCCACCTCAATGCCGCGGAATGGAATGCCCTGATGGAATCAGGAGAGGCCATTGTTGTGGACATGCGCAACTACTACGAGTCGGAAATTGGTCATTTTGAAGGAGCGCTCCTCCCTCAGGCTGAAACCTTCCGCGAGGAATTGCCCGAAGTGCTGCATATGTTAGAAGGCCAAGAAGACAGGCCGGTACTCCTGTATTGCACAGGGGGAATTCGCTGTGAGAAAACCTCGGCCTACCTCAAGCATCATGGCTTTCAGAATGTCAACCAGTTGCACGGTGGCATCATCGACTATGCGCGCCAAATCCAAGAGGCCCAGCTCCCCAACAAATTCAAGGGAAAGAACTTTGTCTTTGATGAACGTTTGGGAGAACATATTTCCGACGATGTAATTGCGCACTGCCACCAATGCGGGGAGCCCGCCGATGTGCACGTCAACTGCGCCAACAAAGCCTGCAATCTCTTGTTTATACAATGTTCGGCCTGTCAAAGCGTTCACGAAGGGACCTGCAGCCCCGAATGTCGAGCCATTATTCACCTACCGGAAGACGAACAAGCCAAAATCCGCAAAGAACACGCCGCCCAAACCCGGGCAAAGCGTTTTCACCGCGCCAAAACCTAGAAGCTATGGCCTACTACCACCAACTTGGTTCCGTGCCGCCCAAGCGCCACACCATCCACGAAAAACCCGAAGGCGGACTCTACTACGAGCAACTCTTTGGAACGGAAGGATTCCACGGTGTGAGCTCTTTGCTCTACCACACGCACCGCCCGACCATGGTGAGCCATATCGGTGCGTCCAAAGACCTGCGGCCCACTGCGGCCGTGGAGCGGAACATCCATTCGCGCATGCTCCAGGGATTTCAAGCGTTACCCGCCGATGACTTCTTGGAAGCCCGTACCGCCGTGCTCTTCAATTCGGATGTCCAGATTGATGTGGCGGCCCCGCGCAGAGGGATTCAGGACTATTTCTACAAGAATGCCGATAGCGATGAACTCCTCTTCATTCACCAAGGAAGTGGGGTGATGCGGTCGATGTTTGGCGAGCTTCGCTTTGAGTATGCGGACTACATTGTGATTCCCCGTGGTACCATCTACCAACTGACGTTTGATGGGCCCGACAACCGGGTGCTGGTAGTCGAGAGCCATTCCCCCGTGGTTTCACCCAAGCGATACCGAAATGAGTTTGGCCAAATGCTCGAGCATAGCCCCTTTTGTGAACGAGATTTCCGCCTTCCCACCTACGTAGCGCCCATCGATGCGCGCGGAGAGTTCGTGATCAAAATTAAAAAGCAGGGGGTCCTGCACCACGTCACCTACAGCAGCCATCCTTTTGACGTGGTGGGCTGGGACGGCTATTGCTACCCCTATATTTTCTCGGCCCTCAACTTTGAGCCCATTACAGGTCGAGTGCATCAGCCACCGCCCGTGCACCAAACGTTTGAAGCGCACAACTTCGTCGTGTGCACCTTCGCCCCGCGCATGTACGACTACCATCCCAAGTCCATTCCCGCCCCTTACAACCACAGCAACATCGACTCCGATGAAGTGCTGTACTATGTGGATGGCGACTTCATGTCCCGCAACCATGTGGAAAAAGGCTTCATCAGCCTGCACCCGGGAGGCATTCCCCACGGGCCCCACCCCGGTGCCTACGAGCGCAGCATTGGCCAAAAAGAAACCGCCGAACTCGCTGTGATGGTGGATACCTTCCGCCCATTGCAAGTCACCCAAGCCGCCTTGGACATGGAATTGAACGACTACTGGAACTCCTGGAACGAATAACCCTACATACCCTAAGCCATGCAAACGGACTCGACCTCGCTTAAACTTCCGATTGAAAACCCGGAAGCCGAGGACTTCCTTCCCCTTAACGGGACAGACCACGTCGAATTCTACGTCGGCAACGCCAAGCAGTCCGCCCACTTCTTCAAGACCGCGTTTGGCTTCCAAGACTACGCCTATGCAGGATTGGAAACGGGAGCGAAAGACCGCACATCCTATGTCCTGAAGCAGGACAAGATTATTTTGGTCCTCACCTCCCCGCTAACCGCCGACAGCCCTATCAATGCGCACATCGTCCAGCACGGAGATGGCGTGAAGAATGTGGCGATTTGGGTGGATGATGCCACCAAAAGCTGGGAGACCACGACGGCACGTGGGGCCGAATCGGCTTTTGCCCCCTACACCCTCCAAGACGCCCACGGGGAAGTCACCCTCAGCGGCATCAAGGCCTATGGGGACACGGTCCACGTCTTTGTGGAGCGCCATGGCTATCAGGGTGTATTTATGCCCGGCTACACAGCCTTGGATACTGGCTACCACCCTGCGCCCACGGGGCTCAAGTTCATTGACCACATGGTCGGCAACGTGGGCTGGAACGAAATGGATACGTGGGTCAATTACTACAAGCACATCATGGGCTTTGCGCAACTGGTGTCTTTTGACGACAAGGATATTTCCACCGAATACACCGCCTTGATGTCCAAGGTGATGACCAACGGCAATGGCCGCATCAAATTCCCGATCAACGAACCGGCAGAAGGCCGCAAAAAATCTCAAATCGAGGAATACATTGACTTTTACAATGGCCCTGGCATACAACACCTCGCTTTGGCCACGGATGACATCATTTACACGGTCACCGAATTGCGCTCGCGCGGAGTTCAGTTTCTAGAAGTTCCAAAAAGCTACTACGACGATGTCCTCGACCGCGTGGGAAAAATCGATGAGGATCTAAGCCCCTTGAGCAAGTTGGGCATTCTGATTGACCGAGACGAAGAAGGCTATCTGCTTCAGCTTTTCACCAAGCCCCTGATGGATCGTCCCACGGTCTTCTTTGAAATCATCCAACGCAAAGGCGCCAAGTCCTTTGGAAAGGGGAATTTCAAGGCTCTCTTCGAAGCCATCGAGCGCGAGCAAGAGCGACGCGGCACCTTGTAACTTTGACCGCGCGCGAGCTGGAAACACCAAGGGCGCCCCGATGGGGCGCCCTTGGTCGTTCTAGGCTGGCAAAGATTAACCCACCAGCTGAGCGGCGGCCTCGTAGCGCTTGATGAGTTCAACTTGGTTATACTCTTCTTGCGTCATGGGCTTGTTGTCGTATTCATACTGCATCACCATGCGGACGATCATCTGGAAGAACTGCAAGTCCGTCTGAATCTCGTTGGTGATGGCACGCTTGTCCGCCCCGCGGAATTGGGCGTAGTAGGTCAATTCAGCCTCCAAGCTGGCGGCAAAGTCCTCCACCAATCCGTGCGCACGCTCTTTGGCGCCTGCCACGTAAAGGCCTTCGATGATGCCCAGCATGAAGTAGTCATATCCTAGCTTTTCAACCGGCATTTTGGACATGGCGTATTCCAAGACTTGAACAGCCTTTTCCTTCTCCCCGCGGCGGGCCAATTCGGCACCTAGACGGCCGTAATTGATACGCAGGTTGAACGTGGAGCGGCGAACCGTTTCGTCCAAAAAGACCCCCGGCTTTTCCATGTTTCCAAAATTGAACTTCCCAGGGTCGTTGTCCGGGTTGTACATCATGGCGTACATCTTATCGGCATCCACGGATCCAAAGTCGTAGGCATTGCCGGGTGTTTCGGTCATCACAGGTACAAAGCGGTAAGCCAAGCCCTCCAATCGGAAGTACTTCTGGAGCCAGAAGAACGAGCTAGCGCTGCTTCCCACGGTGGTCGAGAAATAAATAGGACGGCTCCAATCGTTGTTGGCAATCAGATCAATCAAAACCAAATCGCGCTTGGCAATCACATTCCCGTTCCAATCCCAATCGATGTAATCCACCACGCGGTTGCTGTCTGCCGCGGACACCACGTTGTTCGCCAAGACGGCGGCCTTGTCCACGGGAACCCGGAACTTCTTCATGGGGAAGTACTGCAGCTTCTTGGGGCTCTTGGTGTTGGGGAAGGCCGTGAAGAAGACCGCATCGTCATTGCGCAAGGCATAGTTGATGAAATCCTTGGCATACCAACGGCCGGGCAAATTCATGTCTTGGAAATAGAGTACGTCGCGGGTTCCCTGAACGTAGTCCTTCTTTTCTAGCGTGATGGGTACTGGGGCGCCGTCGTAGAATTTGCGCTTCATCATGTCGATGTACCAATCCGTATTAAGTAGTGAGAGGTTCACGATGCGGACATCGGTTCGGTAGCCTTCGACCTCTTGTACGTACCACAAGGGGAAGGTGTCGTTGTCGCCATTGGTGAACAAGATGGCATTCGGAGCGCAGCTATCCAGGTACATTTTCGCAATTTCCCGAGCCGTATAGCGATCGCTGCGGTCGTGGTCGTCCCAGTTTTCGGCAGCCATGAGCGTGGGCACGCCCAGAGCCAAAATAGTCAAGGCGCTCGCTGTGACGGTGCTTCGGTACTTGCCCATCCATTCATACAACGCAATCACGCCCAGTCCGATCCAAATGGCAAAGACATAGAACGACCCTACGAAAGCGTAGTCGCGTTCACGGGGCTCAAAGGGTTTGTGGTTGGTGTACACGACAATGGCCAATCCCGTAAACAAGAACAGGAGGGTGACGACCCAGGCATTGCGTTGGTCTTTTTGGACTTGGTAAACAAGGCCCAACAAGCCCAGCAAGAGCGGCAAAGCGTAGTACACATTTCGCGAGGGGTTGTTCGCAAAGTGTGCAGGCAACTGGTCCTGGGGGCCAAGGCGCATCTCATCCAAGAAGGCGATTCCCGTTAGCCAATTTCCCTTGGTGAGTTCATAGCGGTTTTGGTCATCGTTCTGGCGGCCCGCAAAGTTCCACATGAAGTAGCGGAACCACATTTGGCCGACTTGGTAGTCCATGAAAAACTTGAAGTGATCGCTAAACTTCAGCTTGTCCGAGGGCTTGACGCCCATGAGTTTCTGGTAGTTCTCGACGTGGTCGGCCTGGTCACTCCACATCCGTGGGAAGAACCCGACATCGCTCTTTGCATAGTTGGGCTTGGATGCCTTCCCATCATTGGTCACCTCGTAGGTGCCGGATTCCTCGCTGTACTGGTAGGCGGGGCTGCCGTCTACATAGGGTTGGGAATTGTCGAGCTGGCTATTGAAGCTTTGGCCATACAACACGGGCCAATCCCCGTATTGATCCCGCTTGTAGTAGGACAAGAGGGACATCGCATCTTCGGGGTTGTTCTCGTCAATGGGGGTGTTCGCATTGGAACGGATGGCCAAGACCACAAAGCTGGAATACCCGATCAAGAGAAAGACCACCGCCAAAATGCCTTGGGCCACCAGAGGGCGGCTGTTTTTACGCGCCCAATGAATGCCGTAGTACACGCCCCCGACGATCAAAAGCAGGGCAAAGAGAGATCCCGAGTTCTTAGGAAGACCGATGCTGTTGACCGCCGTGATTTCGAGCCAACCAAAGAGGGATAGGATGAAGGGGATGATGATGGCAAAAACGAGTGCCAGGACCCCAATAGAGGCGGCGTTGGCCACCACCCATGACTTCCACGTCACATTCGGGAACTTCTTGTAGAAGTAAATCATCACGACGGAAGGAATGGTCAAGAAGACCAAGATGTGGATTCCCACAGAAAGGCCCGTCAGGTAGGCAATCAGAAGCAACCAGCGGTTGGCATAGGGGTCTTCGTCTACCGCGGCTTCCCACTTGAGGACCGCCCAGAACGCGATAGCTGTAAAGCACGACGACATCGCATAGACTTCACCTTCTACCGCCGAAAACCAAAAGGAATCGCTAAATGTAAAGGCCAATGCGCCCACGGCGCCCGCGCCCAAGAGGACAATTTCTTGTCCACGGCTTAGGGTTTCCGAGGAGAAAAGCTTGCGGCCAAAGGCCACAATCGTCCAGAATAGGAAAGGAATGGTGAAGGCACTCGACAGGCCAGACGCCAGGTTCACGTAAAAGGCTTGGCGCTCCACATCGCCCAAAGCCAATTGGGACAAGACGTTTGCGATCAACTGGAAGACCGGGGCACCGGGGGGGTGGCCCACTTGAAGCTTGACAGACGTGGCAATGTATTCCCCACAATCCCAAAAACTTACAGTCGGTTCAAGGGTCGAAACATAGGTAAATAGGGCAATCCCAAACGTGAGCCAACCTCCTAGGTTGTTCAGCTGCTTAAAGGAGAGATTCATACGGCGCAATTTTATAGAGGAACGAAGATACCCAATCCGTTGCGCCTAACCCGCGCCGAGCGGGAAGAAATGATTAAACGACCGCGGACATATCCACGCCGAGCTTGTTGCCGATTAAGCGATGCAATTTGGCTTGTAGGCTTGGGTGCTGGATGTCCGCCACCGCATCGTGGGCAAAGGCTAGCATTAACAACGCTTGCGCTTCTTTGCGCTGAATGCCTCGGGCACGCAGGTAAAACAAGGCGTCTTCGTCCAATTGGCCCACGGTACATCCGTGCGAGCATTTGACATCGTCGGCAAAAATCTCGAGCTGTGGCTTGGTGTCAATGCTTGCCTTTTCGCTGAGGATCAGGTTGTCGTTTTCTTGAAAGGCCAACGTCTTTTGAGCGTCCACATGCACATGAATCTGCCCGTTGAAAACACCATTGGACTGGCCGTCAAAAATGCCTTTATAATTCTCCCGGCTCGTGCAATGGGGCGCCAAGTGGTCCACGCGTGTGTGGTGGTCCACCAGCTGCTGACCGTCAGCCAGTGAAAGACCAAACATGCGGGCTTCGGCCCCGGGCTCAGTCAATTTAAAGTCGAGGTTGTTGCGAAGAAATTTGCCATCCGTACTGATGGTGTGCACGGTCGATTGGCTATCGCGCTTTTGTTCTATCACACTGTGCTGGGTAAGGGCTGCGGAGGCTTCATCGTGCTGCAGCTTCACCCAGTGAAGGTGGGACTGCGCTCCCATGAAAACCTCGTCCACGGCGTTGGTCCAACTTGCCGAGGTGGTGAGCGACTGGTGGCGCTCAATGATCTCCGCTTTCGCCCCCTCTCCAAGTATGATCAGGCTTCGTGTTTGGGTGAACATAGGCTGATCGCCCGTTGTGAAGTAGAGCGCTTGGATGGGCTTGTCCAACGTAATATGGTCGGGCACACGAACATAGAGACCGTCCCACGCGAGGGCAGTGTTCAATTGCACCGTGGCGCCGAGGCTTTCCGTCAAGCGACCAAAATGAGGCTCCACGTGGTCCTTGTACTTTTTCCAGGCGCTACCTAAGGTGCAAACGTCAAAGCCCTGGTGGGTTGTTTCGGACAGCCAGGCGGAATACCGGCCATTGATAAAGACGACCCGATAGCAATCGATGTCGTTGACCAGGTATCGCTTGATGTCCTTGAATTCAATGGGTTCCGCATCATCCTGTGCACTGAAGGGCGACGACAAGGCGTAGTCCTCCTTCAGGATTTTTTTCAAGGATGTGTACTTCCAGTCTTCGTGGCGTACCGTGGGAAAGCCTTCCGCTTCAAACCGCTCCATGGCGGCACGGCGGCGTTCCGTCACCGCCGGAGACGACAGGGCGGTGTAATGCGATTCGTGGAGCCAGTACGAGGCAGCAAGGCGCTCCTTCATTCCTGCTCTTTTTTGATCCAATCGTAGCCGCGCTCTTCAAGATCGAGGGCGAGAGACTTGTCGCCGGACTTCACAATTTTGCCTTTGAACAAGACATGTACGTAGTCGGGCACGATGTAGTCGAGTAAACGCTGGTAGTGGGTAATGACCATGAAGGCGTTTTGGGGCGAGCGCAGGGCATTCACCCCGTTGGCGACAATGCGGAGCGCGTCAATGTCGAGACCCGAATCCGTCTCATCCAAGATGGCCAGGGTCGGCTCGAGCATGGCCATTTGGAAAATCTCGTTGCGCTTCTTTTCACCGCCTGAAAATCCTTCATTCAATGACCGGCTTAAAAAGCCCTTATCCATCTCCAACAAGTCCATCTTCTCGCGCATCTTTTTCAGCATAGATGAGGCATCCAAGGGCTCTTCACCCCGTGCCTTTTTGCTTTCATTGATGGCGGTTTTGATGAAATTGGAGACGGTGACCCCGGGAATTTCGACGGGATACTGAAAGCTTAAAAACACCCCCAGATGTGCGCGCTCTTCTGGGGCCAATTCGAGGATGCTCTCCCCGTGAAAGCGAATATCGCCATCGGTGATTTCGTAATCTTCGCGGCCCGCGATAACATTGGACAATGTAGACTTGCCCGAGCCGTTGGGGCCCATAATGGCGTGGACCTCGCCGGCCCCAATGTGAAGGTTGATGCCCTTCAAAATAGGTTGGCCGTCTACGCTGGCGTGTAAGTTGACAATTTCAAGCATGATGAGGGGCTTATCCGACCGAGCCTTCGAGACTAATGGCCAGAAGTTTTTGTGCTTCCACGGCGAATTCCATGGGCAATTGATTGAGTACGTCTTTGCAATAGCCATTGACAATCAGGGCGATGGCTGCTTCCATGTCCAGACCGCGCTGTTGGCAATAGAAAATTTGGTCCTCCCCGATTTTACTGGTGGTCGCTTCGTGCTCCATGCGAGCCGAAGGATGCTTCACTTCAATGTAGGGGAAGGTGTGTGCGCCGCAGCGGTCGCCCATCAGCAGGGAGTCGCATTGGCTAAAATTGCGCGCATTGATGGCACGTGGCCCCATGCGAACCAACCCGCGGTAGCTGTTGTGGCTATGGCCGGCGCTGATGCCCTTGCTCACGATGGTCGACTTGGTGTTCTTGCCCAAGTGAATCATCTTGGTCCCCGTGTCCGCCTGCTGGTAGTTGTTGGTCACCGCGACCGAATAGAACTCGCCCACACTGTTGTCCCCCTTGAGGATGCAGCTGGGGTATTTCCACGTCACGGCCGAACCGGTTTCCACCTGGGTCCAGCTGATTTTGGCACCGCGCTCGCAGATGCCCCGCTTGGTCACAAAGTTGAAGACGCCCCCCTTGCCCTCGGCATCGCCAGGGAACCAGTTTTGGACGGTCGAATACTTGATCTCGGCGTCGTCCATGGCGACGAGTTCCACCACCGCGGCGTGCAATTGGTTTTCATCGCGCTGGGGAGCCGTACAACCCTCCAGGTAGCTCACGTAGCTGCTTTCGTCGGCCACCACCAGGGTGCGTTCAAACTGGCCCGTGCCCGATTCATTGATGCGGAAATACGTGCTAAGCTCCATGGGGCATCGAACGCCCTTGGGGATGTAGCAGAAAGACCCGTCTGTAAAGACGGCGCTGTTGAGGGCGGCGTAGAAGTTGTCCGTTTTTGGAACGACCGTGCCTAAGTATTTTTTTATC
>Ga0209137_1004357_pt1 | contig 11305 bp, 10 predicted proteins | sample SaaInl5LU_22_DNA_FD_184642 | JGI IMG/M metagenome (GOLD analysis project Ga0209137, IMG submission 184642) | Marine microbial communities from expanding oxygen minimum zones in the Saanich Inlet - ESP_105LU_22_DNA (SPAdes) (version 2) | ecosystem: Environmental > Aquatic > Marine > Intertidal...
GGTTTTCTATTCCATGGCCAATTAACTCTTTATCTCTATTAGACAATGCTGTATTTCCTTGGGTTTTAAAGTAAATAGGCTTACCATTATCATCTTCTATTACCTCTGTAAAAATACCCGAAATTTGAATTCCTGTACTTAGCTCTATTGTTCCTAAATTTTTAGAATTGATTAACTTTTGTATGCCTTTTAAACCTCCTTTACGAATTGCCATTGTATTGGCAAATTGTTCTAAAACCAAGCTTAAATGGGCAAAATTTGGAGTTACAAATAATTGTGGTTGTGGTTTTGTGATATCAAAATTTATGTTTGCAGCTTCTATGGTATAGGGTACTTTTTTAACTTTTTCTTGCATGCACCAAGCACTTTCTCCTATTGATGAGAGCAAACCTGCTCCGTAAATTTTTGGCTGTTCTACCGTGCCAATTAACCCATACTCTACTGTCCACCAATGTAAATTTCTAATTTGAGCCATTTCAGACAATTCGCCCATATTTTCCTGTAAATATTCTACTGCATTTTGCGCTTCTTGAATTTCTTTTTCAGTAGCATTCGGGTTTTCTTTTAATATGGATAAAAGTCTAATTGCCTCATACATTTCGTAATCTTTGGCAGACGATATTGCTTTGTTACCAATTTCGCCAAAACGTCTTAAATATTCTGCATATTCTGGATTTGCAATAATAGGTGCATGCCCTGCAGCTTCGTGAATAATATCTGGTGCAGGGGTATATTCTATATGGTTAATAGTTCTCATATCTGAAGCAATTACCAAAACATTGTAAGCTTGAAACTCCATAAAAGCATTGGGTGGTATAAAACCATCTACAGAAACGGCTGCCCAACCAATGTCTTTTAAAATACGATTCATGCCCTCCATATGTGGTATTTCGTCAATTGAAATTCCTGTTTTATCTAAACCCTCTAAATAAGATTTATGAGCAACTTTACGCAAATAATTTACATTCATGCGCATTACATAACGCCAAACAGCTTGGTTTTGTGCTGTATATTCATCATAAGGTTGTTTTACAATAAATTTATGTAAGTGCTTTGGGAGTTTTTTGGTAACATCATTCAGTTGAAAGTGCATAATCATCTAAATATTGAATTATTATCACAAAATTACTTATAAAAATAAAAATACTTCATTTAAAAAGCGTTAAAAAAATGTTTTTTTAGTAATTTGTTATTTTACACTACTTTCTCCTATATATTTAACATTATAGTTAAGTAAGGTTTTATTACACATAAGATTGCTAGTTTAAAAGCAAATAAGAGAAATCGTATTTCTACTTTTGAAAAAATAAAAAACTTTGAAAATAGGATACCCTCAGAATTATACTTCTCTGTAAAAGCTCCTACAAAAGAGCTCAGAAAAATTAAAATAATACCAAAAAAATAATTTACTTTTCTATAAAAAATCAGCTATTATTCTATTATTACTTTGTATTTGTATTTACTTTATCGGTTTCGTAGAATCTTAAAAAAAAGAAAAAAATCTTTCTTATTTTTACTGTTCAATTTATAGAATAATGAATAAGAAAGTAATTTTAATGATTTTGGATGGATGGGGCATCACCCAAGACCCAAAAGTATCTGCTATTTACAATGCAAAAACACCATTTATTAACGGTTTATATGATAAATATCCTAATGCCGAATTAAGAACAGATGGTTTAAATGTTGGTTTACCAGAAGGACAAATGGGAAATTCTGAGGTTGGACACATGAATTTAGGTGCTGGTAGAATTGTATATCAAAACTTAGCAAGAATTAATAAAGCTGTAGAAGAAAAATCTTTAGGCAAAGAAAAAGTATTGTTAGACACTTTACAATATGCCAAAGAACATAATAAAGATATACATTTATTAGGTTTGGTTTCAAATGGTGGTATCCATGCACACATCAATCACTTAAAAGGTATTTTAGATGTTGCTAAAGAAAACCAAGTAGATAATGTGTATTTGCATGCTTTTACAGACGGTAGAGATTGCGACCCTAAATCTGGTACGTATTTTATAAATGATATTCAAGAATACATGAAAGAAAGTACAGGAGAATTGGCTACTGTTACTGGACGTTATTATGCTATGGATAGAGATAATAGATGGGAACGTGTAAAAGAAGCTTATGATGGAGTTGTAAACGGAGTTGGAGAAAAAACGACAGACGTAATTGCAACTATCAACAAAAATTATGAAGCTGGTTTAACAGACGAGTTTCATAAACCAATTGTGGTAACCAATGCAGAGGGTTCACCAAAAGCACAAATAAAAGAGGGTGATGTTGTGTTGTTTTTTAACTATAGAACAGACAGAGGTAGAGAGTTAACCAATGCGTTATCTCAAAACGATTTTCCAGAATTTGGCATGAAAAAACTAGATTTATATTTTACAACTATTACCTTATATGACGAGAGTTTTAAAGGGATAAATGTAATTTATAATAACGATAATATTAAAAACACCTTAGGCGAAGTACTTTCTAAAGCTGGTAAAAAACAGATTAGAATTGCAGAAACAGAAAAATATCCACACGTTACTTTTTTCTTTTCTGGTGGACAAGAAGCACCTTTTGAAGGCGAATCTAGAATTTTAAGAAATTCGCCAAAAGTAGCAACATACGATTTAAAACCAGAAATGAGTGCTTACGAATTAAAAGAAGCCTTGTGTAACGATTTAGAAAAAGGAGAAGCAGATTTTGTGTGTTTAAATTTTGCGAATGGAGACATGGTTGGTCACACAGGTATTATGGAAGCTGCAATAAAAGCATGTGAAGCTGTAGATAATTGTGCACAAGCAGTTATAGAAACTGGTTTAAAAAATGGATATTCTACATTGCTAATTGCAGATCATGGTAATTGTGAAACTATGATGAATCCTGATGGATCACCTCATACAGCACATACAACCAATCCTGTACCTTTCATTTTAATTGATGAAGAAATAAAATCGATAAAAAGTGGTATTTTAGGTGATATTGCACCAACTATATTAGAATTAATGGGTGTAGAACAACCAAAAGAAATGACACAACATTCTTTACTATAATTTAAAAACAATGAAATATATATTCATCTTATTTTTTTCAGTAGCACTAATTTCTTGTAGCAGTGTACAACAAAAAATTACTGCTACAAAAAACAAATCTGGAGACTTGGTTGGTTTTGCCAATAAAGAATCTTTTTTGCAAGCACCATACAACACCTGGTTTACTAAAAATTTTGACAATTACAAACCAGATGAAGCTACAATTTCTGCCTTAAAAAAAGAACTGAAAGATGTCAAAATTAAAGGTTTTATGGGCACATGGTGTGGAGATAGTAAAAGAGAAACACCTCGTTTTTATAAAATTTTAGAATTAGCAGGTTTTAATTTTAAAAATTTAGATTTAGTTACGGTAAATCGTTCTAAAAAAACACCAGATAATTTACAAGAAGGCTTAAATATTAAAAGAGTACCCACATTTATTTTTTATAAAGAGGGTAAAGAAATTGGGCGTTATGTAGAATATGCAAGGAAAAATCTAGAAACAGATATCTTAAAAATTGTTACAGAACAACCTTATAAACATTCTTACGACAGAAGTAAGTAAATGAATTCCGGCAATATAATTATTGCCTTAAATTTAAGAATACCATTGTAAAAGATGTGTAAGCTAAAATTGGCAAAACACAATGATTTACTTTTGAAACATTAGGCAAATGGTATTGCTTTTAAGTTGTAAATAAAAGTTTTTCAGAAGAAAATTTTGATGAAAAATATAACAGAAAAATTAATGCAAATGTTTTATAAACGATAGAAATATTGCTATTTTTTTTGGCTGGACAAATAGTAACAAACAAATTTTTAATTACGACCCAGCACTAAAAAAGAAAAAAATTTTTTATCTGTCTTCAAACAACGATCATTTTCACCTAATTTCTTTAAAATATAGTAACTTTGCCCTTCAATTTTTTTTAACATGATTAAAATTAAAACCAAAGAAGAAATAGAAATTATGCGCGAAAGTGCATTAATTGTTTCTAGAACATTGGGCATGCTTGCCAAAGAAATAAAACCTGGAGTTTCCACGTTATATTTAGATAAATTAGCTGAAGATTTTATTAGAGCAGAAGGCGCAATTCCTGGTTTTTTAGGTTTGTACGATTTTCCAAATACACTTTGTATGAGTCCAAACTCTCAAGTAGTTCATGGAATACCAAATAAAGACCCTTTAAAAGAAGGAGATATTATTTCTATAGATTGTGGTGCTAAAAAAAATGGTTTTTATGGAGATCATGCCTATACCTTTGCCATTGGAGAAATTGCTGATGAAACTAGAAAATTATTAGACGTAACTAGAGAGAGTCTATATGTGGGTATTCGCGAATTTAAAATTGGTAACAGAGTTGGAGATGTAGGTTATGCCATTCAAAAATTCACAGAAGATCATGGTTATGGTGTCGTAAGAGAGTTGGTTGGTCATGGTTTAGGAAGAAAGATGCACGAAGACCCAAACATGCCCAATTATGGTAAAAGAGGAAGAGGAAAAAAGTTTGTAGAAGGGATGGTTGTAGCCATTGAACCTATGACAAATTTAGGTACGCATAAAATAAAACAACATAATGATGGTTGGACAATTACCACGTTAGATGGCAAACCCTCTGCACATTTTGAACACGATGTAGCTATTCTAAATGGCAAACCAGAATTACTTTCTACTTTTAAACATGTACATGAAGCGTTAGGCATAGAAACTGATGAAGAAGAGGAATTTAGACAAAAATTATAAATGGAAATTAAAGACATCAATCCCAAAGAAATTATAAAAGGCTTTAATGGACGCTTTGTTCATATGGAAACTTTTACAATTGCTTTTTGGGAGGTAAAAAAAGGTTCTGAACTACCAGAACATTCCCATTTTAGTGAGCAAACCACTCAAGTTATGGAAGGTAAATTTGAAATGACTGTTAATGGAATAACACAGATTTATACTCCAGGCTCTATTTTAAAAATTCCTTCATTTGCAAAACACTCAGGTAAAGCTTTAACCGATTGTAAGATTACCGATGTCTTTTGTCCTGTTAGAGAAGAATATAAATAATATTCCTATTGAAAACTGTTTTCAAATCCATACTAAACACCCTACCAAGACCTTGGTTGATAAAAGTTAGTTACTTGGTTAGACCTATTATCGCATTTGCTTTAAAAGGCAATACCTACACAGATCCAATTGATGGTAAATCTTTTCGTAAATTTTTACCTTACGGATATGGAAAGCAGCGCGAAAATGCACTTTCTCCATCAACGTTATCATTAGAAAGACACAGATTAATGTGGCTTTTCCTAAAAGATGAAACCGATTTTTTTACATCAACAAAAAAGCTAAAAACATTACACATTGCACCAGAACAGTGTTTTTTAGATATTTTTAAAAAGCAAAAAAACTTAGAGTATATTACCTCAGATTTAGAATCTCCTATTGCAGATGTAAAAGCAGATATTTGCGATTTACCCTTTAAAGAAAATGAATTTGATGTTGTTTTTTGCAATCATGTTTTAGAACATATACCTAATGATAAAAAAGCAATGCAAGAATTATATCGTGTTTTAAAACCAGGTGGACTGGGTATTTTTCAAATTCCGCAAGATTTATCTAGAGCAACCACTTTTGAAGATAATACAATTACAGATAAAAAAGAACGTGCTAAAATTTTTGGTCAATATGATCATGTAAGAGTATATGGTAAAGATTATTTTGATAAGTTAAGAGCTGTTGGTTTTAAGGTAGATGAAGTGGATTACACAAAAAAAATCGCACCAGAAAAACGAGAACAATTTTGTTTGATGAAGCATGAAATACTTCCTGTATGTTACAAATAAACGACAGAAATAGATACCTATTCGTAGGTGTAATTAGAGAATTCTTCTAAATTATGATCAGTATTTACGTACAATAAAACCACTTTAAGCTGAGGGTTATTCTTTAAAAATGATTTTGTTTTCTCTAAACCCATTGCCATAAATGCTGTTGCATAAGCATCTACATCTGCACAATCTAAACTAGCTATTACAGAAACACTTAACATGTTACTCTCTTTAGCCAAACCTGTTATTGGGTTAATAGTATGTACATATTTTTTACCAGCATCAGTAATTCTAAATTTTCTGTAGTTTCCAGAAGTAGCCATAGCCTTATTAGATAAGTTTATTTTTTTAAAGCCAGTAGTTGTATTTATTGGGTTTACCAACTTTATCACCCAAGGTTTGTTTGCTGTTTTTAGGCCTTTTGTTCGAATCTCTCCTCCAATTTCTATTAAATAACTTTGTATGTTGTTTTTTTCTAAAAATCTTGCTACCACATCGATACCAAAACCTTTTGCAATAGAGTTAAAATCTAAATAAATTTCTGGATATTTCTTTATAATTTGATGGTTCTTTAACGAAACCATTTGCAATCCCACAAACTGCATTGCCGCCTTTACCTCATCTTGGTTTAAGTCTTTTTTTTGATTCTTTGGACCAAAACCCCAAGCATTAACCAAATTACCAACTGTAGGATCAAAATAACCATTAGTTTCTTTAAATATTCTTTTAGATTTTTTAAAAACTTCTATAAAATAATCGTCTACAACAACGGCTGTATCTCCTTGATTTATTTTAGATATTGCAGAATTAGGGAGGTAAGTAGAAAGTGAGTTGTTTATTTTTAAAAACAAACTATCTATGTCTTTTTGATAATTTCTATCTGCATTTAAATAGGTAATTTTATAAGTAGTACCAAAAACAGCTCCTTTTAGAGTGTAATCAGATAAATCTACTTTTTTATTACAACTAAAAAAAAATAAAGTTGCACTAAAAATTATTAGAAAATATAGTTGTTTCATAAAGAAATGTTATGGTAACAAAAATACAATATAATTTTTTCACAAATTCTTGTTAATCGTACTTTTAATTCGTCTAATTTGTTAAATTTGTAGAAATAAAAATCATTAAGCCTATTTATAATGAAGAAAATATCATTTATCTTATTAGCTACAGTAATACTAAGTTCTTGTGTTTCTAAAAAAGAATTTGTTGCATTACAAACAGAAAAACAAAAAACTGAAAAAGAATTATTAGCTGTAAAAACCAATTTACAGAAATGTTTAATTGACAGTGAAAAAGAAGATGCACAAATGTTTGCTTTAAAAGAGCAAGTAAAGTATTTAAAACAAGATAAAAAGACAGCTTTAAAACAAGTAGAAGACTTAACGGTTTTAACGCAGTCTTCTTCTGATAATATTAAAAGTGTTATTTCTCAATTAAGTGAAAAAGACAAATATATCAACGGAATTAGAGATGCAATGACGCAGAAAGATTCTCTTAACTTGGCCATTAAATACCACTTAACTAAAAACTTAACAGAAGGTATACAAGATAAAGACATTGAAGTTAATGTAGAAAAAACAGTCGTATTTATTTCTATTTCTGATAAATTATTATTTAAAAGCGGAAGCTACAACGTAACTGACAATGCATATACTGTATTAGAAAAAATAGCTAAAGTAGTAAACGATCAACCAGAAATGGATGTAATGATTGAAGGACATACAGATGCTACACCAATTAAAAGAAATTTAATACAAGACAACTGGGATTTATCTGCTTTAAGAGCAACTTCTATTACTAGAATATTACAATACAAATTTGGTGTACAACCACAAAGATTAATTGCTGCTGGTAGAAGCCAATACGTGCCTTTAGTACCAAACAATTCTACTGAAAATAAAGGAAAAAACAGAAGAACCAAAATAATTATTATGCCTAGATTAAATCAATTTTTTGATTTGTTAGAGCAAGATGCTAAATAATTATTTAGTTTTAAAGAATATTAAAAACCACTCAAATTTGAGTGGTTTTTTTGTTTTTCATAGAATTACCAAATTTTTTCTTTCTTATAAAAACCACTAAATTTGTTTAACATAAAACATAGAAACATTCCATATCATTTTAGTTGTGCTTAATTTACAAAAATGATAAATGAAAGAAAAATTAAGAAATATTATAGAAAATAACACTTCCAAAAAAGGAAAAATATTTGACTATTTTATACAAGTTTTAATTCTATTATCGCTTATTGCATTTACTATTGAAACTTTACCTAACAACTCTAAAAACACAATTGAAACTCTAAAAACTTTTGAATTATTATGTGTTGTAATATTTTCTATTGAATATATATTGAGAATTTACGTTTCTAAAAAACCATTTAGATATATTTTCAGCTTTTATGGAATAATTGACTTCCTTGCTATTTTTCCTTTCTATCTCAGAGGAGCCTATGACTTAAGAGCATTAAGAGCATTTAGGATTTTTAGAATATTTAGAGCCTTAAAACTAATTCGATACAACAAAGCTTTAAACCGATTTCATATAGCGGCTAAAATTGTAAAGGAGGAAATAGTTCTATTTTTAATTGTAACATCTATTTTCATTTTTCTAGCATCTGCAGGTATTTACTTTTTTGAAAACAAAGCTCAACCTGAAATCTTCACTTCTGTTGTACATAGTGGGTGGTGGGCAGTTGTAACTTTAACTACAGTTGGTTATGGAGATGTTTATCCGATAACAGTTGGAGGGAAAATATTTACTTTTTTCATATTGCTAATTGGTGTTGGAATTGTTACAATTCCAGCAGGTTTAGTTGCAAGTGCTTTATCAAAAGCTAGAGAAATAGAAGAAGAAAACATAAAAAAAACAAAATGAATATACTAAACGACATCGTTAGTGGAGCATCAAGACAATTCGGTAGAGAATTTGGTCGTGCAGGAGCAAACGTAATTTTAAAGGGAACTAATTCTTACACAGTTCGAGGAATAAGAGATTATTCGGAAAGAATAAAACCTACTGACAGTAAAATCATAAAGGCTATTAAAGAAATTCAAAAAGTCAAATTTGTTACAACCAATAAAGCAAATGCTTCAAGATTAATAGATATAACTGATTTAATGTTATCTAACATCTCTTTTACTGGTATTGAAACTTTAAATCAATTAACTGACCTTAAAGAATTAGTGAATCAATACAATAATAAATTTGACCACGGAAGTTCTTTAATTGATGATGACTTTAAAGACAAGAGTATTGACTATTTAGAAGATAAGCGTAATGAATTTGTAGCTTTGATGGATAAATTTAATAACGACACGAAAGTATTTATCAATAGAAATCTTGTGTTAGCTAAACAAAAAAGAAAATCAAAAAAGACAGCAACAATATTAGCTTTCCCGATTTTAGGAAGTTTAGGAATTCATAAACTTTATTTAGGAAAAATTGGACAAGGTATTATGTATTTTATATTTTCATTTTTACTTATTCCTGCAATAATTTCACTATTTGAATTTATTTCATATTTATCAATGTCAACAGAAAAATTTGACACTAAATTTAATCCAGAATTTAGTTATTACAATCAATTTAGAATATCAAATTAAGCACAACAAAGACGTATATAATTTATCACTGGTTCTGGTCTACTTTCGAAAATCCTAGCAAATTTTCTATTCGGTTTTTATTTGCAAATTTAGGTACGTAAAACACGTAACTAACCATACACAAAAGACGTTAAACAAAACTACTCCAAAATTTTTATAAAGTTTTCAAAAGCCACATAATAGGGTTGGTTTTTAAACACAGGGCTTTCTACACTTTCTGCATTGGCAATACCCACACCAGCAAACCACACTTTGGCATTCTGTTTTTTTGCGTGATTTTTAAAAGTTTCCATCCAAATAGTATCGTAGTCATTTGGGTTTTGTAAATTATTGGTAGCTTTTACTAAAACAAAAATAGTGGGTTCGCCTTTTTTAAATAATACAAATTGCGGATGTCTTTTTAACGTACTATTTATGGCTTGAAACTCGTACCCCATTTTCTCTAGCTTTTCGCCTACAATATTCATTGCTAAATTATGTAACTCTTGAGCTGTTAAAACCTGCATAATTTATTTTTTTTAGTGAAACTAAATATTGAAAAGTTTAAAAAACGTATTCAATATTATAGGTTGAACTAATCCTGATTTTCATCAGGACCTTTACTTTTATTTTTTCTTTTTATTGCGCTTATGATAATTTTTATCTCCCCTAGTTTTAGGTTTCTTATATTTTTTTGCAATTTCTCTTCTATAAGAACCTCCTAAGTTTACCTTGCTATTTTTTTCGCTTTTTTCATGAAAAGCGGGCCCAGGTACATACTCTAAACCAGTTCTGTTTTTAGATTGTTCTCTGTCTTCTTTTGGTCTTTCATCTTCTGTAAGCATCGTAGAAATGGCTACTTCTTCTGGTATTTCTAAAACCGGAATTGTATAATCCATTAAAGTTTCTATTTCATTTTTTGCTTTTTGCTCCTTTTCTGTAGAAAAAAGAAGTGTTTCTCCTTCTTTTTCTGCACGACCAGTTCTACCAATTCTATGCATGTAATTTTCTGGAAAATCAGGAGTATCAAAATTAATAACATGAGAAACCTCATCAAAGTCTAAACCACGTGCCATAACATCTGTAGCCAGTAAAATTCGGTTTTTACCTTCATCAAACTGTTTGATAGAACGAATTCTGTAATTTTGTGTTTTGTTAGAATGTATCACACACATCTCATCGTTAAAAGCTTCTTCTAAGTGCTTAAACAACAAATCTGCAGTTCTTTTAAATCCTACAAAAATTAATACTTTGTTATAGGTTTCTTTATCCTTTAAAAGATGATTTAACAAATTTACTTTGGTAAAAAAGTTAGGTACATTGTAAGATTGCTGTTTAATATTTTCTAAAGGTGTTCCACTTACAGCAATAGATATTTTCTGCGGATTTTTAAAAAAATCGTAAATTAAATTGTCTACATCTTCTGTCATCGTTGCAGAAAATAGTATGTTTTGCCTTCTTTCTGGAATAATTTCAAAAATGTTCATTAATTGAAATCTGAACCCTAAATCCAACATTACATCCACTTCATCAATTACAAGTTTCTGAATATTTTTTAGCTTTAAGGCATTGCTTAAACCCAAATCATACAAACGTCCTGGAGTGGCTACAATAATATCTTGTCCTTGTAAAATAGCTTGTTTTTGTGTATTAATATTGGTACCACCGTAAACACCTAACACACGTACATTGATATATTTTGCTAGTTTTTCAATTTCATCTACCACTTGTATCACAAGTTCACGAGTAGGCACTAAAACTAAAATTCTAGGATGTTTTTCTTTAGAAAATTTTAAATCTCTTAATATTGGCAGCATATAGGCAAAGGTTTTACCTGTACCTGTTTGTGCAATTCCTAAAACATCT
>Ga0209137_1004360_pt1 | contig 11300 bp, 6 predicted proteins | sample SaaInl5LU_22_DNA_FD_184642 | JGI IMG/M metagenome (GOLD analysis project Ga0209137, IMG submission 184642) | Marine microbial communities from expanding oxygen minimum zones in the Saanich Inlet - ESP_105LU_22_DNA (SPAdes) (version 2) | ecosystem: Environmental > Aquatic > Marine > Intertidal...
TTTTGGCTTTACCGGTAAAGATCACTGGGCCGCTGGGTTTCAGCATTTCTGGCTGAAGGGCCAACAGCTCGGCATGGTGAGGGAATATGGCGAGTACTGTGCGGAGTGGTTGGCAGCCAAACAGAACCGGTTTGCGGTGCTGCCCAATTTGAAACTGAATTATGCATACCATTTTGATTCTTCTCTTTATGCAAAGTTCCTGCGAGGGATAGCGGAAGAAAATGGCGTGGTGCGTCGCGAGGGCAAAATCGCCGAGGTCCGCCAGAACCCCTTCAATGGATACATTTCCGAGCTCCAGCTCAGCGACGGTGTGGTGATTGAAGGGGATTTCTTCATCGACTGCACGGGTTTCCGAGGCTTGCTGATTGAACAAGCCCTGTCAGCGGGTTACGACGATTGGACCCATTGGCTTCCCAGTGACAGAGCAGTGGCGGTGCAGACCGAAAGTGTGGGCCCGCCCATACCCTATACGCGTGCCATTGCACACGAATCGGGTTGGCAATGGCGTATTCCTCTCCAGCATCGGGTCGGAAACGGCTTGGTGTTCTCCAGTAAATTCTGGTCAGAGGATGAAGCGACCGAGAAGTTGTTGAGCAATATACAGGGCGCTCAGATCACCGACCCACGTGTGATCCGTTTTCAAACCGGGACCCGGCGGGCTCACTGGAAAAAGAACTGCGTGGCGATGGGGCTCTCTAGCGGCTTTATGGAACCGCTGGAATCTACCAGTATCCACTTGATCCAGAGAAGCGTGATCCGACTGCTGCAAATGTTCCCGCATGACGGCGTCAGAACACCCGATGTGCATGAGTTTAATCAGCAGATGCAGTTTGAAATGGACAACATCCGGGATTTCATCATTCTTCACTATCACGTCACTAATCGACGGGATACACCTTTCTGGAGACACTGCGCATCGATGGATATTCCCGACAGCCTCAAACACCGTATCGAGCTGTTCAAGCAATCTGGCCGAGTCTTTAAGGTGCCTACTGAATTGTTTGGTGAGAATTCATGGGTGCAGGTGATGCTGGGTCAGGGTCTTGTGCCGGAACAGTATCACCCCATCGTCGATATGATGTCCGAGGAGGAGCTTAAAAGCTTCCTCGAGGGGATCAAAGGTTCGGTGGGCAATATGGTGGCGCAGCTGCCAGAGCACCAGCAGTTTATAAACCACTACTGCTCCATTCCGACGTCAGCGGTTCAACAGTCCCGCTCAGCGTAAAAACTGTCCTGCTTATCGCTTGGAAGGGGTGCTCAAACACCCTGATCAGGTAAAGTTTCGGTACAGATGTTTGGTGGTGATTTGATGAAAACGTGGCTTTGTGGGAAGCATGCGGGGCGATGTTTGGTCGCTTTGATCGCGTGCGGATTGATCGCGTGTAGCGAGGATCGTGGCCAAGATGGCATAGACGGTCGAGTAGCACATTTGCTTTCTACGATGTCTATCGAGCAAAAAGTTGCTCAGATGATTCAAGGTGAAATTGCTCACGTCACGCCAGACGATATGAAGCGTTTCGGGCTGGGCAGTGTGCTCAATGGCGGTGGCTCGTTTCCAGACAAGAACAAATATGCCTCGTTACAAGATTGGGTAGAACTGGCGGACAGTTACTATCTGGCATCGATCGATACCTCAGAGGGCAATGCGGGGATACCGACCATCTGGGGCACTGATGCTGTTCATGGCCACAACAATGTGATCGGTGCCACTATCTTTCCACACAACATTGCGCTGGGCGCGGTTGGGGACGCGGAGCTCGCTGCAGCGATCGCTGGAGCCACGGCAAAGGAGGTGAGTGCCACAGGCATTGATTGGATCTTTGCGCCGACGGTAGCCGTTGCATTGGACCCCCGATGGGGGCGAACTTATGAGTCGTACGGTTCCGAGCCCGCGCTACCTGGTGATTTTGCCGGAGGCATTGTAGAGGCGATGCAAGAGGTGGGTGTTGTCGCTACCGCAAAGCACTTCATCGGTGACGGCGGCACGTTCCGCGGCATCGATCAAGGCGATACCCGCTTGGATAAAGATAGCCTACTGTCGATTCACGGTCAGGGATATTACTCAGCGATTGAGGCCGGCGTTAAGACGGTCATGGCCTCATTCAACAGCTGGAATGGAGACAAGATCCACGGTAATCATGAGTTGTTAACTGACGTGCTGCGCGAAGAGTTGGGTTTTGATGGGTTTGTCGTCAGTGACTGGAATGGCATTGGCCAGGTGTCTGGCTGCACCCCCGATAACTGTGCTCAAGCGATCAATGCCGGGATCGACATGGTGATGGTGCCGGAGGACTGGCGGACGTTTTACGACAATATGCTGGCTCAGGTACGGTCTGGGGCCATTACTGAATCCCGAATTGATGAGGCGGTGACCCGCATTCTCAAGGTTAAATTTGAAGTTGGGCTGATGGAACGGGGTTTGCCCTCTGAGCGCGCAGCAGCTTTTGCCGATTCGATTGGCTCAGAGGCGCACCGGGAGCTCGCGCGGGATGCGGTGCGTCGATCTCTCGTGCTGCTCAAGAATGACAGTAAACTGCTACCCCTCAATCCAGAGGGCCGTTATCGGATCGCAGGCGCCGGAGCAGATGACATCGGCCTCCAATCAGGAGGCTGGACCATCAGTTGGCAAGGAACCGGTAACGTCAATTCTGATTTCCCGGGCGGCTCATCGATCCTAGATGGTTTTGCTCGCCATGCAGAGCAAGCTGGTGGTGATTTTGCGCTGTATGACCCGACAGAGTCTGGTCCAAAGCCAGATGCCGTAGTCATGGTTATGGCGGAGAATCCCTACGCGGAAGGGCAGGGCGATATTGATAGTCTCGCTTGGCAGCAGGGTAATTCCAGAGATTTAGCGCTGATGCGCCAAATCAGAGCGGAAGGCATCGATGTGGTCACGGTTTTTCTGACAGGCCGCCCAATGTGGGTAAACGCTGAAATGAATGCGTCTGATGCTTTCGTCGTCGCGTGGCTCCCGGGTTCTGAAGGCGCCGCGGTAGCAGATGTGCTGTTGACAGCTCCCGGGGGCACTATGCAGTATGATTTCGAGGGACGTCTACCGATGCCTTGGCCAAACCACGATCTCAACCCCGATAATCAGCATCTCAGCGTTGCAGACTATGCGTTCCCCGTTGGCTTTGGGTTAACTGCAGAGAGCACTGTCGACTGGATTGCGCTGAACGAACAGGCGATTGGTCAAAAGCAGAGCCTGGACGAGTGGGTATTTGACAAGGGTGTGCGAGATCCATGGACCCTTTTTATCGGCGATGACTTTGATTGGTCCGTGAGAGTGGGTCCGCGTGGGGCGGTCTCAAGTCGGGGTGAGCTGAATCTATCAGTGGTGGATCGCCAAGTGCAGGAGGATGCGCGGCGCGTCGAGTTCACGGGTAACGGTACGCATTGGAGTCAGGTCTATTTTCAATTTGAGGATCCCGTTAACATGCGGCCTTTGGAAGTGGCAGGGGGAGCGCTGTCTTTCGATATTCGACTCCTGAAAAAACCCACCGAACAGGTACTACTGAGAATGGATTGCGGTTATCCCTGTTCGGGTCAGATGGATATCACGTCAATTCTTTCTGCGGCCGCGTTATCTGATTGGCAAAAGCTCGCTTTCCCGATGGAGTGCTTTGCGCAGTTGGGTGTGGATTCATCAAAAGTGAATACGCCTTTTCTGCTTGCGACCACGGGTGAGTTAGCGTTCGATATTTCCGAAGTGGTATTAGCTGAAACACCGGACAGCGCAGACGTCATGGGTTGTGGTGAACTATTGGCAGATGCTTGATTGATAAGTGACTTTTTGGTGAGTCGCCTGCCGATCATAAAATAAACTAATCGGCTTATTCGGCCCACAGTGGGGTGTCACCAGTGCTATCAACAATCGACTTGGTTATCGTCGCAGTCTATGCAGTAGGCCTTTTTGTCTTGGCACAATGGGTTTCCAGAGAGCCTTCTGGGCAAGAGAAAAGCGCCCAGGACTATTTTCTTGCGGGCAAGGCACTGCCATGGTGGGCAGTCGGCGCGTCTCTGATCGCCGCCAATATCTCGGCCGAGCAAATCATCGGCATGTCGGGGTCGGGTTACGCGATCGGATTAGCCATCGCTTCCTATGAGTGGATGGCGGCATTCACCTTGCTTCTGGTTGGTAAATTCCTGCTGCCTATTTTTCTCAAAACCGGCATCTATACCATGCCGCAGTTTTTGGAACAGCGATACGACAGCCGCGTTAAAACGGTGATGGCGGTTTTCTGGTTGGGCGTCTATACCTTGGTTAACCTGACTTCGATCCTTTGGTTAGGTGCGCTGGCGATCAATACTGTGGCCGGTGTCGACCTGAACTTTGGGCTGGTTGGGCTGGGTATTTTTGCCGTCGCTTATTCACTTTACGGTGGCCTGAGGGCTGTCGCCTTGACGGACATTATTCAGGTTGTTCTTTTGGTCACCGGTGGGCTCATGATCTCTTGGATCCTGCTAGATCAGATTGGCGCAGGCGCGGGAGTGCTTGCCGGTTTCACCACGCTCACACAGCAGGCACCTGACAAGTTCCATATGATACTCAATGAAGGCCACCCTCATTACATGAGCCTGCCGGGTCTGTCTGTGCTACTCGGTGGGATGTGGGTGATGAATCTCTCCTATTGGGGATTTAATCAATACATCATCCAGCGTGCACTGGCTGCAAAAAGCGTCGATGAGGCACAGAAGGGCATCGCCTTTGCCGCTTTCCTCAAGCTGTTGATGCCAGTCATCGTTGTGTTGCCGGGTATTGCGATGTTTGTATTGAACCCGGAACTCTCTGCGCCCGACAAAGCGTACCCATCGGCAATGAACTTGCTGCCATTGGGTATTAAGGGGCTTGTCTTTGCGGCGCTGTTAGCGGCGATTGTCTCTTCTCTTGCTTCAATGTGTAACAGCATCTCCACTATTTTTACTGTTGATGTTGCGCCCTCTATTGGCCTAGAGAGTGGTGGTGGCCAGCGCTCGGTGACGCTGGGTCGCATCGTTGCAATCGCCGCCATGATTATTGCAATGCTCACCGCCAGACCTTTGCTGGGCAATTTTGAGCAAGCCTTTCAGTACATTCAGGAATTCACGGGATTCTTCACGCCCGGCATTGTTGCCATATTTATGCTCGGATTGTTCTGGAAAAGAACGACGGCTACAGCCGCGCTGCTGTCGGCTATTACCTCTGCCGCGCTTTCGTTGTTGCTGAAGCTCTATTGGCCGGATCTTCCCTTTATGGATCGGGTGGGCTTAGTGTTCTTGTTATGCGTCGCTGTTGGTGTGTTGTGGTCGATACTGCGCCCCCATCATCAGACAGGCTTTTTGGATCCGGCTGGCGTGAGCTTCAGCACCACGCAGGGATTCAATTTAAGTGCTCTCGTGGTCACCTTGACCCTGGTTTTTTTCTATACCGTTTGGTGGTAACTGCCGCCTCGTTTTTTTAGGGGGTCTCTAGATTATGTGCCGACTTCATCTGCTTGTGATCCTATTGCTTACTATGTCGCGAGTACATGCGGGGACCGCCTGTGAGCCGCTATGGGAAGAGGATTTCACTGGTCCGTTGGACCGGACGGCGTGGAATGTTGTGGAGGGCGATGGTTGTGCCGAAGGTATCTGTGGCTGGGGTAATAATGAAGCGCAAAGTTATGATGCGGCTGGCGTATCGATCAGTGAGGGTGTTCTAAGCCTGACAGCATTCATTGATGAGCAGGGTCAAATCCGCTCTGGCAAGTTGACTACCGCCGGTAAACACAGCTTTAAGTATGGCTATATCGAAGCCCGGATTCGCCTGCCACACGGAAGGGGTTTATGGCCAGCGTTTTGGATGATGCCCGAGGGGCAGCTGTATGGTTGGCCGCTTGAGGGCGAGATCGACATTCTAGAATGGACTGGTCACGACCCCCACCGGATTATCGGCGCAATTCATTTTGGCGATTTACCGCCGGACAACGTGCATTACAGTGAGACGCTGCGAACACCTGCCGCATGGAGCGGTGATTTCCATACCTATGGCATCGAGTGGTCCGCTGAGCAAATAGCGTGGTATGCCAATAATCGTATACATGGGAGCGCAACCCCCAATGATATCTTGCCTTGGCCGTGGGTCTTCGACGATAAATCGTTTTATCTCATCCTAAATATGGCTGTAGGCGGAACATTGGGTGGCGAGGTGGTGCCAGAAGACCTTCCGGCGACCGTAGAGTTTGACTGGATTCGGGTATACCCCGAGGGTTGCCGAAGGGGACCTTTGCCGCGTTAGTTCGCAGCAGTCCATTTTATCTTGAGGCGTCGAGCGAGCTAGTGATATCTGTAATTTAACTACAAAAAGGCACGATTTATGACAATATTCGGACATAATTGTTGCTTTATTACATTACTGAAGACACACTAAGGTCATGCACACAGAAGTTCTTCGCGTTACTCAAAACATTGCTGCACGTAGCCGAACACTCCGTGAACAGTACCGTCGTGATATCGATGAAATGGCATCGGAGCCTGTAAATCGAAGCCAACTCAGCTGCGGTAATCTGGCTCACGGCATGGCGTCCTGTGGCGTGGAAGACAAATCCACCATCAAGATGATGGATAGCGCCAATATCGGCATTGTGTCCGCGTATAACGACATGCTGTCTGCCCATGCCCCTTACGCCTCGTATCCAGAGCAGATTAAAGACGCGCTGAAAGCGGTTGGCTGCACCGCACAGGTTGCTGGAGGTGTGCCAGCGATGTGCGATGGTGTGACGCAGGGTCAGCCAGGGATGGAACTGAGCTTGTTCAGCCGTGACGTGATCGCACAGGCGACGGCAGTGTCCCTGTCTCACCAAATGTTCGATGGGGTACTGATGCTGGGCATCTGCGACAAGATCGTACCTGGATTGTTGATGGGCGCTTTGCAGTTCGGGCATCTGCCCACCTTGTTTGTGCCCGCCGGGCCCATGACGTCAGGGCTTTCAAACAAAGAGAAAGTGCGCGTACGACAGCGCTATGCTGAGGGCAAAGTGGACCGAGCCGAGCTATTAGAGGCGGAGATGGCGTCCTATCATAGTCAGGGCACTTGTACGTTCTACGGCACTGCTAACTCCAACCAAATGGTGCTTGAGGCCATGGGTTTACAGCTGCCAGGCAGTTCGTTTGTGAATCCCGAGACCCCCTTACGTCGGGCACTGACTGCGGCGGCAGCAGAACACCTCGCGAGAATAGCGAGAACGAGTCATCAATCGCTGCCGTTGGCTGATGTCATTGATGAGAGAAGTTTTGTGAATGCGATTGTCGCGCTGCTGGCTTCGGGTGGTTCGACCAACCTTTGTATTCACTTAGTGGCGATCGCACGAGCGGCCGGTCTGGTTATTACATGGTCTGACTTTGATTCACTCTCAAAGGTCACGCCGCTGTTGGCTAAGATTTATCCCAATGGTGGTGCTGACATCAACCACTTTCAGGCGGCGGGCGGCACGGGATTGCTCTTCGGTGAACTGATGAAAGCGGGTTTGATGCACGGCGATGCCGCTGTCTGCTTTGGTGGTACGCTCGAAACAGCCTGTATAGAACCCTTTCTCGAGGATGACGGTCTGCAATGGCGGCCTGCCACTGAAGAAAGCCTCGATCAGGCAGTAATTCGGCCAACTGGCAACGTGTTTGCGCCGGAGGGGGGTATACGACTGCTGCAGGGTAATCTGGGTCGCAGTCTGATCAAGACCTCTGCTGTGGATCCGGAGCGACTTAACATCACCGCGCCTGCGGTGGTGATTTCCCATCAGGATCAACTGAGGCCGCTTTTCGAGCGAGGTGAACTCGATCGGGATTGCGTCATTGTTATTCGATTTCAGGGGCCTGCCGCCAATGGCATGCCAGAGCTACACCAGCTGATGCCCACCTTAGGTGTATTACAGGACCGTGGCCATGTGGTAGCGCTTGTTACAGACGGTCGACTGAGTGGCGCATCAGGCAAAGTGCCAGCGGCGATTCATGTTACCCCGGAGGCGGCGAAAGGTGGCTTCATTGGTCGTATCCAGAATGGCGATATCATCAGCTTGAATGTCGCTACCGGAGAGCTCTCGGTAGCGCTCGACGACAAAGCATTTGTAAACAGGCCGCAGGCGGAGCTGCCGTTGGAAAAACACACCGTAGGCCGCGGCCTCTTTCGATTCAGTCGCGAAGTGGTAAGCGACGCCGAATGCGGTGGTTGTGCGCTATTTGGGCCACCTATAATCGATGCCCCATCAGAGGCGGAGCGGAGTCAGGCCGCTCCGTATGAGCACTGTGCCAGCTAGTCCCGCCGCAACTGAAAGGCCCTTGTTTCTCCTGGCGGATATCGGGGGCACTAATGCCCGGTTCGCTTTTACTGAGCCATCGAATCCGTTGCCTCAACCGATTGCCAATTACGCGGTAGAGGAGTTCCCCTCATTTGACGGGGTACTCAACCAGTTAGAGGAAGATTGGCAGGAACTCAAAGATCAGGAGGCCGTGCTGCAAAGGGTGTGCCTAGCAGTCGCGGCCATACCTGAACAACGCGAAATCAGCTTTACCAACAACGCGTGGCGTTTTACTGCTGACAGCGTTGCCGCTCGGCTGGGTTGTTCATGCATCAGCATTATCAATGACTTTGCGGCAGTGGCGCGGGCGCTTCCCGCGCTGCAACCCAATCATCTTGAAGCGATCGGCGGGGGGCAGGCGCGGCCCAGAGAGCCTATGGTTGCGATTGGACCGGGGACGGGAATGGGCGTCGCGTCACTCGTCTTTGACCTCGTCGGGAATCCTATAGTGTTGCCCGGTGAGGGAGGCCATGTTGATTTCGCGCCCATTACTGATATTGAGGCGCAAATCCTCAGTCGCTTACGGGCCCAATTCGGTCGGGTCTCGATCGAGCGCTTGCTATGCGGTGCTGGCATCATGAATATCTATAGGGCCTTGGCTGAGATACGTGACCTGCCGGTTGTTCATGTTATTCCTGAAGCAGTTGGCGCTTCTGCTCAACGCGGTGAAGACACCCTAGCAGCAGAAACGATGAATACCTTTTTTTCTGTCTTAGGTTCAACTGCAGGCAACCTCGCGCTCACGTTGGGTGCGCGCGGCGGCGTTTATCTTGCCGGAGGCATAGCACCGCGCTATATCGATTTGCTGAGAAAAAGTGACTTCCGAGCGCGATTCCTCGCAAAAGGTCGTTTTGCTGACTTCAACGGAGAAGTTGCCACCTTTGTCGTTACTCATCCCGACCCCGGTTTACTGGGTGCTGCAATGATTTGCCTGGAGGAGGGGGATCGTGGACGCTAGGCCGTTACTCGCCAACCTCACTTGTCCCCTCATTCCGGTGGTGGTGATCGACCGACTAGCTGACGCTGTCCCTTTGGCAGAAGCGCTGCTTCGAGGCGGTATCTCTGCCATTGAAGTCACCTTGCGCACGCCAGCGGCTTATGACGCGATCAAAGCGATGAAGTCGGCGTTCCCTGATGCGGTGATTGGCGCGGGAACGGTGTGCTCCGATCCGGCTTTTGACAAAGCGGTTGGGTGCGGTGCCGATTTCATCGTCTCTCCCGGCGCTACAGATCAGCTGTTTGGGGCTGCGGCGCGCCACAAGTTGCCATTTCTGCCCGGGGCAGTCACGGGGTCAGAGGTGCTGAAGGCCATTGAGCATGACTACGCCACCTTGAAATTTTTCCCCGCCGAGGCTGCGGGTGGTGTGTCCACACTGCGAGCCCTCTCGGGGCCTTTTCCGGAGTTGAGTTTTATGCCCACTGGCGGGATCACGCCAGATAACGTCTCTACCTATCTCAGGCTAGAGAGCGTTTGTGCCGTAGGAGGGTCATGGCTGACGCCCCGAGAGCTGTTAATCCACAAAAGATGGGACGAAATCTGCCAATTAGCCGGTGATAGCGTCGCCAGAGTGGCCCAAGTCAGTGAGGAGAAGTCAACATGAGCGGGTTGGATCTGGTCATTTTCGGCGCGACAGGCGATCTATCTGCCCGGAAGCTATTCCCTGCGCTGTGTCAGCTGGATGCGGCCGGACTGTTACCCGATGACCTGCGCATCGTCGCAGTTGCCCGTCAGGAACACACTCCCGAAGCGTTCCATGATGAGCTTCGCGTCAGAATGGCTAGAGCGAAACGTCCGTCGATCAGCGATTCAGCGTGGCAAAAATTTGTTCAGCGATTAACCTACCTGTCGGCTGATTTCTCTACGCCAGAGGCATTCAGGGGGCTGCGGAGATGTTTGAGCGATACCCGCATCAGCCTATTTTATCTCGCTACGCCGCCGTCATTGTTTGCCACGATCTGCGAGCAATTGAGCGCAGATAAGTGTTTGACTGGGCCGTGCCGCATTGTCCTTGAAAAGCCGATTGGAGAGAGTCTCACCACGTCTCGCGAAGTCAACGAAACTCTCGCTCGATTCTTTGTGGAGCGGGATATTTATCGTATTGATCATTATCTCGGCAAAGAGACGGTACAGAATCTGTTGGTGCTGCGATTCGCCAATCGTTTTATCAATTCGCAGTGGGATCAGAGCTGCATCGATCATGTTCAGATCACGGTTGCAGAACAAGTGGGTATTGAGGGTCGTTGGGCTTACTACGACGGGGTGGGTCAGTTGCGCGACATGGTGCAGAACCATTTGATGCAGCTCCTGTGTTTGGTGGCTATGGAACCTCCAAACTCGCTGGAAGCAGAGAGTATTCGCGACGAAAAGGTGAAAATTGTCAAAGCCCTGCGACCGATTGACGCCGTGACGGTAAAAGACCACGTAGTGCGCGGGCAGTACAGTCAAGGGGTCATCGATGGCCAGTCAGTGCCCGGATACTTCGATGAAGACGGTTGTGAGACGCGGGGCAGCGACACTGAAACCTTTGTCGCGATCAAGGCGCATGTAGACAACTGGCGATGGTCAGGAGTGCCTTTTTATCTGAGGACCGGTAAACGAATGCCTGATAAGGTCACGGAGATTATCATTCAATACAAAGCCCTGCCGCATCACATCTTTGGGGAGGGGGAGTCGGCGGAGCCAAATCGACTCATCATTCGGCTGCAGCCTAATGAGGGCATCGAGATGACGATGGTCTCGAAGCGTCAAAGTTTGCGCGACAAGCTATCTCTGCAAACCCATACGCTCAACTTTGATTTCCGCGAAGACGGTGACATCGACCGTATCCCAGATGCGTATGAGCGCCTGTTCCTCGACGCCATCAATGGTGATCCGTCTCTCTTCGTTGGACGCGAGGAAATCGAGGAGAGCTGGCGTTGGTGCGATCAACTGATCGCCGCAGGCGAGGCCTGCGGCTTGAAGGTGAACGCGTATCAAGCGGGCAGCTGGGG
>Ga0209137_1004361_pt1 | contig 11300 bp, 9 predicted proteins | sample SaaInl5LU_22_DNA_FD_184642 | JGI IMG/M metagenome (GOLD analysis project Ga0209137, IMG submission 184642) | Marine microbial communities from expanding oxygen minimum zones in the Saanich Inlet - ESP_105LU_22_DNA (SPAdes) (version 2) | ecosystem: Environmental > Aquatic > Marine > Intertidal...
TTGGCATTAATACTATTAATAATTACACCCTTCTGGTGGACAACTGGTGGTTTAGAAGAGTTTAAAACCTGGTACCCCGATTGGGGTATATTGGTCTGGATAGTAAAATGGATTTTTATATTGATTTCCATAACTTCTGGTTTATATCTTCTGTCGCTTTTACATAAACCAGTCAGAGAAAATACATTCTTGTTTTTCTTATTTGTCGCTTTAAGTTGGCGCATTGGCGAGCAACATCCTTTTTCTCGAATACCCATGTATCACTCATTTCCAGAACATGCTTATGTCTTTTATCTAGAAGACCAAAACAATCTGCTTATACCGTTTAAAACGATTAGTAGGCTGCATGCTGCTGAAATGAGCCATTTGTATTACTCTGCTTTAAAGAACCGGAATATCTCATATGGAAAAGGTCGAGAAGATTCTTTGGTTAACTATTACCATATCGGCTTAGAAGTATTTGAAAACATCGATTGGTATTCGGAGGAAGACAAAGTCGGGTTGAAGCTGAAAAGAAAACTTCTCATAACACAAAATGACAAGCTCATCGAAGAAGAAAAAATCTTATATGAAAAAAGCTTGGAGTAAATATCTGTTGAACCAGCATAAAGACAATGCCTATACTTGGTTTTGGACTAAGCTACTAATGGTGGTATATTGGCTAGTTTCAAATGGCTTGATTTGGTTTGAGGAACCCGCAATAAACTACCCTAAAGGTATATGTTTATTCATACCCTGCGAGAGTGTTAACATGCCATTAATTCGATTTTCTCTTGTTCTATTCGCTTTGATCGGGGTAGTCTTTTACCTCATGGAAAAAAAAATGATTTTAGCTCTTTTGATTTTGTCTTTTAGCTCAATACTTACTTTTTCTCTGAGATACTCGAATGGTGTAGGAAATATTAATAACTTCTCTTCAATGATTTTCGTTGCACAACTGCTGGCGTACAGCTATCATTCCTTTCACCACTCTTCACAAAAGCTATTTAAAACAAGAATTCAATTTGTAGTCCAGATTATTTGTGCATATTACTTTTTGGCTGCACTATCCAAACTAAGTCATGGAGGTTTGGGTTGGTTTTCTGAATATCAAGGTTTCGCAATACAAGTGAAAAAATCGCAGTTAATGGGATATTACTCCTCAGGTGAAAAAAGCTTTCTTCACCATTCCAATTTGTTCTATAACTTGATTATTGACCATCCGATCATTACAAAACTAGTTTTGCTGGTTTCCCACTTAATGGAATTTTTCATCTTCATTCTATTATTTTCTGACCGCGGGAAAGTTGTATATGGCTGGTTATTAATATTCATGCACTGGGGCATATATCTCATCATGGATATTAACTATTCGCCTGTACATTTATATTTGTTTTTTGTAAATATCCCATTAATACTTAGTTACTTACATTGCTATATGTTCGATAAATTCAATATCAAAAAGATAACAGTCAATGAAAAAAAAGGGCTATTCCTTACAGATTAAATTTCTAATGATATCCTTTTTAGTTGTTGGCTTCTTAGAAATTGCTCTTCGTATTTCTGGAAAATTCCAAACCTATAATGAACAAATGTTAGGAACCTACTTTTACAAATATCGAACGAAAAAAGATTCATGGTTTCATTCTTGGCCTAAAAACACGACAATGGATTATGGTTATGGAGAATTTACCTATAAAAATACATTCAACGAATTAGGTCATCGAGAAACGTCTTTCACAACATTTAAAAATGATACCGTTGGTAGAAAAATTATATGTTTAGGGGATTCTTTCACGGAAGGTGATGGTGCTCCTTATGATAGCTCATGGGTTAAATTGCTGGAAAATAGGTTAAACAACCAAACCGATATTCAATATAATCTATACAACGCGGGCGTATGCGGCAGTGATGTTATGTTCAATTATACCATGCTAAAGGAAAATTTAATTGACGTCAAACCAAATATGGTTATAGAGTGTATTAATCATTCTGACTTTGAGGATATTTATTATCGGGGCAATGAATCAAGGTTTCTACCCAATGGCACCACAGCAGCACCTAATGAAAAAAAATGGGAAGTGGCTTTTAAATATTCTCATTTGTTTCGAGCAATAGTCACCACATTTACTCCGTATAATCTCTATCTAATTAATGAGTCGGAATGGGAAAGTGAACAAAAAAAAATACAACTTGATATGGTTAATCAACTGAATCGCACTGCCTCACTTTGTGCAAGCCATGGAATTGATTACTGTGTTGTAATTATGCCATTCCCAACAGATATCGGCTACGACAATTACCCCTTGTTTAAGGAAATCCCGAGCTGTTTATCGGGGAACATCGGGGTTGTTGATATTCATAACTGCATGAACCAAGCTTTTGACACTCTTGAGCTTACTCAATTTTATTGGCCTTTTAACGGACACTTTAATGGGAGGGGGTACGACATGATGTCTTCATGCATTTACAAGTCTCTCATTCAAAACAAAACAATGACTACCGGCGGTATTACTTTGAAATAGTTAAACGACCCTATAATTGACAGAGCATGAAAAAGTATCTTTATCTTTTTGGGGGTATAATGATCTCATTGATAATACTGGAAATTCTTCTAAGGCTTCTGGGTTTGTTTAAAACCTATTCAGAAATAAACTTCAATACCTACCAGTCTCCGTATTCTGCCGATCACGCTTCTTACCTATACCTCGCCAAACCGAATGATACCATGACAGTTAGTCAGGTTGAATTTGAATATACTTATTATTCTAATCCGATTGGTTTATATGAAGATGATGACATAGAGGCCTGTGATTCTCTAAATAAAATTGTTTTCCTTGGGGATTCTTTTGTATTCGGGGTAGGGGCGCCTCAAGACAGCAACCTTGTTGCCCACCTAGAAAACAAATTAGATATTCCAATTGTCAATGCTGGATTTCCCGGAAGTGACCCTTTCTTTCAAAGTAAATTGATTGATAGTATTTTCGGCAAAAGAGATTGCAATCAATTTATTTTTATGGTCAATTTTTCAGATTTATATGACTATGTTTTCCGTGGAGGATTTGAGCGATTTAAGGCAAACAATAAATTGGAATATAGGACAGAACCAAAAATTGAAAAATTTTACAAACATTCTTTTTTGATTCGAGCAATCATGCATGGCATACTGAAACATGACTTCTCCCTTTTACCGCCCAGTTCGGCAATTGCCTTAAAAAAAGAGTCCGTAATCGCTTATAATGAACTTTTCAAGCAACTTAATGAAAAATACAACATTATAGTGGTGATACAACCTTATCCTCGGCAATTTGACGAAAATTCAGAAATTTTATCCGAAGTACTAAACTATAGCTATCTCGAACAACTACACGAGCTACTTAAACAATCGGGTATACCCACAATCAATTTAAACCAAGGCCTATCTGAACATTTAAACGAAACAAATTATCTAAATTACTCTTGGAAGTTAGACGGACATTTTAATGCAAAAGGCTATAGCTTACTAGCAGATATCATAGCAAATGAGTTAACTTTGAACCACCCAGAATTTGTAAATGCAGACACGGATGAATAAGCTAAAACTTGCCCTTGGGCAGATCCTGGTTGAAGGAGGAGAGCCTGAAAGAAACTTTGAACGTGCACACAAAATGATTGTGAAAGCCAAAGCGGAAGGTTGTGACCTTATTGTGCTACCTGAAACAATTGATTTTGCATGGACCCATCCATCATCCCTCAAAGAAGCCAAAGCCATTCCCGGCGATTACAGCGATTTGTTTTGCCAATGGGCAAAAGAAAATGACATTTACGTTTGTGTGGGCTTAACAGAAAAAGGAGAAGACGCCAATCGCAATACGGCATTACTCATCAACAATGCAGGAAAAATTATCCTGAAATACTCCAAAATCAATCTACTAACGGTCGAGTTTCCTTATTATCAAACTGGTCAAACCCTCGGAGTTGTGGATACACCATTGGGCCGAATCGGCTTGAATATTTGTGCAGACAACTATAAAGAAGCCACTCACATTGCCAAAACCTTGGGTGCTATGGGTGCTGATATCATTTTAAGCCCTTCTTCGTGGACTGTTGATCATTTTATCAAAGAAGATGAAGACCCGTACAAAGACAAATGGTTCTCTCCACTTCATCACATCGCGCACTATTTTGATACAATTATTGTGAGTGTAACTAGTGTGGGGTACATTGTGGGCGGACCGTATGAAGGGAAAAAGATGATAGGCTGTTCGTTGGTTGTTGGACCACAAGGTTTGATAAAGCAAGGTTTGTTCAACGAATTTGCAGGAGAACTCACGGTTGTTGACATTGACACCAAAGATCATCGTTTAAAAGGAACCGAGATTGGTGTTGCCTTAAAAGAAAAAGGCTATAACTTTGAGTGGTAATGGGTAGTGGGGTAATCGTTAACGGAAAAGAAACTAATTTAAGCTTGCAAGTATGTACGCGTTGCGTTCAAGACAGCACGGTCCCTGGCATCTCTTTCGACGAAAAGGGCGAGTGTAATTTTTGTGCGCTTCACGATAAAATGTGCAAACTCTTTCCCAACAACCATCATGGTGAAGCCTATTTGGAAAAAACCTTCGCCAAAATCAAGAAAGAAGGTAAAGGGAAGAAATACGATTGTATCGTGGGAATAAGCGGAGGACGAGATAGTACCTACCTTATTTACAAAGTAGTTAAAGATTGGGGGTTACGTCCATTGGCAGTCCACTTTAACGATGGATTTGATAATCCCGTTGGTGGTGAAAACATGATTAACGCAGTTAGAAAACTCGGCGTAGAATTACGTACGATTACTTCGGATTGGCGCGAAGGGAAAGATTTAAAAATTTCCTTTTTAAAGGCTTCTACTCCCGATTTAAATTTAGGCACAGACATAGGTATTGCATCTTCCCTTTACGGGATGGCACATAAAGAAAAGGTGAAGTATATTCTCATTGGACAATCATTTAGAACGGAAGGAGTTAAGCCCTTATCATGGTCCTATTTTGATGGAGACTATCTTCGCAATGTGCAAAACGAATTGGGGAAAGTGAAACTTAAGCCTTGGGACCCCAATGAGCCCAATTTTAACTTGGGAATTAAAGAGTTGTTTTATTACACCGGTATAAAGGGGATAAAAACCTTCACACCATTTTACTACCACAACTATGTGCGAAAAGAAGCCGAAGAAATTATTACTAATGAGCTAGATTGGGTGTATACAGGAGCACATTACTTCGATGATTTATACCATAGTTTAATTAAATATGTGCATCGCGTAAAGTTCAATATCGACTTAAACATGAACAGCGATTCTGCCTTGGTTCGAAGTGGTCAGCTTGACCGAGATATTGCCCTAGCCAGAGCACATAGCGTCTATAAAATTGAAAGTGAACGAATCATTGATCTTTGTGTGAAACGACTGGGCATCACACACGAAGAATTTCAAGCATATCTTAAACTTGATCCCAAAACCTTTAGAGATTACAAAACAAGCTATAATTACATTCGAATGGCCAAATGGCCAATCTACCTAATGTCAAGACTCAATTTGGTACCGAAGGTAGCTTATGACAAATATTTTAACTGCGGAGCATAATGTATGTACTTGGGATAAATGGAGGCGTTAGAGCAGGATACCAAGATGTATCCACAGTACTGGTGCAGGATGGACGGGTGATTTATGCCATTGACGAAGAACGCTTGAACCGAAAAAAACATTCTGCAGGCCAGTTGCCCTACCTAGGCATTATAGAAGCCCTCAAATTTGCGAATATTGCAATTGAAGACATCGACTACCTTGCTACGCATGGCAGCACTTGGGGTGAGCAATATGAAGACGTGTTAAAAGAATACATGCGTTATCAGTTTGGACATTGTCCAAAAATTATTCGTGTACACCACCACATGGCGCATGCTGCATCGGCTTACTATGGTTCAGGCTATGACGAAGCCATGATTTTGACTATGGATGCTTCAGGTGATGGCATTGCCATACAGAAAGCAAAAGGCAAAGAAGGAAAAATTGAAATACTCGAGCAAATTCCAAGATCAAACAGCTTGGGCATCTTCTATTCGATGATGACTCAATTTTGCGGATTTACCAGAGATACTGATGAATATAAGCTCATGGGGCTAGCAGCTTATGGCAATCCAACTAAGATCAGTTTAGATGAAGTCCTCGAAGTTGGCACAAACGGTTTTAAAGCTAACCCGGACTTTTTAAAAACACTGCAACCCGGAGCTCCTCAAGGTTCCAGACAGCAAGCCGCATATAGTGATAAACTCTTTCAACTCTTGGGAGAGCCGCGTTTGCCTTCAACACCATTCAGCGACTATTATAAAGATGTTGCCGCTGCAAGTCAGCAAAAATTAGAAGAGGCTATTCTAAGCATTGTAAAATCACTACATGAAGAAACAGGTTTGCGCCGCCTTTGTCTTGCTGGTGGGGTAGCACTAAACTGTGAGGTTAATCAACAATTGATGAACTTAGATTTTATCGATGCAATTTTCGTTCAGCCAGCAAGTGGAGACGATGGTATCAGTTTGGGTGCAGCATGGCTTGTTTCCGAAGAAAACGGGCAAAAACCTATACCTCCTTCGAATTATTACTTAGGAAATCTTTATACCAATGACGATTTGCTCAAGTATTTCGAACTCACAGGTGTTCAGGTAAAAAATATATCCAACCCAGCTAAACAAGCTGCTGAATTAGTGGCACAAGATAAAGTGATAGCCTGGTTTCAAGGAAGAGATGAATTCGGTCCACGAGCATTAGGTGCACGTTCAATTCTTGCTAATCCACAACATCCCGATATGAAGCATATCATAAATAAAAAGATAAAATTTCGGGAAGGATTTCGTCCATTTTGTCCGAGTGTTTTAGAAGAAGATGCTATGCTGTATTTTGACGGAAAGCAAGCCGTAGCACCGTACATGACCATTAATTATCAAGTAAAAGCAGGGCACAACATTCCAAGCATTACGCACGTCAATAATACCGCAAGAATTCAAACTGTTAATAAAGATCAAAACCCTCTATACTATGCATACCTCCGTGAATTGAAAGAAAATATTGGCTTAGGAATGAGTATCAATACGAGTTTTAACCGCAACCAAGAACCCATGATTCACAACCCAATAGAGGCTATATCAGCTTTCTATGGGTCAGGAATAGACGCTATGATTATTGGGGATTTTCTATTGGAAAAATAACTAATACATGTTGACCACTTCGATAACCCGATCAACTGCCAACTGGTCCATCTCAGGGTATAGAGGTATAGACACACACCGAGCGAATAAGTCTTCCGTATTTGGTAGGGTTCCGGCTTTTTGATTAAGATAGGTATAAGGTTTTTGCAGGTGAAGAGGCGAATGGTAATGAAAGGCAAAACCTACACCATGTTTATCCAAATGATCACAAAACCGTTTTCTATCATCTACTTTTAGCACGTAAAGATGATAAACAGCGTAGTTATATTCCTGAACTTTTTGTTGGCTTACTTTGGAGTTGACAATACTTGTATTATACTGCTGTGCAATTGCTCTTCTCCTTTCATTCCATTCAGCTAAAAAGGGGAGCTTGATGTTAAGAACTGCTGCCTGAAAGTTAGTAATGCGATAATTAAAACCCAAATATTCAAATGCACCTGCAGCATCCTTACCACAATTTCGATAGGCCTTTAATTTTTCCTCATAACCAGGATCATTAAAGCAAACGGCTCCAGCATCACCCATGGCACCTAGGTTTTTGCTGGGATAAAAACTGAAACAGCCCATATCACCTATACTTCCAACCTGCCGACCTTTAAACCTAGCTCCATGTGCCTGCGCGGCATCCTCCGCTATTAACAATTTATATTTTTTTGCAAGTGATACCAACTCATCCATTGCACACGGATTGCCATATAAATGCACAGGCATAATTAGCTTTGTTTTAGCACTTATGGCTTCTTCAACTGAAGCTGGATTAATTGTCCAAGTGTGTGGATCAATATCTACAAAAACTGGTTTAGCCCCTAGTTGAGCTACCGCTTGCGCACTAGCCGTAAATGTTGCTGCAGGTAGTATCACCTCATCATCTTCATTCAATTCAAGTGCTTTAAGCCCTAAATACAATGCCGCTGTTCCATTGCTTACACCAACCGAGTGATTAACACCAATATATTGAGCAAAGCTGTCTTCAAACCTTGTGGTTTCTTCACCAAGTATATAACTCGTATTATCGATAATCTTAGACACAGCATCCATAACGGATTGCTTGAGTTTTTGACTTTGCAGTTCTAGAGAAAAAAATGGCACTTTACGCATGATTCTTTCTTTGCTTATACTTATAAACTACACAGATTAATTTAAACATATCTCCCAAGGCTTGCACAACGGTTTTCATTGCTCCTCCTTTCGATTCATCAAACATTCGTTCCAAATATTTTGATTCTAATTCAACACACTGGACACCATTCGCAACAAGTTTAGCACAAATCTCTGATTCAACCAAGGAGCTTGTCATGATCAAATCTAAACATTGTAGTTGATTGTTTTTATACACCTTCACCCAATTCACATCATTCATACGAAGTCCAAGAAATGCGTAGTTCATCACCCGGTTAAACACATTCAAAAACCAGCGATAAGGGTTGTAACGTGTTCTTTTTCTATAAAATGAAATAAATTGGGAGTTGTCGAATGTTGGACAAGCAAGCAATTCTTTGTAATCAAATTGACAATCACCTGGTACTGCACAAACATTTTCATTTCTTGCTAGCCTATATCCACCTTTTAAGGCCTCACCAATACCTTTATTTGTCTCATGCTTGAGATAAGTAACAAAGTCTTTGCCATGAATACTTTCTTGAATAATACTATGGGTATTATCAGTACTACCATCATTAACTATAACTAGCTGAAAAGATACAGGGTCTATACATTGACCAACATTTATTACCTGCTCTATTGCTGATTTAACATTCCCTTGCTCGTTATATAGGAATATAATGATGGTCCAACTTGTCTCCAATCAATTTCTAGTTCTTTACCTCCCAAAATTATTGATTTTTGAATCATTTCTAAAATAAAAGTCGTAAGCAAGGCGGCTTGACCATCTCCGCGACTTTCACCCGCGTCAGTCAGCGCGTCATAAAATCCGCATACTACATTTTTCAAGGCTTCCGTTGTGTCATATTTGGGAATAAATACTTCGCCCGTTCTATAATCTTGTAGAATCTCATTACGTTTATCCTCTGTGTCAAAAACAACCCCTTTGTTGTATACTTTAATCTTATCTGTCGGCTCAATATCATTATAGAGAATAGCTTGACGATTTCCCCCAATCAACATGCGTCTTATTTTCACGGGAGAAGACCAAGAACAATTGATTTGAGCAAACTTATTTTTATACTTCAAATGAATGTAGGAGATGTTCTCGTTGCCATTACCTAGTCCATCTATGCCAACTGCCTGAACGGCGAGGGGCAGGTCGTCAAGCAAATAATTAAATATCGCAATATCATGACAAGCTAAATCCCAAACTACATTGACATCACTCTGGAAAATTCCCAAATTAATACGCACCGAATCGATATATAGTAATTCCCCAAATTTTAATTTATCCTGTATAATTTGCCGTATAGTCCCTATCGCTCCATGAAACAGAAAGGTGTAATCTACAAAAACCTTAAGCGCATGTTTATCTGCAAGTTCGATAATTTCCGAAGCCTCTTCAAAAGAAGTCGTAAAAGGCTTTTCAACAAACACGTGCTTTCCTTTTAACACGGCCTGTTTAGCTAAGTTATAATGACTCTTAGGTGGGCTGGCAATAACAACAGCATCAACACCATCATCCTCAAGCACCACATCTATTGATGTCGTTATAGCAACATTCGGATAAGAAACCTGAAAAGAATTCAATGCGGCTGGTGCTGTATCAACGAGATATGCTACAGTGAAATTTACCGAATGCATAAAATTCCGCATCAGATTAGGTCCCCAGTAACCATAACCCACTATCGCTACATTATAGATTCTTTTACTTGCCATCCTTGTTTTAAAAATGCTAAATTTACAACTTATATTTTGGGATAGATGAATAATGAACCCGCTATATTCTTTCTAAGGGAAACCGACACCTATGACGGGGTTATGCCCAATTTTTTTGACACCAATAAGTTGGCCTGGGTCAAAAAACTGGAGAATAATTGGCACATTATTCATGAGGAATTTAAAGAGTATATCGAAGGGCAAAAAGATTTAGAGCAATCCAGCATAAATCCCCCCTACCTTTCCGACAAATCCGCTTGGCAAAATGTATATTTCTATAATTTTTTGTGGAAGAAACATGGTAATTGTAAGAGATTTCCTAAAACCTATGCCCTTCTCAAATCGATTCCCCATTTGACCTTTGCTGAAGTTACATGCCTAAAAGGAAATTCAAAAATACTTCCACACATTGGAGAAACTAATGTGACGATGCGTGGTCATTTAGGACTTAAGATTCCAGCCCCTTTGCCAACTATGGGTATTAATGTTGGTGGTGAAGCACAAGGTTGGAGAGAGGGGAAAGTTTTATTGTTCTCAGACGCCCGGCGACATCACGTATGGAATGATAGTAGCGAAAGTCGCTTTGTTCTTGTGTTTGATGTAATGCAAGAGCCCTATTCTTCGAAAAAGTATTGGATGTGTGCCCAAGCATTGAGCTCCCTTACCATTAAAACAATTGATGAACGCTTCAATTTTTTTACGCACCTACCTAATTTTTTTTTATTCCCCGTTCATTATTTCATAAGTGCACTTTGGTGTTTATACTTGCCCTTACAAAATCGAATTCCCTTTTTACCTTAAACATTGCATTAGCACCAGATTTAACTTTTCATTGCGTAAATTTGAATAATGCGCCTTATTTATAGCAGCTCAAACTAAAGTTACTAAAAGAAAACATGTTGGCATCCAAACCAATTAAAATTTGTTTAGTTAATCCGCCGGTTATTGCCGTTTTGGAACCTTGGTATGACACCCCAGATTTTCCTCGAACGGCTTTAGCTTGTTTAGCTGCCTTTATTCAAGATATTGATGGAGTAGAAGTTGAGATTATAGATGCGAAATTTGAACAACTCAATTTCGCCGAAACAATTCGTAGAATCCTGAATGGTCAATTTAACTTGGTCGGTTTTACGGCTTTTACAAACGAAATAAAGCCCGCAGCATACCTTGCATACAAAATAAAAGAAGAAAACCCAGGTATTCAAACCCTGATTGGGGGTGTTCATGTAACAGCAATACCGAAAGAAACCATGCTAGAGTTTCCTAGTTTCGATTTAGCAATT
>Ga0209137_1004362_pt1 | contig 11299 bp, 9 predicted proteins | sample SaaInl5LU_22_DNA_FD_184642 | JGI IMG/M metagenome (GOLD analysis project Ga0209137, IMG submission 184642) | Marine microbial communities from expanding oxygen minimum zones in the Saanich Inlet - ESP_105LU_22_DNA (SPAdes) (version 2) | ecosystem: Environmental > Aquatic > Marine > Intertidal...
CAAGAGAGGGTAGCGGGTTTTAAGCGGCCTAAAGACTATATCTTCATTGAGAGCTTGCCCCGCAACGCGATGGGGAAAGTGCAAAAAGCGCTCTTGCGGGAGCGCTTTGCAGATTAGTCAGTGACCTTGACGTCATGAAATAGTCCCAAATTGACCAGATCTTACTAAGCAGCTTGCATTTCGATCTCGGTCCGGTGCGTGGGATGAGCGAGCAAGTACTCAAAAGCCGATAAGGCCGCTTTAGCGCCTTCACCCATGGCGATCACGATTTGCTTGTAGGGCACGGTGGTAACATCGCCCGCGGCAAATACGTTGGCTTGGGTCGTGCGGCATTTGTTGTCGACTATGATTTCACCGTGTGCTGTGCATTCGACCAAATCGCTCACAAACTGGCTGTTAGGGCTTAAGCCAATTTGCACAAAAACGCCATCGGTGTTTAAGCGCTTGCGCGTATTGCTGACGCGGTGAAGATACTCAAGCGCTACCACTTTGCCGCTGTCGGCGATAATTTCTTGGCACGCCGCATTTGCTATAATCGAGATGTTACTGCGTTGTTTCGCTTGATCGACCAGTACTTTATCGGCTTTTAGCGTCGGCATGAATTCCACGACTGTGACGCTCTTAACAATGCCCGCCAGATCCAGAGCTGCCTCTATACCAGAGTTGCCACCGCCGACGACCACAACATCCTTGCCTGCAAAAAATGGGCCGTCACAATGTGGACAGTAGGCCACTCCGGCGCCGATGTTCTCCTCTTCTCCGGGAATCCCAAGTTTTCGCCACTGAGCGCCGGTTGCGACGATGATGCTGCGAGTCTGTATCTGCTCGCCCGTGTTCAGAGCGATACTCCGAACGTGATCGCCGCTGATACTCTCGACTCTGACATTCTCCCGGATTGAAATAGGGTATCTATTCATGTGCTCAACCAAATTGCCACTCAGTTTTGCACCGGTCGTATGGCTCATCGAAATCAGGTTCTCGATCCCTTGGGTGTCTTTAACCTGACCACCTAAACGCTCGGCCAGCAAGGTCACCGACAGGCCTTTGCGTGCACTGTAAATTGCCGCACTTGCGCCCGCCGGCCCCCCGCCGATAACAACCACATCTTGTAGGGCAGTGGTTGAGTCGTTTTTCGCCACTTTTGCCTCAGGTGCAATGTGCTGCAATTTATCCAGTAGCTGGCTGATCTCAGTTTTACCATTGGCAAAGGCTGCGCCGTTGGCAAAAACAGCAGGCACACCCTGTAGCTCACGCTCTTCAACAAGCTGTGGAAACAACCCGCCATCGATCATCTCTGCGCTAATATTTGGGTTGAGCAAAGCAAATTGATGCAAGGCTTGAACAATATCGGGGCAGTTGTGGCAGCTCAAGCTGACAAAAACTTCAAAGTGGATTGGCGTTTTTACCGCCCTGATAAGGCTCTGCACCGCAGGATCAAGCTTGAGTTCCCGTCCACCCGCATACAGTAAGGCTAAAATGAACGAGTTGAATTCATGACCACTCGGGATGCCTGAAAACTGTACGCCGCAGTCATGGCCATCGATTTCCAAGCCGAAAGACATAGGGCTTCGTAAGGCTGTAGTCTCGCGCTCTTCAAATTGGATCTTGTCCGACAAGTCCGAAATTTGCCGTAAAAATGACACCAGCTCAGCGCGCTTTGAGTGATTTCCCGCGGCAACAACCAAGGTTACCGCGCGTGAGATGGTGTCGGTGTAGGTTTTAACATTATTGAGTAGCTCTTGGTTTAACATTTTAAGTCTCCTAGTTTCGAGGAAAGGCGGGTTGCCCCGCCTTGGATTTAGATTTTGCCGACCAGGTCAAACGAGGGGGCCAAGGTTTGCTCGCCTTCTTGCCATTTGGCGGGGCATACCTCGCCCGGATTGTTGCGTACGTATTGGGCCGCTTTAATTTTGCGCACCAATTCCGCCGCATTACGGCCAATACCCTCGGCGGTAACTTCGATGACCTGCACAACGCCATCCGGATCGATAATGAATGTCGCGCGGTCCGCTAGGCCTTGGTCTTCTCGCATGACCCCAAATTGACGCGTTATTGCGCCGCTCGGGTCGCCGATCATCGGATATTGAATTTTGCCAATAGTGTCCGATGATTCGTGCCACGCTTTGTGCGTGAAGTGGGTATCGGTTGATACCGAGTACACCTCGACGCCTCGGGCTTTTAGCTCCGCGTAATGATCTGCTAAATCCCCCAGTTCAGTGGGGCAAACAAACGTGAAGTCGGCTGGGTAAAAAAAGAACACGGCCCATTGTCCGATTACATCTTGGTTGCTTAGTGATATGAATTCGCCATTCTGGAAGGCTGTTGCGCTAAAAGGTTTAACTGCTGAGTTAACTGAGTTCATATGTCTCTCCTTGCTAGGTTGTTGTGTAGACAGGTGCACTATAGGCCCTGATCGTAGTTTATATAAATTTATTAAATAGATTACAATGATCTATTTTTTGGGATTATATTTCGTAAGGTTTGTGCATTTCTGCGTGAAATTGATTAAACTTAGAAAAGCTTCAATGAAGCCTACAGAGATAGAGTCGCGGTAAGCTTGATATGATTTCAATAAAACAAATTCGCTATGCTCTTGCAGTTGAAAAGACGCTGCATTTTCGTAAGGCGGCTGATAATTGTTCAGTTTCCCAGTCTGCACTGAGTACCGCGTTAAACGAATTAGAGGTTCAGCTTGGTTTTCAGGTCTTTGAACGAGACAACAAAAAAGTATTGGTGACCCCAATGGGTCAAGTATTCTTAGAGAAAGCTCGTTCCGTAAGCGTACAAATGGATGATATAGGGCGCTTGCGTCAAGTCGACAAAGCCCCCTTAAGTACCCCGCTTACGGTGGGTATGATCCCTACAATTGCGCCCTATTTACTGCCCGTGGTGCTGCCAGCCGTTGCCGAACGATATCCAAAAGCCAAGCTGAAAATTGTAGAGGCGCAATCCCAAGAGCTCGTAGAGCGAGTGAAGAATGGGGAGTTGGACACCGCAGTGCTGGCCTTACCCTACGATTGTGACAAACTGTTGACGTTCCCCTTTTGGGAAGAGGATTTTTACTGGGTGGCACCAAGTTTTGGTGGAGCGGTAGTTCGAGAACGCATCACATCCGACGAGTTGTCTCGAGAGAACCTGATGCTGCTATCAGAGGGCCATTGTCTTAAAGATCATGCCCTTGCGGCCTGTCAATTCTCGGGTGCGGTGACGCACTCAATGAGTGCGACTAGCCTTAATACTCTAATTCAACTTGTGATTGCGGGTTTAGGCTCTACCTTGGTGCCAGAAATGGCGCTCGAGCAATTGGTGCGTCACGATAAACGCTTGGTTTGCGCGCGGCTAGATGAGCCTGGGCCGCATCGAAACATTGCCTTTGTCATTCGAGCTACTTACCCTAAGTTAGACAGTATTCAGGCCCTGAAAGATGTTTTTAGTGAAGCTCTAGACAATCGCTGACGTCACTGGGATGTAAGCGAAATAAGAAGAGGAATAAAAATGCGTCATCTCGTGATTGTGTGTCTGGTACTGGCGGTGAGCGCCTGTTCGAATCAGGATTTGACTACCAGCGTGGATGCTTCGCGCTATGACGTTGAAATCGAGCGTGATCGTTGGGGTGTACCTCATGTTCACGGTAAAACCGATGCCGACATGGCCTTTGGGTTTGCGTATGCTCAGGCTGAAGATGGGTGGGAGCTGATCGAAGAGACGCTGCCGTTTTATCGAGGAGAGTCGGCCCGCTTTAACGGCGCGGAGGCAGCGCCCGCTGACTACATGATCCAGTGGCTTGGGGTGCGAGAATGGGTAGCGGCAGGCTATGAAACACAGATTACACCCGAAGCAAGAGCTTTAGTTCGGGCCTATACTGATGGCTTGAATCATTTTGCAGCGAAGCATCCAGATCGAGTCACCGCGGATATCTTGCCAGTGACAACCACTGACATCATTACCGGCTTCGTAGTAAGACACTTGTTGTTCTACGGTTTTGATGCCTCGGTTAAAGAAGTGATGGGGCCAGAGCGAGCCAAGGAAGTCTCGCGCTTGGTGGCTGATTTGGGTTTGAATGAGGTGCCCATCGGCTCGAACGCCATTGCAGTATCGCCCGCTGCCAGTGACGACGGGGCCACCCGCCTAATGATTAACTCGCATCAACCAACGGACGGCCCTGTTGCTTGGTACGAGGCGCATATTACTAGCGACCAAGGTCTTAATATTATGGGTGGCACGTTCCCGGGTAGTCCACTTATTAGCTTAGGGTTCAATGAAGACATCGCTTGGGGTGTTACCGTTAATAAGCCTGACTTGGTTGATATCTTTGTGCTTGAGATGAACCCCGAGAATGAAAACCAGTACCGACTCGACGATGAATGGGTAGAGTTGGAGGTCGGCCAGGCCGCTTTGCGTGTCAAGCTTTGGGGCCCATTTTATTGGACCTTTTCGAGAGATATGTACCGCTCGGTACACGGACCTGTGATGAAAACAGATCACGGGACCTATGCTTTCCGATTTGGAGGCCAGAACGAAATTCGCCAAGTCGACCAATGGTATGCCATGAATCGCGCCAGAACTTTTGACGACTGGTATGCCGCGATGGCGCAACAGCGTTTTGCGTCGTTTAACTTCGTGTTTGCAGATAAAGAAGGCACTGTAGCGTTCATCCATAATAGTTTGACGCCCGTTCGCCAGCCGGGTTACGACTGGAGTCAGTACTTGCCGGGTGACCGGTCAGCGCTTATCTGGGATAGTTATGTGCCGTTCGCCCACTTGCCGCAAGTCATTCGACCTAAGCACGGTTACGTGGCAAGCGCGAATCAGACCCCTTTTAAAGTGGCGCACGGCGACGATAATCCCGACCCCGAGGACTTTAGTCTAACGGATGGCTATCAGACTCGAATGACGAATCGCGCTGATAGGGCTTTGGAATTGTTCGATTCTTTAGTGCCGATTTCAGCAGATGATTTTTGGGCCATTAAGCATGATAAAGCCTACGCATCTTCGAGCCGCGCGGGCGACTATATCCGAGCGGCTACCGATACCCAGCTGGAAGACGCTGCGCCGCATCATTTGAGGGCGCAGACACTGTTGGCGGCCTGGGATTTTGATACCCGTGTCGAGAGTCGTGAGGCTGCCCTGGGCGTTTGTGTTATTCGGGCCGAATGGCGCGCCGAACAAGAGGGTGTAAAGCCTCCTGATGCCGGTGCTGTACTGCAAGACTGCGCCGATGAACTACTGGAAGTTTCCGGTCGTATCGACCCGCTTTGGGGTGACGTAAACCGGCATGTAAGAGGCGCAGTGAACGTTCCTATTGGTGGAGGCCCAGATACGCTTCGAGCCATTTATGGAACAGGCTATAAAGAGAATGGGTTCTTAACCAACGTCGCGGGCGATGGGTTGTACTACATGGTTGCTTGGGATGCTCATCAAAAACTGTCGGTGCAGGGAGTGCATCATTACGGCTCGGCTACGATGCTTGAAGACTCTATTCATTATGCTGACCAAGCTGAAGATTTTGCTGCAGAACGGTTGCATGAGCCTTTATTCAATGCCCAGAGGCGCGCTGCCGCGGGAAATACCCAGCGCTATCGTCCGTGATATCGCATAGGGCTAGGAATATAAAATGTTCGTGCTACTATGTGGGCTCGGTTTAACTGAGCAGAGATCATGTTTTTTGACAAGCGATCACAGAAAAACGCGCCAGCCCCAGTCGTTTCCGAGCCGGTAGCGTCTGGGGTTGCATCGATTCCATCATCTAGGGGAGGAGTGGCCGTGATAGGGGCAACGGTAAAAATTAAAGGTGAAGTACACAGCGAGGAAGATTTGACCGTAGAAGGGCAAATCGAAGGAAGCGTGATACTGAAAAACAACGAGTTGGTTGTGGGTGCGTCAGGACGAGTGCATGCTGATGTGACCGCTAAAGCCGTTAAGGTCGATGGCGAATTGCACGGAGATGTCGAAGCTACCGAGCGCGTTTTGATTACGGTGAACGGCTCGATGCGTGGCAATATTCAGGCACCACGAGTGATCTTGGAGGACGGCAGCAAGTTCAAGGGAAGTATCGATATGAACGAAGCCGCACCCGCAAAAACCTTTGGTGTTGTTAGTAACCCTAAAGTCGCAGCAAGCGGCGACAGCACTGGAGAGTAAGTGCTAAGTGAGTCCTAATCATGCCGCTGCAAAGCGGCAGACTGGTGTGAGCACGGAGCTTTTTAAAAGCGGCTTGATGGGAGGTATTCTCCCGTCCGCTCCTCAGACTAGAGCCCAAAAAGTCCTCGATTTCGGTGCTGCTCATGCCGCAACGATTGCGCATTTGCAGGCGACATTCTGGGGCCGTCTTACCGTGTTAGATTTAATCAGCCAAGCTGATCTTATCAATGCTCTTCTCAGCGACGAAGAAGCAGTCGACCAACGAGCGTACCTATTAGAGGAAAGCTTCGAGCCCTGTTTTGGGCAGGCTTACGATGTGGTACTGCTGTGGGATTTTGCGCTGTATTTAAGCGACGAGAATTTAGGTTGGTTGAATGACTGGCTAGATACTATGCTTTCATTCCAAGGTGTAGCGCATGGATTTGTCTGTCACAATGCCACCCGTAGTATTGCGGCGAAGCGCTGGGGTATTCTGGCACAGGATCAATTAGAAGCCGAAAGCGAGTCAGGTCAGGTGCCTTATAGGCATTTGCGAGGCGTGCTGTCTCGAACCTTGTCTGATTTTGAAATCGAAAAAAGCGTTTTGATGAAAGACGGGCGCTTGGAATTTGTTATTCGGCGCAAGACAACACGCTAGAGCTTGAAGCGAGTCTCTAAAAAGCGCGCTATGCCATCGTCGTCATGATGTCCAATCACTTCAGTTGCCCAGGCTTTAATCTCTGGTTTTGCATTATCAGGTGCATAGCTTTCGTCAGCAATCTCGAACATGCTCAGATCGTTGTCGCTGTCACCGAAGCAAATCACCCGGTCGGCTCCAATTTCCCGTTTAAGTTCGAGTACCGCCGCGCCCTTATTGCCATCGCAATGATGAACATCCAGCCAATATAGGTTTTGCCCTTCAAATGCCGGTCCTCCGTAAGCGACAAGATGCTCTTCTTGAGCAATTTGAGCCACAATGGATTCTATGGCCCCTTGGCTTCCTAAACCACTAAAGTTGGCGATGGGCGCATTGGGCGGCAGGGCACTCAAGGTCTGCAGAGCACTGCCTCGCTCTCGTTCAATAAAATTCGCGAGCTTCTTCTCGAAATCCTTCATTGCGGGGGCATGGTATACGCCGTGATACTCGTTGGGCTCGAAGGTGTGTACGAAGGGGCTTACACCGGCATTAGTGAACGCCAGCAGGACAGTGGCTATTTCTGCTTGAGTTAGAAGACATTGACGACTGTAATTACCTGACGTTGGATTCCAAATGAGTACACCGTTTTTAATAATGTGAGGTAAATCAAATCCGCTATCACTGACTACTGCATGTGCTCCGTGCAGGGTGCGGCCAGTAGCAACAGTGTAGGCGATGCCCGCCCGCGCCATTTTGGTAAGCACCTTGCTTGTATAGGATGAAATTTTAGATTCGGCATTCAGTAGGGTGCCGTCAAGATCAAAGACCACTAAATCCATTTTGGCTACTCGCAGCTGACTAAACGGTGTTTGCCTTCCTGCTTTGCCTGTAGCAATGCGATGTCAGCTCGTTGAATTGCATGTTCGTAGTTTTCGTTTGCCCTGATCCTTGTTACGCCGATAGAGGCTGAAACAGTCAATGCTTCAGGCTCGGTGGTGAAGGGCTTAGAACAGCTATTGATAAGACTTTGTGCTAATTCCCGAGCATTGATCTCTGCGGGTGTCACGATAACAAATTCGTCGCCGCCCATCCGGCAGGCGACCGCATTTTCAGGGAGTGAGAATTTTATCTGCTGGGCAATAGTCACCAGGGCTATATCTCCAACGTTGTGGCCGTATTGGTCGTTAATGGCTTTGAAATCGTCGAGATCGATGAACAATACGCCGCTACCGGAGTTACCAAGACCTTGACGCTCCAGCTCTTTGACGAATTCCGAGCGATTATACAAATCGGTCAGAGTATCTCTAGACGCTGCACGCTGTAGCTGCAATCGGTTGCGTTCTTGCGACAGTGCGATCCCTGCATACTGCATGAGTTCTTGCCACTGTTGGATCCCAGTAGGGCTCCATACACCGTCCATCCACAAAGTCTCTGGTAAGGCGTAATCCAGTGAAACCAAGTAGTGAGTTAAATTGTGTGGTGCGTCAGTGGGCGCTACAGCACCAAAGCGAATGCCAGCAATATCCCAGTGGTTCATGGGTTTAAGAACGCTTGCCGGAAGCTCTGAACGGTTCACCGACAGCAGCTCGCCCGCTTCTGCCACCTCGACTTTGTCGATGGGCGTGGCGACAAAGAGTTCGAATATTTCTGCTGTAAAGTACTCCGATATGGGGTGGTCGGGCATTGAGCAAATAATCTCAGAGACGTCAGAGGCGGTTGCCGGAACAAAAAACGAGGGCCGTCTCACGTGCCCGCCCCGTCCGACGCCCTGCGCAATCAATTGCATGACCACATCGTGCGGCTCATTCTTGGCCATGGCGGTAATGGGGTCGCTGTATGTGGGCCGACACTCGGCGGTCTGAATGTTCACGATAATTCCCGAGATCTCGGGGTCGCTCAGTCGGTTGGAGCTGACGATGTCAATCTCGACCCAGTTTTCCTCATTGTCACGAATTCGCAGGGTCATTGGGATGTAGCGGATTTCTCGATTTTCATCCGCAAGTGCCAGAGACTCTACCACTCGAGATACATCTTCCGGGTGAATATAATCAAGAATATTGCGCCCCTCGGCCCAGGTGGTTGGGTAGCCTAGGATGTCTTGCACGCCACGGCTGGCGAACATCACCGAGCCGTCAATGCTAATAACAAGTGTTACGGCTCGGGATGCATCAAGAACTGCTTGGTGAAATGAGGGGTGTTGCATACGATTAACTTCCCAGTTTAGTCGTTATCCAGCGGTCTACGATGGATTCAAGTGTAGCAAGCGGTACAGCACCTTGTTTTAGCACAACATCATGATATTCGCGAATATCAAAAGCCTCTCCGAGGCTGGATTTTGCTTTTTCTCGTAGCTCCAGAATTTTTAACATGCCGACTTTATAGGCTGTGGCTTGCGAGGGCATTACGATGTATCGTTCGATAGCTTTGACGATGTCTGACTCGGCATTAGGAGTGTTCTTCAGCAAGTAGTCTATCGCCTGCTCTCGCGTCCAGCGTTGGGCATGCAAGCCGGTATCGGTGACCAGGCGACAGGCCCGCCATAATTCCATTGCCAAACGACCAAAGTCGCTGTAGGGATTTTCGTACAAGCCAATTTCTTTTGGCAGTAACTCCGCGTAGAGGCCCCAACCCTCCGTGTAGGCGGTGTAGCCACCAAATTTTCGGAACTTTGGAATACCCTGTAGCTCTTGCGCGATTGCTATTTGCATGTGGTGACCGGGAATGCCTTCGTGATACGCCAATGCTTCCATCTGATAGTTCGGCATAGCGCTCATCGTATACAAATTCGCGTAGTAGGTGCCAGGGCGCGAGCCATCGGGTGCAGGACGCTGATAAAACGCTTTGCCCGCTGATTTCTCTCGAAAAGCTTCTACCGATTTAACGACTAAATCAGCCTTTGGTTTAACTAAAAATAGGCTGTCTAGACGACTCTTCATGTCGTCGATCAGCGCCGTAGCTTCGTCAAGATACCGCTGCTTGCCTTCACTGGTTTCGGGATAGTAAAACTGCGGGTCCGTGCGAGTGAATTCGAAGAATTCCTGTAAATCACCGTTGAACCCCACCTCTTGCATAATGGTTCGCATTTCTTCGTGGATACGTTTGACTTCGGCAAGTCCAATGTTGTGAATGGTCTCTGCATCCATTGTGGTGGTGGTGGTGCGAGCCAGCGCAAAGTTGTAAAACTCAGGCCCGTCGGGCAATTTCCAAGCACCATCTCGCGTGTCTGCTTGCGCCTCGATTGCTTGCACCGTGCTGCTTAAATTAGCAAAGCCTGGCCCAACCGACTCCAAGAGCGCTTGTGTGGCTTGTTCGAGTAGTCCTGTCTTGGTGTCGTTATCCAACTCTAAGGATGCTAGTTTGCTTGTAAAGTCAGCGAGCAAGGTCGAATCCTGACCTTCCGTAAAAGGGGCGCCGGTAACCACATTGCTGATATCGCTGAGTACGTAGGGATATACAAATTTGGGTGCGAGAATGCCAAGCTCGGCGCGCTTGTACAGGTTCGCCTCGAGTTCACCCAGTACCCGTTTGAATTCCCGTAAGCGGCTAATGTAAGCCTGCGCATCCTGCTCCGAGCGAATGAGATGCTGGTTGATCATGAACGAGGGTAAACCCGAGTGCATGCCAAACATCTGGTTTACGGGGTAGTTGTGGTACCGCCAGCGATACGCTTCGATTTCCTGTGTGAGCTGGTCGTTCATTAAATTCCAGCTCAGCGCCGTTTGCTCATCTAAGGCCGTTACATCAATGGTTTGAAGTTTTCCGAGATTGGCTTTTGCTCGCTCGAGTTCTGCCGCAGATGCAACTTCTGTGTAGTCGTCTAGCTTATCGTAATCTTGTTTGATGCCTAGATAAGTTTGTGACATAGGAGAGCTCATGACACTTTCCATGAAGACGTCTTCGAACAGTGCATTGGCTTTTTCAGACTCGGTTTGCGCTATCTGCTCTGTTTCAATTTGCGGTGCTTCGGTGTCAGATTGGCAAGCGCCTAGTGCCAGAGTCGCGCCAAGGATGGCCGCGCTTAATAGTGTGCGTGTGGACATTGATATTCTCCTTTGTTAACCAATCCGTCGGTCAGTGCTTTGCCAGTGCGGCTCTCGTAACACCATCTTTTGAATTTTACCGGTTGGATTTCGGGGTAATGCGTCGATGATTTCAAGTTGTCGTGGAATTTTATAGCCCGCAAGTTTGTTGCGGCAGAAGTCTACCATCTCCTCGGTGGATGGTGGCGCAAAACCGTCGGTCATTGCAATAAACGCCAACAGCGCTTCGCCGTATTTTTCATCCGGTATGCCGATTACTGCCGTTTCCCTGACGCCGGGAATTTGAGCTAGGACGTTCTCCACCTCAACGGGATAGATATTTTCGCCACCACTTACCACCATGTCTTTAATGCGGTCGCGCAAAAAGATAAAGCCTTCCTCGTTCATGTAGCCGGCGTCACCGGTTAGGATCCAGCCGTCGATTAGAGTTTTCTCGGTAGCCTCTGGAAGATTAAAGTAGTGCAGCATGCTAGCAGTCGATCGTAGCCATATTTCACCCGTT
>Ga0209137_1004363_pt1 | contig 11298 bp, 5 predicted proteins | sample SaaInl5LU_22_DNA_FD_184642 | JGI IMG/M metagenome (GOLD analysis project Ga0209137, IMG submission 184642) | Marine microbial communities from expanding oxygen minimum zones in the Saanich Inlet - ESP_105LU_22_DNA (SPAdes) (version 2) | ecosystem: Environmental > Aquatic > Marine > Intertidal...
ACTGTAACTTTACCGATTTGAACGCCAACAAAAGTGTTAGCGGTCGGAACCGATTCAACTACAATTCTACCCAATGAATCCTCTGTGGATGCGTCAGCCAAAACCCAGCTACCACCATCGTAGGCGACAACTAGACCGGCAGTAAAACCATGGTTCGCTTGTGTAAAAGTAGATTTCACCGAACCAGATGTGATCGAAAGGATGATCGCGTCTAGGATTTGCTGCAGGCCATCAATCTGTTTGATTTTGATCTGAGACATAATTGGATTTGTTTATTTGAGATTTGTTTTGGGGTTTTCTCACACTCTATATATACGTGAAAATATGCTCATAGTTTTCTTATGAGCCATATTTATTTATAGTTTTATACCCTTTTGATTGTAATTTTACAGCACAGTATCATTTGAAACATACGTAACACTAGATAAAGGCAAAATTGACTTTAAGGTATTGTGTATTAAATATATATCCAGCTGGGTCAATTAGGCCTTGTCTATCACCATGAGGGGTAAAGGTTCTAAAGTTATCGAATTTAAGAGAATGTTGAGGCAGTATGAGTACAGCCTCGAAGATCTTCATGACTTAAAGGAACTGAGTAACGAAATCAATGTCGAGTTCAATAGCGCCATAGCGGCACTAAAAAGAGCTGATCTATTTGACAATAAGAAGATTGAAGCTGCAGCTGAAGAGGCTGACATTGAAGAAATCATCCCAGAAGAAAGAGATCCTAATTTCAAAAAATTATTTAGAAAGATTGTAGTAGCCTGTCATCCAGATCGCTTTGATGACTCTATAACTGAAAGAGATAAAATCTTCAGGACTGACATGTATGATAGAGCTATTAAAGCCAATGATGCTTACAGTTGGGCTGAACTTATTACTGTCGCTATCAAACTAGAGATTGATCTACCTGAAGAATATTACGAGTATGTCGAAAATCTAAAATCAGACTCTGACAAAGTTCAAGAGGAAATTAATGCTATCCAGAATTCAGTCTCTTGGACTTGGTATCATGCATCTGAAGAACAAAGACAAGTTATTTTGCAACAGTATGTTAAACACTTAGAGAAAATGGTTCACGGTTCTAAACTGCCACCGATTAGAATCTTGGGTGTTGGACATCCTAGAACTGGGACTGGGTTTACAGCATGGTTATTAAAATCATGGGGCTTAAACGTTGGCCATGAAAAATTAGAAAGCGACGGAATCGTTGCTTGGCAGTTTGCAGTTGAAGATGGACCATGGCCATTTATCGAAGGTGTTGAATTTAGACCTAAATGGGAAAATCTAATCTATAATGTTAGGGATCCAAAAACATCAATCGCTTCTATCGCTTTTACTGAAAATGCAACGCTACCATATAGAATTGAGTCTGGAGGTGCTTTGAAAAGCCCAAATCCAGTTGAACAAGCCATTCATTCTATTTTAAGATGGGATCAATTAATTACTAGAATGAAACCTGATCTAACTTATAGAATCGAAGATGAGGCTCCAAAATTGTTTGAATTTCTAAAATCAAAGGGGTTCGAAGTTAATTGGATTGAACCTCAATCAGGAATTAATGCCAGACAGCATGCAACGATAAGCGACTTAGAGAAAGAAATGCAAAGCGTTAGACCATCTTTAAGAATGAAAATCAATTCATATTGTATCAAATATGGATATGATCCTCTATTTTAGATATCCCACAAGCCAGTATAGTGACATCTAAAATATGTCGGATGTTGATACTTCATGCCAGCTGGATATGCTGCTCTTAGTCTTCTAGCAAAATCAACGTCTTCACTAACCGATCCGAATTGATCAAGCCATTTGATATTACAAGTAGACTTGTGTGTTAATAACCATGGCGTATTAACTACTAAACCATCTTTAACTATTGTTTCAACAAAATCAGCGTTTAACTTAGGTATTGAAATGATTTTATTGTCGCTATACGGTTTAATTGCTTCTCCAATAGTTTCAAAAGGTACTTTCAAAATATTAACGTGATCGTACCACGCTACATTAACCATCCATTCGGCATCAGGTTGAAGATTGTGATAGTAAACAATTGTGCTTAAGAATTTAGGATGCAGATAGTCATCAGAATCCATGTATGTGATTAGCTCGCCCGAAGCCGCTGATACGCCAAGTCTTCTTGGTACACCTCGATAAAATTTCTTACCATCTGATTCATAGTACATATTTGGCAAACCATTTTTATCAACAAAGACGTATTTAATATTTCGAACATCTGCATAAAGATCTTGATATTCTTTATGAGTAATTTGACAACCATCAGATACAATGATCAGTTCTGCATTCTTATAGTCTTGAAGTAGAAAACTTTCTACAGCTCTTCTAAATTTTTTAATCGAATCTACTCTAGACCCTGGATAATCGCCTAGATATGTTTGCATCACTACTGAAATCATAGGCTGTATAGCCTGCTTGACTGGAATTTGCTCTGCTTTTTTGGCTGCTTCTTGTTTGGCCGCTTCGGCCCTTTTAGCAGCTTCAATTTTAGCTTCTTCTTGGGCTTGACTCAATTCTTTCTTATCATCTAAACCAAACCTTGGATCTCCAGCTCTTCTGCCCCAACCAATGTGTTTGACATAACCGTAATCATCGTTTGGCCCAATACTAACAATTCTAAAGCCCCTTTTATGAGCATGATAAAAGGCATCAACTGAATGTTCGGCACCGGCGCCAAAATAACCCTTTGTTAGTAACTTATAGTCTGACATTCTTTTTAGACCCGGGTTCCAACTAAAACCCATGTAGTTCCTAACAATTAGATCCGCACCACCTGGACCTCCGCCTTTAACCATAAAAGACACTGGTAATACGTTTCTAACTTTGATACCGCTTAACTCTACGTAGTTTTCTTCAATGTTATTTAGGATCTTATCGCTTTTTGGTCTAATCCAAGCTTGTAAGATACTTTGATCATGTTCTAGAACTTTCATTGAGTGTTCGATGAAATTAGACCTATAGAATTCCCAATCTTCTTCACAGTGAAACACATATTCAGTATCAACCATTGAGTATGCTTTGTCTATAGATCTAGCTTGGCCCAACTTTGGATCATTGAATACAAATTCTAGCTTACCATTATACTTAGTGTGATTTAGGTCTCTACATTGTTGATGAACGTTAAAATCCTTTGAATCTTCCATAATAATGTATCTTTTGATAGGATACTTATTAAATTTCATGAATGAATCCAATGTCTTTTCCATTAGATCAACTCGGCCACAAGCTGTCATTACAAACGTAACTTCTTGGCCATTCTCGTTTGAATTCTGATTCTTTTCTACCTGTTCATCAGGCGCATTAAATTGGTTTAATATGCTTAGATAGTCTTCCATCACTTATACAAATTTGTTTTCCAATCGTATTCGTGGCTTAATTCGTGTTTGCCGTCATAAAGATTTTCAATCATCTGATCATATAGATTGATCATTGCCTTGTTTTCAATGGTATATCTCTTAATGACTTCTTTGTTTCTTGCGTTATATTCTTCTCTATTGCTATCGTGCTGCTCTAGTGCATATTGCAATTGGTTAGCAGCTTCAGTGATATTAAAATCAGGATAATAATAACCAGCATCTTGAATCATGTCTGCGTTATGAACTAGAGGATAGCCCAAATACATCACATCTAAGTATGAATAGTTTAATGGATTTTCCCATTGGTGTGAAATAACTATATCTGTTGTTTCTGACAAATAGTGGCAAACTGGATATCTAGATGTAAACTGTAATTTAGGAGGAGTATTTTTAACTACTTCTAAAGTTTTGATCATAGACATAAAGTATTCATTCTGTAATAGCTTTTTACCAGAAGCAATATACATCTTATCAAAATTAATACCTCGTCTGTGTACTTCTTCAGCTGCCAAAATAGGAATCATGGCAAATTTTACTACATTCATGTTTGGTTCAAAAACTGAAAGTTTCTTAGCTTCTTGTGGGACATTAGGATTATACACCGGAAGTTTACGTCCTAACTCTTTGTAGATGCTAATTTCAGAGTGTAAGAACATTGGATCCCAAACGAAAGGAACAGGATAGACTTTATCAGTTCTAAAGATCGTTTTATAGTAGTGATGATTTTGATAACCCTGTTGTGGTACATACCATATCTCATCGGCTCCAACATCCCACGGTGCTAGACCAGCGCTATCAGATTTGAAAATAGATCGCTCCATTTCAATCACGTATGAATTACCACACATGTATTTAACAATCCTCTTATTTGGACCCAGACTCTTAAAATATTCCATGGTCTCGGTTGGGAAAGACGTACCTAATGTAATCATTAGATCAACCTTTTTAACAGCCTCTTGAAGCTTGATAACTGGAAACTTAATGTGATCCCATCTAACTTTAGTTAAATCTTTAACAGCTGTAGATGTATCAACAATATAAATGTCGTGTTTACCAATCTGCTTAAGGGCGTTTGCAAGTAAAATAGCATTCAATTTGATGCCATTAATCCACATGCTTTCGTTTTCTTCACGAAGGCCAATAGTGATACCAATATTCATAGAATTTGTGATCGAAGTATTTTCATTTGTTTATTTATCTTACAAAAAAAGAGGGGTCCCTTACGGGACCCCTCAGGAGTTAAGTAAATCTAAACTAAGTTAAGATTACGCTTTAACACCGATAACCATGATGTTATCAGTTGGTTCGATAGCGTAAGCTAGGTTTAGTTCGAATGAAGTACCACCGTTGTGAGTGAACTCAACCTTTAGACCGTTAACATAAACTTCTAGGTCGTATACACCACCCATGTAGCCGTTAACTGTGTCGAAGATAGCTGGAACACCGAATGGAGCATCGATACCAGTTACAACTTCAGCGTAGTACGAATCACCTTCTAGTCTTGCAAGTTCTTCAGAAGAAACTCTTGAAGTTAGTGAAGACTCAGCAGAAGTAGCTCTTGCGATCTCACCAGCGATAGCTAGGTCGATAGAAGCAACATCACCGTTTGTAGCAGCGATTTCAGCAGCTAGAGCGTTAGATAGAACTGTGTCTACAGATGCTCTTGCAGCCTCTTCAGCAGCTAGTCTAGAAGTTAGAGAAGTGTCAGCAGCAGCTCTTGCACCTTCCTCAGCTAGGATTCTAGCGTCAGATGAAGTGAAGTCAGCGTTTGTAGCAGCGATTTCAGCAGCTAGAGCGTTAGATAGAACTACGTCTACAGATGCTCTTGCAGCCTCTTCAGCAGCAACTCTCGTGTTGATAGAAGTAACATCACCGTTTGTAGCAGCGATTTCTGCAGCTAGTGCATCTTCAACATTAGAAACTCTAGTGTTGATTGAACCGAAGTTTGCAGCAGTAACACCCTCTAGAGAATCAACAGAAGCGTCTAGTGCTAGGAAGTGTGCATCAGCAGTAGCGATGTGGTTCACTAGGTCTAGGTCGTTTACAGCGTCCATAGAGTTTAGGTAAGTGATAACTTCAGCGAACTGATCTAGGTCAGCAGCAGAACCAGCTAGGATAGCGTCGATTCTTTGCTTCTCTGTTAGGATCTCACCAGAAAGAACTGTATCAACAGATGCTCTTGCAGCCTCTTCAGCAGCAACTCTAGATGTTAGAGATACATCACCAGCAGCTCTTGCAGCTTCTTCAGAAGAAACTCTTGCGTCAGAAGATACGAAGTCAGCGTTTGTAGCAGCGATTTCAGCAGCTAGAGCGTTAGATAGAACTGTGTCTACAGATGCTCTTGCAGCTTCTTCAGCAGCTAGTCTAGAAGTTAGTGAAGTATCACCAGCAGCTCTTGCAACAAGCTCAGAAGATAGAGCAGCCTCGTCAGCTGACATTCTAGAGTTAGCTGAAACGAAGTCAGCGTTAGTAGCAGAGATTTCTGCAGCTAGGTCGCCTTCGATACCTGCCATTCTAGTGTCTTGAGAACCTTGCTTAGCGTCAACTGAAACGAAATCTGCGTTAGTAGCAGAGATCTCAGCAGATAGAGCAGCTTCAAGAGAAGCTTCAGCAGCAGTAGCTCTTGTAACTTCAGAGTTGATCTTAGTGTTTAGTGAAGAATCACCAGCAACTCTTGCAGCAGTTTCAGATGCAACTCTAGTGTCTAGAGAAGTAACATCGCCGTTTGTAGCAGCGATTTCTGCAGCTAGAGCGTCTTCTTCGTTAGAAAGTCTAGTTTCTAGAGAAGTAACGTCTAGGTTAGTTGCATTGATCTCAGCTGTTAGAGCAACTTCTAGAGAGTCAACTGACTCAACTAGGTTACCGTTAACTGAACCAAGTAGAACCTCGATAGAGTCAACAGAGTTAACTAGTTCGCCTTCAGCAGCGATTGCTCTTGCAACTTCTGTAGATAGGTTAGCAGCTAGAGTGTTGTCGCCAGCTAGTCTTGCAGCCTCTTCAGCAGCTAGTCTAGTTGTTAGTGAAGAATCACCAGCAATTCTTGCAGCTACTTCAACTGAATCAGCGTCAGAGAATCTTGCAACGATTGAAGTCTCAGCAGATAGGTGCTCAGAGTGCTCAGCTGCGATAGCAGCGTCGATAGAAACAACGTCAGCGTTAGTTGCGTTGATTTCTGCAGTTAGAGCAGCTTCTAGAGAGTCAACTGAATTATCTAGAGCTAGGAAGTGTGCATCAGCAGTAGCGATGTGGTTAACTAGATCTAGGTCGTTAACTGCGTCCATTGAGTTTAGGTAAGTGATAACCTCAGCGAATTGGTCAAGGTCAGCAGCTGAACCCGCTAGGATAGCGTCGATTCTACCTTTTTCTGTAGCGATTTTGCCGTCTAGAACTGTATCAGCAGAAGCTCTTGCAACTTCCTCGTTAGAAACTCTTAGAGTTAGAGAAGCATCACCTGCAACTCTATCAGCAGTTTCTGTAGATAGCTTAGCCTCGTCTAGAGAAACTCTAGTGTTAACTGAAGTGAAGTCAGCGTCAGTTGCAACGATCTCAGCAGATAGAGCTGTGTTAAGCTCAGCGTCGCCGTTAGCTCTTGCAATCTCTTCAGCAGATACTCTTGCGTTGATAGAAGTAACATCACCGTTTGTAGCAGCGATTTCTGCAGCTAGTGCAGACTCTTCAGCAGAGATTCTGTCTTCTAGAGAAGATAGATCTGTAGCAGACTTGCCTTCTAGAGAGTCGATAGATGCGTTAACTGCGTTGAAGTCTAGGTTAGTTGCAGCGATCTCAGAAGATAGGTCAGCAACCAATGCAGCAGTTTCTGCTGTGTGGTGTGAGTGCTCCGTAGAGATAGCAGCGTCAACGTAATCCTTAACGTCAGAAGCGTTAGCGATCTGGTCGTTAGTTACTGATGCCCAGTTTACATTAGCTAGGAAATCAGCGATTTGTTTTGAACGAATTTGTGCCATATTTGTGGTTTCGTTTGTTTTTGTTCTTTGAAGCATACTTTGTGCATACTTCAAGCTTATATATCAAAAAATCAGCCCTTAAAAAGGCTGATTTTTGATGTATTATGTTGATATTTTAACGAAAAATATCAAAAATTTATAAATCGTAAGAGGATGCTTGATAAATGATATCTACATCATCTGCCGTATCCAATGCATAACCTGCAGCTGAAGGATTCCAGATCAAAACGTCACCTGACGAAATGTCTTTTATCAATCTAGCTGGCATTGGATCGCCAATTATGTTATACGCTGCATCAGTTGGATCCGTAAAATAGGAATCTTCAGCATTATCTCCATCGCCAACGTTGACTTCAATGCCATTAATCTTAACAATTACGTCACCGTCTTGGAACGGAGTGTAATCAATATTAATGCCAGTGACAAAGTGATCGTGTGTTGTATTAGCAATAACAGTTTGATTCTTATCAACTGAAACATTGACGCCAACCTCATCTTCTTTATCGACGCCTTCTAGCATCATGATAATTGCAGCTACACCAGCTGACGAAGAAGCAATACCATTATTATTAATGTATGAACCTGCACCAGTGATCATAATGTCACCGCCATCTAGTCTTTCTAAAATCAAGAACTCTCTAGCCGAAGCCGGTGTTGAAGTTGGAATACCCATTGCGCTAACAAAAGAGTTACCAAAAACATCAACGTCAGTACCTGAAATATTGATTGATGCATTAGGTTCTGTTGCCTCGATCATCAATTGTCCATAAACTGAAGGTTCTGGACCATCACCTGGTAAAATAGCAGAAGCTTCTAGATTGATACCATTGGTCGTAAATGCGTTGTTTAGGACTGTTGCAATAGTTGAAGCCGAGAAGGTCAAATAGTTCGTTGCAGCCGGGTAAGGAATTAAAGGCACACCTGAATTTTGATCAAATGTAACTGTAACTGAATTAACACCATCAGAGAATGTGGCTGTCAATGGATTATACGTTGATCCATTATTGTCAGATACAACAATTGTTGAAATACCGATCGTTGAACTCGAAGCTACTGAAGTAGCGGCTGCATATTCTGAAAGAACTGTAGCTGTTACTTTGTGATTATTCGTGCCATTGTTAACTAGGTTTGCTAAAGCCGTTACGCTAGCTGGTACCAAGTGAATAGAACCGTCAAACACAGTAATGTTATTAATAACAAGTACGTCATTAGATGTTGGTAAATAGTTCTCAACTGTCGATTGAACTTTGGTTGGAATAGCATTCTTGACCTGTAGGAATAGTGGTGTCAAACCAGGTGCTGGTACAGTAGTCATCATACCTGGATTGACTGGATCTGCATAATAGATTTCGCCAGCAACGCCTGTTAGTAGTTCAGGTGAAGTGTGATTGTCAATAATCGTATTGAACGGTTTAACGTAAATAACCGTATTGTTCATGATCTTTTCAAGCACTACACCCAATGGAATTCTTGAAGCGTTTGGAGAACCAAACTTAACGAACTGCCCACTAGTCTCAGAAACTGTAATGATATCACCTTTATTGAAACCGATCTGTGGTGATGAAAATTCAAACCTGTATCTTTCAGTTTCTTCTTCACCTGCAAATCTGCCCTGAATCTTATCAATAGCGATTGGTGTATTGAAGAATGTTTGAACTGTTGGACCTCCGATCATCGGTTGTCTGTTGTCAGATAATTCGAAGAAGGCTACGATATCACCGGCTGATAAATAGTTATCAGCATAGGTTTTATAGGTAACCATATCAGTATCTCTGGCAATAAATGAAATTGTAGTTTCAGTTCTATTCGTGATCGAAACAACCTGAAGTACAATTTGACCGTTGTTGCTTGTTAGCCAGTCACCGCCTTTAATATCAAGAGCATTGTATTGTTTTGAAGCGCCAGATCTAGTTTCAGCAGTACCGATAGTTTGATAAGCAATGTTTTCAACTGTAACATTGAATGTCATATAGGCACCCGTAAATGAGATCTGAGTCTCATCGGTGTAAGTGTATTTGTCCCTACCGTTAGCTAATGTAACATTACCTGATAGGAACATTGGTGGAGTTGTTGGATCGTAAATAGCCATATTAGAATACAAACACTACGTAAACGTGTGGATTTTTCCATGTCGGTGGGAAGCCAGCCGAAACTGGATTACCGTATTTCAAAAAGTCTTGTCTTGCGTCAATCTTCATCGATACATTAAAGTTACCAAAGAAGTTTGGAGTATATTGAGAACCGCTTGCTGTAAAATCAGCTGCTGTTGTATTAATTACAACGTTAGCTTCAAGTGCATCTTTATCGTAATGGTGAACTTTATAAGTACCATCTTGTGGTTGCCATGCCATTACCATGATAGAGATTGGCGGATTGTCCTCAGAAATTTGAATGTTTAGTGAATATAGGTTATTAACTGCGTCGACATTAACTGATGTAATAGAAGCACCTGAAGTTTGATAACCAGTTGCAGAAACAAAAGAATGTGAAGATGTACCAGTTAGAAGGTCACCAGATGAATCGTAATTTAATCTTAGCAAATACTTAGTATAACCAGCACCTGAAGCTCCAGTAGGATCTGCCCATGAAACATTGTAAAGTGAAGAGTCAACCTTTGTAAGTACTTGACCTGATGTACCACCCGATGGAATACCAACACCTGTAGCACCTTGAGCACCTGCAATACCTGTAGCACCTTGAGCACCCGTTGGACCCGTTAAACCAGCAACACCTTGAGCACCGGTAGCACCTTGCGCACCGATAGCACCGTCTGCACCTTGAGCACCTGTAGCACCGTTTGCGCCTTGAGCACCTGTAGCACCTTCTGCACCTTGAGCACCTGTTGCACCGTTCGCACCTTGAGCACCTGTAGCGCCGGTTGCACCGTTTGCACCTTGAGCACCTGTAGCACCGTCTGCACCTTGAGCACCTGTAGCACCTTGAGCACCTGTAGCACCGTCTGCACCTTGAGCACCTGTAGCACCGTTTGCACCTTGAGCACCTGTAGCACCGTTTGCACCTTGAGCACCTGTAGCACCTTCTGCACCTTGAGCACCTGTAGCGCCGGTTGCACCAGTAGCGCCTGTATCACCAGTAGGACCCACAGAACCTTGAGCACCAGTTGCACCGACTGCACCATCCGCGCCTTGAGCACCTGCAGCGCCTTGAGCACCATCTGCACCTTGAGCACCTGTAGCACCGTTTGCACCTTGAGCACCTATAGCGCCATCTGCGCCTTGAGCACCTGTAGCTCCGCTTGCGCCTTGAGCACCAGTGTTACCAATAGCACCTTGAGCGCCCGTAGCACCAGCAGGACCTTGAATAGAACCGCCATCAATCCATTGAGAACCGTCCCATACATATAGGTGATCCGTATCGTCAGCGATGTATGCATCACCGATTGACATACCAGATGTTGGTAAGTTTGATGAAGAAGCTACAGCACCCTTAAATGTAATACCCATACCAGGTGAACCCTGTGCTCCAGTAGCACCTTGAGCACCATCTATACCAGTTGCACCCTGAGCACCCATAGCACCCATAGCACCTTGAGCACCTGCAGCTCCATTTAGACCAGCCACACCCTGAGCACCTGCAGCACCTTGAGCACCTGCGACACCTTGAGCGCCTGTATCGCCTTGAGCACCTGCAGCGCCTTGAGCACCTGTAGCGCCATCTGCACCTTGAGCACCTGTAGCGCCAGTAGCACCCGTAGCGCCAGTAGGTCCTTCAATACCTGTAGCGCCTGCGGCACCTTGAGCACCCGTAGCACCTTGAGCACCTGTAACACCTGCAGCGCCTTGAGCGCCATCTGCACCTTGAGCACCTGTAGTACCTTCAGCACCTGCAGCGCCTTGAGCACCTGTAGCACCTGCAGCACCTTGAGCACCTGTAGCACCTGCAGCGCCTTGAGCGCCATCTGCACCTTGAGCACCTGTAGTACCTTCAGCACCTGCAGC
>Ga0209137_1004365_pt1 | contig 11298 bp, 9 predicted proteins | sample SaaInl5LU_22_DNA_FD_184642 | JGI IMG/M metagenome (GOLD analysis project Ga0209137, IMG submission 184642) | Marine microbial communities from expanding oxygen minimum zones in the Saanich Inlet - ESP_105LU_22_DNA (SPAdes) (version 2) | ecosystem: Environmental > Aquatic > Marine > Intertidal...
GCTTCAAGGGCCATGACAGTGTCCGCACCGCTTTCGATACGTGCCAAATGGGTTGCTGTGATCGGCAAGCATCGCGCCATGTAATATTTACCAGTGGCGATTTTGGCCTCGTAAAAACCTGTGTCTGAGGCGCCAGCATCCAGAGCCGCATAGGCAGCTTTGCCCATCTTGGCCCAGACCAGACCCATGCAGACCTGACCGAACAAGTGCATGAAGTCATAGCTTCCCGATAGTGCGTTATTGGGGTTTTTCATCCCATTTTGCATGAAATACATCCCCGCCGCCTGCAGGTCTTTTGATGCAGATTTCAGGGGTGTCAGGAAGTGGGTGTTCAGCGCCTCGTGCTCGGCGTTGTCTTTGATGAAAGACTTCACCAACTCGAAGAACGCCATAACGGTTTTACCACCGTTCAGTCCAAGTTTGCGTCCCACCAGATCAAGGGACTGCACGCCGTTGGTGCCCTCATAGATCATGGTAATACGCGCATCGCGTACAAACTGCTCAAGGCCCCACTCGCGGGTAAAACCGCTGCCGCCAAGGGTCTGTTGCGCGTTAACGGCGGTTTCAAATCCTTTGTCCGTCAGGAACCCTTTGATGATGGGGGTCAACAGCGAGATCATCGCCTCGGCCTCGGCATCATCCTCGCGCACGGCTTGGTCAATCATCGTAGCGCCCCAGAACGTGAATGCGCGCGCGCCCTCAACAAAGGCCTTTTGCTCCATCAAGTTGCGGCGCACATCAGGGTGCACAATGATCGGGTCTGCGGGCTTTTCAGGCGCTTTGGCACCTGTGACATCGCGGCCCTGAAGACGGTCTTGGGCAAAAGCAGCAGCGTTTTGATAGGCCACAACACCCTGCGCATAGCCTTGCAGGCCGACACCGATGCGCGCTTCGTTCATCATGGTGAACATTGCGCGCATGCCTTTGTTTTTCTCACCAATCAGATAGCCGGTCGCCCCGTCATAGTTCATGACGCAGGTGGCATTGCCGTGGATGCCCATTTTCTTTTCCAGCCCGCCGCAAGACAGATCATTGCGCGCGCCCAAGCTGCCATCTTCATTGACCAAAAACTTTGGCACGATGAACAAAGACACGCCTTTGATGTCATCCGGCTCGCCCGGAATTTTGGCCAAAACCAGATGCACGATGTTGTCGACCATGTCGTGCTCACCGGCGGAGATCCAAATCTTTTGACCGCTAATTTTGTAGCTGCCGTCCTCTTGGGGGGCGGCTTTGGTGCGCATCAGGCCAAGGTCCGTGCCGCAGTGGGGTTCGGTCAGGTTCATGGTGCCGCCCCATTTGCCCGCGATCATGTTGGGCAGATAGGTTTGTTTTTGCGCATCCGTGCCGTGCGCCACGATCGCCGACATCGCCCCGTGGGCCAAGCCTTGGTACATGTTGAAGGCCATGTTTGCAGAGCTGAACATCTCACCCACGGCGGTTTGCACAATATAAGGCATGCCTTGGCCACCGTATTCCTCGGGCATATCAAGGCCCATCCAGCCACCCTCGGCCACGGTTTCGAACGCTTCTTTGAACCCGTCAGGGGTGCGCACAACGCCGTTTTCAAGGGTGCAGCCTTGCTCATCGCCAACGGGGTTCAGTGGGGCTGTGACGTCCATGGCCAGTTTGCCTGCCTCTTCCAGAACGGCGCTGGTGAAATCTGCATCAAGGTCGGCGTAGCCGCGTGTGCTAAGCTCGGAAATGCGCAGTGTCTCGTGAAGCACAAACGCCATGTCTTTGGTGGGGGCGGTGTAATGGGGCATAACGGATCTCTCCCTGATCGATACTTTTTAGTTAGGTGTGTCGTTTGCGTTGCGGGCAATAATTTCGGCCCCCCACGCAAGTTGCTCTTTGAGGTCTTCGATCGCCTCGGTCAGTTCATCGCGCTGGGCGATCATTGCGTTCAGGCGGTCTTGGGCAATCTGGTAGGTGCGCTTTAGCTGGGTCTGCTGCTGGTCGCCCATGTCATACAGATCAAGCAACTGTCGAATGTCCTCAAGACTGAACCCAAAGCGTTTGCCACGCAAAATTAGCTTCAGCCGCGCGCGGTCACGTTTGGTGAAAAGGCGGCGCTGGCCTTCGCGGATCGGGAACAGCAGTTCCTTGGCCTCATAAAAGCGCAACGTGCGGGCGGTGACGTCGAATGCCTCGCACATTTCACGGATGCTCATCATGCGGTCCGTGACGAAAAGATCATCCGGCGTGGTGGCGCCCGCAGAGCTGTGCGCCGACGTGATTTGGGGGGTGTCTACATGTGTCATGCCCAAGTGCTAGCAAACAGTTGACGTTAACGTAAATGTAACGCCGCGTCACTTTTCGCAAGGTAAACAACTCGTGAATCAAACGAGAATTATTAACCAATTTCCGTGGCCTAAAGCCCCCTGAAATCAGCAAAAAATCGCTATGTTTATTGGGATTTTGTCGTGGCCACTCGGGTGCGCTTAGGACGACAGCTCATCTGCTGTGAGATCGCGCAGGCGGCGCAATTCTTCGGTGGTTTCAACCAATTGACGCTGCTGTTCTTCCAGTTCGGCCAGTTGCACATCAGCCAGCTCAACCCATGCGCGCATCTGAGTCTCTGTGCCCTCATGATCATAGATCAACAGCCACTGACGGATATCTTCAAGCGGGAAACCAAAGCGGCGACCACGCAAAATAAGCGTCATGCGGGCACATTCACGAGTACTGTAAAAACGCGCGCGGCCTTCTTTGCGGGGGGTCAGAAGTTCAATGTATTCGTAATAGCGCAGGGTGCGCGGCGTGACGTCAAACCGGGTACACATCTCTTTGAAGCTGAGGTCTTCGGTCATGTTCACGGGGCAAATACTCCTGAAAATCTATACTGACTTTACGGCAAGTCGGGGGCGTCTTGCAACCGCTTCGCCGGTGGCGCATCACGAAATAGACTTGCACAAGGTGTTTGGCAGGTGAATGTTGCGTATGCGCGGTGCTGCATGATTTTGTGCCCGCTGCACCGCGCTTTGTGATGCGCACTGACGGAGAACCGCTAAGATGACCACCTCTGAAAATGCTGACCGGCAAGCGCGGATTGCTGCGCAATTTATCGCGGCGATTCCACATTCGACTGCCTTGGGTATGCAGGTGCAAAGCGTGTCCGGAGGGGTCGCCGAAATCACCATGCCATACGACAAAAAACTGGTGGGGGACCCTGCTACAGGGGTGATCCACGGGGGTGCCGTATCGGCGTTGATGGATACATGCGGTGGGGCTGCGGTGCTGTGCCATGACGCGGGGCCGATTGGGACGGCGACCATTGATTTGCGCATTGATTATATGCGCGCGGCCACGCCAGGTCAGACCATTACAGCGCGCGCGGAATGCTATCACGTCACGCGGTCTGTCGCGTTCGTGCGGGCCACGGCGATGGACGAAGACACGGGCCGACCAGTGGCAACGGCAACCGGTGCCTTTACGGTGGAGTTTGCGAAATGAGCGCGTCTGACAAAAACACCCGCCCCGCGCCCGAACCGGTTCAGGTGGTCAAACAGCGTCGTGACCGCGCGCTTCAGGCGTTGGTGTCGGGCATTCCCTATGTGCAGTTTTTGGGCATTGAATTTGACCGGCGCGGTGATGAGCTGACGGCGACGCTGCGTTATGATCCCAAGTTGATCGGCAATCCGCTTTTGCCTGCGATACACGGCGGGGCGACGGCGGCTTTTCTGGAAACAGCGGCGATCATTGAGCTGGGCTGGGCGCGGGTCTGGAGCGACGTGGAAAGCGGTGCGCTGGACGTTGAGACGATGACACCCGAGAGCCTGCCGCGCTTACCCAAGACGATTGATTTTACTGTGGATTACCTGCGTTCAGGCCTGCCCCGAGATGCCTATGCACGGGCGCGGATCAACCGGTCGGGGCGGCGGTTTGCCTCTGTGCATGTTGAGGCGTGGCAAGACAACCGCAGCAAGCTTTTCGCCCAAGGGACGGGGCATTTCGTGATGCCAGAGCAAAATGATGGTGCGGATGCAGCCCCGCGTGATCGCGGGTGAGTACAAAAGCGCCTGATCCCAAAACGCAGCGCCCCAAGGACGCAGCCGCGGGTCCTTTGACCCATAAACGTGTGCTGCACATCGCGCTGCCGATTGTGTTGTCCAACGCCACGGTGCCGATTTTGGGCGCTGTTGATACGGGCGTTGTGGGGCAAATTGGTGATCCTGTGCCCATCGGGGCGGTGGGGATTGGCGCGATTATTCTCAGTGCGATTTACTGGGTTTTCGGGTTCTTGCGCATGGGCACAGCGGGCCTGACAGCACAGGCCGCCGGTGCACGCGACGAAGGCGAGATGGCGGCGCTGCTCTCGCGGGCGATGCTGATCGGGATTGGGGCCGGCATGGTGATTATTGCCGCCCAAGTGGCCCTTTTTGCAGGGGCGTTCATGATTTCGCCTGCCAGTCCGCAGGTTGAGGGCTTGGCTCGCGAATACATGAGCATCCGTGTCTGGTCCGCGCCTGCGGCCATCGCGCTTTACGGCATTACCGGTTGGTTGGTGGGGCGCGAAAACACCATGGGCGTGTTTGCCATTCAGCTGTTGGTGAACCTTTCTAACATGGGGTTAAGCGTGCTGTTGGGGCTGAAACTTGGCTGGGGCGTAAGCGGCGTGGCGTGGGCCACGGTAATTGCAGAGTGGTCCGGTCTGGCCTTTGGGTTGTGGCTGTGCCGCAGGGTATTTTTGGGGCCTTATTGGCGCAGCGTAGCGCGGGTTTTTGATAAAGCGCGCTTGGTCAATATGATGTCCGTCAACACAGATATTATGATCCGGTCAGTATTGTTGCAGGCAATTTTCGTGTCTTTTCTGTTTTTCGGATCGGGAATGGGCGATGTGGATTTGGCTGCGAACCAAATCCTGTTGCAGTTTTTATATGTGACGGCCTACGCCATGGACGGGTTTGCGTTTGCCGCCGAGGCGATCGTGGGCCGTGCGATGGGCGCGCGCGATCCGGCGCGGTTGCGGCGCGGGGCCATTTTGACAAGCGGATGGGGTTTGGGCATCTGCGCGGTGTTGGCGCTGGCTTTTGCGCTGGCTGGTGGGACTGTGATTGATGTGATGACCACGGCGCCCGATGTGCGCGCGGCGGCGCGGGAATATCTGCCCTACATGGTTGCCGCCCCCCTGCTTGGGACCGCGTCATGGATGTTGGACGGCATCTTCATTGGGGCCACCCGCAGCCGCGATATGCGCAACATGATGCTGGTCTCGGCGCTGATTTATTTTGCCGGTGCGGTGGTGTTGTTGCCGACCCTTGGCAATCACGGCCTGTGGCTGTGTTTGCTGCTGAGTTTTGTGGCGCGCGGCATTACGTTGGGTCTGAGGTATCCGGCCCTTGAACGGGCCGCGGCGCGTTGATCAAAGCCAGCGGTCGCGGCCCGTGCCAACAGCGTCTTTGACGTTGTCAAACCCGTCCTGGCGCAAAAGCTTATCCACCCCGTTTGCAAGGTCTCGGACCAACGAAAGGCCGCCGTAAACCAAACCGGAATAGAGCTGCACTGCAGAGGCGCCCGCTTTGATTTTGGCATAGGCCTGTGCCGGTGTCGCCACGCCGCCCACACCAATAAGCGGGATGTCCGTCAGCCCGGAGAGCCGCGCCAAAACACGCGTCGACATCTCGAAGAGGGGTTGGCCCGACAGCCCGCCCGCTTCATTTGCATGTGCCGAATTAAGCCCGTCGCGGCGCAGGGTGGTGTTGGTGGCGATGATTGCATCGAGGCCCGCGTCATTTGCCACGTCCGCCACATCCGCAATGTCTGCATCGCTGAGGTCCGGCGCAATTTTGAGGAACACGGGCGTTGTGCCGCGCACCGCCATGACGCCCGCCAGTAATTCGGCGAGGGCCGCTTTGCCTTGCAGGTCACGTAGCTTTTCGGTGTTGGGGCTTGAAACGTTCACGGTGGCAAAATCAACTACGTCGCGGACCCGCTCCATCACGGTAGCGAAATCTGCTGCGCGGTCCGTGCTATCTTTGTTAGCGCCAAGGTTTAGGCCCACGGGGATAGCGCCATCTGCCGTGGTTTTGCGCGCGGCCAGTCGGGTTGCGATGGCGTCCATCCCGTCATTGTTAAAGCCAAAACGATTGATTACCGCAGCATCTTCGGTCAGCCGGAACAGGCGGGGTTTGGGGTTGCCGGGCTGGGGGCGGGGCGTCGCGGCACCCACTTCCAAAAAGCCGAAACCTGCCTGCTGAAGCTTGCCAATGGCTTGCGCGTTTTTGTCAAAACCCGCGGCAAGGCCGATGGGGTTGGCGATGTTTATGCCCGCAATTTGAGTTGCCAGCCGTGCGTTCGTGACAGTGCCGGGCGTTGGGGCGAGGCCTGCGTTGAGCGCTTTCAGCGACAATCCATGGGCGGTTTCAGGATCAAAGCTGCGCAGAACGCGCATACCAATGTTTTCGATGATGCTCATGTCATATCCGCCGGAAAACGATGTTGCGCTCCGTCCCATGGCAGGGGCACGGCCCATTTTGCCTCGTCCAGACGAAGGTCGCGGTACAGGTGGGGGAAAAGATCACCGCCGCGTGAGGGCTCCCACTTAAGGGCGTCGCCCAAGTTGTCAGTGTCATAGGCCAGCAGCCACAGGTCTTCGACACCTGCAAACCATTTGGACGCGGTCTCGCCTGCCTGTGCTGCGGTTGAGAAGTGGACATAGCCATCGGCGACATCAATCGGCGCGCCTTGGGTCCGGCCCGCGTCTTGGAGGGCGGCCCATTCATCTGACCGCAGGATTTTATAGATCAACATGGGGCTTCAAGTGCCGCCGAAATGTGCAGCCGTCAAGCATCTGTTACGTTATTGGGCCATGAAGTGCCCATGGTGGGCGATGCCTACTGGACACAATTCAACGGGTGCGCCACGCTTGCGCTATCTGACAAAGGGGATTCCACATGATTAATCGTCTGCTTACTTCTGTCGCTGCTTTGGCGGTGAGTGCGGGGGCTGCTGCCGCTGACTATTCATTGACCATTTTGCACACAAACGACTTTCACGCACGCTTTGAGCCGATCAGCAAATATGATGGTCCGTGCTCGGCGGAAGATAATACCGAAGGCAAGTGCTTTGGTGGCTCTGCCCGTTTGGTGACAGCCATTGAAGACGCACGTGCGCGCAGCAACAACTCTATTCTTGTGGATGGCGGTGATCAGTTTCAGGGCTCGCTCTTTTATACGTATTATAAAGGCAAAGTTGCCGCCGAGATGATGAACAAAATGGGCTATGACGGGATGACCGTCGGCAACCACGAGTTTGACGACGGCCCAGAAGTGCTGCGCGGGTTCATGGATGCGGTGGATTTCCCGGTCTTGATGTCAAACGCGGACTTTTCCGCAGAGCCTGCTTTGGCGGATAAATTGCTGAAATCCACTGTGATTGAACGTGGTGGTGAGAAGATTGGCATGATCGGACTGACCCCAGAAGACACAGATGAGCTGGCCTCACCAGGCCCGAACATCAGCTTCAGCGACCCTGTTGCTGCCGTGCAGGGCGAAGTGGACCGTCTAAGCGCGCAAGGCATTAATAAGATTGTTGTGCTGTCACACTCTGGCTTTGATGTGGACAAGCGCGTTGCTGCAAACGTGACGGGCGTTGACGTGATCGTGGGCGGTCACTCAAACACGTTGCTGTCGAATACCCAAGAGCGCGCTGTCGACGTTTATCCCGTGATGGTTGGCGACACGGCAATCGTGCAAGCCTATGCCTACGGCAAGTTTTTAGGCGAATTGAACGTGACTTTCGACGATGCGGGTGTGATCACCCAAGCCGTGGGCGAGCCGATCATCACATCGTCTGAGGTGGGTGAAGACGCGGGCACTGTGGCACGCATTGCCGAGTTGGCCGCACCTCTTGATGAGATCCGTCAGAAAGTTGTGGCCAGTGCCGCAGCCCCGATTGAAGGCGACCGTGCGGTGTGCCGCGTGATGGAATGTGCCATGGGCAACTTGGTGGCGGACGCCATGCTTGAGCGCGTTGCAGACCAGGGTGTGACAATCGCGATTGCGAACTCTGGCGGTTTGCGGGCCAGCATCGACGCAGGCGAAGTGACAATGGGCGAGGTCTTCACTGTGCTGCCGTTCCAAAACACGTTGTCGACGTTCCAGATTGATGGCGCGGGTGTCATTGCGGCACTTGAAAACGGTGTGAGCCAGATTGAAGAAGTAAAAGGCCGCTTTCCACAGGTTGCGGGTTTGAAGTTCACATTTGATCCCACAGTGGCACCAAATGAGGGTCGTATCCAAGACGTGATGGTGCAGACCGCAACAGGCTTTGAGGCGATTGATCCAGCAGCAACGTATTCGGTTGTAACGAATAACTATGTTCGTAACGGTGGTGACGGCTACAAAATGTTCGCAGGCGACGACAAAAACGCCTACGACTTTGGGCCGGACCTCGCGGATGTTGTTGCGGAATACCTTGCAAAATCAGGACCTTATGCGCCATATACAGACGGTCGTATTGCGGTAAAGTAAGCTTGTAGCATTTATGTTTAATCACGGCGCGTGGGGTCTCCTACGCGCCGTTTTCATTTGAATTTGGTGGCGATTGCTTGGGGTAATCAGGTGGGGGACACACGGCGTTCGTATGCCCCCCTTATGAACGTGACCAGCACTAATTAGTTAATGAACTATGTAGGAAGTCAGTTCACTTGTGGTATCTAATTGGAACTAAGTGAAAATACGATGAATCCAGCGGGAGAATTGTGAAATATTTGCAGAATTGATTAGTTAGACGCGTCCAGATGTGGTGATTAGCGGGGTATCGGGTCTGTAGGGGGAGATCACTCACAACCGCTTGACGATGGTCGCGCACTGACTTATTCGAACAGCAGCGCGGGTGTTGTGTAATGGTAAGACCTCAGCCTTCCAAGCTGATGATACGGGTTCGATTCCCGTCACCCGCTCCACTCTTACCCCTCCAGATTTTCGGACTGCGTGTCGCAGGTCACGGCTCTTGCTTGGCTTGCTCCTGTGCGGGGGGAGGGCTATAGCGATCCCGCACTGATAATTGAGGCCCCATGGCGCGTTCCAAAACTCCCCCGCCCAACACAACTGACGAAGAACGCGCCAAGTCGAAGGACTTTGGGGCCCTGCGCGGTTTGGTACCGTTTATTAAGCCTTACACGGCGCTTTTGGTGGCGGCGGTTTTTGCGCTGATCTCGACGGCGGTGATCAGTTTGGTGTTGCCGCTGGCGGTGCGCCGCGTGGTGGATAACTTCAACACCGGTGACGCGGAAATCCTTGATCAGTATTTCTTGGCTGCACTGGTCGTGGCGGGCCTTTTGGCGTTGGGCACGGGGCTGCGATTTTATCTTGTCACCCGCCTCGGCGAGCGGGTCGTGACAGATATTCGCATGGCCGTATTTGACCGCGTTATCGGTCTGTCGCCTGCATTTTTCGAAAAGATCATGACCGGTGAGGTTCTGAGCCGGATCACGACCGACACGACTTTGATCCAGTCAGTCATCGGCTCGTCTATATCGATCGCGGCACGTAACGCGTTGATTTTGCTGGGTGGTATGGTGTTGATGCTGTTGACCTCGGCCAAGCTTACGTCGTTGGTGCTGTTGATTGTGCCCGCAGTAATTGTGCCGATCATTGTGTTGGGTCGTCGTTTGCGGGTGCTTAGCCGCGAGAACCAAGATTGGATCGCGGCGTCCTCAGGCACTGCGTCCGAGACACTTTTGGCGGTTCAAACCGTTCAGGCATTTACGTCCGAAGGGCACACACGCGCGCAGTTTGCGGATGTGACGGAAAAGAGTTTTGTCGCTGCGAAAAAGCGGGTGCTGACCCGCGCGCTGATGACCGTGATTGTGATTTTCCTTGTCTTTACGGGCATTGTTGGCGTGCTGTGGATTGGGGCGAATGACGTAGGCGCCGGTGCGATGACCGCGGGTGAATTGGTGCAGTTCGTGATCTACGCGGTGATGGTTGCGGGCGCCGTGGCGGCCTTGTCCGAGATCTGGTCCGAGTTGCAACGCGCGGCGGGCGCGACCGAGAGACTGGTTGAGTTGTTGCACGCCGAAGATACCGTGCTGGACCCCGTGTCGCCTGTTGCTTTGCCCGATGCAAAGCACGGCACAGTTAGCTTTGAGGACGTCACTTTCCGTTATCCCGCGCGGCCCAATGCGGCGGCGCTTGACGGTATTTCGTTCACCGTGAAGCCTGGTGAAACGGTAGCACTTGTTGGCCCGTCCGGTGCGGGTAAGTCGACGATCATTCAACTTCTGCAACGTTTTTATGACCCCCAAACGGGGCGCATTATGCTGAACGGTGTGGACCTGCGCGATATGGAGCGTGCGGCATTTCGTCGTGCGATCGCATTGGTCCCGCAAGAACCGGTTATTTTCGCAGCTTCTGCGGCGGATAATATTCGCTTCGGCATGCCTTCCGCCACGGACGCCGAGGTTATTGCAGCCGCTAAAGCAGCCGCGGCCGATGAGTTCCTAAGCGCGCTGCCCGAAGGGTATGACACTTATGTGGGTGAACGCGGTGTGATGCTGTCTGGCGGGCAAAAACAGCGCATTGCGATTGCCCGTGCGATTTTGCGCGATGCCCCTGTTTTGTTGCTGGATGAGGCCACTTCCGCGCTTGATGCAGCGTCCGAGCGTGCGGTGCAGCAGGCGGTGCAAACCCTGTCGGCGGACCGCACGACTTTGATTGTGGCGCACCGTTTGGCGACCATCAAACAAGCGGACCGGATCGTGGTTTTTGATCAAGGCAAGATCGTAGCCACCGGCACCCATGATGAATTGGTTGCACAAGACGGTCTTTATGCGCGGCTTGCGCGATTGCAGTTCACTGCAGAAATGGCTTAAATTTTCGACAATTGCTGTGGTTTTTCGTGGCGTCACACTTGCTGTGATTTGCGTTTGGCCACACGATACTAAAACGCGCGGGCTTTGGTGCGGCGCGTTGTCTTTGGGAGGAGACCACTATGTCCATTTTCGCATCGAAAGATGACATCACTGCGATCAATAACGCGATGCCCTATGAGGACCGCGACAGACCCGCAACGATGTATGCGTTTATGAAGGATGTTAAGGACCGTTTCGGGTCGCGCCCTGCGATTTCGTATCAGATTTTCTCTGGTCCGAAAGATGCAGCTGAGACGCTGACCTGGGATGAATTTTTTGCGCGCAGTGTGCAGGCCGCCAATTTGTTCCGCAGTCTTGGTGTTGGTGAAAAAGACGCGGTGGCATTTGTGCTGCCCAACTGTAATGAGACAGCTGCGACGGTGATCGGCGGTATGATCGCGGGCATCGTGAACCCTGTGAACCCGCTTTTGGACGCTACG
>Ga0209137_1004366_pt1 | contig 11296 bp, 12 predicted proteins | sample SaaInl5LU_22_DNA_FD_184642 | JGI IMG/M metagenome (GOLD analysis project Ga0209137, IMG submission 184642) | Marine microbial communities from expanding oxygen minimum zones in the Saanich Inlet - ESP_105LU_22_DNA (SPAdes) (version 2) | ecosystem: Environmental > Aquatic > Marine > Intertidal...
TTACTATGGAATTTGTTAATGCTAATCCGGATAAACATTGGGATTGGAGCAGATTAAGTTGGAGTAAAAATATTACTATGGAATTTGTTAATGCTAATCCTGATAAACCTTGGGATTGGAGCGGATTAAGTTGTAATCCAAATATTACTATGGAATTTGTTAATGCTAATCCGGATAAACCTTGGGATTGGAGCGGATTAAGTTGGAGTAAAAATATTACTATAGAAATCGTTAATGCTAATCCTGATAAACCTTGGGATTGGGGTAGATTAACTGCAAACCCGAATACTACTATAGAAATCGTGAATGCTAATCCTGATAAACCTTGGATTTGGGGTGTATTAAGTTTAAACCCAAATATTACGATGGAAATTGTAAATGCTAATCCTGATAAACCTTGGTATTGGAATACATTAAGTTTAAACCCAAATATTACGATGGAAATTGTAAATGCTAATTTTGATAAACCTTGGAATTGGTATTGGTTAAGTAGAAACCTGAATATTACTATAGATTTTGTTAATGCTAATCCTGATAAACCTTGGGATTGGCATATGTTAAGTTATAATAAATTTTCTAAAGAGAGAGAACTATTTGATTTAAGAATAAAATATCAGCAATATGTTCAAGATAATTTATTTGAAGAAATTGTTAAAGTTGCTTGGCATCCGAATAGAGTAAAAAAATTATTGGAAATGGGTTTGACTATTGACGAAATTTGTGAATTATAAAAATAATTTGTGAATTAAATATATTTGAAGTGGTGGAGCGATATATCAATATTTTTAGTATTATTTATTTACATATTTTCTAATATTATAAATTCTTTATTTATTTAATAAAAAGAGGAAAACACGACAAAAAAGGGGGACTACCTTAAGGCAGTACATTACATTCCTTATTGGAAACCCTTGAGACAAATAAATGCTGAACTACAAATACTGCCGAATAATTTGACGAATACCACAATTTGATTCACGACCTAAATTCAAGTGCTGTAACACAACGTTAGCAGTTTCGATTTCACATTTGTGATAGAAGTTTGCTACTTTTTCGTTAATTTTTGACATTGGTATCATGAGAAATATTTTCGGTGTAAGCCTTTTTGGGTCAAAGTATGGAAAATTGTTGAAAACATACTCAAAATATGGTTTGCTTTTGAAGAACCACTCCGTTGCATTAAATGATTTAGGCAAACTTCTAACCTTATAAACCAACCCAATGTTAACTGGTTGGTCCAAGACAAAAGATTTTAAAAGGATCATAAACAAATCCGTTCTTTTTGTCTCTTGGTCAATTTGTGACAAAATTAGGTCAAAACTTAAATCTTTTTTAATAACTGGATTGTGAAACAAATTGGTTGCGCACCAGTTAATATTTGGGTGATCGATAACATTTTGGATTGTAATTTTTGTGCTTGAACTCAATTCGATACCGCAGAACTTAAGGGTATTATAAGACAACCCTAAATTTATGAAATCCAGCACCAAATAGTCTTCAAATGAAATTGTCTTCACCAACCCAACCCAATTCCAATTTTTGTTTTTATGAGCCAAAATAAAGTCCGTATTCAGACCTTTAAGCAAATGCATATATCCCCAATTCCAGTCCTCGTCAGGATACTTTTCCACGGTTTCTGTTGTGACATTGGGATTACAAACAACACTGTCCCAAAACAGAACTTTTTTGTTCTCCAATAACCATTCAAATGTTACCAATGGATGGATGGTTATTTTCTTACAAAAATCAAATGAAAACGCTGACGCATTATTGACGATGTAGTCCAAGTCTTGTGTAGTAATATTTGGATATTCCAAAAGAGATTCCATTATATAAAATCTATTACATTCCCATCTTTTAAAAGTTAGGGTCACTACTGTCTTGACATACTCACTCATGATGCTTTTGCGGTTGAGATTAAGTTTGTTGATATTACAACTTAAATAATTGTGTGTCTTTCAAATTATAAAATTCTTTTCATTTTTTTTAAATACTTAATAAATTAGTAAAAATTTTATTTTACTAATTTATAAAAAACACCAATGAGGATTGTAAAATTTTAGCATTTACAGCAAGGGCCCAAAAAAACAATAAAACATAAAACATAAAACATACAAAAAATATTTAATACTTTATTACAACAATATTAAAAAATATTTATTTGTTATCATCTCACAGTATTCTTCAAAATAACTAGGAAATTTAATTATATCAGATGATTTTACTTGATATATATCAGCACACACTATTGATTTTATCAAATACATATCGTGTTTAATTATTACTATCCCACCATTAAAATCATTTATACTCTTAATTAATCCTTCAATTAAACTTTTTTTACTCTTTATTTTTACCATTATATTGGTATTGTTTAATTTTGGTGTTATATTTATCAATTAATTTATCAAAATGTATACCATTGCAAAAATAATTAATGATTATACTTATACCCAATACAATTTTAAAAAAGTGTAAGAAAATTGCATCTACCCACACAATAATCTAAATACACTTTTTTTTGTTTATCATTATACTCCAAAGTTTCTTGTTCTTCTAGTTTTCTATTTTTTGTATATCTTTCTTTATATCATTAAAAATGAATTCACAAAATTGCCCATAATGATACCTGTTATTCTCATTATAAAAATCTTGAAATTCTTCAGAACAAACATAAAAATCACACTTATCACAATCTTTACATAACATTTTTCTATTAGTAAAAAATAATTGTTCAAGTTCTTGTTGTCGTTTACAAACTTTTAAATATTCAATTTTTGCTTGTTGATTTGAACTGAATAACTCTTCATTTAAATTAATAAATCCTTGTGCTGTTGGATATTTATAAAAGTAATTTTTACCAATATTTATATATTCTTCTGTAGTTATTAATAATCTATAATAATTTATAGTAGAAACATCAATATATTTATAATATAGTTTATTTAATTGAAACTTAACATTCATTTTAAATTAGTTAAAATTATTAAATTACTTTTAAATGTTAAAATGGAAAACCATTTTTTTTGTCAAAAATTTCATTATATTCAGGGTATGGAATGGAAGCATTTTTTAAAAATAATCTAGCATTGTCTTTATTCCATTTTTCCCAACTTGATGGAGGATTATTTCGAGTTTTTTCTACTCGATGTTTTATAATTTCGCCTGCTTGTTTTTTTGTTACTTTAATTTCTTGATATTCACGTCTTAAAACAGGAGGTCCGCCAATACTGGAACTAGAACTGGATTTTGATTTTGATTTAGATCTGGATCTTGATTTTGACCTAGACCTGGTTCCTGAACTGGAACTTGACTTTGATTTTGGTCCAGACATAGATTTATAACTTGTTCTCTTTTTTAAAGTTCCTGAATTTCTCATATATATATTTATATATACATTTATTATATTTTAATTATTTCATTTTAGTAAGTTATACCTGTCCTAAATGTTGAGGTGTAATATCAAAGGTTGGATATTGCTTTTTCATATCATTTGCTAATTCATTCATGGTAAGTTGTTCGTTTTGTTTCAATAAATCCAACGCAGTTTTCACTTGTGGTTTTGTAATTTTGTAAGAAATAGAATTTCGGTTTCGCCTTGTAAGATTTTTGGATGTTTTGTATCTTTTAATCCAATCTCGTAAAGTGGATTTTTTTGCAATCAAAAAATTTACATGTTTTCTTGTATCCATCTTATTTGTGATTGTCTTATTTTACATTTTATTTGTGATTGGAAAATTTTACGTGTTTCCATATTTCTGTATAACGTTTATAACCTAACTCGTCTTGTTTTTTATACTTTATATAATATTCATGAAGACGAAAATTGTTTGAACTTGGATCTACAATATCAATAGTATTATTCATAATGATTAATATTATTGTATATTAAAATATTATTTCTAATACAAAATTAAATTTATATTTATATTTATTAAGATAATTTGCGTAAATATAAACAACATAAAATGTTAAGTAAAATTATAATAATAATAATAATAATGAAATTAAATTATAGTGATTTTATTTTAGATGCGGAAACGATTCAAAATAAAGAAGATATTGAATTAAATAAAAACACAAAACGTGGTCAATTAATAAAAAATCATGTAATACGCAATGGTTATATTTTATTAAAAAGTGACTATTTTGGAATGGATAGTTATTATTATGATAAAACAAAAAAGATTATGTATAAAGTATGTAATATTTGTGATTGGAAAGGAGACCAAAACCCTGTATTTGAAATATCAAGGGACCAACATATATTAAAATTAAATTCATTGATTTAGTTTGCATTATCAATATTATAAATATAAATTGCCAAAATATATGAAATATGGAAGAACATAATGTTAAAATGGTGACAGTAATTCATTTAAATTTTAATTATGACGCAACCCAAAAACTTGGGCTCTTTACTCAAATTCAAAGATGTTTGTGTTGCTGACACTTTTTAGTTTTGTTTATATATATTAAGGTTTTAGGTATTTGATAACTTTTCGTTCCCATGTTCATTTAAAGTAGACCCTATAGATGGTAGTTTCTCAATATAACCGGTAAGCGATCCTGACAGACAAAAACAGCACAGTTATTAATGTTTAAACCAAAATATTAATTGATTACGTTGAATGCGTCTTGGTCGTGTTTTTCATCACCATAAAGTGCATTAGTAAACGTTGAAATTGCTGTACCATATGCAACTCGCAAATCCTGATAGTAGTCATGAGGAATTGACATAATTTCAAAACAAGATAAGATGAAATATGATGCCCATATAGAACGTTCCATAATTAGTTCAAGCGATAAATCTCCTGTTCCAATCCATCCGTACAAAATAGACGCTGAAACTTTACAAGAAATATCGAAACTTGAGTGAGGTGATTGCACGACTCTTCGGAGAACATCTTGACACGCGTAAGCATCTCCGCATGCTTCATCAAAATCGTCTAAATCAAAGAGTTCTTCATCACTATTGTCATTGAAACTAAAATGATTTTTTCCTTGAGCACCTAACAAACACGATTTTGTTTTAATTTGTTGTGCGTATTTCTGACATTTGGACTTGGTCGTCTCTTCTTTTACAGTCAACAAAAAATGTGCCAAATCATAAATATCTCCAGTCGTATTATTCTTTAATCGATAATTGCGTTCATGAACCAATGTCAATTCTTCAGGAATATCATCTAACACGAGACATAATACTCCATTTTCCGTAATCAAATTACTTGGAGCGGTGTGAGGTGACCACATTGACCATCCTGTTATTGGATTAACATTACTTGCTCGTCCCAATGCACGTATTCTTCCATCCTTGAGAATTTTAAATGTTGCGTGTCCTTGTACATCAAAAGGGTCAGAACCTTCTTGAATTAATCTATGAGCGTGATAATTTTTATACCCATCATCTCTCTTTGGCAGTTCCTTATTTAATGGTGGTTCACCATCAAACTCAAATTCTTCTCCACTGAAGAGAACCAGTCTTCTTGTCTTTGGAGCTGATGTCATTATAATAAGTGATAAATTATCTTTAAGTAAGTAAATAAAGGTAAATTATGTAGGTTATAATGGAGTCAACGAAAAGAAGTAACAAAAAACAAACATAACATAAAAAAAAGCGCAAATTGGTAATACACATATTCTGTCCAAATAGAAATGATATTAACAAGGCGAATCAGACATTGGAAACGACAATGTGGTCATGCTTTTCATCTCTGTTGGGTCAATTTACTCAATGAGAAGGATAAGAATGGTCACCTTCCACTTCAAATAGCACTGTATAAAAAAATGAATTATATTTTTTGTTTATATATAATACACAAAAGAAAAATGTCTACAAACTATATAAATCCGTATGATATAACAAAGAATATGAACTATTTCCCTTACCAAAATGTTACCGATGAAATGATAACCAATATTTTAGCAGAAAGAAAGTTTGTAGATGTAAAAAATGGAGAACACAGTTTTAGTGACAAAACCAAAACAACCGAACATCATGCGCAGAGAATAGCATCATTAATTGATTTACTTAACAAAGGAATTGAACTAGATATTATTACCTTGTTCATAGATGAATACGAAACAGAAACAATATATTCAATTGATGACGGGCATCACAGATGGAGAGCATACTTATATTTGGAAAAAAATATGCCAATCATAATATCTAAAGAATCATGGAGTTAGCATATAACAATTATAATCGTGGCAACTGTAAAAGTTCAAGTGCTTCATTTGTATACAACAAACCGTCAGAGACACTGTGATAAATAACTTGTAGAAAATGATATTATTTAATAAAATGAATAATATCATATTGCCCTTTTCAATGTATACTTTATCTTTTTCTTATGTAAATTGATGTTTCTTAAACCCACGACATGTATTGTTCCTGATTCACTTATAAGTAGGAGACATCTTGACTTCGACAGTTGTAGATTTATGTCCTATAATTTGAAACAGATGTTCCATCTTGGCACCGAAGGTGCGTTTCAAATTATATAAAAAATAGAAGACAAAAAAGATTTCAAATAAACTTATTTTTTTGCCTGATTTTTCCTAAATTTTAGCAAATTTTCTGTATTTTTTTAATTTATGCTCTCATTTTTTGTCTAGGAATTGAACTTCTTTAGACCATTTATGCTCTCATTTTTTTTACATCACTCGGTGAGCATCTGGTAAAACTCACCTATAAGACTCGCAGAGTTCGGCTTCAACCACAGGCTCAATCATCAAAGCGGTCGCAAAACGAGCAACAATTTCATGCAGTGGAGTAACTGTACATGAAGGACTGAGTTATATGTGGAGGGATGATCTCCATCTCAAGGCTCCTAGCAATTGCTATCTTGCCGTGCGAGGCGCTCCAAATATAGCAAACCCTTTCGGTCTTAATGATCATAAGGGTGTTTTCGCCCGGGTGAAGTTGCCTCGCGGTCTCAAAGTCTGTCCCTATGTTGGAGTCTTGAAGGATAAGAAGCCCAAGAAAGGTAATCAATATGCATTGCGCATAGATAAGGATAAGTATATTGACGCGACCCATGTCCTGTATGACATTGGTTATTTGCTGCATGATCCTGATTATGAGGGGTCATTGCTTGATCATCCTGGTAGGTGCCCTCCCAATTATGGTAGGTATGTCAATGGTATTGGTACTGAGCCTCTTGATATGCTTCATTACTCTGTCAACTGCGAGTTCATTGCCTGTGATACTGGTCATGATGAAATGTGGTTGTACACCACCCAGATAATCGAGGAGGGGCAGGAGCTTATCCTAGATTATGGTGATGAATTTGTTATTCGTAAGTAATTAAGTCTCTTGTTCTATTTGTTCATTAGCCTCACACATCACATAACTAGCCTAAGGTAAGAGCAGGTAGGTATAGCTACATCTCATGTCGTCAACGACTCATGTCAAACAGCAATTGTCTCATTTCCATAAGTCGAGGATCCTCACAAAAAGGAACTGTCAGTGGGATAGAACTTGCTTTCTGGTATCTGGGATAATTCGACATTGTTTTCTTTGTATTAGAAACTTGTGGAAAATTTGTTTCATTTTTTTCTTTATTCCTGGACGGAATGTATGTAAAGGAAACATATTTTTGTTTTTTTACCGTTCATGTCAAATTTACCGCTAGGTCGGTTTCATATAATATTGTGCTATACGTATTTATACGCATACCGTGTAACGGTCAGTGACGGGTTTTTTACCCATCACGTGACCGTTACCTCCAGAGAACCGGGAACGGAACTACCGTTCCCGGAACGCTGGCAGCCAACGGTTTCGCACACAAGCAACATAACGGTCTGGTTAATATAACCAGCTAGGCCTCACGGCACCGTGTGATGCTTTTTTACACTCCACTCTCACATTGCTCACCTGTCTTGTTCACAATCTGCTCGTGTAAGATAACCATTATCTCTTACTCAATCAGACTCCCGCTTTGCCTGCCAGCTCAGCCTGCCGTCACGGCACAATATTTGGACTCTCTCCTGTCGTGTTGCCGCCTGCGCCTGTACAGCGCTGTGTCCTTGTCGGCTGTCTGTCTCCCGTTTTGTGCTTCAGCGCACTGCACAATAACATCACACAACACACAACAAATTAAGGCTTTTCATTATTCTTTGTTGGTGCTTTGGAGGTTTCAGAAGTCTTGTCTTTATCAAAGGCTTAAAGATGAGCGACAAAGAGAGTGAGGATTTGAAGAGTTGTCAAAGTTTGCATAAATCATCTTCGGATGTCATTCATTTGATTGATTGTTTAATTGAAGACTTAACGTACAAAGATAAAGTTGCGAGACTCAAAAGATTGTATAAACCAAGTTTGAGTGTAATCGGTGGATTATTAAATGCATTTGCTGACTGTACATCAGGTTTATTTGAAAATGACATTGATAGTTTTGTTGCAAGTTTGCAGTATATGTGGGGAAAAGTCTCTCGTCAAAAAGGAATACAGTCGTACTGTGATGTGTTGCGACTCATTAAGATGTGTATACGATCCCAACAACAACAAATTGATAAACTTCTTCTTGAAAATGAAAGACTGCGAAAGCTTTTATCAACAACTGAAGCAGAACTTAGAGCATTTGAGGCTGCGGATGCGGATATTTATAATATTGAAAAAAATGAAACAAATGTGAGTAGTGTAATACTATTTATAATTGTTATTTGGACATTTTATTCTAAAACTTTTATATATTTATATAATTACAATGCAGATAGACGAAGACACTCTATTGCAACTTCCAAGTGTAGTAAAAGGATATTATGCCAGACACTCACATAATATGGATTTTGAAGTCTTTGTTATTTTGAACAAGGGATATCAGTCTCGTCCGTATTATCTTTCAAATGGCACACCAATTCATTGGATTAATGTTACTCCTACAGTTTCTAAAATACAATCAGAATATGTTGATATTAGTTGCCCTATAAATTCTTCTTTGTTACAAGACATGGACAATGTTGTTGCAAGTAACTGGAGTTATCTTTGTCAATTGCATTCGAACCTGGTGTCAATTACAACGGAATATTACTACAAGACGTGGGTTATTTGCTTTTCAGTTACTGCGAAAGGATTTGTGCCTCAAAATGAAGATGTTCTTCCAATTACTTTAGATGGATTTAAATGTATTGTGCGAGAAGGTGTTTCAATGCTTTGTTCTAATGATGACAATTGGACAAATATGGATATACAAAATATGTCTTTATTTTCAGAGAATTATGAAGCGAATAGTTCGACGAGTACGCATAGCGATGACGTCAACAGCACCAATGTTGAAAAAGAAAATGAAGGTCAAAATTTAAATCCACTTAATTGTTTGAGACCTCTTAGGCCTGGTGTAGCTATATGTCCGAAACCATTATTGGACTTCAGAGAAACAACTCTTGCAACTCTTGGAGGTTTTGTGAAAAAAAATGATAACTTTTATGCATTAACGGTAGCTCACTTATTTTCCGTTCATTCGCCGTGCAAAATGTTAAGTGATGGCGGAGAATTTCATGACAACTGCAGTGTATCACAGTCATGTCCCTTTGCGGTGATTTTATCTAATATTGAAGACCCGTTTAATAAACTGGACAGAGTTGTTCAGTATGAAGGTACCACAAAACCGAAACAATTGAGAAAGTGGCTTGGTCAGATCTTACCAACAACAATTACTGATGATGTTATTTCAAAGTATAATGAGGAGCACACACAATTATTTGGAACTCTAGACGCATTTTCATTTGAAGAATGTGGACCTGAAATGGAACAAGGTAGCATCGATATTGCTCTTATTGCAATTAATGAAGAGTGCGAAGTCAATACTATTACTTTAAAGAGTAATTACGGACTATCTGCTTTTCACAATGTACAATTGTTAATTGATATGGATAACACTACAAATTGTTGGAATCAAACCGATTTTCAATGTTACTTCACAAAAGGCAAAAAACTAACTTGTTATTGCTTTGGTTGTCGTGCGAATGAAGTATGTGGTGAAATACGTTGTTACACGCAGTTATTGTGGAAGACTGATGAAATTGTTGATGGAAACCCAAAAACGTTTTATTTTAAGGACAGTATTAAAGTATACCACACATCTCTTGATCGTGGCGATTCGGGATCTATTGTTTGGTCCAAGGATGAAAGTGGTGTGAAGATAATTGGAGTAGTGCATGCACGAATGTTTCAAGGCACCTCAAGTGGGTTTATGGTTATTATACCTATATGGAAGTGTATTGAGTGGTTTAGAACACTTTAAACATATATTTTATGCAAAAGGTATAGATATATAGTCACGAAATGTAACCTGTTGACACATGTTTTAGTTATAATAATATGCACACAATTAATTATAGCTCTATTGCTTTTTTATGACAATAGATCATATTTTTTTCGGGTTGTTCAGACCTAAATTATAATACAATTTGTTTAGTTGTCATTGTTTTATTATATGTAAATTCAGAGAGATATAAAAAGTTATATTCATACCTGTAGCACCCAGAGCGACAATACGAGGCAAAGCACTCACAATTGGAACGAAGTGAATGATATAACTCTGATTCATCTTTTACACCTTTTCTTACCATACCAGTCACAATTCCGAAAAATGGTTGAAAAGTTTGTGACTGTAAATTTTTGAGTATTTTTGCTTGATTTGGTTTGCCGCTAGAAAAAGTAGCGGCAATTTTTTTTATGAATATTAAATAGTTATTGTGACGAATAATATCACTATTTTATCATCTTTTTCAGTTAGCAAACAGATTTTCAGGTAAAATAAATAAAACACTTAATATTTTAGTATTTACAGTAAGGAACCCAAAAAAATAAAAAAAAATATACAAAAGTGTTTCGAAAATTGTTTTTTGGACATTTTAAAAATGTCCAATTTTGGGATTTATGAAAAAACATGTGTGAAAAAGTGTAAAAAAATCACCTCCTTACCATACCAGTCACAATTCCGAAAAATGGTTGAAAAGTGTGTGACTGTAAAATTTTTACTTTTGAGCCTACCAATTTGCTTAAAATGAGGTAAAATGAGGTAAAATGAGGTAGTTTTGAGGAAAACAATATGATTATTTTTACATCATTTTTCAAGCGAATTAAATAAAACACTTAATATTTTAGTATTTATAGTAAGGAACCCAAAAAAATAAAAATAAATATACAAAAGTGTTTCGGAAATCGTTTTTTGGACATTTTAAAAATGTCCAATTTTGGGATTTATGAAAAAACATGTGTGAAAAAGTGTAAAAAAATCACCTCCTTACCATACCAGTCACAATTCCGAAAAATGGTTGAAAAGTGTGTGAC
>Ga0209137_1004374_pt1 | contig 11282 bp, 10 predicted proteins | sample SaaInl5LU_22_DNA_FD_184642 | JGI IMG/M metagenome (GOLD analysis project Ga0209137, IMG submission 184642) | Marine microbial communities from expanding oxygen minimum zones in the Saanich Inlet - ESP_105LU_22_DNA (SPAdes) (version 2) | ecosystem: Environmental > Aquatic > Marine > Intertidal...
TTGCAGTTTGGTCGCGGCTTAACGCTGCGCGTTAATGCGCTCCTACAGGGTGCCAAGATCGGGTAATGAGCGTGTTTGGGGTCGGTTGTAGGAGCGCATTGCCGCAGGCAAGCCGCGACAGGGGATGGGTTTGCAGTTTGGTCGCGGCTTAACGCTGTGCGTTAATGCGCTCCTACACGGGATGCCAATATCGGGCAATGAGCGCGTTTTGGGATCGGTTGTAGGAGCGCATTGCCACAGGCAAGCCGCGACAGGGAATGGATTTACAGTTTGGTCGCGGCTTAACGCTGCGCGTTAATGCGTTTATTCGCTATAAACGAAAAAAGCTCTAACTGTTGGGTTAGAGCTTTTTGGATATGACGGCATTTTCTAGATTAGACCAGTTTGTCGCCCGGTTCGTGTCCACCAAAGAATGCATCAAGGTTGTCTAGGGCGCGAAAGCCCATTGCTGCCCGCGTTTCATGTGTTGATGAGCCGATATGAGGCAACATAAACACCTGAGGGCGCTTAGCGAATTCCGGGTTACCGCCCGGTTCTACCTTGAAACAATCAAGACCTGCTGCTGCTATGTGACCTGAGTCAAGGGCTGCTATTAGTGCATCCTCGTCTACTAGTGCACCGCGAGCAGTATTCACGATAATGCTGCCTGCGCGCATTTTTGCGAGCGTTTTAGCATTAATCAGATCTAGATTCTCTGGTGTAGCAGGGCAGTTGAGCGACAGCATATCAACTGATTCAAGCAGTGAATCGATTGATGGGTGAAAAACAGCACCCTGCTCAAGTTCTGCAGGTAGGCGAGAGCGATTATGATAATGGATCTCCATATCAAAACCGCGACCCCGTTTAGCCACTACCTGACCAACACGACCCATACCGACAATACCCAGGCGTTTTCCCGTAACCTGGATACCATTCATCATCTTAGGCGCCCAGTGTTGCCACGCACCTGTACGCACCATTGAGTCACCCTCATAGGCGCGGCGTGCCGCACCCAGTAAGAGAAGAATCGCGATCTCTGCGGTTGCGTCGCTTAACACGTCAGGCGTGTTGGTGACACATATACCGCGTTGACCCAGGGCACTTAGGTCGCAGTGATCGACGCCAACTGAGTGATTCGCAATGATCTTCAAGCGTGGGTCAAGCTGAGCTACAACTTCTGCATTGAAGATCTCTGAATGGCAGACGAGCATCGCATCAGCTTGTTGGCTTGCGGCGATTAGCTCTTGCGCACCCAAAACGCGATCATCCAAGTGCTCGAGTACTTGGTAATCACGCTTGGCTCGCTCCATTACAGGGGCTGTAAGCTGACGGGTGACCCATAGAACCGGTTTAGACATCAGTGCTGCTCGTTTGCACGCACAGAACGGTAGAAATCATACCCACACATCGCTACACCAATAGCGCAGATAATCGTTAAATCGGTAATACCGACTTTAACCACCATGATGCCCAGGAATACAGCCAGTAGAGAGAATGAAAAAATTGATAGGACTAGATTCATGTTAAGCGACCTCTTCGCTAGATTGCTCTTGTGTTAGGGCTTGTTGCAGCCAGCGCGCCGTGCGCAGTAGGCGTGCATCGCCACCCACAGGACCGATCAATGAGATACCCATTGGTAGGCCGTTTGAGCTAGTGAAAACGGGTAAGTTAATTACAGGTGTACCACAGAGAGTCCAGATACCGTTGAATATCGCGTCACCCGTCGTTTCGCGGTCCGGTGCTTCGCCCGGTGCCGATGGGACAATAAGCGCATCACAGCGCTCAAAGAGCTCATCGAGGCCGGCGTTAAGAACGGTACGCCAGTCCAAGGCTGCAATGTAGTCACGTGCCAGTGTTGATTCGCCACGCTCCATCGCAAGCTTTAGCTTGTCTGACATATGTTCACGACCCTTGCGTGAATGAGGGTAATAACACTTCGCCATCTCTGCAAAGTTTATGGTCTCACGCGCAACAACGGCCTCGTCGAAGGCTTTTGGAAGCGTTGTCGAGAAGATCTGATCACCTAAAAATTCAACAAGCTCGTCCAACGCCGACTTCATATCTTCAGAGGCTCGGTCAAAACCAGGGGCTTCTAAGAGTGCAAAGTTCGGAGTTACTGGTACGGGTTGCATACACATAGCAAGCGCTTGCGGTGACGGGCTCTTTTGAGTTGCGCTATCGCGCTCATCAAAACCAGCCAAAACGTCCAATACAAGTGCTAGATCTTCCGGACAGTTTGCAAATATCCCAGGTGTATCTAGGGTAGGGGACTGCATCAGAACACCACGACGTGATATTAAGCCAAAGGTGGGCTTGATCGCACAGACACCACAAAAAGAGGCGGGACGAATGACTGACCCTCCCGTCTGTGTGCCGATTGCGATTGGCACCATACCTGCGGCAACTGCAGCTGCCGATCCTGAAGAAGAGCCACCTGGCGTGCGCGACGCATCTAACGGATTCTGCGTTTCACAGGGCTCTAAAAAGGCGAGCTCAGTGGTACGTGTTTTACCAAAGATGATGGCACCAGCCGAACGCAGTTTTTCGACAATTGCTGCATCGTGCTTTGGAACACGGCCAGAGTCGATAACAGTACCGTTTTCGGTGGGTATGGCTTGGGTATCAATGATATCTTTAAGCGCAACCGGTATACCGTGTAGTGGACCTAAAGGCATACCGTGCATACGATATGAGTCCAGCTGTTTGGCTTGATCGCGGACATAGTCCGCGTCAAACCAAGCGAAAGCCTGAATCTCAGCATCTTTTGCTTGCACCTGCGCAATATATGCGTTGGCGACATCAAGCGCGGATAATTCACCTCGTTTGAGACGAGCTAAGAGCGCTACTATCGATGTTTGATTCAATTCGCTCATATCAGTTCCCGTACAGGAGTTCAGGTAAGTAGTAAACGATACCAGGCACTGTGTACATAAGGATCATCGCAACAAATACCATCGCCAAGAATGGCATACACCCTTTAAATATCTCTGTTAGCTTCACATCTGGTGGTGCTATACCTTTCAGATAGTAAGCTGACATCGCCATCGGCGGGGTTAAGAAGGATGTCTGTAAGTTAAGAGCAACCAAGATACCAAAGAAAAGCGGATCAATATCGAAGATTGGCAACAGCGGTAAGAATATCGGTACGAATATGATAATGATCTCTGACCACTCCAGCGGCCAGCCTAGAACGAAGATGATCGCCTGCGCTAACAAAAGGAACATCAACGGTGACAGGTCCATGGATTGTACAAAGTCAGAGACAATGTGCTCGCCCCCAAGGTAAGAGAATACGCTTGAGAAGGTATAAGAACCTACGAACAACCAACATACCATTGCTGTTGTACGCATGGTCAAATACACAGATTCGCGCAAACGCTGCCATGTAAGTGAGCGATAAGCTGCTGCAAGCACTAAACCACCCAGCGCACCTATAGAAGCCGCTTCTGAGGGTGTCGCAAGTCCACCTAGGATCGATCCAAGTACTGCAAGGATCAGCGCAGCCAATGGGAAGAATGATGTCATTACCATCCACAAAACCTTTAGGCCAGGTATGTCTGGAACTTCTTCTTTGGTTGGCTTTGGTGCAATTGAAGGTTGTAGCATCGAACGAATGACGATGTAGACGAGGTATAGACCCGCAAGCGTCAAGCCCGGTAACAGTGCACCGGCATAGAGGCGAACGATCGATACACCCGAAGAGGCCGCATAGACAATCAACATGATTGATGGCGGTATCAGGATGCCCAGCGTACCACCCGCACAGATGATGCCCGCTGCAAAGCTCTTGTCGTAACGCGCTTTAAGCATAGAGGGCAGAGCCAATAGCCCCATCAAGGTTACTACCGCACCGACAATACCGGTCGCTGTTGCGAACAGAGCGCAGGTGATAAGTGCTGCAACACCCATTGAGCCGGGTACGTTTTTTGCCGCGATATTCAAGGTTGTAAAAAGTCGGTTAACAATGTTGGCACGCTCTACGATGTAACCCATGAAGAGAAACAAAGGTATTGCAGTCAACACTTCGTTATCCATAACTGAATATGTCTGGTTAACAAACAGGTCAAATATTCGGTTGTTGAACAGACCCTCCATCCACGAAGTAAACTGCGTGAAAACGTCAACATCGCCTTTGGCCATCAGACGCTCATATCCACGCCACATACGGTCGGCGTCGAAATAAGCGTAGTAACCAAAAGCTATGCCCATCGCCATTAGCGTAAAGGCAATAGGGAAGCCGAGCAGTACCATGAATAGGAACAGCCCGAGCATCATAAGCGCAATAATCGGATCACTCATCTTATCGGTCCTTCACTGCAGCCGTTGCTCCGGCGAGCGAATCATCAGTGTTTTTGTTCGACGCGGCCTGCTTCATCAGCAGATCCTCAGTCTCTTCAACATCATCTTCGACAAGCGCTTCAAGCCACTCGCCATTTTTAATGCAGTAAATACACCGCATTACCTGCGCAATACCCTGTATAAATAAAAGGGTACCAGCCGCTACGATGATGGATTTAAATTGGTATATAGGTATACCTGTTGGGCTGTTGATTGAAACTTCACCGTATCCCCATGAACGTCCAGCATATTTGATGCCCGTTATTATAAGAGCCAATACGCCTGGGAAGAAAAAGAGGAAGTAGAGTGTCAAATCAACCTTTGCTTGGGTTCTTGGTGCCCAAGTACGGTATACGAAATCCCCACGAACATGCCCGTTCTTGGAGAGGGTGTAAGCACCACCCATCATGAACAGTGAACCGTACATGATGTAAGAAACATCCAAAGCCCAAACGGTCGGTGAGTTCAGCACATAGCGAACGAATACTTCATAGCCGACACCAAGTGCCATTACCATGATTATCCATGCAAAGGACTTGCCGACCCATGCTGACAGGTTGTCAGCGAACTTTATAAAGCCAAGCATAAAAATCTCCAGAAGCGACTAAATGGCGAGAGAGTTGCCTCTCCCGCCTGCTAGAAAGTTTTTTAAAAAACTTAGAGCTTCAGTTTGCCAGGGAAGAAATGGTTGTAAGCGGTGACGACGTCAGCGCCTGCCATGATCTCGAAGTAACCTACACGCTCAACCCATGCACGCTGACTATCGAGTGTTTTCTTCATGAATGGATCTTCTTCAAGTTCAACAATGATCTGATCCCATGCTTCGATCTGACCCTGAAGAATCTCTTTAGAGGTACGACGAACGGCTACGCCTTCATCACGCTCAAGTTCCATCAAGTCTTGTGAGTACTGATCAAGTGCCAACATAGTGTTAGATGTTGATGCAGCCTCTACACCGTACTGAAGAATCGCCTGAAGGTCAGGATCTAATGATTCAAATAGGTCGCGGTTGAATATGATTTCGAAAGACTCAGATGCCTGGTGGTATGAAGACAGGTAGTAGTTTTTCGCTACGTCTGCTGCACCGAAGCGACGGTCAGATGTTGGGTTGTTGAATTCGAATGCGTCGATTACACCACGCTCCATCGCTGGTACGATTTCACCACCGCCAAGCTGTGCAACTGACATACCCATTTTCTGAAGAAGATCGGCTGCCAAGCCTACTGTGCGGTACTTGAAGCCCTGTAGGTCTGCTGGAGTGTTAACTTCTTCTTTGAACCAGCCGAAAGGCTGTGGGAACATTGGGAAGCCCATGAAACCAACGATGTTCAGGCCCATAACCTCTTGGGTAAGCTCTTTGTAAAGCTCCTGGCCGCCCCCTTTGTAGAACCAGCCCATCATGGTGTTAGCGTTGCCACCGAATACAGGACCTGTACCGAAGAGTGACGCCGCTTTATTTTTGCCGTACCAGTAAACTGGGACCTGGTGACCTGCATCAAGTACACCGTCGTTTACAGCGTCAAGTACTTGGCTCTGTTTAACAACAGCACCTGCTGGAAGCAACTCGATGACCAGACGGCCACCTGACATAGCTTCTACGCGATCTGCGTACTGTTTAGCCATCTCTTGGAAAATGTCGGAAGCTGACCAGCCCTGCATTTTGATAACGATTGGTTTTACGTGGCTACCAGCAAGAACTGATGGAGCTGCAACTGCACCAGCTGCCAATGCACCTGCTGCTGCGCCGCCTTTCAGGAATGAGCGACGGTTGATTGCTTTGTTTTCGGTCTTATTAGACATGTCTTTACCTCGTTTACGATTTTTTTTTATGTATCCGTATAACGTTGTTTACCCGAATCATCATTGAGGCCAGGCCGGCCGGCCAAAGAAGGCCTCGATTCGTTGTTTCATTGATCCGCGAAAGCAATCAATGAAACTGTGGAATGTACGTTTCACTCTGAGAAAAGAGATCACAGGTTTTTCCACCCAAAGGACTCTAATTTCTAGACCAGTTCATAGCAATCGCCGATTTTACTGGTCAGACCAGAAGATCGATTTAACACACCTTTTATAGGTGTAGAAAACGTCATCTGAATTATAGTCCCTCACCTACAATAGCCCCTAGAGGCATTGTATTGCTAGCATTTAATGAAAAAAAACGCGTTGTTGTATATTGCCGTAGACCTATGATTTAAAGGGTCGAATTTAAAAACTTCTCTATTACAGACGCTTATTTAGCTGGTAATACCAGTTAGAATTTTTGACATTTGCGGTCTTTCATAATACGAAAGTCTATCTTGGCTGCCTGGTCGAAGCCCGCATTGTTCTAGAACTTTTTGCCAGGCCTGCGTGTGCCGATCACGCGCCTTTAAGTAGCGCGACCATATGCCATCACTAGAATCGACATTAACAAATGGTGCTATTAGAGCGGTTTGCTCGACGGGCTCTAGGTGTTGCAAAATGTGTGTGTGCAATAAGCTCCACTGCTTACCTTGGCGCTCAACAAGCGCAATGTAGGGTTGAAGCTCTTGAACATAGAACTTATTGAAGACAGTCCAAAGTATTTTAGATTGGTTGTTTTGCTTGCCATTAAAACAGATTGGGCGGCCCGTTAGTCGTTGCTCTAGCGCTAGGCTTGTCTGTTCAAGTGTTTGGGTCAATAGTGCCATGGAGCTGATCCAGCGCGGGCCAAAATCAGAGCGGTAGAAGAGCTCGTAGCTAGCCTCTAGCTGGTCGGTAAAGGCGGGCGTCTGCCAGTCAGTTTGTCCGTTTAATTTCGCTAGCAGTTCAAATTTTTCGAGGGGCTCAATTAGGGGTGAAATTTCTCCTAACTGTTCAGTACCTAAGGGGGGGGCCCCCAGCGAAAACTGCTTTTCTATCTCACTGCTGGTATAGATAGCATTGAAAACTAGGGGTGCGTAACTGCTGCGCTTGGATTGACTAAGCTCAATTAACTTATCACGAAGTGCCGCTCGTTCAGGATCATTTTCGATGTATTCAATGCACTGCTCAAGTGCGGGTAAGAGTTTAAGCTCATAGATAAGTCGTTGCGAGGGTAAGGCGACACGACCAAGGCTGGTATTACGTTCAGCCACCAATCTCATCAGATCACAATGACGAAGTTCAAGCAGGTCCAGCAACCCCTCGCGAATCTCTGGCACCTCAGCGATTCGTTCGCGTCTATCTGCTAGCGGGGTGTAAAGTTGCGCTGTGTCTAGGAGTTCGAGATCGAAATCCACTTCTATAGCGTTTGATGTGCGACTTGCATAGCGCTCAACCAGCGACTGGGCATCATCGGCGACACAACCGGTCAGTAACAGCGTCGATAGAACGGGGATTATGATTTTAGGCGTTCGCAAGCGCATGGTTAGAAACTCGTATTAATCGGTGTATCAGCAGTACGGCGGCTAAACTTAGACCGATCAGGATTCCATACCAATACCCCCCGGCACCGAACCCCTGATACTCTGCTAACCAATAGCCCACAGGAAGCCCAAGCAACCAGTAAGCAATAAAGCAGATGATGAGTGGCGATCGCGTCTCTTTGTAGCCGCGCAGAGCGCCCGTGCTAGCAAGCTGTACGGCATCCGAAAATTGATACAGAGAGGCCAGTCCTAGCAAATAAGTGGCAAGTGTTATCACTTCAGGATTGTCACTGTAATTAGAGGCCATGGGCGCCGCTAAATAGCGCAAGATGCAGAAACTCAACAACGCGAGCCCAAGACTTGCGACCAGGCCGATATAGGCTGTCTGTTGAGCTTGCTCAAGCAGTCCCGCTCCGCGATGCTGACCGACGCGAATCGTGAGTGCAAGGCAGAGGCTCAATGGCAGCATAAAGATAAAACTACTGATGCTTAGAGTGATTTGGTGTGCAGAGATCACAGCTGATCCATAGTCGGCCAACAGCAGTGCTATAAAACAGAACATACTGGTTTCTATCAGAAGCGAGAAGGCGATAGGGATGCCCACCGCAAGCTGGTGTCGCATTCTGGGCCAATCGAGTTGGATTCGCGTTTTCCACAAATCTAAATGTCTAAAATGAGGACTTATATGAAGCAGCTTAAGCGACATTAAAAACATCGCTAAAAAAGCAATACTGCTTGCATAGCCACAACCCACACCGCCAAGCTCGGGTAACCCAAAGCTGCCGAATATCAGCATATAGTTAAGCGGAATGTTAATCACAACCGCGAAGAGTCCGATTCGCATCATTGGGCGTGTCAGCCCAAAGGCCTCTGCGAAGCTGCGCATCGATTGAAACAGAAGTAGCAAAGGAAGCCCCCAGCTAATCGCGTCCAGGTAGTTTTGCGATTTAATCTGCAGCACCTCACTCACCCCTAACCATGCAAATAAGGGTGTGGCATTGCGCAACATAACTACGGCTACCAGACCCAATATAGCCGCAAGTATAAGACTCTGATGCAACTCAGAACGTACGTTGTGAGTGGCTTTTGCGCCAACCTGATAAGCCACAACGGGTGTAAGCGCCATCATAATGCCGCTCAGTGATAAGAATATGGGTAGCCATACAGACGCGCCAAGTGCAACCGCCGCTAGGTCATCGGTGCCGGCATGTGAAGCCATCATCGAGTCGGCAAGACTCATAGCGGTCATCGATGACTGCGCTAAAAACATCGGCCATGCCAGTTTGAAGAGGGCACCGAGCTCTTTAAGCGGTTTTGACGAATGATTAGGTTCTAGTGCATGTTCAAAACCAGAAGAGGGATTCATTAAACCGTGCCAACCTCTTCTAAAACAATGCGCGCATTTCGGAAGCATTCAACGGCGGCAGGAACGCCTGCATATATACCGACCATATGAATGGCTGCGCGAATCTCTTCAACTGAGCAGCCGTTATTCAGTGCACCGCGGCAGTGGGTTGTCCACTCATGGCTTTTACCCATAGCCCCTAACATCGCTAGGTTCATGAGTGATCGGGTTTTAGGGTCAATCGCCTCATCGCTCCAGCCAAATCCCCAGCACCAGGCCGTCATAGCCTCTTGGAAAGGCCGTGTTAACTCATCAGCTGATGCAAGATTTTTGTCCACATACTCGGCTCCCAGTGTATTGCGGCGCATATCCAAACCGGCGTCAAAAAAATTATCCATGTGAAACTCCTGTGGATGAGAATTTATTTTACTTTTTTAGGGCAAACAGGGGCATAAAAAGAGTCTGACCCTTATTCACACACGTAAAGCGGGTCATGAATATTAAAACACCTTTAAACGCGGCTAAAGTCCCACATAGCAGAACCTCCCGTCTACTAAAACTTGGTGGTCTTGCCGGGCGTGTCGCCAGTAATGTCGTTGTTCAGGGTTCGAAACACTGGGTCAAAGGCGAAAAACCAGCACTGTCCGAGCTGCTGCTAACGCAACAAAATCTTACGCATGTGGCCGATAAGTTGGCACGCATGCGCGGTGCGGCGATGAAAATGGGCCAACTACTGTCGATGGATGCCGGGACTTTGCTTCCCCCCGAGCTCGCAGCGGTACTGGCACGTCTTCAGTCCCAGGGCATGGTAATGCCGCAAACGCAGTTAATTGATACGCTTGAGCAGAATTGGGGTGAAGAGTGGGATGAGCGATTCGCCTACTTTTCGTTCGATCCCGTTGCCGCAGCATCAATAGGCCAGGTACACCGTGCACGTCTCGATCAGGGCAATGAGCTGGCTGTAAAGATACAATTTCCGGGGATTGCACAAAGCATTGATTCAGATATAGATAACGTCGTCTCACTGTTGCGTCTAAGCGGACTTATTCCAAAATCGTTAGACCTAGATGACCTTATTGCAGAGGCGCGTTTGCAGTTGCATCTTGAGGCCGATTACCGGCAAGAGGCCAGCAATATAGAACGCTATACCGCTGCAATAGCAAGCTTTCATCGGCGTGATCAGTTGCGTTTGCCTGAGGTTTTTGAGTCGTTGTCGACACAGAATATTCTCTCAATGAGCTATTTAGAAGGCGAGGCAATCGACGTGTTTCTGGCGGCTAACCCAGAACAGAGTGCGACGTTAATGGGGATTATGCTTGACCTATTTTTTACCGAGCTCATTGAGCTGCAGTTGATGCAGACCGATCCAAACCCCGCCAACTTCCATGTTGATTCTAATACGGGTCAGCTAATACTGCTCGACTTTGGTGCTGTTCGTCGTTTTGATTCTGGTTTTGTCAGTAATTACAAAGCCGCTATTGATGCGGCCGTGGCTCAGTCACGCGCTGACCTTCAAGATGCACTCGAAACACTTGGTTTCTTTGCCAAGGGAGCTGATGTCGCGAATCGCGATGTAGTTTTAGATATCTTTATGTTAGCCGCTGAGCCGCTTCGCCATCAGGGGATTTACGACTTCAGCTCCTCGGATCTATCGACACGGATTCAGCAGCGGGGCATGTCAGTCAGTCGTGATCCTAACGCCTGGCATACACCGCCAGCGGACGTTCTTTTTCTTCACAGAAAAATGGGCGGGCTGTATCTGATGGCTGCTAAGTATGGCGCCAAAGTTGATGCTGGCGCCATATACCGTCGCTTTAGTTGATCTGACACCCCTCTTTGCAACGGCGTGCATAACGCCAGTTTGCAAAGCGGTAGTAGAGACGATTGAGCAGGCCTGTTGTTCGCGTTAGGCGTATCGTCTTGGCCAAGTAGCGGTAACCTGGTAACTGATCCCATATGGTTAAAAAGGCATAGACTCCAATGCGCCGCTCGCCTTGAGCATCAGTTGCATGTATTAAACGCATGGTTTGCGCAAAGTCGAGGCCCTCATTTTCCAGTGCGAGCCTGTCTTGAGTAATGTCGATCCACTCAATCGCCTTTAAACGATCAATTTTGATGTAGTGGTTTATCTCTTTGCGACATAAGGGGCAGGCGCCATCATAAAAAAGTTTAGGTCTAGCCATGGTGATTCCAAACAAGATATTGATGACTCGCTTACGCATGGACGATTGAAATAGGTCTCTTCTCTCTTCTCT
>Ga0209137_1004377_pt1 | contig 11274 bp, 11 predicted proteins | sample SaaInl5LU_22_DNA_FD_184642 | JGI IMG/M metagenome (GOLD analysis project Ga0209137, IMG submission 184642) | Marine microbial communities from expanding oxygen minimum zones in the Saanich Inlet - ESP_105LU_22_DNA (SPAdes) (version 2) | ecosystem: Environmental > Aquatic > Marine > Intertidal...
CCGCTAAGATTGTTAAGGGTACTGAAATCAACACTGAGTTTGACAACATTGCTACTGCTGTCAATTCTAAATCTAATAAAGCTGATCCTACCTTTACAGGAACAATGACAGCCGTCACCGTCAATGTCTCAGGTACGCTAACGGCTGGCACTATTACTGGAGGTACATTCTAATGGCGTATGATGCAATGGGTAGATATATTCCTGATCAAATGGGAATGGCAGGGCCGCAAGGACAGCTAACTAACCAAGGTGGTTTCTTCAACACGCAGTTGCCACAACAGCCTACAGGTGCTATGCCTGCTGGTAATACACAGCTTAACATTCCTAACGCCCCTACAGGTGGTCCTAGCACTGGACAGGTTGCTGGTGGTTTAGCGCTTGGTGGTTTACTTGGTGGTAATCTTGATTTTGGTAACGTGTTAAAAGCAACTGGAAACTATTACACTGGTCAACAAGCTATTGAAGGGGCTTATGGCGTAGGTCAAGCTGGTCTTACAATGGCAGAGCAGATGGGACAACGGGCTGCTGATACAGCGCAGTTCAAGCCCTATACTGTCACAACAGGTCTAGGCAGAGCTGCTACAACTCCTCAAGGTGGTTATACATTAGAACTTAGCCCACAACAGCAAGCACTACAAGCGCAGTTGATGGGACAGGCTCAGAACTTGTTTGGTCAAGTTGGTCAAGACCCTGCTGCACAACAAGCAGCCTTGTACGAGCAGATCAGAGCTGCACAGCTTCCAGAGGAAGACCGTCAGCGTTTGGCTATGCAGGAGAACTTGTTTGCTAGTGGTCGTGGTGGTCTACAGACTGCTCAGTACGGTGGCTCACCAGAGCAGTTTGCGTATGAGAAGGCACGTCAAGAGGCTATGGCGGGTGCGTCTCTGGCGGCTCGTCAGCAGGCTATGGCGGAACAACAGCAGGCTCTGGCAGGCGCTTCTGGCTTATTAAGCGCTGGTTACTCGCCACAGCAACAAGCTCTACAGGCTCTTGGCTACGGCACTGACATTGCTAACTTGGCAGGCACAGCAGGCAGATCAGCTGCTACTTTGCAAGGACAGCTTGGTCAGTCTGGTTTACAGGGTTATTTGCAAGGAGCTGATTTAGCTAATAGATTGCAAATAGCTCAACAACAAGCCCTAATGTCCAACGCTATAGGAACAGGTACACAAGGTGGTGGGATTTTGGAAGGTGTTACAAACGCTTTAGGCGGTGCTGCTAACAACCTTACAAACTCTGTAGGCGGCTGGTTAAGCAGTCTTTTTACTCCTTCATCTTCATCACAAGGCATAAATAACGTAGGGAACTATCTTGCTAATTATGTAGCTCCTAGTAATAGTATGCTTGGCATGACTACTGGAACTAATGTAAATAACACGGGAGGTTACTTATCACAACTAACAGCTCCTTCGTCTAGTATGCTTGGTGTTACAGCAGGCAGTGGTGGCTTTTCAGACTTTGACGGCGACGGTGTTGATGACCAACTAGACGCTTATCCCTACGACCCAACACGAAGCTAACGGAGAAAAACAATGGCACAAGATTTAACAGGACTTTTAGGCGGCGCTTTGTTGCCAGCAGCTCAGCCAGCAGCACTTACTTCCGCTCAAGACTATACGCGCATTATGCAAGAAGCTAACAAGGGGTTCAGTCAAGCCGTTGGCGGCATGTTTGGTGTTGACACACGCACTACACCAGAGTTTGTACAAGAGGAAGTTGCAAAGCTCAATCCAGAAAGCGTAGAAGATCAGGCAAAGATTGTAGAGTTGGTTGGTAAAATTAACCCTGCTGGGGCAGTGGCGTTGAAGAGTGCTTTTGCTCAGAAGGCTGCGGAAAAAGATATATTGACAGCTCAGACAAAAGCTAAAACAGAACAGGCAGAAGCAGTTGCTCAAGGACTAGAGGTTACACATCCACAGCTTGCTGCGTCGATTAGGCTAGGAAATCAAGCAGCGCTTACTAAAGGTATTGATATTTTAGGCGCTCCTCCAAAAGAAGAAAAAATATATCCACCTGAGATTAAACAAGTTGGCGATGAGTTTGTGACAATTTCTACCAATCCTGCTACTGCTGGAGCGGTTATAAATAGAACTTCTGCAAAAAGCGAGGCTGTTGTTGCACAAGAGAAAGACGTAGAGCGTCAAAAAAAGGCACAGTACACTAAAGACCTTGTTATAAAAAGGAACGCTTTAACAAAACAAGCAGCAGCTGTTCGTTTAGCTGTTAAAACCGTTATAGACAATTCTACTTTATCTCCTGAACAAAGCATGGCCCTTCAAAAACAAAGTCCAATTTACGGAGCTTTTATTGGAGGCTCTACTTATGCAAATTTAGACAACGCTATCGCCCCTATAAAATCAGCGCAAGCTTTGAATGCAATAGCAGATTTAAAAGCAAAAAGCAGCACAGGAGCTACTGGACTAGGGGCAACAAACGCAATGGAGTTTTCGGCACTTCAAGACAACATTGCTAGATTAGACGCAGCTTTGCCAAACACGATTGAGCCTACTTTACAAGCAATAGAAAAAAACCTTGATAATCTTTTAAAAATTAGTCAAGGGTTGGAACCAGATATTAACTGGGATGACCCAGCATACGCTCACATGGTAAGTGAAACATCAGACGGAAAGAAAGTTTATACTTACGATGGGTATACTTTCTATGAGGTTCCAGCAAACCCCCCAGCAACGGAGTAACACATGTCTGAAATTACAAACCCTAAAGAGCTGGAGTTTTTACAAGCTCAGTGGAAAAATAAAACTGTAAACAAAGCTAAGGCAAATAAAAGTGATGTTCCTGTAACAGCCCCAGTAGAACTTTCTATACTGCGTGATTCTCCAACAGCTAAAGAAGACTGGTTAGAAGACGTTACAATGGGAAGCCGAGCTTTGCTGGATGGGTATTTTTGGGGGTGGTCTGACGAAGTAGCTGCTAGTATTTCAGCAGGTCTTTATCAAGCATTTCTACAGCCAGAAGAAAGCAACGTACAGCTTCCACAAGCTCTGCAAAATAGAGAAGGGACTGTTACTGCAAAGCCTTCTTATAACGATGTCCGAAGAGAAATGATCGGCCAGTTAGAAAGCGAAAGAGCTGCTTGGACTGAAGATAACTCAGGTTTAGGGTTAACATTAAATTTAATTGGTGGTTTTGGTTCTGGTTCTCAAGTGTATAACGCCGTTAAAACAGGTATAGCCGCTACTACTAAAGCTGCTGGTGCGGCTGCTATGTCTATTCCTAGAGTACAACAAGGCGTACAAGGTCTTCAACAAGCGCGTGTTCAAAGTGCTTTAGGAAGAGCAGCAACGACACCTGCCCCAGCTACTGCTTTTGAGGCTTCTATTGCTAGGGACATTGGCGGTAAAAATCTATTAGGTTTTGGAAGCACTCTTTTACCCAAAGTAGCCTCTGAGTTGCCAGCACTTGCCGCCACAGGTGCGATAGCTGCCGCTGGTTTTGCACCACAAGGTGAGGATTTAACCGAAGCTGCTACAACAGGAGCGGGTGTCAGTATGCTTATAGGCGCTCCCGCAACAGCTCTTATTAGCTACGTAGCCAATGGCGCAACAACAAACAGAATTGCTCAGGAACTTGGTAAAGGTCGTGATTTTATTCCGATTGGCATGGCTGCTTTAAAAAACTCAGTAGATAAGGTGGAAAAATCTCTTGAATACGGCTATAACAAAATTGTAAGACATGCTTTTGGCGCTGATAGTTTAATTGCTCAACAACAAAAAAGATGGACAACACTTGCCGATCAAGAGCTTGCTAACGCAGAGAAGACTATTGCTTCTGCTATTAAAGACGCTGATAGTCGTTTGGCAGCTACTACTAAACAGGCTGAGGCTGTTAGACTAAGGGAAACGGAAGCCGCACTTGAAGCGCAGAATTTAACTGCTGCGGAAAGAAAAATAGCATCTAACGAAATAGCGGATAACCTTAAACTAAACGCTGTCGCTGATGCTGACGCTGCCACAAACGCAGCTGAAGCAGCTCTAAGAGTACAGGCGCATAAAAATTCTATTCCTAGTGGAGCAACCAAAGAAGAAATAGATTTAATTTTTAGTCTTCCTAATTTACACGAAAGACAAAAGTCAATCAATGCCTTGTGGAATAAATACGGTTTTGAAATGCTTAAAGGAAAAGAGTTTACTGTCAACCCTCAAGAAGTAGCTGTAAAACTCAGGACTGCTTTAGGCGACGAAGCTGAACTTCTAGCAGGACTCTCTGGAAGCAAGCCTGTCAACGCTGCTGGCGTTATTGAAGAATATATACAATCGTATGTTAAAAATGGAAATGTAATTAACGGAGACACTTTAAACAAGCTTAGAACAACTGTAGCACAGATGGCCAACAAACTTGGCACAGAAGGCGCAGACGCTAGTAATAGAATAGTATTGAAGAAGTTAGTTTCAATATTAGACGATATAACTTTTCCGCAATTAAGCGCTAGTGAGCAAGCGGCTTTTTTAGCGCAAAAAGAGCAATGGGGTCAGAATATTATAGTCAGGGATGCTATCACAAAAGCCACTAAAAAGAATGGTTCTTTCACTCCTGAAGATTATTTAGGCTCGGTGTTGTCTAATAACAAGAAAGCAGCTCAAGAAGGTACTGGTTTTTTGCAAAAAGAAGCAAACACTATTATTAGACAAACTGAACAATCTAACAAGGCTATTCAAAAACTAGCAACAGAGCAGGTAACAAAGCAGTCAAGAGAGGCGGCTAGAGCTGCTGCTGCTGCTTTGTCACAATCTCAAAAAAGAATAGAGACTTTAAAAGCTCAAGCTAATTCTAAAATTCTTAATGCGGAGAATAAAGCAGAGGCTCTTAAAAAACTAGAAGTAGAGAACATTCGCTTAAACAGCCTTAAAGAAACTGTAAAAGGTTATCAACAAATAGCGGCTAAAACAGATGCTTCTCCTTTCTTTAAACTTTTTGCAAACGCCCTTCTTGGTTTTGGAAACCCAATACGAGGCATCGCGGTTGGTGCTGCTATTTCAACGCAGGGAGTGCAGAGACTTCTAGTTGGTCAACAGCAGTGGCAAAAAACATTAAACGCTGTGTTACAAAAATCAGATCAACCGATTTCAAAAGGAGTCCAGACTCTTATTAGGGGAGAAATGTCAACTGGACAGAGAGATACTAGCATGGATGCTCCTGCTCTTAACACTTTAAACTCTGCAACACTAAAGCAACAACTACAGGCTTACGATAAGCTAGAAAAAGCGGGTAAGCTTGACGAGCTACGTGTACGTAATCCTAGAGTTTATGAGACTTTAATAAGAGCCAATAAAAGCAGGTAAACAAAAAAGCCCTATAGAGTGTTCTATAGGGCTTTTGTTTCATACAATGTACAATGTTAATTATAAGCTACACTATCTCACAAGCTCCACCAACACACGCCAACTCTTGAGACCCTGTTGTATTATCTTCTTCTTCAAAATACTTCAGGTCTTCCCAGTCAATATCTACAGGCATAGCCGCTAGTAGTTCCTTGTACTTCTCAGCAGTGATGTCTTCATACGGAGCTTGCTGATAAATATGATCACTCACTGGCAACAAGCTAATACCACTACAGATGTCAAAGTTCTCCCATATCCACTGTGCTACTTGCAAGAACTCGCTGTCCGTATAGTACACAGTAATACTTGGCTTATGTTCACACCAGAAGTTCTGATAGTCCTTCCATAGCTGTAGCTGCTGCATAGCGCCTACTTGCTTAACTGTTGTACCGCCCTTCGGTGCTTTAACAGGGAAGCCAAACACTAGAGACGCTTCGCTCATCACATCTTGTTCTACTGGGAAACCTTTTGCTGACATAAACGCTGCAAGTGGGTCTTTCTTGTCTGAACGTACCCTGCGAATGTAATACTCAGAAAAGCGAGGGTGAATGCCAGAAGCAGAATCGACAAGCTGAGAAACAGTACCACTTGGCTTAACGCATGTAATAGCAGCAGACTGATTGATGCCAAGTTTAACAGCCCACTTCTTGTTAGTTGCCACAGCCACATCTCGTATCTCCTCCAACCACTTAGACAAGTCTGGAGAGCTTTTACCTAATAGATAATGATCCATAATACCTGTCATGCTAACGCCCAGCAGAGCTTCTTCTTCTGTGTTCTTCTTCCAGCAGCTACGCAGGTAACGGAAGTCTGTCAGAGTGGCTTGTAACGTGCCTATGATCGCTGCTACTTCTGCCTTAGCCTTCAGTGTGTCCAGCGTGTCTTCTGCGCGTACAACGATCTCTGAGAGGTTACAGAACTGATTAGAGCGCAGGATGATCTCAGAGCATGGGTTAGTGCCAAAGTCTTGATCAGCGTCTCTGCGTCCGTTACGGGCTGCAATGTTTTTAGCTGCTATGCGGCTGAAGATACCACGCTCACCTGCTTTGCTTTCGTACATGCTCTGCATCTCTGACAAGAACGATTCAAAGTCTGGCTTCTCTGTGTAGGCTACAGAGTTGTTAGCAAGCCTACGCTGCCCTTCTGTGTCCCACCAGTTGCCATATTTAGCTTTCGCCATACGCGGGTCTGACAAGTTAGACAAGCTAATCAATGCTGATCTACGCACACCGCCGACCACTACAATGTCCGCTATTTTACAGCAGATGTCGTGACACTCGATGCTCGTGAGCTTACGTCCTGCGGCCTTCTGGAACATACCAACACAGAAATTGAACAGATCAATCAGCGGATCAGGGCCGCTTGCACGGCCGCCAAAAGTCTTCAGTCGAGCGCCAGCAGGTCTAATCTTGTGCATGTCCCACTTAGGGATTTTACCAGCATACAACAGGCTGATTAGTTCACGGAACGCTGAAGCCCAACCAATCTTGCTGTCGCTTACGACAATGACGCTGTCCGTTGGGTGGAATGTCTCAGCCACTACAGGGAGCTTGTTAATGAAGTTACGCTCTACGCTGAAGCCTACGCCTGTACCGCACATAAGAACGTACATCAGCTCGTCAAAGCTACGCGGTGAGTCAATATGTAAATAACTACAATTGAAGCCTGCTACGTTGTCCTTAGCTAATGCTGGCCCTGCTGTCATCATACAGCGCATAGACGGCATAACGTCTAAGTTGTGAATAGCGTTAAAAAGCTTTAGTGCTGTCTTGTCGTCTAGCTGACCACGATCAACCCAGAAGTTTACATAGCGGTTGACTGTTTCGTCCCAGCGCTCACGACGTTTCTCTTCTGGCATCCAACGTGCGTAGCGACTCTTGTGTATAAACTGTTGATACTGATCCATTATTTATTCTCCTCTATAACCATCTCTGTCAATTTCTGTAAGTACCAACCAGCTTTCTTTAAGTCTTCTACCTGCTTGCCTTTGTAGTCATAGCGCCACAGGTACTTCATGCAGTTGCCTTTGAGATAGCCTTTGAATGCAATACTGGACATGGACTCCTCTATTGCATCAATACACTCTATGTTGCCTGTGTTGTAATGACGCGGTGCTGTCACCATGTCTTCAGCTTCTTTCTCTGCTTCTGCTGCGTAGCTATTTAGTGCGTTTGTTAGCAAGTTGTTCTCAATAGGTGAATGCTTCTTACGCAGTGCGTCCCACATTTCTGGTGTTGTTGAGTTAATGCTCATCTTCAAAATCCTCTACTAATTCATAAAAATTATCGTTTATTCTATCTGAAAAAGCTGCAACTATTTCCTTAGATGTTAGCTCCAGTATCTCTACTAACGTAATCTCGTCCAACTGTTCCATTCTATCTAGCAGCTCATAATAAGTCAATGACATTGCTAATCTCCGTAGCGTTGTTGCAGATAGTTTATACTAACTGGTAACTCGTCACAACCTCCGTTGGCTACTTCATTCAGCATCCAGATACCTGCCCAGCTTCCGTTGGTCTGTGGTGTCAAGTAGTCTTCGTCGTGTCTGTAGTAGATGCCAGCAAACAAACCAAGCATGTTAGTGCCGTCTGCTTTGCGTCCGTAGGCTATGTCTCTGTCTTGGACGTGTCCCATAATGCAGCTCATGTACTTCTTAGTTAACATCAGCTTGGCACTGCTGACAGGTCTGCCCATGACACCGCTGGTGAAGTAGTGGCAATAGGCTATGCCGTCAATAACCACTGGCTGTAGAAACGGTATAACTTCCCAGCCCATCTCTTCAAGCTTCAGGTCTTCAAACTTCAGCAGACCGTCTAACTTTGGGTCAGACTCTACAGCGCGTGTGATGCGGTTCTCGTGGTTGCCTAGTGTAAACACCATACGAGGGTTCCACTGCTTCCACTTGTTATGCTTCAGACGTGCCTGCTCAGTTCGTATAGGCTCTAAAAAGGCTTCCATGCCTGCTATACCTGCTTCGATGTCTTTGATGTAACGTCTACCTTCAAAGCTTTTCTTGCCTACGTCATAGCTGCTGAGGCTAGGCATGTCCCAATGATCGCCAATGTGAATAATAACTTCTGGCTTCTTCTCTGCTGCGTACTGACCAGCCCAGCGAAGATGATCGACAGACTGGTCTGGCTTTACTTGTGTGTCTGGTATCACTAAGTGTTTAGTCATTACTCGTCTCCTGCTAACTGCCATTGCACATAGCTTTTGTCAAACTTTATTAGAGGTTCTATGTCGTCTGGATTAGGTGTTCTTCCTTTTGGTGTACCACCTGTTTGAACGACAGTAAACTCTGCAATTGTTTGAACGCCATTGTGCAGTATCAAGTATCCCCACCTTCCTTGTTCTCTGAATATAAAATAACTAGGAAGTTTAGTAAGGCTGCTTAGGTTTATTAGTTCCATGTATTTTGGAACATTTAACGCGCAAAAAGCAGTCTTGTTATCTCCATACCATTTACACTCTGCCCAGCCTATCATGTCTCCTTTGCAAGACCCGTTGTAAGACTCATTGTAAAACCAACCGTCTAACCGATACTTAACTAAATTAGGGTTTTGCCAAAAGCTACAGCCTAGGTGTTCGGACATGATACGAAGAAGTTTTTTCTCACGCGTTCTGTCTTGAGCTGTTTCCCTTAGGTTTGTCATTTCTTTCTCCGCTTACGTTCTGCCGCTGTCTTGTCAGCATGGCATTTGTAACACAGCACTTGATAACCATCTATCTCTAAGAACATCCTGTTGATGTAAGTGTTCCAGTCAACAAAGCCTACTACTGGATCAACTACAGGGTTTATATGGTCTACTGCTGCATTGTTTCGTTTGCGCTTATTTCCTTCAAGTGGTGGCAATGTAGCTGGCCCTAGCTTGGCGCAAGAGGCGCATTTGTACACACCTCTGCTGACCCAAGCCTTCTTCTTAGCATCGTGCTTAACGCCCCACTTACCATGAGCGCCGCGCAAGGCTGAGATTATGAAGGATTTAAAACGCGCGTCTGTCCATCTTCCGTTATTCCTCACTTGTGAAGCTCCATATTTGGCCTTCGTAGCGTCGCAGCCACAACAGTCTGCCGTTCTCTAGGACACGTTCCTCACTGCCTAGCATCTCTACACACTTGTCGTAGTAGTCCTTCTCTGTCTTGCAGTCCTCTAGCAGCTTCGCTGACTTCTTCTCTCCAATGCCGTGGATGCCTATGATGTTATCAATGCGGTCACCCATCAGTATTTGACGATAGAAAAAGTTTAAGCCTTCTTCTTTGGTTACATAGTATTTACTGCGTTTTACAAAGTTGTAATGCCAGCCTTCTATTTGGTCGAAGTCCTTGTCTAATGACACCATGATGGCTTTGTCGCCATACTTGGTAGCAGCTATAGCAATAGCATCGTCTGCTTCTTCGCCTTTAGTTACTACAGCAGCCCACTTAGCAATCATGTGGTCTCGTAGCGCCTGTACATGCACTGGTTTCTCTTTGCCTTTTCTGTTTGCTTTGTACTCTGCTGTGACAGCGTACTCTTTCCTGAAGTTGCCTCTACCAGTTAGATAGAGGACGTATTCAGAGTCTTCTTCGTCAGCTCCTAAGTGTATGGTTAGTAAGTCGATGATAAAGCCGTCAAGAGTTCTGACGGCTGTGCTTTCATCTTCTGAGTTGCATGACCAGCCTATGCGGTAGGCTAAGATGTCAGCGTCAATTAAAATCACAACGCTTCTTCCAGATCAGCCTCTTTAACTTCTGGGCCGCCGCCGTAGATGATTAGGTCAGTGATGACCAACTTCATCAGTGACGGGCTACGTCCTTGTTGTCCTGCTGGGTTCTTCCAGTCGTAATAGCCAATTACAGCTTTACCAATGGAGCCATTACCTACTAATACACCTTTGATCTCTTCACCGTTTTTGTCGTAAGCACGAATGGGATTCTTAGACTTTACAGTGATGAAGTCACCTTGGCCGTCCTTGCGACGAACATTGATGCCACGCATCTCTAAAGCATCAGCAGCAGCCTTTGATAGGTTGCCTAGGTCAATCTGATACTTGTTAGACATACGGTTGCGCTCTTGCATAGAAGCCCAAAAGATTTCGCAGTTTAGTGTTACTGGTTTTAGTTCTGTCATGGTTTTTGCCTCTTTGTTAAATTGATAATATTATACTACATTTAGTGGTTTTTGTCAATGAGTCTCTGCCCAGTTGTTGCCTATGTTATACTCACCGTCCAGCGGGCAGCGCAGGTTGAAGTGTTCGCCTGCTTGCTGGATAGCTCTTACTGCTCCTTTACCTACAATGTGTGCAAATGGTTCTGATGTCTCTATTTGAAATTCATCATGTACGTTCGCAACTAGCTTGTGTGGTATCTCATACATTGTCAAGTTTTTATACAAAATAATCAATGCTTGTTTCATTACAATAGCACCAGCACCCTGTAGTAGTGTGTTTAGTGCTGCGTGTTCGCTTCTGACTCGCAAGCGTCTACCGTCTAGTGCTGGCAGTGTGCCGTAAGCTGCGTGTCTTGCTACCTTCTTGCGTAGCTTGTCAAGTGCTGGCGTGTTGCGTAGGAATGAGTTTATAAGTTTATCTCCTTCCTTGTAGCCGCCACCAACGATCTCACCAATCTTTGCAGCACCAGCACCGTACAGGAAGGCGTAGATGAATGTCTTAGCTTGGTTACGATCTGTTAAGCCTGCTGCTTTCATGTTAGCAGTGTGTATGTCACCGCTCAATATCTCATTAGTGTAACCATCGTCCTGCATGTAGTGTGCCAGCATACGCAGCTCAAGACCACTGGCATCTATACCAACCAACTTGTTTCCCGTATCGACAGTCCACAGTGACCTGCATTCCTTACCGTACTCTGCACTTACTGACGGCACTTGAGCCATGTTGGGGCTGTGGTGCGTCATACGTCCTGTTACAGCGCCGTTGGTGATGACCTTGCCGTGT
>Ga0209137_1004379_pt1 | contig 11272 bp, 10 predicted proteins | sample SaaInl5LU_22_DNA_FD_184642 | JGI IMG/M metagenome (GOLD analysis project Ga0209137, IMG submission 184642) | Marine microbial communities from expanding oxygen minimum zones in the Saanich Inlet - ESP_105LU_22_DNA (SPAdes) (version 2) | ecosystem: Environmental > Aquatic > Marine > Intertidal...
CAGAAGCAGAGGAGGCGTTCTATGCAAACCTGAACACACTCGATATGGTCGCCTGAAAAATGAACAAATCACCCTCCGGTAAACCCGGGGCGGTTCAAACTCCTTCAAATGAGCCTCGCCGCAGCGGAATAGGCGAAAGACATCACTGGCATGCAGGTCGAGCAAGCCGCTGAAGACACGCTCCTCAACTGGCAGGCAAAACCTTGTCCCATCTGTGCCGAGCTCGTAATCGCCAAACTCTAGGAACTGATCGAAGACGCGGATGGACAAACGAACCTGGTTGTTCTCGGCCAGATAAACCAAATCGTCCTCACCAATTGACCAGCGCTGGAGGATCTCGGGGAGCGAAAAATAGTCCTTCTCGATCTGCATCTGCCCCCTCCGATTCCAGCCCCACGCGTTCACCCATTGTTCTAGTTGCTTGACTATCCAAGCGCAATCATATCTTATCCTATTTCATCCACAGCTTTATGGGGATAACATGACCGCGCAGCATAGCTTGGCAGATCGCCTGCAAGCCCGAGCAAACCAGCTTGGCTTGAGCCCTGCGCATGTTGCGGAGATGGCGGGCGTCAACAGGTCCTTTGTGTATGACATCCTGCGCGGCCGCTCTGCCCGGCCAGGCCTAGACCGGCTCATTGAAGTGGCGCGCGTTCTGAAGGTGGAGGTGGATTGGCTGATCCATGGGATTGGTGACATCGAAGGCCCCCTGCCCTTTCTTGAAAATCCCGACGAAACCTTTGTGCCAATCACCCAAGCCGGCGTCCGTCCTTCGATGGGGGGCGGATCTGTGGCCCTTGAAGTCTATGATGAACCAGCCCGCGCCTATCACTTCCGGAAGTCTTGGATCAAACGAGGCTTGAAAGCGTCACCCTCCCAACTGCGCATCATGAAGGTCGAGGGCGACAGTATGGAGCCCACGCTATTTGATGGTGACACCGTGCTTGTGGACATGGATCGCAAGGCTCCAAACCCACCGGGCATCTTCGTGCTGGATGATGGCATTGGCCTGGTCGCCAAGCGCCTGCAGCATGTCCCCAATAGTGATCCGCCAGCCGTACGGGTCATCTCTGACAACAAGCATTACCCTGAGTATGAACGTACCGCCGAAGAGATTAATATAATCGGGCGGATTCGCTGGTTTGCTCGGGAGATATGAACAGTGCCCCATGTCATCATTCGCGGCGGTAATGGCCGGCGCCACGAAGTCGATTTTCAAGATACTGAAATTACCATCGAATTTCACGCTAACGAAAAAACAATCGAACTGGTGATCGAAGCCCAGGACGATGATCGACCTTGGAACAAGCAGCGATTTTCTTTGATAAATTTGCCGCGGGAAGCATTTGAAAAGGCATTTGCTGAACAAGCGCGAATGAAAAGCGCTTCACTCAAAGCTGTCGAGTGACACCTGCCAATCAAGAAACTGAGGTCCTCGCTGGCCTCGTGGAACGTGTAACGTTTCATAGCGAGGAGACCGGATTTTGCGTCCTGCGGGTGAAGGCGCGAGGACACAGAGATCTCGTAACCACTGTTGGGCATGCGGCGATGATTTCGGCCGGGGAATGGATTACAGCCTCTGGGGTTTGGTTGAACGATCGCAACCACGGCCTGCAGTTCAAAGCGCACTTCCTGAAGACATCTGCCCCCTCAACGGTCGCGGGGATCGAAAAGTACCTCGGCTCTGGGATGATCCGGGGGATCGGGCCGGTCTATGCCGAACGGCTGGTTAAGGCGTTCGGCAAGGACGTCTTCGACATCATTGAGGCCGCGCCCGAGCGCCTGCGCGAAGTGACTGGCATCGGCCCGATGCGCGCGGCCAAGATCACTGCAGGCTGGGCGGATCAGAAGGTGATCCGTGAGATCATGGTGTTCCTGCACCAGCATGGCGTGGGCACGGCGCGCGCGGTGCGGATCTTCAAGACCTATGGAACGGATGCCGTGCAGGTTATGAGCGAAAATCCCTATCGGCTTGCCAAGGACATCCGCGGCATCGGCTTCCGTACAGCCGACATGATCGCTGAAAAGCTCGGTATCGAGAAAACTGCAATGATCCGTGTGCGAGCAGGGATTTCGTTCGCACTTACCGAGGCCATGAACGACGGTCATTGCGGCCTACCAAGGGCAGATTTGATCGGCGTGGCAGGAAAGCTGCTCGAAGTGCCCCAGCCCTTGATCGAAAGCGCCCTACTGGAGGAACTCGCGGCGGAAACCATTACAAGCGATCGCGTGGATGATGCTGACTGCATCTTTCTAACAGGTTTATACCTTGCAGAGCGCGGCAATGCAGAACATCTCAAACGCATCCGCGCGGGCGCCCTGCCTTGGCCTGAGATCCATGCGGACAAGGCCCTTCCCTGGATCGAGCAGAAGACCGGGCTCACCCTCGCCGTAAGCCAAGCTGACGCAATCAGGCTGGCGCTGCGGTCGAAGCTTATGGTGATCACCGGCGGCCCCGGTGTGGGCAAAACCACCATCGTGAACTCGATCCTGCGCATACTGGCCGCCAAGAGCGTGAAGCTGTTGCTGTGTGCGCCCACAGGACGTGCGGCCAAGCGGATGACAGAGGCCACCGGCATGGAAGCCAAGACGATCCATCGGCTGCTGGAATTCGACCCGAAGACCTTCGGCTTCAAGCGCAACGACGAGAACCCGCTCGATTGCGATCTCCTGGTCGTGGACGAAAGCTCAATGGTCGATGTGCTTCTGATGCAGTCGCTTCTCAAAGCCGTCCCAAGCAACGCAGCGTTGCTGATCGTCGGCGACATTGACCAGTTGCCCTCCGTCGGCCCTGGTCAGGTGTTGGCCGACATCATCGGCTCAGGCACCGTGCCCGTCATGCGGCTGACCGAGGTGTTCCGGCAGGCCGCACAGAGCAAGATCATTACGACAGCGCATGCCATCAACGCAGGATGCTTACCCGATCTAGGCAAGCCAGATGGCGAGGCGGACTTCTATTTCGTGCCAGCCGCAGATCCAGAACAAGCCGTGCTACGCATTGTCGAATTGGTCGCCAAGCGCATCCCGCAGCGTTTCGGCTTTGATCCGATCAGGGACATTCAGGTCCTCTGCCCGATGAACCGCGGCGGTGTGGGCGCGCGCTCGCTCAACATCGAATTGCAGGCCGCCCTAAACCCTGCAGGGAACAAGAAGGTCGAGCGCTTCGGGTGGACCTTTGCCCCGGGCGACAAGGTGATGCAGATCGAGAACGATTACGATAAGGACGTCTTTAATGGCGACATCGGCATGATTGAAGATGTCGATCTTGCCGAGGGCGAAGTTGCCGTGGATTTCGACGGCCGCACTGTGACCTTTCTATTTGGCGAACTTGACACTCTGGTCCCCGCCTATGCGGCGACGATCCACAAGAGCCAAGGGTCTGAATACCCCGCCGTGGTTATCCCCGTCATGACCCAGCACTATGCCATGCTACAGCGCAACCTGATCTACACCGGGGTCACCCGCGGTAAGAAGCTCGTCGTGCTGGTCGGCCAAAGGAAGGCTGTAGCGATTGCCGTCAAAAACGTCTCAGGTCGGCAACGCTGGTCGAAGCTAAATGAATGGTTAGCCTGAGAGGACGAGATGATCGAATTTTTGCGGATGGCCGACGACAATCCGGAGCTCTCCTACTCCCCACTCCTGCGGGGTTTCCAGAAAACCTTCGCCTATCTCGCCGAGCATGAGACCATCGGATTGACACAGTCCAAGGGCTTCAAGCGCAACTTTGTCCATTGGGCGGCGCGAGAGTTCGACTGGCCCGGCCACACCGAGGCAGACCTCTTTGCCGTGAACAAGGTCCTGAACGAGCAGGACTTCATGCCGCTCGTCGATATTCACTTCTTGCTGACAACTCTCAAAATGGGTCGGCATTACAAAGGGCAGTTCAAACTGACCAAGGCAGGAAAAGAAATCAGCCAGCATCCGGGTCGGCTGTTCGGGATCATCACCCCGTTTTATCTTTTCGAGATCGACCACAGCGTCTGGACCCGATTTCCGGATACCGAGATCATGATGAATTGGAACGTCTTCCTGAACGTTCTCAACGTAGAAGCGGAAAACGGAGCACTGGGTGCAGACCTGCGTCGAACCTTTTACGGCGAACCAATGCCGGAGCACTTCCCGCACTACGACGTCGTGATGGCCAATCTATACACGCAAGTCTTGCGGCCCTTAATTTGGACTGGCCTCCTGCAAGAAACACACCCGGCAAAATCCTTCCGGTCGCAAGAGAGCGTCTTCACCAAGACACCCCTCTGGAAGGCGGCTCTCAAGCTGGAAACCGATTCCCAGGTGAAGCGCGCCACACGCCATTGATGGCATGCCCCCCGGTCCCTAGCACATACGCTCGGCCCCGCAGACCTTCACCAACCAATTGTTTTGGCTTGAGCATTAGGCACTGACGGTGCCCAAATCGGCTCACCAACCCGAAAGGCGCTCCAATGCTTGATGAACAAGAAACCCCAATTTCGGGGCCCAATCCCCTATGCCCTGAGCGCATGTCAGCGCAAGCGCGCCTCGCCGAGATCGGGCGCATCTTGGCCGCTGGGGTAATGCGGCTGAACGCTGCACAGTCCAGCGGTTTATCTGCCGAAACCGGAGACAGTTTCGTGGACTTCTTGCCCCGAAAGAGCGGTGGTCGTCGTGCAAAACGCATCCGCATCGGAGTAATTCATGAAGTATAACAATAAGATAACACCTGTGCAGCCGGGGGGCGATCCAAGCCTGGACCAGACGGTGCTATCGCGCCTGGCCGCCTTGAAGGCCATGTCTGTCAAAGAACTGAAAGCCGAGTGGGAAAAACTCATCAGCACCTCGGCGCCGAACAATAGCCGCGCCTTCCTCGAATTCCGCATCGCCTACCGGATCCAAGAGCTGACCTATGGTGGCCCCGATAAACAAACCCGTCGCCTCCTCGACCTGCTGCTGGCCGACGAAGTCGAGGGCACGCTGACGCGCAAGGGCCAGATTGCCGACCCCCGGAACCCCGTGGTGGGCACCAAGCTCATCCGCGAATGGGATGGCACCGCGCACACCGTGACCGTGCTGAAGGACGGCTTCGATTGGGGCGGGCAGCGCTACAAATCGCTCTCGGCTGTTGCCCGCGCCATCACCGGCACACGCTGGAACGGTTATCGCTTCTTTGGGCTGCGTGAGCGGAAGCGGGGTGAGGCATGAAGGACGTGCCTGCAAAACCTGCCCGCCGCCTGCGTTGCGCCATTTATACCCGCAAGTCGAGCGAGGAAGGCCTAGAGCAAGAGTTCAACTCGCTCCACGCGCAGCGGGAGGCTTGCGAGGCCTATATCGCCAGCCAGAAATCCGAAGGCTGGGCCTTGGTGCGTGACCAATACGATGATGGGGGCATTTCAGGTGGAACATTGGAGCGCCCCGGGCTGAAGCAGTTGCTGGCCGATATCGAGGACGGCCTCGTGGATGTGGTCGTCGTCTACAAAATCGATCGTCTGTCGCGCTCTCTGATGGACTTTTCCAAGCTGGTAGAGGTCTTCGACCGGAACGGCGTGACCTTCGTCTCGGTGACGCAGTCTTTCAACACGACCACCTCAATGGGACGGCTGACACTGAACATTCTGCTGTCCTTCGCCCAGTTCGAGCGCGAGGTCATCGGCGAGCGGATCCGGGACAAGGTAGCAGCCTCCCGCAAGCGCGGCATCTGGATGGGAGGATATGTGCCCCTCGGCTATGATGTGCAGGACCGCAAGCTGGTGGTGAACGAGGCAGAGGCCGCCTCCGTGCGCGGGGTCTTCCAGCGGTTTATCGAATTGGGTTCCGCCACAGTGCTGGCGCGGGAGCTGCGTGGCGAGGGCTTCCGCAACAAGCAGGGCACGCTGATCGACAAGGGCTACCTGTACCGCCTTCTGAACAACCGCGTGTATCGGGGCGAGGCCCTGCACAAGGGCAAGGCCTATCCCGGTGAACATGACGCCATCATCGACGCGGACCTCTGGGGTCGCGTGCATGCCATCCTTCGGGAAAGCCCCCGAAAGAGGGCCAACAACAGCCGCGCGCAGACGCCAGCGCTTTTGAAGGGGCTGATCTTCTGCGAAAACGGCGCCGCCATGACGCCCACCAGCACGAAGAAGGGGGCCAAGCTTTACCGGTACTACGTGTCCATGGACGTGATCAGGAACCGCGAGACCGGTGAGGAAACAGCGCCGACGCGTCTGGCCGCCGGCATGGTCGAGGACGCGGTCGTGACCGAAGTTCGTCGCATCCTGCAAACACCAGAGGTCGTCACACAGGTGCTGGCCGCCCTGAAACGCGATGGCGGCGGGACATCTGAAACAGACGCCATCGTAGCCCTTCACGAGTTCTCGGCCCTCTGGTCGCAACTCTTCCCAGCGGAACAGGCCCGGATCATCCAGTTGCTGGTGCGGCGGGTCACAGTCACCGCCGCCGGGCTCGAGGTCGACATTCGCCGCGAGGGCATAGCGGGCGTCATCCGCGAGATGGTGGCGCCCCGCAGGCTGGAAGCTGCAGAATGACGAAGCAGGACGACACAATCCGAGTGCTGATCCCGCTGAAGGTGCGCAAGAAGAATGGGAGGCCGAAGATCATGCCGCCCGCCGACTACCGCCCCAGCGAAGATCTGACTCAAGATCCGCACATTCTGAGGGCCATCGGCCGCGCATGGGGCTGGCGGCGGCGCATGGAGGCTGGCGAGTTCGCCACCATTCAGGAACTGGCCGAAGCCGTGGGACTGGCGGAACGCCATGTCAGCCGCCAGCTGCGACTGGCCTATCTGGCGCCAGAGATACTGAAACGACTGACCTACGGGCGCGAGGCTTCGGCGGTCAGCCTCTATGATCTGTGTTTTCTGGCGGGGGAGGCCTGGGGGCAGCAGGTGGAGCGGGCCGTTTGCGATGGCGCAGCGCAATCGACTTGACCGGCTGAACTATCGTTTGCAGGTTCGCTCCATGATGCGCATCTATCCCGCACGCCTGCCGCTTTCCTGAACTGAAGCTCCTCTGCCTTGCTTGTCGGTTGCAACCGGCACTCTTGGCTGCCTGCCGAAGTGCATCCTGTCATATTCCTGAAACGAATCGCCGGTAGTTTGGAAACGTTTCCAGAGAACTGGGTCGATGGCGCAAAAGCAAAAAACTACAATCAAGGATGTCGCGCGTCTGGCCGGGTGCGGCATCGCGACTGCGAGCCGCGTGCTGAACAATTCCGGTCCAGCCAGCGCCGAAGTGCGGGAGCGGGTCGAGGCAGCGGCGCGGGACCTCGGGTTTTCCTTCAGCGCTATCGGCCGGGCGCTGCAGGGCGGGCGCAGCATGACAATCGGCTGTTTGGTGCCTTCGTTGGTAAACCCGGTTTTTGCCGAGGCGGTTCAGGGCGTGCAGGAGACTTTGGCTGGCACGGGATACCAGCTCCTGATCGCCAGTTCGAACTATGATGGAGATGCCGATAACGAGGCGATTGCAACGCTCGTTGGCAAAGAGGTGGACGGGCTGATCGTGACTATGGTCGCGCCCGACCGCAGCGCCGCGCTGAAACAGGCGCGTGCGCGTGGCCTGCCGGTATCGCTGATGTTTCATGACCCGCTCGAAGGGTTTGTTACCGCCTATGTCGACAATTTCGAAGCGGCCCGGGAGGTCGCGCGGCGGTTCGCCGAACTGGGTCACCGGCGCACCGCCTTTCTGTCGCTGCGGTTTTCCAGCTCGGACCGGTCGCGCAACCGCTATGCCGGGTTTCATGCCGAGTGCCGGGCGCGGGGCATGCCGGATCCGGCCCTGATCGAGCTGGGCGCGGCCGAGGCGAACACGCCCGAAGTCCTGGCCGAAATCCTCGCGCCGCTCGGCGGCTTGACGGCGATCTTCGCATCGAACGACTTTTTGGCCATCGCGGTGCAGAAGGCCGCCCGTCTGATCGGCAAGCAAGTGCCGGGTGACCTGTCAGTCGTTGGCTTCGACGGAATCGAAATCGGCCGGTTGCTGGACGTGCCGCTGGCCACGATCGAGACTGCGCCCGAGGCGATGGGCCGACAGGCCGCGCAGACTCTCTTAGACATGCTGCAAGGGAAGGCCTGCACTCAGCCGCCCCCCTTGCCCTTCGATTTCCGTGCAGGCGCCACGCTTGCTAGCTCGCGCACGGGAAGCCGTGACGACGACCAGGTTGCCCCCTGGCCGCCGTCTGTTCACTCGCTCAAGACCGATCTCAAACAAGGATGAACCCATGAAACATACTGTTCTTGCGGTGCTTTTCGCAACCGCCATCGCTGCCCCGGCTGCTGCCGAAGATGCTGTCTGCTACAACTGCCCGCCGCAATGGGCCGACTGGGCGTCGATGCTGACCGCCATCGAGGCGAAGCTGGGCGTGAAGATGCCCCATGACAACAAGAACTCGGGCCAGACGCTGAGCCAGTTGATCGCAGAAAAGGCCAGCCCTGTCGCCGATGTCGCATACTACGGCGTGACGACCGGGATCAAGGCCGGGGCCGAAGGTGTGGTGGAACCCTACAAGCCCGCCGGGTTCGACGAGATCCCCGAAGGCCTGAAGGACCACGAGGGCAAGTGGTTCGCCGTGCATTACGGCACGCTGGGCCTGTTCGTGAACGTCGACGCCCTGGGCGGCGCTCCGGTGCCGCAGTGCTGGGCCGACCTGACCAAGCCCGAATACAAGGGCATGGTGGGCTATCTCGACCCGTCCTCGGCCTTTGTCGGCTATGCCGGTGCCGTGGCAGTGAACCAGGCTTTCGGCGGCGACCTGACCAACTTCGATCCCGCGATCAAGTTCTTCAATGACCTGTCGGCCAACAGCCCGATCGTGCCCAAGCAGACCTCCTTCGCGCGGGTCGTCTCGGGCGAGATCCCGATCCTGTTCGACTATGACTTCAACGCCTATCGCGGCAAGTACGAGGAAGACGGCAACTTCGAATTCGTGCTGCCGTGCGAAGGCTCGATCCGCGTTCCCTACGTCATGAGCCTTGTCGCCGGTGCCCCGCACCCCGACACGGCCAAGAGAGTGCTGGATTTCATCCTGTCGGATGAGGGCCAGGCGATCTGGACCAACGCCTATCTGCAGCCCGCTCGCCCGGTGGAGTTGCCCGCTGATGTGGCGGCCAAGTTTCTGCCGGCCTCGGACTACGAGCGTGCGGTCGCGCTAGACTATGCCGAGATGGAAAAGGCCCAGGCCGGGTTCGGTGAACGCTACCTGAACGAAGTGAAGTAACCCCAAGGGCGCGGGCGGAGCCAGTCTTGGCGCCGCCCGCCACCCTCCACCGATCAGGACACTCTACATGACGCAACGCCACTTCGTGACACTCTGCCTTGTGCCGCTGGCCGTCTTCACAATGGCCTTCCTGGCGATCCCGCTGGGGCGGCTGATCCTCGCCTCGGGCAAGGGTGAGGCAGGCTGGGCGATCTACCTGCAGATCCTGCAGACGCCGCGCTACCTGTCGACGCTGGTGCAGACGGTCGTCGTGTCGCTGGCCGTCACCGTGGCGGCGCTGGCCGTCTCGACCACCGCCGGGCTGTTCTTGGTGCGCAACCGCTTTCGCGGGCGTAATCTGCTGTTGTCGATCCTGACGCTGCCGCTGGCCTTTCCGGGCGTCGTGGTGGGGTTCATGATCATCCTGCTGGGGGGGCGGCAGGGCCTCGTCAATGCCCTCACACCCGGCCATGTCGTCTTCGCCTATTCGGTCTTCGGCCTGTTCCTTGGCTATCTCTACTTCTCGATCCCGCGGGTTCTGCTGACAGTGATGGCGGCGGCGGAAAAGATCGACCCAGCGCTGGAAGAGGCCGCGCAAACGCTGGGTGCGCCGCCGCACCGCATCGTCATCGACGTGCTGCTTCCCGCGCTGGCACCGGCGCTGATCGCCGCCGGGGCCATCGCCTTTGCCACTGCAATGGGCGCCTTTGGCACCGCCTTCACGCTGGCCACGGATATCGATGTGCTGCCGATGGTGATCTACACGGAGTTCACCCTGTCGGCGAACATCGCCATGGCATCGGCTCTGTCGGTGGTGCTGGGGGTGGTGACCTGGGCTCTGCTGCTCATCGCTCGCAGCCTGTCGGGCAGCACCGTGGCAGCGGGAGGATAGACCATGAAATCGCTGTCCAGGTCCATCCCACTTACTGTCACCCTGCTGGCCTGCGCTTTCCTTCTGATCCCGATCATCCAGTCGGTGCTGGCCGGGCTGACAGTGAACTATTTCCGCGGCCTGTCCTCGGGCCTGACGCTGAAATGGATCGGCGAGGTCTGGACGCTTTACGCTGGCAGCATTTTCCTTTCGATCGGGCTGGCACTGGCCTGTTTGATCGTCACCCTGATCCTCGGCGTGCCTGCCGCCTACGCCTTGGCGCGCAATCCCGGCAGGGCGTCGCGCGTTCTCGAAGAGTTCATCTCGCTGCCGCTCGCCATCCCTGGCCTCGCGCTGGCGCTGGCTCTGCTGCAGCTCTATGGCGGCTGGACTGATTTCAGGACCAGCTGGCTTTTCATCCTCGTCGGCCATGTGCTCTACACGCTGCCTTTCATGGTGCGGTCTGTGCTGTCGGTTCTGGCCGCCATCGACCTGAAGACGCTGGAGGAAGGGGCGGCCAGCCTTGGCGCCAGTCCCGTGCGGCGCTTTGTCGACATCGTGGTGCCGAACGCGCTGCCCGGCATTCTGGCCGGAGCGCTGACGGTCGTCACCCTGTCGATCGGCGAATTCAACCTGACCTGGATGCTGCACACGCCCTACCTCAAGACCCTGCCGGTGGGGCTGGCCGATAGCTACGCCTCGATGCGGCTGGAAATCGCCTCGGCCTACACCCTCGTGTTCTTCGTAATGATCGTGCCGCTTCTGGTGGCCATGCAATGGGCCAGTGCCCGCGCGCAAAGGATTGCCCAATGACACTGTCCCTAACTAATATTGCCAAGACCTTTGCCGGTGGCACCAAGGCGCTTTTGCCCACCGATCTTGAGATCGAGAAAGGCGAGATCGTCTCGCTGCTGGGGCCGTCAGGCTGCGGGAAATCCACGCTTCTACGCATCATCGCCGGGCTGGAAACCCCGGATCCGGGTGCGCGGATCGTCTTCGACGGCGAGGATGTGACACAGCAACCGGTCGAGACCCGCAAGATCGGGATGGTGTTCCAGTCATATGCGCTGTTTCCCAACATGTCGGTACGCGGCAATATCGGCTACGGGCTGAAGATGCAGAAGCTGCCGAAGGCCGAGATCGACGCCCGTGTCGAGGAGGTCATCGCCCTGTGTCGGCTTGAGCCCTACGCAGGGCGCGCGATCACCGAGCTCTCGGGCGGCCAGCGGCAGCGCG
>Ga0209137_1004383_pt1 | contig 11260 bp, 11 predicted proteins | sample SaaInl5LU_22_DNA_FD_184642 | JGI IMG/M metagenome (GOLD analysis project Ga0209137, IMG submission 184642) | Marine microbial communities from expanding oxygen minimum zones in the Saanich Inlet - ESP_105LU_22_DNA (SPAdes) (version 2) | ecosystem: Environmental > Aquatic > Marine > Intertidal...
CAGACACTGCGCGCGGTCATCGCCGAACACGCCGAAGACGGCAAACCGACTGACAGTGCGTTCGCCGCAACCATGATTCTCGGCGGGCAAATTGCCGGCGGGCCACCGCGCCTGTTCTTAATTTATCCCGAGGGAAATTTCATTGAAGCAGGCCCCGACACGCCGTTTTTTCAAATCGGCGAAATGAAGTACGGCCGCCCAATTTTGGTTCGCGCCTACGACCCCGCAATGGGTTTTGACGCGGCCATGAAGCTGTTACTAGTCAGCTTCGACTCAACGCTAAAAGCCAATCTGACGGTGGGCCCACCCTTTGACTATCACCTCTATAAAGCCAACAGCTTAAAACTCGGCAACAACGGGCGTATTGAGGCGGAGGACCCCTACTTTCAGCTGATCTCACGAGACTGGGGAGATGCGCTTAAGCACGCCCTCGACAGTTTGCCAAACTTCACACCCCATGAGTGATACGCCCGCTGATATGGATCAAATATCCTCAGCACACGGCCTGTTTAAGGTACCGCACTCGACGAGCCGCGTGGAGCGCGTCGCCCAATGACGGCTAGATCAAGCCAACAGATGGCGCTGTTATTTGGCAGCGGCGCGGTTTTACTGTGGAGCACGGTAGCCACCGCGTTTAAATTGACACTCGGTTACCTCAGCCCAGCGCAGCTGGTATTGGTAGCCAGTGCGGTTTCGTGGCTGTTTTTTGGCTTATTGCTCACCTGGCAAAAGCAATGGCACACGCTACAGGCGGCATCGCGCGGCGCAATTTTGCGTGCTCTATTACTCGGGCTAATCAACCCCACCGCGTACTATCTTGTGTTATTCGCCGCCTATCGGTTGCTCACAGCCCAGGCCGCCATGGCCATCAATTACACCTGGGCGCTGACGCTCGGACTATTAGCTGTGCCCATACTCGGCCAGAAACTGCATTGGCGGGGCTTAGTCGCCGCGCTGATCAGCTATCTCGGGGTTTTTGGCATTGCCACGCAAGGACAATGGTTATCACTGCACTTTGCAAGCCCCGAGGGGGTTTTACTCGCACTCGCCAGCACCGTGCTGTGGGCGCTCTACTGGCTGTTCAACGGCAAACACACCCTCGAGCCGCAGCTCAACCTATGGCTAAATTTTAGCGCCGCACTGCCGGCACTACTCATTTATTGCTGGCTGAGTGGCGAGCTCAGCGCGCCACCTTGGCAGGGTCTAATCGGCGCGACCTACATCGGCTTTTTCGAAATGGGCTTGAGCTTTGTTTTGTGGCTACAGGCTATGCGCTACGCGAGTAATACCCTCGCCGTATCGAGCCTAATCTTTTTAGCACCGCCCATCTCACTCACCTTAATTTGGTTAGTGCTGGGGGAACCCATCTTAAGCTCGACACTGGTCGGACTAGTGCTAATACTGTCTGGGCTGGCAATACAGCATGTCGGCGACATCCTATTTGGCCGCGCTGAACAGTCCAAATAGCGCCGCAGAGACGCGGCCGATAGAGGGGCGCCACGCTTTTTCGAGACCTGTATTCGCCGTAGAATCGCAGCCCAACAAACGGTTCGTCACTGCGGTTAGCGTCAACAACGCCACGTTTAAAGACACCTTGCTGAGCGAGTGACAAACGCCTACAACCCGCATAAAAGGAGATCACATGCTGCACCATATCGTCATGATTAAGTACAAGCCCGAGACACCCGCAAACATCGCCCAACAATTTTGCGACGCAGTAATGGCGTTACACGGTGTCATCCCAGAGATCGTTTCGGTCACTATTGGCTGCGACGCGCTGAGGTCGGCGCGCAGCTGGGACTTAGCACTGCACGTTATCCTGCCCAGTATGGATGATCTCAGCGGCTATCAAACCCATCCGGCACACGTTGCTGTGCTCGAAAAAAACAATCCTTGGGTCGCCGAAGTCGCCGCGGTGGATTTCAACGGCGCGTAACACACTGAGGTCATGTGGTAACGACACGGCTGTCATTGCCGCACTATGAGGCGGATGTGTTATCAACCAAAACGGTTTTAATCAACGCGTAAACCGCGTCGCCAACCGCAAGCTTTAGTTCCAGCACAGACGCGCGGGTAATGCGCGATCGAAGCAGCCCGTCGCCAATATCCAGCAGCAGCTCGGCAAACGGGCTGCCATGATCGGCATCGATGGCGACCACTCGGCATGGCAGTACATTGCGAATTGATAAGCCCGACGGCGCGGCCAGCGCGATGGCGACATCGTGGCTGTGTATTTGCAAACGCACGGCGGCATTCATCACCAGTGACAGGCCAGGCACGAATATGTGCTGCGCACCGAGTGACAAGGTACTCAATTGTAGCGCGGTATCATGCGCAACTACGGTCGCAGCAAAAATGGCACCGGCATCGCGAGACGCGCTCACTTCGCGCAAATCAAGGCGCTGTAGTACAGCCTCGGTAGTGTCGTGAGCGATCGACTCGCCCTCGCGCAATACGAGCAGACGGTCAGTTAGCGCCACCATTTCATCAAGCGCATGGGAGACATAAATCATCGGCACCGAGAAATGCGTGCTGAGCTTACGAATATAGGGCAGCAATGCCTTCTTGCGCTGAATATCGTTGGCCGAGAGTGGCTCGTCGAGCAATAGCAATTGCGGCCGGGTTAGCAACGCCCGTGCGAGCGCGACGCGCTGACGCTCTCCGCCCGACAAACTTTGCGGCATCCGCTTGAGCAGCGCACCGAGATCCAGTGTGTCGACAACATCATCCCAATCGATAAGCCTCGCGCGATGGCGACTGCGTTTTTCGGCAAACCGTAAATTGCCGGCGACATCGGTAAAAGGCAGCAGCCGTGCGTCTTGGAAAACATAACCCACTGCGCGCTTGTGCGTTGGCAAATTCACCTGCTGCTCGCTGTCGAACCACAGTGCATCCGCAAACTGAATACGGCCGGTTTGCCCGGCATCAAGGCCTGCAATCGCGCGCAGTAAAGTGGTCTTACCCGCACCACTAGGCCCCAAGATACCAGTGATGCCCGACAGGGAAAATTTGACGTCTAGACTCAATGTAAACCCAGAGAGCGATCGCGCCATTTGAACAGCGAGGGTAGTCATCATGACACCCGAAAGCCGCGACGGCCGTTTAAGGTGTAGACCAACAGCAATACGACAAAAGAAAAGATCAGCAGACCAGCCGATAACACGTGCGCCGTAGCGTACTGGATGGTTTCAACTTGTTCATAAATTGCGATCGACAGCACCTGGGTTTTACCGGGGATGTTGCCCCCGATCATCAACACAATGCCAAACTCGCCCACCGTATGGGCAAAGGTCAACACTGCGGCAACGAGATAACCACGCAGCGATAGCGGCAACACAATGTGTAAAAAACGATCGAGGGGGGATGCGCCTAAGGTCGCACCCATTTCGAGAGTTTCGCGGCCCACATTCACAAAGGCGCTTTGCAACGGCTGTACCGTAAACGGCAGCGAGTACAACACAGAGCCAACCACCAAGCCCGCAAACGAAAAAGTCAGCGCGCTGCCCGACACCTGCAGCCACCATCCACCTAACCAAGCCTGCGGACTCAACAGCATCAACAAATAAAAACCAAGCACTGTGGGTGGCAGCACTAATGGTAAGGCGACAACAGCTTCAACAGCGGGGCGCACACGGGCCTGCGACCAAGCCAGCCACCACGCGATAGGCGTGCCAACCAGCAATAGAATCAGCGTAGTGGCCGCCGCCAACTGCAAGGTAATCCAAACAGGACTTAGATCCACAGCGTACTACTCATAAGACCTATACGACCCACAAGACCCACACGACGCATGAACAGAACCCACTTTGTTAATCGTATTTTTGTACGGCAGCATACCCTAGCGAAGATAGCTGCGCCTGCACCTTGGGGCTTTGCAAATAGGCCATAAAGCGCTGCGCGGCAACACGATGCTCTGCCCGCTTAAGCAATACCGCCATTTGCGCAATAGGCGCATAGAGCTCGGCGGGCAGCACCCAATACTGGCGCGCATCGATTTCAGCAGCAATCAAATGGGAATACGCGACAAAACCCGCTTGCGCATTACCCGTGGCCACCAAAGAAAAGGCACCGGTAATATTGTCAGAAAGAACCGTCTGCGATGCCAGCGGACTGCCACCGCCGAGCACTGCAACCGCCTGTTTTGCCGCAGTGCCATAGGGCGCGAGCGCAGGATTCGCCATGGCTAAAAACGCGACGGGATGCTGCCAAAGACTTTGCGCATCGACGTGATGATTCGCTGGATACCACAGCGATAAAACCCCGAGCGCATAAATAAATGCCGACTCGGGCACTGCGAGGCCTTCGTCAATGAGGCGTTGCGGACGCGCGACATCAGCGGCCAAAAACACATCAAAAGGCGCACCGTGGCGAATTTGTGCATAGAGCTTCCCCGTAGCGCCCGACACAATGGTTACGCTGTACCCTGTTTGCTGCTCGTAGGCTTTTGCAAAACGGGTGGCCGCGTCCAGAAAGTTGGCCGCCACAGCGATGATGATGTCGTTGTTTTGTTCTGCATCGGCGATGCTGCCTGCCGCCACCGGCTCCACTTCTGCGACATCAGAATTTCCTGGGGCATTGAAAACCTCAGTATTTCCAGCGGCTTTAGGACTTTCGGCAGCTTGGATGCTTTTAGTCTTTTCAACTGCATCGGTAGGCTCGGACAGGTCGGGGCCGTCAAGGGTTGCGAAGCGCTGTGCGTGTCCGGAAATCTCCTCACTTTGGGTGCTTTCGGCATCGACGGCGTTTGCGGCAACTTCTGAGCTGACCATCGCTAGAGCACTCGCGACAAACTCGGAGCTGGCGACAGCCTCGAAACGAAAGCCGCGATCAGCACTGTCAGCCCACACAAATGCAGTCGCCATCATCAGCAGTGCAAACAAAGCCTTCGCGCGCCACGCGCACGGCATAAAATCGCGCAAAGTTGGGCTACCCATAATCCCGAGCAAGCGTCTCAATCGAGAACGCGCCAATAGCACATGAACGTCGACTCAGCGCTTTAGCCAAATTTCATCTAAAGGTCGGCGGCCATTGGGCACTTCGCGCTGACGCTGCTCTTCGCTTAACTGGTGAACGTCGGCAGCGACGCCAACAGCAAAGCCCATCAACACCTGCTCTTCATCGGCATTCAGGCCAAAATATTCCGCCGCCGCATCGCGATGTATGCCGCCCATACCGTGGGTATGCAAGCCCACTTTGTTTGCCTGCAAGGTCATCGCCAGCCAAGCGGCACCCGCGTCAAAGGGGGCAAAACCATTGGGCTCACCGTTATGGGCGAAATGTTTGCGCGCAGTGAGAAAACCCAATACCCCGGCATTGGCCGCCCAAGCCTGATTGCCCTCGACCAACAAGTCCAAAAACGCGCCAAACGTATCGGCGTTACTCGTGTAGAAGCGCCAGGGCTGATCATTGAAACACGAGGGGCTCCAGCGCGCGGCGTCGATAATGCTCGCCAAGGTTGGCGCTGCGATATCCGCTTTAACAAATGCGCGGGGCGACCAGCGCTCGACGAATAACGCGTCGACGCCTGCTGCTGGGTCGCGTTGTGAGAAATCAGCCATAATCATTTACTCCAAAATTTGCAGACAAAAACCGCCGTCAACCTGCCGGCATCTGACTCGCGGGCAACGGCGCGCGTCGACCCGATGACGTCGGCGCGTAATTCGCCTCAAGATAATCCAAGATCACCGCTTCATTAGGCCCCAGAGGCCATAAGCCCTGGCTTCGCTGCATCCATCGGATCATTTGCAGCCAGCCATTGCGGTCGGCGCGGTTCTGAATAATGAGCTTAGACGAGTGGCAAACCGTACACTGGGTTTTCACGGTTTGAAAGCCCGGCGCAATAACTAGCCGAGACTCGGGGTCGAGCTCACGGGCATTGGCGGGTGTAGCCGAAGAGAAACCAGCGATCAAGACGCTCACCGCTAACACGCGCTGTGCGGATACCAGTAAAAACCTCATGCGACCTTCACCGCAATACGATGGCAGGCGTTGTTCAAATAGCCGCGCGGATTCCAGTTAGGCACTACCATGGGCTGCGCACGCCCCTGAGTATCGGTTGCTCGCGCCCACACTTCGTAATAACCCGGCCGAGGAAATTGCACCTCGGCGGAAAATTGCTGCCATGCCTGGCGATTGACGGGCACATTTAAACTGGCCTGCTGCCAAGTCTGCCCAAAATCAATAGAGACATCGACCTGCGCGACCGCACTGTCCCCCGCCCACGCATGACCGCGTAAAGCCAACGCGGGCTTGCTCAATAACACGCCTGATTTAGGGTAGGTGATGAGCGACTTCACCGGCATCGCCTCAATAATGCACATCGCCTCATCGGGCACCTCGGCGCCTGGCACCACCGGCTTGCAGGGTACACGATATGACTGACCACCCATCTTGGGACCGTCGTGAATTTTATTGCGCACACTCAAGCGTTGGAGCCACTTACCCGAGACCGAGGCGGGCCAGCCGCCGGCAACCAACCGCAGCGGGTGGCCATGTAGCGCAGGGATATCTTCGCCGTTCATGGCCCAGGCGAGCAGTGTTTCGTCTTCCAACGCTTTGTCCATGGGTAAGCCGCGGCTAATGGGGACCTTTTTAGGATTGCCCGAAACATGGGTATCGGCGCCATAAAAGCCGATATAGACCGCATCGCTTTTAACGCCCGCCGCGTCGAGCACATCCCGCAGTCGGACACCGGTCCACTGCGCGCAACTCACCGCACCAGTTGACCACTGATTTCCTCGCGCCGGCGGCGAAAACTCGCTGCGCCCATTGCCCCCGCATTCAAGGACCAGTTGATAACTGTATTGCTTAAAACGCGATTTGAGGTCAGTCAATGAGAACACAACAGGCGCCTCGACCGACTCGCCATCAATCGTTAGCGTCCAGGTCGCTGGATCAACTTGCTCAGGGGGAATACCGTTATTGCGCACAAACATGCGCGACGCGGGCGTCACTGAATCGTCGAGCAAATGTGCGGGGGTTTCTGCGTTGATCGGTCGGTCGTTCAGCACCAAGAGACCGGGGTCCTTGCCCGGCAAACTGAAAGCGGCCGGCTCCTGGGCCAGTGCCGCGGGAATCAGGCCCGCAGGCATAAAACGCGAGAACACCACCTCGGCCCCCAAAAGACCGGTCAGAGTACCTAAGCCGCTCAAAAAACCGCGCCGCGTCAAAGGGTCTGAACGCCGCCCAAACAGCTGTAAATCGGCTGCAATAGGGTCTTTGTTAAACAGGCTGTGCAAGCCCACTCGGCGTTTCTCATTCATGGGGCTCGCTCGCTTGTCTTCTGCATTGATCGTGCTCATTGTCTACTTTGTATTAACACTTTAAAAATCAGCACGCAGCCTACCGTATTTGTCGTGGCTGTCCAGCCCCTCGGGGCATACCACAGCACGTCAGAACCCACGGAGGACGCGTGCCATGTCCGGGCAGTAGCGCCAGACGCAATACCAAGGGCACGCGACACGCCGTTGTGGCGGACACTCGTGCAAATCGTTGGCGCTTTTGCAAAGCCCTCGAGGATAGCGTGCGGCCGAGGGATATGTCAGAGACAGCGATGCGGCATTGACAGAGATACGTCATTCACAGGGATGCGTCATTAATCAATGCCGGGGTAACACGCTGCCTCGAGCTCACGCCACGCCGAGTTCCTGCAAGCGCTCCTTCAAATAGGAGGCGGCGCTATATCGAGATGACAGCACCACATCGGGCCGAGGATGCAAAAACAATGGTAAAGACATACGTCCGGCGGCCAAAAATTCTCCGCTAGGCAGCGCGACTTGATGTGTCGTTGATGGGAAGTACCCCTGCGACAGTTCCTGCAACATGTCCCCGACATTAACCAGCACTTGATCAGGCCGATTGGGCACCGACATCCACACACCGTCTCGGGCGCGAATTTCCAACCCCGGCCCGTCGGCAGCGGGGAGGATCGTCAGTAAGTTGATATCTTCGTGGGGCGCCGCGCGCATAATTCGGCGGTCTCCGTGTACCGGCGGATAGTGCAGCACGCGCAGCATAGACTGCTGACTAGCGCTGATCATGGCGCCTAAGGGCTCATTAAAGCGAGCGCTCACTTGCGAGGGCGCGTGCATTTCTACTTGGTTCAGCAGCGCTGCGGCGAACGACAGTGACTGCTCGTAGTGGGCGCGCAGATCCTCTGCCAATGACGGCGGGCAGCGCCCCCATGGGTAGTATTGAAAGTATTCTTTATAGTCGCGCTGGCTATAGCCTTTTGCGTGTTCGGCCTCGCCGACAGAAAAATAACCGTCTTGCCGAACACCATCATTTGCAAACTGGGGCGGAACTCCCGCCATAAAGTAGTCACGCCATTGGCGGTAGATCCGTGCTACCCGCTGCATATCCAGCGGGTGATCGACCAAGGCAGCAAAGCCAAATTGGCGCAGGGACAGCACAAACTCACTGCCCCAGTCGGCGCTCAGAAAAGAAATAACCGGTAACTCGCTCGCCTTCACATTAACGCCTTGATTGTTTTATCGGATACCGGCGTCCATTAAGCCGACAAGGAAACAAAGAAACCCGCCAATGCGGCACTCATTAAGTTCGACAGTGTCGCGGCGAATAGCGCCCTAAAGCCGAAGCGCGAGATTTCATCCCGGCGCACTGGCGCCAAGGCGCCGAGCCCGCCCAGCAAAATCGCAATGGATGAAAAATTCGCAAACCCACACAAGGCAAAAATAATAATGGTTTGCGTGGTGGGCGAGAACTGTGCGGCCATATCCACATAAGCCACATAGGCGACAAACTCATTGAGCACCAACTTCTGGCCGATAAGGCTACCTGCCTGTGCCGCCTCATCCCAGCCCACTCCCAACGCCCATGCTAGCGGCCTGAATAATGTGCCAAGCCCGCCCTGAAGACTCAGCCCGCGCAGACCCACCAACTCCCCAGCCCAGGCAAAGAGGCCGTTTAACATTGCAATCAGCGCAATAAAGGCCAGCAGCATGGCGGCAATCGCCGCCGCCATTCTCAAGCCATTCATAGCACCACTCGCCGCGGCATCAACGACGTTGACATAACCATCGCTCACCGGCGGGTCATCTTTCTGAGGTGCCAGTGGCACCTGGGTTTCTGGTTCGAGGAGCTTGGCCATCATTAGACCGCCCGGGGCAGCCATAAAACTCGCCGCCAACAAATATTCAAGGGGTATGCCCAAGGCCACATAGCCGGCCATTACCGAGCCGGCAATTGACGCCAAGCCACCCACCATGACGGCAAACAACTCAGAGCTGGTCATACCCGCAATGTAGGGCTTAACCACCAGCGGCGCCTCGGCCTGTCCGACAAACACATTGGCCGCAGCCGACAGCGATTCAGTATGACTGGTGCCAAGCAAACGGCGCAGCGCACCGCCGATGATACGAATAACCCACTGCATGATCCCGAGGTGATAAAGCACCGCAATCAACGCACTGATAAAAATCACCACGGGCAGCACGTTAAAGGCAAAAATAAAGCCGAGGCTTGTATTGCCCACCAGCTCACCAAACATAAAGCGGATACCCGCGTTGCTGTAGCCGAGCAATACCGATACGTAATCTGACAGCGCCTTCAAGGCGGCAAAGCCTCGCTCGGTAAACAACACTAAACCGCCAATGCCTGCCTGTAGCAAAAACGCCACACCCACAGTGCGCCAATTAATCGCACGGCGGTTGGAAGAAAACGCTAATGCCAGTAGCGGGAGCAGGATAATGCCAATCAAACTGGTCATAGATGTGTGTGTCTTGAGAGGAAGTGCAAGAAGATACCCTGCCCGACAAATCAACGCCAAAAAAAATAAAAAAGGGCGCCACCTCACAGTGACACCCTCTTTTAACGCACTGCAACGGTCATTGTGACTGCCACAGTGTGCTTGCTTACCGTTTCTGTCGCGCGGTGACTTAGGTAGTCACTGTGCGCCCATTCCCGAGCTGCTGACGCGGATTAAGCCCGCGTCCGTGCTGTCGCAGAACGGTGTCAGCCTTTATTCAAGGCTGCCCTAATCAACCCAAAGTGATCAGCGAGTACGCCATTACCCAGGCTGCAACGCCACCGATCATGTATATGCCGATGGTATTTAGGGGACGAAAGATATGATTAAACATACGACCTCCTTTACCGTTGACATCGCTCTGCCCAACGCGGGCCAGCATTATGTTACCGATTGGTACGCATAGTAACAAAATTAAAGCCGCGGGTAACACCAAATAATAACAATAAAGACTTACTTGCTAGATATGTATAACTGATATTCATGCTGTATCGAGAATAAAGACATACTGACGGCATTTGGCTATGTAAATAGATTGAGGCTATAGATATTAAAAAATATATAGCAGATACGTTATTTAAAGACTGGGCCCGCTTGCCAGTAGCGCGGGATTCTATGCGCAGTAAGCCAGCAAAGTCTTACAAAACGTAACAATGACAGCGTCTTACCCAAAGATACAGGGGGTTTTCGGCAGCGATGACTCCGCCGAGAAAGGGAATTAACCCTGATTCGTGGCGAATTCTGCCGCGCAGCACCGCCAGCGGGGCTGGCATCTGATGGTGCCCTCGATGGCGCCCCGCAAGAAAAGGAAAACAGAAACAAAAACGGCGCTCCTAAGAGCGCCGCTGAAGTGACCCGCGGTGTTGCACTACCGCCGTCAGATGACGTAGCCGTTAGCTCTGGCTCGCCTGCAATGCCTGCTCGACATCGGCGATAATGTCATCAATATGCTCGATACCAATAGACAAACGCACCATAGATTCAGACACACCCGCATTCGCCAACTCTTCGGGAGACAGCTGACGGTGGGTGGTACTTGCGGGGTGGCAAGCCAGCGACTTGGCATCACCGATATTGACCAACCGCAGGATCAACTGCAGCGCATCGATAAACTTTGAGCCGGCCTCAATGCCACCTTTAATGCCAAAACTCAACACCCCCGAGGCGCGACCGCCACACAGTCGCTGACACGCCTCGCTGTAGGGGCTGTCGGGCAATGCCGCGTAGTTCACCCACTCTACCGCGTCGTGGCCAGACAAATATGCCGCGACCCGCTCAGCGTTTTCACAGTGCCGCTCCATGCGCAGGCCCAATGTTTCCAACCCCTGCATAATCAAGAAGGCGCTGTGTGGCGACAATGCGGCACCGGTATTACGCAGCGGCACCACGCGGCAACGGCCAATAAAGGCCGCCGGGCCCAAGGCCTCGGTGTAAACCACGCCGTGATAAGAAGGGTCTGGGGTATTGAGCACCGCGAACTTCTCGGGCTGCGCA
>Ga0209137_1004385_pt1 | contig 11255 bp, 9 predicted proteins | sample SaaInl5LU_22_DNA_FD_184642 | JGI IMG/M metagenome (GOLD analysis project Ga0209137, IMG submission 184642) | Marine microbial communities from expanding oxygen minimum zones in the Saanich Inlet - ESP_105LU_22_DNA (SPAdes) (version 2) | ecosystem: Environmental > Aquatic > Marine > Intertidal...
TGGAAAAGGCGTCAGATGATTGATCTCTACACATGGACGACACCAAATGGCCGCAAGGTTTCGATCCTCCTCGAAGAACTTGGCGTCCCTTACAAAGTGCATGCAATTGACATCAATAAGGATGAGCAATTCGCACCTGATTTCCTAAAAATCGCACCGAACAACCGCATCCCCGCGATCGTCGATCAAGAGACCGGTCTTCATTTAATGGAGTCCGGCGCGATCATGATGTATCTGGCGGACAAGTATAAAAAGTTTCAATGCGAGGGCCCCGAATATTGGCCGATGGTTGAATGGTTGATGTGGCAAATGGGCGGCTTGGGCCCAATGCTAGGGCAGACCCATCACTTTGTGAAATATAACAAAGGCAAATCGGAATACGCCGAGAAGCGCTACGCCGCTGAAACGCAACGTTTGTACACTGTTCTGAACATGCGCTTGGAAGGGCGTGATTTCATAGCAGGGGCAGGCCGTGGCACCTATTCAATTGCAGACATGGCATGCTGGCCTTGGGTGTCGCGCTTTGAATGGCAAGAAGTTGACTTGGACGCTTTTCCAAACATCAAGGACTGGTATTTACGCATCGCTGAACGCCCAGCGGTGCAAGCTGGCTATTCCGTTCCCAAATATACAACCGACGTTCCAATGCCATAACCAAAACCCTGTGTTGAAATGACCGATGGAAGGGGAATGCGTGCCTGAATTTGTTGAACCGAGGCACAACACCCAAGGCCGCCGGACCAATGCACTATTTTGAACGCGACCCCGCTGGGTGATGTTCATTGCGTCACAGTATCTTGTTTCCAAGGCCCGAAAAGTCCGCGACCCGATTGTTGGACCCGGACGTAGCGAAAAAGTAGTTTGGATTTTGCACTAGGTCTCGGATAACAATGGCTGCTCCGGTGAAGTTCGCTGCATTGCTGCAAGAAACCTGCTGTTGGTGCGAAGAAATGCTGCGTCAGCAATAGCCGCGACTGCACAAGGCAGGTTCGTTCCGCTGTGTGTGAATTCGGCCATCTCAGTTTTTCAGTCGCAGCGAATGGCCGGTTCGAAGGACCGCACTGCAGCATTGCAATCATGAGTTGGAGGTCCGGTTAGGGCCGATCCCGACTTGCGGTAATGGCACCCAAAGGCAAAATGCTGCGGTCGATCTAATGGCGGCAACGAGCCCAGACTTCGGGATTGATGGATCGCAGCTAAAGTCCGCTTTCGGGAAGTGAAAACCTTTGTACGGTGAACACGTCCGATACTGAGCCTTGTCCAATTGGCAGTTTGCTGTAGCGCGGATTCCCTAAAGCGGACATTGCCCAACGACGCAGAGTTCATCTTGTGTTAAGTAGCTTCCACATCTTCTTTAGAAATCGCATATTAAGCTGCTTTGCTTACCACTTAGGTGCGCGTCACTTTCGTGAAAAACGCTTGAGAAAACTCAAAAGCCGACCGCGCCACCTTCGTTGAACCTAATCGTCCTTCCATGGGCACTTCAAGCACGATTGGAATATCGTCCGGCAAAAGGGCGAGTATTTCCGCCAATGGAATGGACCCCTCACCTGGAATCAGACGTGCGGCGCGGGCGGTGTGTACAAGTTCCTCGATTGAATAGGAAACCTGCGCCGGTGCATCGCAGAGGTGGATAAATGGAAGGCGCGCAGGGTCTGCTGCGGCGAGATCGGACAGACTGCTCTGGGAACGGTCGAAATGTAGCGTATCTAGCAGGACACCAACGGATTTGTTGCCAGTATTCTCGACAATCCGCAAGGCCGATTGGAAATTCGGCACATTGGTCCACGGAAAGAATTCCAGCACGGGCTTCAGGCCGAACGCAGACGCATGAATCGCAAATGCTTCAAGGTTATCGGTCAGCCGTTCGAGATCAGGATCATATGGTGCTGTGATGATGTATTTCGCCCTTAGCTTCGCCCCAGCTTCTAGAAAGCCTGTAAATGCCTTTGCATCAAAGTCGGGAGTGAGGCGGACGAATTCGATGTCGTTGACGGTTACACCTGTCTCCTCCATGACCTTCAAGGTGTCCCGCATCATGTGTGGGTCATCCATCAATGGATAACCGGGTGTTGTGTCAGTAACGGATATCAACCGCAAACCAACAGAGGAGAACCCAGCGATTGCCGCGATGCGGATCAATTCAGGTGGTGCAAGCTCTAAGAGTGTCAGATGGGCGAGTGAAAGGGGGCGGATCATGGCGTTCCGGCCGCATGTTTTCCGGCGACGTAACCAAACGTCATGGCCGGACCAATGTTGATGCCCCCTGCTGGATAATGCCCGCCAAAGATGCTCATCATATCGGCGCCGACGGCATAAAGACCTTCAATGACAGTGCCATCGGCACGCAGGGTTTGCGCATTTTCGTTTGTCTTAAGCCCGGCGAAACGACCGAAACTGCCGGGAACGACTCTGACCGCGAGAAATGGCCCCTTGTCGAGAGGTGCGATACAAGGATTTGGTTTATGTGATGCATCACCCTGCAATCGGTTATATGCCGTTTTACCGCGCCCGAATTCTGGATCCTCGCCTGTGCACGCATGTGCGTTGAAATCGGCAACGGTGCGCTCCAAACCAAGTACGTCGATGCCGCACGCCGCTGCAAGTTCCTTGATTGTCCGACCGTGCTTCAGATAACCAGAACGCAAGAACGGGCTCAGTGGAACCGGGCTCGGCCGTGAATGGCCCAAGCCGTATTTGCGTTGAAAGCTGCGCGTGGCAATCAGCCAGGATTCCGCCAGTGCTCCTGTCGGCGTCGCCTCTAGCATGGCAATGACATAGTCATGATAGCCGTTACCCTCATTGCAAAACCGTTTTCCATTTGGCAGAACCGCAATGATACCCGGCTTGCCGCGCTCGATGATATGCGGGAACAGGCCGGTTGATCCGTCGGATTTGGGAATTTCAGATACCGGGCAATAAGCGAATTGCGACGCCACAGATGTGACGAAAGTTGCGCCCACTGCCTCGGCCAGTTTTGCCCCGCCACCATCGCTGAAAGATGTCGCCAATGTGCGGGGTGCGTTGTTAGGGTGACCAGACAATCGATCAACGTCGTGCGCAGCGCCACCCGTGGCCAAAATAACCCCACAGCGGGCATGCAAAATTTCCACGTCATCTGAAATGCGCAACTCAACTCCTGAAACGACTTCGCCCTCGGTTGTTAGACGAACGACCGAAGCAGAAGTCCTTATTATAACGCCTGCATCCAGTGCGGACCGCAACAGCCTAGCGATCAGGGCATTCCCATTTCGCAGCTGCATCCCGCGCCGATGAAAAGCTAAATCCCACAAGTGTTTTCCAAAGCGTTTGGTTACGTGAATTAACGATGAAAGTGACGTAGTCATAGACATAAAAGCGCGCAAATCGGTGCCTGCCTGAATAGTCATACCCATGAACGTTGTCTCGGCTAGCGGCAATCTGAGGCGGGCAATCTCAACTCCCAAAGCTCTGCCATTATAAGGGGCCGCGATGACGGACCGTCCGCCCTGTCCCGCGCCGGGGTGATCGCTATAGGTGTCGGGGATGTGGGTGCCGCTTTCGAATTTCAATGCAGTCGCGGATTGAAAGAACCCTACCATCTTGGGCGTGTTTTCCAGAAACGAGTTTACCATGTTTGCGTCTAAGTTATTTCTCAGAACATGGCTAAGGTATTCTGTCGGTGCGTCTATGTTTTCGTCAATTCCATCTTTTACAGCCAAAGGGTTGCGAGGGGCCCATATCCACCCTCCCGACCATGCTGTCGTGCCACCGATGACCGGCGCCTTTTCAAGAACAACGACCTTTAGACCAGCGTGCGCGGCCGTCACAGCTGCTGAAAGCCCCCCGGCACCAGAGCCGATGACGATCAGATCGCAGTTAAGATTATCTGTCATGATCATTCCAAAATACAGGTTCATGCCCAATGACCACAGCCGCCAAAACCATGTCAGCGGCACGTGCCCTCAACAAATCTTGCGTGTGGTCTGCATAAAGTGAATCACCAAAAGAGGCCGAAAACGTCGCCCGGTTTGAGACATTGTAAAAGCTGAAGGAGCTGATCAGCCAGTGAAGCTGCACGGCATCTGCGCCCTTACGAAACAGGCCTGCCGCCTTTCCGCGCACGCAGACCTCCTCTAGTTTGTCGATGATAGACCTGTTCATCTTCGGGATGATTTCGGATTTGCGCAGGTAATCCGCATTGTGAATGTTCTCAATCATCACAAGCCGGATGAAATGAGGCGCCTTCGCATGGGCTTCAAAGGTCGCCTCAACCAGGCGCCGCAGCGCCGCAACTGGGTCGAGCAATGCTACATTCAGCTTGTCTTCACTTTTGCGCAAAGACGCGTAGACGCCTTCGAGGACCTTACAATAAAGACCCTCTTTGTCGCCGAAGTAATAATAAATCATCCTCTTCGAAGTTGAGGTCTTTTTTGCGATTTCGTTGATGTTTGCTCCAGACAGGCCATGTGCCGCAAACTCAATTGTGGCGACTGCCAGAATGTCCTCTTTGACCGCATCAGGGTCCTTTTTCCATGACGTCTTGCGTTTCGTCGGAGTGGGTTGTTCGGTTCCATCCATTTGAATCGCCTCCGTCGTTGCTTTGATTCCTTGATTGAATAGCATGAATTTAACCGGAAGGTACATTTTAATTGACAAATTAACCGGAAGGTACATAAAGGGAGAAGTACCGACGATGCGAGGAGCGCACCGTCGGCAAAAAACACCAAGGGAGGACAGAGATGTCTCGTAAACTGATTGGCGCACTCGTGGCGCTCGGGCTGAGCGCAACCGTAGCAACAGCGCAAGAATACCCCACCAAAGAGATCCAAGGAATTATCCAGTGGGGCGCTGGTGGTTCAACAGACACCGTGATGCGCTCTGTCACGCCACATGCGGAAGAAGCCCTTGGTGGCACGGTCGTCATGCAGAACATGACAGGTGCGGTTGGAGCGATTGCTCTCAACTATGTGGTTGATGCAGATGCGGACGGTTACACTGTCTTGATGGGCGCTGAAAACCCGATGCTCTACAAAGTTATGGGCTTGGGCGACGAAGACTATTCCGCTTTCACCCCCATCAACCTTTTGGCACGCGGCGCCGCAATGCTGGTCGCAAACAACGACGCCCCGTTTGATGATTATGCAGGCATGTTGGCCTACATCGCAGCGAACCCCGGGGAGCTGAAATTGGGCGCGACTGGCCCCGGTGGCCTGCCCTCAGTCATCACGGCAATGATGAACACCGTTGAAGGTGAACTGGACGTTATTGCCGTTCCTTACGACGGCGACGGTCCGGCCCTGACAGCCCTCCAGGGTGGCGCAATTGACGTTATGCCTGCTGTTCTTGGTGCCGCTATCGAAGGCATCCGCGCAGGCAACATGAAGCCAATTCTGATCTTCGAGACAGAGACCAATTCGACGCTGCCCGACGTTCAGATTGCGACCGATGCGAACGCCGCTTATGCGACGTATCTGCCATGGGGACCCTTCTTTGGGGTGTTTGCCAAAAATGGAACGCCTGATGACGTGATCGAAGCCCTTACAGCAGCGTATGCAACTGCCGCAGAAAACCAGGAATTCATCGACTTGATGGCTGGTCGCGGCTTCACCATGATGAACATCAGCGGTGAAGAAGCCAGTGCTTTCCTGACAAAGTGGCAGCAAGGCACGGCATGGTTGCTTGACGACGCAGGTCTCACACAAGCATCCCCTGAAGAGTTCGGCATCGCACGTCCTGCCAACTAAGATCCTTCTTTGACGAATGGTGGGCCATAGGGCCTGCCGAACTTGGCGCCGCCCGCGCCTTATGAGGCTGGGCGGCGCTTTGCGTTCCGGGATGGGAGCCCGGTCATATTCAACGGGAGGAGAGGATCATGGATCCGGATTTCAGAGGCGACAGCGACCACCACGACGGCACATCAGATGCATCACCCGGCGGCTATCTCGATCAACGCAGACCAGGCGAGTTAGGCTTTGCCGTTTTTCTGACGCTCGCCAGCTTATTCCTCCTTTACAATGCATACGGCATTTCCGGTTTCAAAGCTTTGTCTAGCCCGGGCTCCGTTCCGATGGCCACAACATTGGTTATGGCCGTGTCAGCATTCATCGTCACCTTGCGAACATCGCGTTTAAGCAAAGTCGCGCATGAAACCCTTTCCAAAGATATTCTCCCGGTCATGGTGATCCTGTTCATCGGCTTTCTGGTGATATTCGGTTTGCTTCTGAAACCTTTGGGGTTTGTTCTCACAGCTGCGCTATTTTTGATCGTTGCGATCAAGGTTTTGGCGCGAAAAGGCTGGGGCTATACCCTGACCGTCGCTCTTGGTTCGCTCGTCGTGATCTGGATCGTTTTCCGCGTGGTGTTCACTGTGCTCTTGCCAGCAGGCATTCTGCCTGAAGCCGAATTCATCCAGTTTTTCCGTAATCTTATGTCTGGGGGTGCGTCCTAATGGAAACCCTAATGGCCATTCTCACGATTTTCACCCAACCTCAGCTCTTACTGCTTGTCGGCGTTGGCACGTTCGCGGGCATCTACATCGGAGCAATTCCAGGTCTTTCAGTCACTATGGCTGTTTCGATCCTGATCTCCTTTACTTTCTCTTGGGACGTCTACCCCGCAATCTCTTTGATGGTCGGCATCTACATGGGCGGCGTCTATGGCGGCTCACGCACTGCAATTCTGCTTAACATTCCTGGCGCACCTTCAGCCATTGCCACGGCGATGGATGGCTACCCGATGGCGCAGAAGGGCGAAGCAGGTCAGGCCATCGGCGTGACGACCGTCATGTCCTTTTTTGGCGGATTAATTGGTATTCTCGTTCTTGCCGTAGCTGCACCATTTGTTGCGGACTTCGCGATCACATTCCAACCACGTGATTATATGCTGCTGGCCGTTCTGGGCATCCTGCTCGTTGGTTCGCTGTCGAGCGGGTCACTGGTCAAAGGTATTTTTGCAGGTGCATTGGGCATTGCCATCGGCGCGGTGGGGCGTGACCCGCTGACGTTCACAGAGCGTTTCACGTTCGACCTCAAGCTCATGGAAGGAGGCATTTCATTCATTGCCGTGATGATAGGTATGTTCGGCGTCTCTGAGGCGCTTCAACAGTTGCAGAACGTCAACATGAAGGCCGTGCGCCAGAGGATTGACAAGATTGTTCCGTCGTTTGGAACGATCAAGAAATACCTCCCGCTGTCACTCCAAACGTCGGCCATTGGCGTCATCATCGGGGCCCTGCCCGGCACAGGTGGCGACATCGCAGCTCTGATGGCCTATGACCATGCGAAGCGCGTCACCAAGAACCCCGAAGTGCCGTTTGGCAAGGGCGCAATGGAAGGACTTGTCGCGCCGGAGACAGCTAACAACGCAGCTGTCGGGGGTGCATTTATCCCGATGATGACGCTGGGTATCCCTGGTGATGCTGTCACGGCAATCATGATCGGTGCTTTGTTCATTCACGGGCTAAATCCCGGCCCGATGTTGATGGTCGATCAACCCGACATGTTCTGGTTCATCGTCGGCGCGCTTTTGATGGCCAATGTCTTCATGCTGATCTTTGGTCTGACTGGCATCAAGATTTTTACCAAGATCGTCGAGATGCCACGGTCTATCATCATCCCGCTGATCCTGCTTCTGTCGATTGTTGGTGCCTACGCGGTGAATAACTCGATCACAGATGTCTACTGGATGCTTGGCTTTGGTGTCTTTGGCTACTTCATGCGCCATTACGGATATCCCCTTGGCCCTGTGATCCTTGGCGTGATCCTGTCCCGGCTTCTCGATGACAACTGGCGGCGGGCCATCATTTCGGAACGCGAAGACCTTGGCCGCTTCTTTGAAGGCATGATCACCAGCCCTCTTTCGCTGACCCTATTCATAGCTGTGATCCTGATCTTCGTGAGCCAGACGCCTGTTTGGACCGCTGCAAAAACACGTCTGTTTGGAAAGGCATCATCATGACACAGACACTGGCGAAAACCATCAAGCTTGGCTTGATCGGGGACAATATCACCCGCTCTAAATCCCCAAGACTGCATTGCACAGCTGGGCAATTGACCGGTCTTGAAGTGACCTATGACAGACTGATCCCAAAAGACCTAAACTTGACGTTCGATCAGGCTTTCGAACAAGCCCAAAACTCCGGGTTCCGCGGGATCAATGTGACATATCCCTATAAGGAACAGGTCATTGCCAAGGTCACAGTCAGCGACCCGCTGGTGAGAGCCATTGGTGCGGTGAACACAGTCGTCTTTGACCCGAATGGTCCGCAGGGTCACAACACGGACTATAGCGGATTTATGTCGTCCTACCGCGTGATCCTTGGCGATACTGCGCCGGGAACCGTGTGCCTGATCGGGACCGGAGGTGTTGGAAAAGCGGTGGCTTTCGGGTTGCTCGGCTTGAAGGCTTCGACCATCCGCTGCGTCGATCTGGACCTCACCAAGGCGCAAGCGCTGGCAACCGCGCTACGCGATGTCGGAAGCGACACGCAGATTGAAATCGCCACAAATCCGATTGAGGCCGCAATCGGCGCAGACGGGATAATAAACTGCACACCACTGGGGATGGTCGGCATTGGCGGCACACCTTTGCCCCGTTCCGCGATGACCGGAGCAAAATGGGCTTTTGACGCGGTCTATACACCAGTTGAAACCGAATTCTTGCAAGACGCGACGGCTGAGGGGCTCACGGTCATTTCTGGCTACGAGCTGTTCTTCTGCCAAGGCATTGACGCTTGGCGAATATTTACCGGCGTTGATTTAGACGCTGTGGCCCTTCGCGCCGCCATTCAGGAGGATGACGTATGAAAACGTCCATCGCGACCGTATCCATTTCCGGCAATCTTCCAGAAAAGCTCGAGGCCATTGCTGCGGCAGGTTTCGACGGCATCGAGATATTCGAGCAGGATTTCATTGCTCACGACGGTAACCCGCGCGACGTTGGCGTTATGATCCGGTCAATGGGATTGGACATCACCCTGTTCCAACCGTTCCGCGATTTCGAAGGCTTGCCAGACCCTTTACGTGGAAAGGCGTTCGACCGTGCCGAGAGTAAATTCGATTTGATGCAGGAGCTTGGCACCGATCTGGTTCTCGTCTGCTCCTCCTGCCACCCCAATGCTTTGGGCGGGATTGATCGTGCCGCCGCAGATTTTCACGAACTTGGTGAGAGGGCAGCTAAACGTGGCTTGCGGGTTGGCTTTGAGGCTTTGGCATGGGGCAGTCACGTAAACGACCATCGCGATGCATGGGAGATCGTGCGGCGCGCGGACCACGACAATGTCGGTTTGATCCTCGATAGTTTTCATACTCTCGCCCGCAAGATCGATCCCGAAACGATCCGCCGTATCCCCGGCGACAAGATCTTCTTTGTTCAACTAGCGGACGCGCCCCAGATCGAGATGGACCTGCTCTATTGGTCCCGACACTTCCGCAATATGCCCGGAGAAGGCGACCTTGCGGTCACAGATTTCATGAGAGCCGTCGTCGCAACAGGATATTCCGGCCCCATCTCGCTAGAGATTTTCAACGATCAGTTCCGTGGTGACAGTCCCAGAACGATTGCGGAGGACGGGTACCGCTCGCTCGTCGCACTGATTGATGACGTCAAGCGGGACGAGCCGGGAGTCAAACTCGATCTGGCAGCAATGCCAAAGCGAGCCGTTGTCGACGGTGTTTCGTTTGTTGAGTTTGCAACAAAAGGCGATGAGGCCACCGCACTCGAAACCATACTTGAAACCATGGGTTTCTCGCGCACCGGCCAACATATCTCCAAACAGCTGACACTTTGGACCCAAGGCGATATCCGGATCGTCGTGAACCGTGAAACAACCGGCTATGCAAGCAGCGCCTATACGATGCACGGAACAACCGTATGCGATGTGGGTTTGAATGTTGGCGATGCGGCCAAAACTGTTTCACGTGCCGAAGCTTTGGGTGCAAATCCATTTTCCCAACCAATAGGACCCGGCGAACTAGATATTCCCGCCATTCGGGGTCTGAGCGGCAGTGTGCTTCACTTTATTGACGACGCCAGCGGTCTTGCTGATGTCTGGTCCATCGAATTTGAGGGCGATGAATCCCAACAGACGGGCGCAGGGTTGCAACGGATCGATCACCTCGCGCAGACCATGAGTTATGACGAAATGCTTAGCTGGTCGCTGTTCTACACAACACTGTTTGAAATGAAAAAATCGCCGATGGTCGATGTCGTGGACCCTGATGGATTGGTACGTAGTCAGGCGCTGGAAACATCTGACGGGGCCTTCCGCATTACGCTGAACGGAGCAGAAACCCATCGCACGATGGCGGGCAATTTTCTTGCCGACAGTTTTGGGGCATCCGTCCAGCACATCGCACTGGCCACTGACGACATCTTTGCTACGTCTGATGCGTTGGCAGAACGCAGCTTCAAACCCTTGCCCATGTCTGACAATTATTACGCTGACCTAACCGCCCGCTTTGACCTTGCCCCTGAGTTGCTCAGCAGACTTAAGGCAGGGAATATCCTTTATGACGAGGATGCGCACGGAGCGTTCTTCCAGTTCTATTCCCGGCCCTACGCAGGCGGCATGTTTTTTGAAATCGTACAGCGCAAAGACGGATACGCCGGTTACGGCGCCCCAAACGCGCCATTCAGGATCGCCGCACAAAAACGCCTGATGCGGCCAAAAGGGATGCCCAGGATATGACCGCAAAATACGAAAAAGGCATGCAAACCCGACGCACTGTTCTAGGCGACGCTCATGTTAATCGTGCTGAAGCCAACAAGACACAGTTTGACGAACCCTTTCAGACCCTCATCACGGAAGGGGCTTGGGGTACAGTCTGGACGGATGACACGATCTCGCACCGCGAACGATCAATGCTCACACTCGCGCTTCTAGCGACGACTGGAAACTTTGAGGAGATCCCGATGCATATCCGCGCCACCGCGAATACAGGCGCGACCAAAGAGGACGTTATTCAGGCCTTCATGCATGTCGCGATCTACGCCGGAGTGCCGAAGGCCAACCACGCAATCAAACTTGCGAAACAGACATACACCGAAATGGAGGAAACATCATGACCCAGCCCGGAGAATTTTACCAACGCAAGCGCAGCGTTCACCCTACCGTCTTGACACCCGACTATAAAACGTCGGTGGCGCGCAGACTGTTTGTCAGACGACCAAATCAAAGGGTCCCGATATGTTTGGACAATGTCGGCGTAACAGGTTAGGACGACTGTCCCATCACTATTTTTATGAACAGGCGAATGTGCTCGGAGTTCTGCTAG
>Ga0209137_1004387_pt1 | contig 11253 bp, 5 predicted proteins | sample SaaInl5LU_22_DNA_FD_184642 | JGI IMG/M metagenome (GOLD analysis project Ga0209137, IMG submission 184642) | Marine microbial communities from expanding oxygen minimum zones in the Saanich Inlet - ESP_105LU_22_DNA (SPAdes) (version 2) | ecosystem: Environmental > Aquatic > Marine > Intertidal...
TACCATAGTCCTCCAATAATTTTTTAGACTGTGCGTAAAGTTTTCCTGTGCCGTTAGATAGTTGACCTATAGCCTCTTGCTCTGTAGCCTTCATTAAAGACATCATCTCTGACGATGTAAGTTCTCTTGGTAGCTTTATCATAAGGTTATTACCGTCATTATCAAACTCAATTCCATCTATAGGTATAGCGTCTAACACCTCTTCAGGTGTAAGTTTTCTACCATCCTTTCCAGCAATCATTTCAACATCAATGTATATACCTTCTGTCGCACCTTCTACAGTCACCCCTTTGCTAATTATAGAGTCTTCTTTTCCTTCGCTTTCCTGTTGTTTGCTCTTTTGCTTTGCAGTCGCATTCTTTGCAGTTGATTGCTTCTGTTGGGGCTTTTTCGCACCACTCTCCGTTGTCTGTCCTTTTAATGATTGTAGTATGTATTTTTGATATTCTAATTTGTTTACTTTATATCCTTGCTTCTCTATGTGTTTTATTGCATCTTCTATTGCTCCTGCTAATGACTTTCCTGCTTTGTATGCGGCCTTTAATACTTTAGCGGATGTATTAACTAATGCCATTGGAATACCCAACGTAGCATCAAAAGCCCTACCTTTACTAGATGTTGCATTAATAACATCATCTAAAAACTTCTCTATTTTGTCTTGTTCTTCTGCTCTAAAGTCATCTACTTGTTTTTGAGCCTCTGCTAATGCTTGTGCCTCAGCTTTAGACTTCTCGCTTTTAAATGCACCTTCAGCTTTTCTTCGTGTTTCCTTATCCCTTACAGCAACTAATTTACCTCCATCAGTTTTTTGAGAAATAGCAAATGTGCCATCATCTTTTTTTGTTACTTGGAATATTCTATCTCCTATTTTTACTAAATCTCTATTCTTTGATTTTTGTGCGGCTTCTTCTAATGCTATTTCTTCTGCTAAAGCAACATCCTTTTCAGCTTGCTCTATCATTTTATTTAATTCTTCTTCGGACTTTTGTTTAAATTCCTCCTCTTGCATTATAGCTTCTGTATCCGCTTCTGCCTCACCAACAGAAACTTTGCCTTTGGCAGACATTCCTTGTCCTGCTCCTTTTTTAGATATGTTTGTTGCATTAGAGAAATCACTATCAGGCTTAACTGACAATCCGTAATCACCTAAATTAACAGTGTCTACATCTTCAGCACTTCCTAATTCTACTATTCTATTCCCTGAAGTAAACACTAACCTACCACTTCCTTCTTGTTCTATTGTACCTACGTTTCCATTTTCATCAACAACTTCTTGTCCTAAAAATTCTAACGCCTTAACTCCACTTGTAACACCTTTATCTTCTACTTTCTCTTTTGGTTTTCTTTTTTTAGCCAATTCATCGTTGACTTGTTGTTCTCTTAGTTTTCTTTCTTCTTTTGCTATCTGCTTTTCTAGTTGAGCAATAACATCACCTTCTTCTTCCGTAGATAATTCATCTTCGTCTATTACAACCTCTTTCTTATCTCCGTATTGTTCTGCTGTTGTGCGCTCTTGTGGATTAATTATCTCATTAATACTTTCTTTTAATTGCTTCTTTCTGTCATTAGCAACCTCTGTGTCGTTTTCTTTTAAATTATCAAGTTCAACCTGTAGTTCTGTTATTTTGTTTACATTATCCTCATCTAAATTAGGATTAGCTTGCATAACTTTCTTCTTGGTAACACCTAACTGCATTACACTCTCCACCTTAGAGGTCATCTGGTTATCGTTTTCCACAACAACATTCATACCTTCTAAATCATCAACATTAGCACTCTCTATAATTTCGTTTAATTCTTCTTTAGAAACAGGCTCACCATTCATTTCGTACAAAGGCTTACCTGTAACTTTAGCCGCCTTTTTTACTTTTTCATTAACATCTTTTACAGCCTGCACTTTATCTTTTGTGTTTCCACTTGCTAATGCAGATGCTAGTTGTATAGGAGCTTGGCCTATTTCTCCAATACCCTCTAAAACAATTTCTTGTGGGTTTATTTCTTGTCCTGCAACAACTTGACCTGCTGCCTCTCCTGTAGAGCCACCAACGGCCTCTATAGCTGATGTAGTAGCCACTCCTAATGGTTTAGAGCCTCTAAATGTTTTTGAAGTTATCTTAGCCCCTACAGAGCCTCCTAATTTTCCTGTTAATGCATCTATAACACCTATTGTAATTCCTCTACCTGCCGCTTTAGACCTCATTGAGTTTAGCTTTTTAGTATCCTCAAGTAGTGTTTTTACATTATTCTTATTAAATGCCTTTTGCTCTTTCTCTAATTCTTCTTGTATTAAATCGCTAAATGTAACTGCTGTTTCTAATGTAGCTCCTGCTGTAGCCATAGCATAAGGGGTTGATGCTATAGCTGCGGGAACAGCACCAACACCACCAAATAAAGCTCCACCTGTAGCAGCTCCACCAACAACAGTAGCACCTGTTGTTAACGATGATGGGTTAGCCATAGCACTTAATGAACTAACTATTATCTCAGGAACAACACCCATATTTAATGATGAAAAAACATCAAAAAAATCAGGTTTACCATCTTTATTTTTCTTAGCCTTGTCTTCTATTTCTTTTTGGAAATTATACATGGCATCTGATGTTTGTTGCGATTTAGTAATCTCTACCGCATCTATGTAGTCTTGTATTTTTTCTTCTGATGCACCACCCCCATTAGCCATTAAATAAAGAGCATCATCAACTATAGCCCCTTGTTTTTGTCCACCTGATATAGCCCTCCCCATATCATCTATAAATTCACCTATACCAAATGGTGTTGCTAAATCTAATGTCTTTAAAGCAGCACCAAACTCTCCATCAAAAAAATCTTGTTCTTTAAATTCTTTGTTATATTTAGGTGGCTGTATTTTCTCTTTTAACTTATTTTGTAGTTCAACGTCATCAATTATATTGATGTTAAAATCACCTGACTTTATTTTTTCTACAAATTCTTCGTTGTCTAATTTGCTTAGTATATCTTCTCGAGTTACCGCTGTATCGTTTACAGTATATTTATTTTCTCCTCCACTCTCTTGCAAAGGCTCTGCAACAGTCTGATAAACGTTTGTAGAATCCTCTTTTTGAGGTTGCGTTTGTTGTTTTTTTTTTAACCCTGTTTGAGTGTAAAAATCTTCTTTATCTAAAAACAAATTGGTAATTCCTTCAAATGAAGAAATAGCTTCATATACATCATCAGGATTATTGTTTATTTGCTCTACAAAGTCTTCCTCGTCTAAGAATAGATTTTCAGTACCTTTAAATGAAGACACTGCACTATATACGTCTAATAAATCTTTATCTTCCATTATTCCCAACTACCTGCGTTTTGAGCAAACTTAGCCCTTTGTTTAACTGTCATCTTTTTGAATGTCTCCTTAGATACCTTTTTACCATACATAGCCTTCACCTCATCATCCGTGTAAACAGCTTCTCTAGGTTTTGGTGCTTGTTTTGGCGTGTTGCTATCTTTTACTAATTTTTTAAATGTAGCCAAGTCCTCATCACTACCATCTAAATTAAAACTATAAGACTCACCACCTAATTTAAACGATATATCGTCAGTGTCGTTTTTAGGGTCTGTTATGTCTGTAGCTTCAGGGATAAATAATATTAAATCTTGTGCTGTTTTGGGCTTTGCGGTTAACCCTTCCGTTAAATCGGTTATAAATAAATCTAAATCGTAAGATGGTGACATTTTAACATCATCAAACTTTGATTGTATTTCATCCACTTGTCTTTTTATTAGGTATTCTTTAACGTCATCAAGGTCTCTATATCTAGATTTTGTTTCACCATCCTCCTTAAACTCAACTTTAATTTTTGGTTTCCCATAAGCGTCTTTTGTTATTGCCTTTATAAAGCCTTGCTTTTGTTTTTCGTCATCATCCATTATTGTTACGGATTGCTCTGTTGTCTTTGAACCCTCTTTAAGAACACTAACACCAATTTCATCTGTACTTCCTTTTTTATATCCTTCTCCAATTTCTCTTGTTCCTGTTGCTTTTACTTGAACCAAATCATTATTAGTTGAGCCACCACCATCATTATTAGTTTTCTTTGGTAGTGCTTGTTTAGAAGACCTTATTGCCTCATCTTCAAAAAGAGTTTTCACTTTATCATTGTAATAATCTTCAAAAGACATTCCTATTTTTTCACTCAATCCATCTTCGGTTACATTATATTGCAACTTCAATCTATTTTTTTCTTGCTGTTTTATTTGTTCATTATTTAGCAGTTTTTGCATTCTTTCTTGAGCGTTTAATGGCGTTATTGTTTCTGCTGTTTCAATATCTCCATTAGCTAATAATTGCTCTCTTGTAGTTTTTGATTGTTGTGCGGCTTTTACATCTTGCAAATATGTCTCCTCTAAAGACTTACCTGTTAAAATCATGTTATTTGGGTTGTTGCCAAATGAAGAAATTCCCGACATAAGTTCAGCTAATTCTTCAGTAATAGACGCATCCTTGTTTCTGCTTTTTTTACTATCCTCGATAACACTATTTGTTCCAAACATCCATTCTTCACCTTCTTCATCGTGATAGCCGTGCTTATCAGGTGAATCTGAAATATTCTTAGCAATTTCTTTCACCCTTTCTTGGTACTCCTTTATCTGTATTAACTCGCCCCTGTCCTGTAGCCAAGTCTCGTAAGGGTCAGCACCGTATTCAATAACTCGATTTTTAGATTTTTCTATTACTGCCTCTGATAGTTCTCTAGCTCTAGGGCTTCCGTATGATTGTAAATCGTATAATCCCTTTAGCCTTTCTTGTTTGTCCTTCTCTCTTTGCTTTTGCTCTTCGTATTGCTCTTTTTTGTTTAGTTGTATCTTAGCATCAGCACGTTCTATTCCCCTTACAATACCACTTGCATTAGCATATTGTATATCACTTTGGAGTATTTGTGCGCCTCCTTGTCCTTCTTGTGTTGTGCTTGGTACGAAATCTGTCATTGCTTGCCGTATATGTTTGAAAACTGAGACTTGTCAATCAAGCTATTGTTTTGATTTCCTTGATATAATACTCCGCCTCCCATGCTTCCTGCACCACCTTGAGCCATAGCTGAATTTCCGCCTCCACCAAACATTCCTGCACCTCCACCTGTAGGTAAGCCTCCCGCACCAATTCCTATCAAACTACCACCAATATCCATTCCCATTTGTGCATTATTCTGCACTCTCTGTGATTGCATATTAAGTCCTAACATTTGGTTTTGTTGTGTTGCCCCTAACATAGCTTGATATTGTGCCACCATTTGCTCGTAAGGCATTAATTTATTGTATTGCTCTGCCTCTCCTTCTGCTCCTGCTAACATTTGTCCTGCACTCAACATTCCTTGTTGTGCTAAATTAGCGTCTTGAACAGCTAGTTGCTGCATCGCATCTGCTGATTGACCTTGTATCTGCCCTACGTTTCTTAATCCACCTCCTAATGATGATGCATCTCTTAATGCTGTAGCTTGTGTTCTTTGTATGTTTTGTTCTGCCGCTTGTCTTTGTTGTCCCGTAAGCCCTTGTGATGCTATGTCATAAATAGATGATAGTCTATTCATCCTAGCGTTCATGTCAGGTCTTCCTTGCTTTTGTAATTGTTCGTATGTATTTGCTGCGGCTAACTGCTGTTGCCCCGCTACTTGCTGAATATTTTTTTCAGCTTTTTTACCTTGCCTATTAGCAGCAATGGCAGACCCTCCTGATATTAATAAGCCCGCACCTGCTATACCTGCCATTATACCTGACATAATTCTCTTTTTTTAGTTACTATTATCTTAGGTAATTCCCTAAAGTTATCTGTATAAACTTCTTTTTCTGCATCTTCTATTGTTGTTGCATCTGTTCTATAAACACAAGCCCAAACACAATCTTCATGCATATATGCTATTCTTTGAGTGCCTATTTCTGTCATTACTATTTTAGGGGCTTTAATCCTCTTAACTTCTCCATCATCAGTTAGAATCGACATTTCTCCACTCATGAAAAATGAAGGGTGATTTTGCTTGTGTATAAAGCTAACAACTAAACTACCCTTTGGCATAAATACTTCTCTTGTGTACATACCATTTTCTATTTTATGATTTAACGGAAAAACCTCTTCCATTTCCTCTGTGTGATGTAGCACGACTCCTTGCTGTTGTTTTAGCAACTCATTAAACTGCTCTATCTTTTCCCAAAGAACTCCTCTATACTTATTTATAACATATAACGCATCAACACCATTGTCTCTTTTAAAGATTCTTGATTTGATTTTGTTATAAATTCTTTTCAGCATATGCTACAAAGATACAAAAAATTATCCACCAAAGTTAGATAGGTTGGTATCAAAATAACCAATGCCTATACTAAATATTTTAGCTTGTGTTGTATCTTCGTTATTTAGCTTTACTATTAGCACTGTACTTGTCATAGGGTTACCATTAAATAATGGGTCTGTTCTATTAGCCGTGTTTAAATCTCTTAGTATTGGTGCGAAGTATTGATTGTTTCTTTTTACATAGTTCGCCTCTTTAATTGCTGATGATTGACCTTCAGGTGTTGTTATATCTCCGTTGCTTTCACTGTTCCAAATAGACAAACTTTCCACTTGTATATTCCTAAATGTCTTAGGCTGTGATGGGTTTTCATTAGAAACTATTGTAACTGTGGCAGGGTAGGAAACACCATAAAATGTACCTCTGCTATTGTTTTCATCGTGCTTATATATAGCACCATCTTTAAAACTAACCATCCCCACATTGCATTCTTCCGCCCAATCAGGGTTATAATCCCATCTACTCACCCAAGCACCCAAAGCCTCACTGAAAGTAAGCACATTGTAATCACATTTCTTTAGGTATTGTATATCGTAAGAAATTAGATTTGTGTTAGTGAATGTTAAATTAACACTCCAAGTTGTGCTATTAAATGATGTAACGCTATTTATGAGTGCTTCTCTTTTTATGTATTCTGTTCCGCTTTCTCCCGTTCCTTTTATATAAAGACATAATGTCCCCACAAACACTTGGTCTAATTGTGGAAACTTACTCTTATCTAATTGAACCGTACAACTTGTAGCTGTTTCTGCGGATGTAGAAGGATTCACTTGAAAGTCTTTTTGCGTATGCATAACAACTAACTCCTCATTATTTTTGTCATACACTAATCTCACCATTTGATTGTCCACCATAGAGAATAATGAATTAAAATACCCTCTCATGTTCTTGTCGCTTATTGGTGTGATACCATCTTGCGACAATCTTAATACAGAACCACGTACAGTATCAACAAAATACTTCCTATAACCATAAACAGAAAAACTTTCGGGGTTTGTTCCAATGCCATATTCTGCAGGGTAGTATTGAATCGGTGTAAGAACTGTGTCAGTTTCGTATGTTTGTGAATTGCCATTTAATAAAAACTGTTGATTTACACCAATCACCCCCACTTTTCTTTCTTGAAAGACAAATAACCTTCTGTCGTCTTGAAATATATGTTGTATTGAGCCAAATGTTGTGTCGTATTGTTCTAATGAAGTTCCGAATACAGTGGATATTCCATTCTTACTTGTTTCAGGGATGTAAGGTTGAGAATAAACTACCGTTGTGCCTCTTCTTATTTCTTTAAAGTTATTATCCACAACACTACTTCTACTAATGCTTGTTACTGCACTTGGGTAATAGTCTGAGAAATATTCGCTTTCTACAAATTCTTCGCTTGATGTAACACCTGAATATGCTACAAAATTTCTTCTTTTGTAATAAACATCCCCAACATCATCTAAGTCTATAATTGCGGGAAGTGATGCTGTTTGGTCTTGTGTATTTCCTGTATGAAAACCTCCGCTTATTTCGTATGTATGCCCTATTTCGTAGTATAGTTTGTCTTCAGCACTCTTTGCAGGTCTGCGTATCTCAAATAAATATTTTGCAGTGTCAACTAATGGCGTAGCTGATGTTGGACTGTCATAATTAAAAAATAATTTTCTATTTGTTGTTGTTCCAGTTTCACTTAATAAAGACAATGCAGGATTATCACCCTTTACATATGTACCTCCAACACTCTCAATAAACTGAATAATATCACCCTCTTGATGTGTATATGCTATATCCGTTCCTTGATTTCTAAGTCTAAATTGATATAGGTCGTTTAATGAAACACTCCATAAATTTGCAGCCGTAGCTGATTCATCCGTAACCTCACCTATCCAATATAAGAAGTAGTCATAAGAAAGATTTTTAGAGTACATTATAGAATAACTTGTAGCCCAACTTGGAGGTGTGTGATATATTTCTATTTGTGCCGTTACCCTACCTCTATCTAATGTGCTTGTAAGTCCATTTATAGCGGGTGTACGCTTCCTTAATTGAGCATTTGTTATAACTGTGCTACGCCTTCCTTTACCATCGCTGTATTCAATTCCAAACTCATGTGTTGCATCTTTTTTAAATGATGGAAGTGATGGTATTTGTGATAGGTTTATTATAGATACTGAACCCGCTTTTATGTTTGATGTTGTTACAGCTGTAAATGTGCCTATCGGTAATACATTTTGCCCTTGATAAATCCTAACATCCACACCATTAGCCGTTGCTATTATACCTCCTAAGTTACTTGTTCTTGTGTCTACGGAATTAATCGCATTAGATACACCTATCGCTACATTTTCTCTAGATAAGATTGCTGTAGCCTCAATGTCTGTAGATTTTACTAAATATGTAAAATCAAAATCAACATTAGCAGTTGAAATAAGTCCACTTAAATCAAAAACATTATATGTTAATGTTAGCGTGAAATTAATTTTATCAAAAGCTACAGGATTTCCACCAACAGTAAATTTATCGTATGAAGGATTTGTTGATAATCCATTTACTGACGTGGTATTATTTATAGCTATACCATAATCATCATTTGTCAATACAGCTCCACTATCACTTATATTATTAACATAAGACATATCCGTACCCGCAACTCCCGTAGTTGGAACGTCCTGCCTAATAAATGATAATGTACACTCTATGTCTATATCGTCTATATTTTCTCCGTCTATTATGTTAGCAATTCCTAATCTATTACCATGTAATATCTCTAATGTTTTAGCTTTTTTAGGGATATATGTTTGTGCTTGGGCAACTTCTAATGGGTCGGCTAAAGAGTAAACACCATCATTAGCAAAATAATAATCAGAAAAGTTTATCCCATATTTATTAGAGGTGTTGCTTCTTACGTCTGACGCTAATTCATCGTTAAACAAATACCAATTTGTAGTTTTCTCCGCATCATCACTAACCCCTTGTGCATAAAATTCCACCTTCTCTACATCAGCAGGAGGGCTTGGCACTGTCACCACTATCTCATTGTTTAATGAAACGTCTTGATTTTCTACAAATGGTGCTTGACTATCTATTGAAGGAAGTGCCAATTTACTTATTGTGCTAAATGCGCTCCTTGTACCATCATTGTAAACATAAACAGTTCTAAACTGCCATAGCTTACCAATTAAGTTATTGTATTTCTTTTCTGCGTTTGTGGTGTATTCTGAATATGCAGGAATTGTTTGTGGGGCTTTAGCGACATCTAAAAGCGTTCCGTCTATGATTGGGTCTCCATACTTGTTTAAATCGCTTAAATCAACCCAACGTGGCTCTTTGTTATTATCTGTGTATATTAAATACTTGTTGTCTAATAAGGCAACACTCGTAATAAAAAAAAGCAAATTAAAATCAAGAGCAGTTCCTTCTAATACTTTCTCTACGACATTCGTTGTATAATCGTATTTTAATATTGAATGATTTGCCTCGCTATTGTAAATGAAGTAGTAAACATTCTTCCCTAATTTATCGTCATAACTTCCTATTGTGTAATTATGTCCTGTTGGGAGTGAATAGCTTATTTCTGTGTTTCCTTTTACATTTGTTAGTGTTATTGAGTTACCTCCTGCGAAATCTGTTATACGTACATTTACAGCATCTCTATACGCATTTTGTAAATAGCGTAAGTCATTATCTTTGTCTAATCCTTCTGTAAATCCTATCTTTTGTATTGGCATTCATTTACATTTTAGGGGCTTGTGTGAAATTTACTTTTGCTATTTCCTTAGCTTCTTCTACATCAAATGAAGAAAGCCTCATTCTCGCCCAAACTTTTGTGTTTACATAATTAGCGTGAAGTAATTGCCTTTCTCGTAATGAACTACCTCTCTTTACATCTTTCCATTCTATGTAATTCATTATAGCGTCTTGTAAATATTCATGCACTTCAAATTGTCCGTTTAATTGACTTGGTGAACATAAATATTTTAACACTATAAATGTGTTGTTTGTGCGGGAACTAAATTCTATTCTCTTTTCTTCTTTGTTTATGGTGTAATCACCACTCACTTGCTGACCGCCTATTCCAAACCAATTACCTATATTTTGACCGTTTCTGAAATGTTCTGCTTGTGTATTGTATGTATAGCCAAAACTATCTATTGAATTGTAATTTGGTGTTGCTGAAGAAATGTTTCCACAGTCATCTAATGATTTAAATATCTTGTGTGGTGAACGTGAAAGGTTTATTAAGTTGCCCGAATAATCAACAACTGCAACACCCACTTCTCTTACAAAATCATCAGGAAGGTTGCATATATTTTTACTTGTATCAACGGCTAATGAAACAGCTTTAACATATCCTGATATATCATAATGCAAGTCTTTAACGGCTTGTATAGCCAAGTTAATGTATTTCCATTTCTTATGAGAAGTGTCCCTCTCATCTTCTATCATATATTGTTCTACTATCTCTATTAGCTTAATCATTCGCTTATATTATTATTTGTCAAATCTTGTGGGATTCCTTTTTGTAATTGATAAATATTAATAGCCCTTTCTAATATTGCAAATGTAGCACCACTATCTACAGGAAATTCATCATACATTCCTATATCTTCTGACTGAACTATTAAGTCCATTGATAATCTACAATCTAAATTTTCTTTTTGTACAAATACTATCTTATTACCTGCTAAATAAAACCCACTTTCACCTTCTAATGACGCACTCAAACTATTCCTTGTAATGGCTTTAAATCCTCTTGGTAATGGTAAGTATTCATCTTCGGGACTTTCTGTCTTAAAAACCCTCTGAACGCCTCTATCGTTATCTAATGATATAACATTAGCAGGAAGAAATGAATAATATTGTTTTCTTGTAGCGTCATATTTAATTTCTACATCATTATACTCACTCACCCAATTACCAAATACAATGTTTGTTTCTGCTTTATTTGCGAATATAAAATTCCTAA
>Ga0209137_1004390_pt1 | contig 11250 bp, 7 predicted proteins | sample SaaInl5LU_22_DNA_FD_184642 | JGI IMG/M metagenome (GOLD analysis project Ga0209137, IMG submission 184642) | Marine microbial communities from expanding oxygen minimum zones in the Saanich Inlet - ESP_105LU_22_DNA (SPAdes) (version 2) | ecosystem: Environmental > Aquatic > Marine > Intertidal...
GAGAACCGAACCAATCTGCTGATACGCAAGCTTCATTTGTTCAACTAAACTTTCAGGTGCCTGCCCCGTGGCGTCTGTCCCCACTTGGCCCGCCATGTGTAGCGTGTTTCCCACTTGAACACCTTGGCTAAAAAAGTCGGCGTAAGGTCCGTTCCGAAGCAGTTTTTTATCCAGTGCCATGTGTCCCTCCGTTGGCGCTCTTTTCGTTATTAAGTGCTTGCTTGCCGCCTTGTCTTAAACATTGATTTAATTTAATGCCAATGCTTGGCTGTGAAAAGCGCATTTATTCATCGTTGGATAAATCCAAAAATCGCTGATCAAAAAGTGGTGGTTTCCGTATCATGGCCGACCTGTGAATTCTCACGGCCTGCTGTAAGTCTGCGACAATTTCAGGGTGCTTGACTGCAATGTTCTCCCGCTCAGCCACGTCCCGCTTTAGGTTGTAGAGTTGGGGCGTCTCGAGGGGGCTTCCCCCTTGAGCACGATCAAACAAGTGAAGTTTGTAGTCGCCTTTACGGTAAGCACGCAGCTCGCCCTTGCGATACAACGCCACCTCGTTCCTCGGGCTAGCCCCACCGGTGAACAGTGAGTCAGTCAAGTCAAAGCCGTCGTCGGCCGTTGAAGCATCAATACCCGTAATCGCGGCAATGGTCGGGTAGAGGTCCAGCACACTACCCAGCTCTGAGGTTATTTTTGGAGTTACTTTTCCCGGCCACCAGAATACGGTCGGGACTCTGACGCCGCCTTCGTAAACCTCCTGTTTGGAACCTTTGAAAGGACCGGCGCTACCGGAAAATTGGGTGCTTGCTGATTGCCAGGGGCCGTTGTCACTTGAGAAAAAAACCAGCGTATTGTCATCAATCCCCGCCGTTTCAAGCGCGTTAATGATTTGACCCACACTCCAGTCAATTTCTTCAATGGTGTCTCCGTAAGGTCCCGCAAGACTTTTGCCTTGAAACGCCTCGTCAGCAAAAATAGGCAAGTGCGGCATGGTGTAAGGGAGGTAAAGAAAAAATGGCTGGTCGGCCTGTTTCGTTATAAAGCGAATGGCTTCTTTGGTGAGTCGTGCAGTCAGCGTGGGTTGCACGGTGGGCTGCTCAAGTAACTCGTCGGTGCACCCGTGCTTTGTGCACTCACTACGCCACAACGGGACCTGGTAATCGGTGTGATCAGGAGCCTCAAAAGACTTTAGAAAGTCGGCAAATATCGCTCTGAGTTCCGCGTTCTTACCTTCTTGTTGAAGCTTGAATAAGTCCTCGACGCTGGGCCTGCCAACGTACTGCATGTCGTTGGAATAGGGAATCCCGTACCAGTAATCAAAGCCGTGGCGTGTCGGGAAAAATTCGGGTGCGTCGCCCAAGTGCCACTTCCCTAAAATGCCCGTACGGTAGCCCGTGTCTTTGAGTGCTTCAGCCAGTGTGACCTCGGCGTGCCCAATGCCGCGAGTGTCGCCGGGGAACATCACGGGAGTTCCTACACCATAAAGTCCTGTTCGCACTGGGTGCCTTCCGGTCAGCAGGGCCGCACGACTAGGCGAGCAGACAGGGGCGGGGACATAGAAGTCGGTCCACTGCTGACCTTCCTTGGCGAGGCGGTCGATGGAGGGCGTGCGAATATAAGGGTGTCCGAAGACGCCGAGGTCACCCCAGCCCATGTCGTCGGTGTACAAGATTACGATATTGGGTTTTGAGCCTTCCCGCGCACTCTGCTCGTCAGTGGTTGCAATCGATGTGTTCGAGAACAATACCAGTAAGGCGCCAAGAACAGCCGTGAGTAATGAGTTGCATCTTTGGTAATAGCCAGTGGTACGTGTGTTCGTAATCATTACGTGGCCTCAATACTTGTGACGAGTGGGCAGTATTTATTGGGCTGCCCGCCTCATCTCGATATTCGTTTTTAAGACGTACCTCTTGCTTGAGCAATGGGACTACAATCAGTCGTTATGGTGAGGCAATTAAGTCCTTTTATTCCTCGGTGCTTTCATCATAGCCGCGCTCACATGCCCTAATGCCGCTCGCCTCAATAGTGATTTTGCGTGCCTTGTAAAGCGCACCCACCGCCTGTTTGAACACTTTTTTACTGACACCAAATGTCGCGTAAATCGCGCGGGGAGGGCTTTTGTCGGTCAGTGCCAAAAACCCAGAATTTTCGCTTAGCTTGGTCTCTATGGCGTGAGCAACATCCTGAATCTTAGACTCACTAAACCCGGGCCGACTGAGTGACAGATCAATTTTCCCATCTTCGCGAATCCGCTGAATGTATCCCTCTAGCGTCTGCCCTCGGCGAATTCTTCGGTACAGCTCGTTACTGTAGAGCAACCCCCAGAACTGGTGATTAACAATGGCCTTGAACCCAAGGTCTGTCTGCTCGGCGACGAGTAACTCCACCTGTTCACCGACCTCGAGCCCGGTGGCTGTGTCTTCAATCCAGTGATCAATGCGTGTCGAGCCCGCAGGCCGTCCCTGATTATCAATGTAGACTTTGACGAGGGTGAAGGCGTCTGGTTTCAGGGGGTGCTGTTGCTCCGCAAAAGGAACAAAAAGGTCTTTACTTAGACCCCAATCAACAAAAGCACCGAGGTGATTCACGTCGACTACCTTTAGCCAAGCGACTTGCCCAATGGTAAGCGTACTCTGCTCATTCACTTCTATTTTTTGTTTGATGTTAAATTCCTATTTCGTCGATGCCGTACCGACTTCCGGCTTTTATGCTCTGCGTTTTGGATGCATCTCACTTCTACTCCAACCGGCATTTGCGGCTGTTACAGTGCGGCTTTGGCAACAAATTCTACGCTGTGCTTAGCGTACTCGCTTCGCGCCCGTCGGGACTACGCAAAAAAGAACTCTTGGTGGATTATTGTGAGTATTGACGGTCCAGAGCGACGGTCAAGCCAAGATTTTCTAGGAATTCATTGTCCTTGCCAGTACGCTCTTCCCTTCTCATTCTCATATCAATAATAAGGAACCTGTCATGGCCATTGGTGTAATTGCAACCATTCCCGTCCAAGAGGGCAAGAACGAAGAATTTGAAGCCGTATTTATGGCGCTCGCAGCACAGGTCATCGCCAACGAGCCAGGCTGCAGTTTTTACACGCTCAACCGCAGTAAGTCTGACCCACAGACCTACAAAGTGTTAGAATCTTACGTGGACAAAGCCGCGCTTGAAGCACACGGCAAGACTGATTACTTCAAGGCCGCTAATGTCAAACTTGGCGGCTTAGTCGCCGGCATGCCCGACGTTGAGTACCTCGACGGTATTGAAGGCTAGCCCGCTGACACAAACCATCAGGGCGACTCGTTTTCGAGTTGCTCTGCTTTCCACTCCATAGCCATTCGCACACGGCCCTCGGCCGAGGGATGCGTGTAGAACAATACTTCCTGCAGGGTGCCCGGCCTGGGATTTCGGTATTCGGCGGTCTTAACGAGGGCTGAAGCCATGCCGTCCGGTAAATTGACCGTCTCTAATGAGTACCGATCCGCATCGGTCTCGTTCATTCTCGAAAGCGTATTATTAATGGGTGCGAAGAAGGTCATTAACACGCCAACCAGTAAAATCAGTACCGGAATACTTGCTGGATTACGAATGTCCTCATCAGCCGAAAACCATCTGGCGACAGGTGCAAATAACTTGTCCGCAAGCAAAAAGGCGACAACGATTTGGGCGCTTAGTAACAGTACGATCCACCAAATATGCCCCGAGACGTAATGGCCAATTTCGTGTCCAGTCACAGCCTTCACTTCATCCAAATCTGCTTGATTCATCGCAACGTCTGAGATCGCAATACGGGCTGATGAACCGATGCCGGCGACATTGGCGGTGAAATTGTTCGACTGGCGTGACCCGTCGTACATAAAGATACGCTCGGTGGGAATATTGGCCTCCATGGCCAGTGCTTCAATTGCTTCCTTTACCTCGCCCTCAGGCACCGCGGTGTACTCGTTAAACAGTGGCTGTATCAGCGTTGGACCCAAGATCATCATGAGCGTAATGACGCTGGCGGTAACCCCACCAAACCAAGCCCACCAAAGCTTTCCAACTCTGTTGACCAGTACGTAGAACAAGGCCAATAACACGCCCATGATCACGGCGCTTAACGCCAGACTTAGACCGGCTTGTCCAAGGAAGTCGCCGAGGGGCTGAGTGGTCATATCGTATTGGGTTTGACGGTACCAGCTCGTGTAGATCGTCCAGGGGAGTTCGACAATCGACGAGAGCACAATAAACGCGGCGCTGACTCGAAAGGCTCGATTGAAGAGCCCTTTTCCGGACAGCTTGCCGACCAGTGTGGTCAGAATACCGCTGCGAAGGATGAGCCAGGTTGAGAGAACGGTCACGCCCAAAGACCAGAGCATGAGCCAGTGATTACCTGCGGTGTAGGCTGCCGCTTGCGCAAGGGCTTCTTCACCCAGCCCATCGATATAGGCTTTTGTGGCCATTTCAGCGTTAAATGCCATGGTGTTTGCTCCCATTTTTTTTTATTGTCGGTTCGGCGCAGTGGTGACCACCACTCAACGGTGTCGGGGTCATGATAAGGCGATGGGCGTTTTGGAGCTAGTGTGTTGGGTGTGACGACAAATAAGGATCGACAGTGAAGGCGCTCGAACTGAGAGTCGGGAAGGCTGCAGCAAAGCGACTCGCCGAGGAGGGCTGGCACGCAGACCTTGTAGACGGTCTGATCGGTGCATCAGGCGGTCCAAAGTGGCTTATTCTGGGCCAACTTGACCGTGTGCTCGTCGGAGAGTTATTTGCCGGACGCGATCGACCACTCGATGCGATCGGTTCATCGATTGGCAGTTGGCGACACGCTGCCATGGCGCAGCCCAATCCGTCCGAAGTGTACGATCGATTCGAGCGCGCGTACCTCACTCAGCACTACGCGTCAGCAAAGCCTTCGGTTGCAGAGATTACAGAGGTGGCACTCGGACTCATGAGGTGTTTGCTGGGAGAGGGGGGCGAGCGTCACGTTGTTGAGCATCCGTGGCTTCGGTCACACGTTGTCACAGCGCGCGGCAAGGGCCTCAATGGTACTGCACCGGGCCCAGGCTTAATTGCGGGAATGGCGGTGGCGGCACTGGGCAATGCCGTAAGTCGGGCAACGTTACCGTTGTCGTTTCAACGTGTTGTCTTTGCGCACCAAGAAGCGAGACCCGTGGCACCGTTGCTCGACGGGTTTGGAACGCAGTACGTCTCTCTCTCGGAAGCTAATGTCTTCAATGCGCTCATGGCGAGCGGTGCAATTCCTTACGTCTTCGACGGCGTGTACGAAATCGAAGGGGCGGGTCAGGGTGCGTTCTGGGACGGTGGCATTATTGACTATCACTTTGACGTTGAACGCCTTCCTGAAGACCAAGTGTGGCTCTATCCCCATTTTAGCAATCGTATGACGATGGGCTGGTTTGACAAGTTTTTGCCCTGGCGAGCCAACCGGCAGGTCTCGTCAGATCAGCTGATCACACTCTGCCCGAGCGATGCGTTCTTAGCGCAGTTGCCGTTCGGAAAGATTCCAGACCGGCGGGATTTTGGAAAAATACCCGAATCGATTCGTGAACAATATTGGCGCGACTGCGTTCAGGAGTCCCGTCGCCTTGCAGACGAGTTCCACCAACTTATTAACGGAAGTGACCCACTGGCAGGCGCGGTAATACTCTAGCGCCAACTCAAAGCGCCTCAGGCGGTTCAGGGTTTGGGCCATCTACTCGCTGGAAAACCCTTCGTCCATCTGACACTGTGATATCTACGGCTATGGTGTGGATCGAATGAATCGGCGTGCTATAGGGGTCGCGCTCAAGCACAACAAGATCGGCTTTTTTCCCCACTTCAAGCGTTCCAATGGTGTCTTCCATCCGTATTTGCCAGGCCGCATCCACCGTGTGCGCGCGAATGGCTTGATCGACGCTGAGTCGTTCATTAGCCCGAGCTTGAATGGGGTAGTTGGCATCACCAGCACGCTGGCGCGTCACGGCCATTTCAATATTAAACAGGGGGTTGAGTGCATCTTTGCCGATCCAAGACACCGGGTAGTCGCTGCCGAGCGTAACGCGACCTCCGTTTCGAAGAATAGAAGCTAAGGGGTACAGTTGCTCAAACCGGTCAGGGCCCAAGAACTCCATGGCGATCTCATCGTACTCGAACCACGTTGGCGTGGTTTGAGCCACCACGCCCAGCGCACCAAACCGATCGATATCGGCAGTGTCGACCACCTCAATATGGCATATCGTGGCCCTAACATCGGCCTTGGGATGCGCTGCTTGTCCTGCCTCTATGGCATCAAGAGCAGTACGCACAGCACCGTCGCCAATGGCGTGAAGGTGAAGATCGAAACCTAAGCTGTAGGCCTCAAAAACCGCGTTAAATACCTGTGTGTCGGGCAGGAGTGGGCTTGCCTCGTGCCCCTCGGGGGCCAAGTAGGGTGCAAGCGTGACAGCGGTCTTGGCTTCAACCGTGCCATCGAGCGAAAGCTTGAGGGTCGTGACTGAGAACAACTCATGGTCATAGATCTCGCGCAGCGTCGAGAGTTCTTCGTGTGCAGTGAGGAGGTCTTTGGGGGTGTTGATGTAGAGCGAGCCGACCATGCGCAGTGGCAGTGCATCAGTCTCGGCCAACTCGTGCGCAATCTGCATGCCAAGCCGCCCAGTATCGATCATGCCTGCATCGAAAGCAGCGGTCAGCCCAACGGCCGACATGTCGTTGAAAAATCCGGGTGCTGCCGATCGAAGCGAGCGTTCACTGACCACGCCAAGCGCTTTCTTAACAGGTTCAATAGCGGCGCCCTCGACAAGCCATCCCGTCGGATTTCCTAACTGATCGCGCTGAAAAAAGTGGGCGCCGGGGACGGGGTCTGGCGTTTGCGCTGAAATCGCGGCATTCGCGAGGGCTAGCGAGTTTGCCCAGGCCGTGTGTCCGCCTTCGTCAATAATCAGTGCGGGCCTGTGGGGCACAACGGCGTCAAGTTGTGCAGCCGTGGGGCCGTTAATACCAAAAGCTCGGGCAAGGAAGCCCGATCCCAATACTGGGTTTTGAGAAGGGAAGTTGGCGGCATGCTCGGCGATCGCTTCTAACACTTCGTCGGCCGTCTGTCCGGGTGAGAGCATGACGCCGTTTAAGAGCGGCAGCGTATCCATGGTGTGAATATGAGTATCGATAAATCCGGGAAAAACCACCCGGCCGTCAAGCTCAATGACCTCGGTCTCATCATTCATCAGCAGGTTGATGTCGGCCTCGGTCCCAAGGGCAATAATCCGACTGCCCGATACTGCAATGGCGGAGTGACGACTGCCTTGGGTGTCTAACGAATAGACGGTTCCACCGCGCAAAATAAGTTCGGCAGACGTGTTATCGGCGACAGCGGTCTGGGCTAGCAAAAGCACAAATAAAGCAATAATTCGGATCATCTGAGGTCTCTCTTGAGTGTCACACTCGAACCCCAAACCTGCTTCGCGTCCGTTGCCGCTGAGTTGGGACGACTGCGCCACTTATTATTACCGGGTCATTGTTTTATTACCGGGTCATTGTTTTACGACATCGGTTACTCGGGCACAACCACAGACTTCAGGCGAGTTTGATAATTTTGTTGCTCGAAAGGGGTCGACTGTCGGTTGAGACCATCGCGTTTTAAGGCAAAACGATAAAGACAAATAAATGGTAATTGTCGATTTTGGGTCTATGTTTATAAAGATGCCCATTAAATGGAGGCGGTACCATGTTGTTCAAAAGAGATTCGTTGTTGAATTCAAACAAGTTACTTCTCGTGGTATTGAGCCTATTTACCACCGCACAGGCGGTGGCAGAGCCCGTAAAAGAAAATATTGGACTTTATGGTGGCTATGTTGCCGACATCGAAGCCATGGATGACGCTGGCACGACAGAAGTGCTTATTGCGGTAGACAATAGCCAGCGTGGCGTCTATCGATACGTCCCTGCAAGCGGCGGTGCCGCTGCCTATTGGGACTCGACCTCTAACCCTACGGTATCGGGTGCAACGGGTCACATTCCAGGTTTTGCATCGCAGGTTGAGCACGACGTCTCAACCGCAGGGCTTGTTTATATTGCGTTGAGTAATGAGCGGACCCTGCAAAACAAAGAGCTCTACTTCAGCACTGATTTTGGTCGACTGACGTCAGCCAGCGCGGTGTCTTGGACGCCCATAAATGATCCGACAACGGGTTTAGTGCTTGATGGTATTGAGATGATGCACAGCCACAGTTCGGGCGGGTTGTATGCGGCGCGGAGAACGGAGATTTTTCGTATTTTGGGCGGTGGTGGCGGTGTTGTTTTTGAGACAAGCGCATTGCCTGCACCCTATGACACGTATGAAATCGTGGATTTCACAGTGACGGGCTCAAAGGCGGGCTATGTGGCACTGGTCGATGTCGCAAGTAACGCCTATGCGCTTGTGTCTACACAGTGGAACTTAGCGTCGGCGCCGGTTGTTTTGACGGTACCCTCGGCCGCCCCAGTGGAGCTCCGAACAGGCACTTGTCCGTTGTCAGATTGTGCGATTACGATTGATCTGGTGGCCGCTGATCCCACTGATTTAGAGGGTGATACGCTCTATATAGCGGGCTCCTCTATTAACGGTATGATTTTTAAATCGACCGACGGTGGCAGTACTTGGGACGACGGTTACGACTACCAGTGCGGCATCAGTGCCGATCCTGCTTGCACGGGTTTTGGGTTTACCGACGGATACCCTCGCGGAGACGTTACGCGATTTCGTGGCACGGCGGCAGCGGGTGGAGAGAGCCGGCACGTATTCGTAGGGCGGGTCGTGTTCGACAATGATAATCCTGCATCGGGTTGGGACAGAACGCCGGCTTTGCAGTCGTTGCTGTACCGTTCGGGCCCAGGGAGCGCAACCTTGGTGTCTCAGAGAACCAACGCGAATGACCCGTCGTTTGAAATAGATCCGAATGACCCCACCCGGTTTTACATTGCGACTGATCTCGCTATCGGCGCGATCACGCACGACCCGTCAACGGGTTATGCAACGCCCGCCGGTAGCGAAATGGCCAATGCTAAGGGCATCGAGGGTTTGGTGATCAATGACATCGACTACTTTGAAAACTCCGCCACCGATAAAGAGTTGTGGATCGCGACAAAGGGCGGTGCAGCCTTCGCAAGAGGTTATAACCCGGCCGATCCCACCAGCGTAGCATTGGCCGGGGACTGGGTTTATCCTATTTTTGCCGGCGGTGACGGTGCGCCGCATCGAGCGGTCGCGATTTCTCCGCTGGATAAAGCAAATGTGCTTGTCGGCATCGGCGCGGTGTATCGCAATACGACAGGTGATGGCGTTGACCCCAGTTCCGGTACGGTGGACTTTAACCTCGTTGCCGATGCATCCAACTGGACCCGTGTTTTTGATCCAGCAAATTTTGGAAATCCAGGAGAGCCTTTAGAGAGTGATCGTGTTGATCGATCCTACGTGACGGCTCTTGAGTGGCAAGACACAGGCAGTTGTAACCGCGTTTACATGAGCGTGGCCAATACTGATACCGGGACGGAAGGGGGTATTTTTTATTCCGACACCGACGGGTCCTCTTGGCAAATTGACACACTGAACGGCTCATCACCGCTATTAAAAATGCCTGTTAATTCATTATTAGTCACCGATAACTTTGTTTGGGCCGGCGTGGGTGATCGGGATGGGCGTTCGAGTGAGACGGGCATTCGAGCCCGTGTCAGTTTGTGCGGAACATCGGCCTGGTGGGAGCCTTCTCATTCAAGCGATCCGTTGTTTGCCAACCTGCAAGCGTCCCATATTACGGCGCTGGACGGCGCATCGACGCCCGGCTCCGCGACAACAACTGCTGTTGTTTACGTCACCACTGCACGTGATGTCATCAAGGGCGAATACGTCACAGGAGCCTGTGCCAGCGGTTCGCCGTTTGACTGTTGGCAATTTACCGATATCACTCCTGCCACTATTTATGACGACTTATCAGCGGTCGCGGTAGAACCCTCGGATACAGACCATGTCTGGGTGGCCTTTGGGAACTGTATACAAGAGTCGACTGATGCCGGTATTACGTGGTCAGATTTTGGTGGAAGCTGTGTTGATGATCACGAAGAGGTCGACGTACTGGTCTATGACGATCTTATTGCCGGATCTTCGTCGGGCGCATTTGCTTACGTAGAGGGCCCGAACACCGCACCGACCGCAATTGTCGCACCCTACGTGGGCTCCGTGGTTGCGGGCGCAGAGGTGTCTTTCGACGCTTCTGACTCCACCGATGCGGAGGGTGATGAACTCTCATTCAGTTGGTCGCAGGTCGGTGGTCCTTCTGTACAACTCTCCTCCGACAGCAGTGCGCTTGTGTCTTTCACAGCACCCAACGAGGTCTCTGAGAGTACATTAACCTTTGAGGTGATCGTCAGCGATGGGGCTTTATCTGACTCGGATACTGTGACTGTTGTTGTTGGTGCAAACAGCGCGCCTGAAATAGCGATCTCGGCCCCGACGTCGGTGGCTGCGGGTGCGTCAGTCGCTCTGGATGCATCCGCCACTAGCGACCTTGAGAACGATACATTGACGTTTGCTTGGACACAGACCGCCGGATCGACTGTCACGCTGTCCAGCGCAACGGCCTCATCAGTGAGCTTTACCGCACCCAGTGCCGCCGATCAGGATACTTTAAGCTTTGCATTGACGGTTACCGATGGCGTGTCGAGTGTTGAAGACGCTGTATCGGTCACGGTTGAGGCCAATGTAGCGCCAGCGATCGTCATCAGTGCACCGTCATCAGTGGCCGCGGGCGCGTCAGTGACGTTGGATGCCTCAGAATCGACCGATCCAGAGGGCGATACGTTGAGCTACGCTTGGGCACAGACCTCGGGTCCGTCAGTCACGCTGTCGAGCACAACGACCTCCTCGGTCACCTTTACCGCGCCGAGTTCCAGCTCGCCAAGTACCGTTGCATTTGCATTGACACTGTCCGATGGCGTGTCGAGTGTTGAAGATGCGGTGTCGGTATCGGTCGCGGCGACGGCAAGTTCCGGCTCTGGAAATTCGGGGTCGTCGGGGAGAAGCAGTGGCGGCAGCTCTGGTGTCTGGCTATTGATACTACTCGGGTTGAGTTATTGGCTGAGGCGCTCTTAGCGAGTGCCTTTGGTCAATTCGCCATTAAGGGGTCGCTAGCTGGAAAACTGGGCCAACACTGATTCAATCGTGAGTGTTTTGATAGTATTTCCGGCTTCGTCAAGCAGCTCTGTCAGTTGACCATGGGGCGCGAACAGGTTGAACAATACTGT
>Ga0209137_1004392_pt1 | contig 11247 bp, 6 predicted proteins | sample SaaInl5LU_22_DNA_FD_184642 | JGI IMG/M metagenome (GOLD analysis project Ga0209137, IMG submission 184642) | Marine microbial communities from expanding oxygen minimum zones in the Saanich Inlet - ESP_105LU_22_DNA (SPAdes) (version 2) | ecosystem: Environmental > Aquatic > Marine > Intertidal...
AGCCGCGACCTTTGAGCTCGGTTGTTAGTTGTTAAGTATTAGGTGTCAGACCCAGAGGGTCAGACACTGGAATGGCTCGACACTTGAATGGGTATGCTTTGGTCGGGTCTGACCCTGAAAATCCCAATGGAGCCATCGCCAATCGCGGCTTAACACTGCGTGTTAATGCGCTCCTACAACGTAGAACTTCGAAAGCTGAGTATCCTTACAATCCACTCTGTAGGAGCGCATTGCCGCAGGCAAGCCGCGACCTTTGGGGTCGGTTGTTTGGTGTTAGGTGTCAGACCCGGAGGGTCAGACACTGGAATGGCTCGACACTGGAATGGGGGGTCTGACCCTCTGGGTCTGACCCTGAAAATCCCAATGGAGCCATCGCCAATCGCGGCTTAACACTGCGTGTTAATGCGCTCCTACGAGTAGAACAAAAAACCCCGTGTTCGAAAACGACGGGGTTTTTATTTGAATTCGGCTTATGGCCGACTTCTTTTTTCAATTTACAGTGACGGGGTTCGCTTACTATGGACGAACGTACGAATAACCCTGGCTCTGCAACTCCATTAGGCGAACAACACCCGAGGAGACCATTGTTGTGCCGTCAAGTAACACGACCTCTTTGCCCGCCTTTTTAGACATCTTAGCGTGTGTATTACCGCAGGCGGCAAAGGTGTAGTTTTCATCAAGGCTAAGCGCATCGATGCGATCCTTTACCGGACTATTAGCTGTGTACATATTTAGCCCTGGACCATACGCAACGATCTCTACCATTACGCTATCACCCAAAGCGGTGTAATGCGCCTGAACATTTTGCGCATTATTAAGCGCAATATTCATTTTGGCAGGGTCATTATCACTGACTTGAATCGCAAGTTTATGAACCTCTGCACTTGCTGTCACAGCGGCTAACATTAAGCAAAGACCTATTATTGTATTTTTCATCAGTCTAATCTCCTGAGCTATTTTAGCTTCTAGTTACTATTCCGTTAGCTGTTGAATAAGACTAACCATCTCACCGCCAGCTGCAGTTTCTGTATTTTCCATACGGATTGCTTTATCACGAACATTAACAATAGAACCATCACGACGTTTTAAACGATATTGCATATCCCATTTATGCGCATCTGGATCACGATACTGAGCCATCACACGCTCACGGTCATCATGATGAATAACATCCAGGAATGTGTCAGGGTCACGCGTAAGCACTTCCGCTTTACGCATCAATATACTTTCTAAACGAGGGCTTACAAATATAACGTCTGTCAGACTTTGGCGCGAAACAAGTACACCCTCAGCTATCTCTGCGCCAATCGTATCCAACAGGTGCTGAACATAGGCTGCGCGGTCTTGTGATTCATTGAGTTTGGTGGTCTCAGTGAACGTTAGAACAGCACCCGAAATGACACCCTGATCACGACGATAAGGCGATACGTTCATTAAGTACTTCTCACCTGGACGTTCTATCTGTCTGCGCACAGGTGTGCCGGTACTGATGACCGTATCAATAAAGACACCAAGATCTTCAATTTCGATGTGCTTAGGTAGTTTGGTCAGCTTGTGGCCAATGTCATCGGGCAAAATACCAAAGAGACGAACAGTCTGCGGAGTAAAGCGCGTTACTCGGTGGTCGACATCAACAACGATCAAGCCCATATCCAATGAGCGCTGAATGTTATTCAACGTCTCGTTGGTATCCGTCAGCAAGATAGACTTAGCCTGCAACTCGTCGTTAACTGTCGTTAACTCTTCGTTAGTGGCCTGCAACTCTTCGTTTGTGGTCTCGAGCTCCTCATTCGAGGCTTGTAGCTCTTCGGTAGAAGCCTGCAACTCTTCGTTAAGTGCTTGAAGCTCCTCATTCGAAGTTTCGAGCTCTTCAATAACGGCTTGTAAGTGATCGCGTGTGCGATCGAGCTCTTCTTCGAGCTCGGCTACCTCTTTAACCTCTTCCTGCGTTAATGTCTCAGTTCGTAAAGTGGCATTAGAACCAGTCGACTCGAGTCGCTTAAACGTCATTAGGTAGACGTGTGAGTCGGTTACGGTATCAAGCAGTTTTCGTACAATGATATTTACAGATGATGCAGCTTCATCAGCGGGGAAGCGGAAGCGGACCATATGCTCCACTTTCTCAGCATCACTGCGCGCACATCGGTTGACCAGTGCACGCACCTCCGTTTGTAGCTGAGGACTTGCCAAGCTAACAATATCGAAATTCGCCTTACCCGGTGTTATTTGAAGGAATGGCGAAACATCACCAAAATATTCCATCGGCTGGAAAGCGTCGTTGAGCTGTATTGTTGGCGGTGCATAGGTCTCAACCATAACACTGCGAACGCGTTCAGAAAGTCTTGAGGTTGGGGCAATCGCCTTGCCAGACTCGGAGTTCGGGTTGGCTTTTGGCGCAAAAGAGGCACCAAAGCGTCCATAGGAGACAACGCCAGACTTGCGTCTAAATATTTTGTTGGACTTACTGACAACTTCAAAGAGCTTCTCACCCGTTGTGCCACTCGACTCAGATTTACCCAAGAACAAGAAGCCACTGGCACTCAATGCGTAGTGGAAGTTATTAACCAGTTGATTCTGCAGCTGCGAGCTTAGGTAAATCATGACGTTACGGCAGCTGATCAGGTTCATTTTAAGGAACGGTGGATCCTTAATGAGGTCGTGGCGTGCAAACATACACATGTCGCGAATCCACTTCTTAACACGGTACTTATTACCCTCTTGATCGAAGTAGTTGTAGAGAACTCTTTCATCAAGGTGTTCGATCACAGCATCGACATAGGCACCATGACGAGCTATCTCGAGGCTAATATCATCAATATCGGTCGCAAATATCTTAACTTCGTAGCCACGCAGCGTAGGCCCTAGACGCTCAGCAAGCATAATAGCAATTGAGTAGACCTCTTCACCCGTTGCACAGGCTGGAACCCATATACGGATGAGGCGCGTTTCTGCAGCCTGTTCAATAATATTATCAAAAACACTCCCCAGTGCCGTAAAGGCTTCTTCATCGCGGAAGAAACCTGTAACAGATATCAGGAAGCTGCGCTGAAGAATCTCAAGTTCTTCAGGGTCTCCATCAATGTGCGCGAAGTACTCCTCAATGGAGTTCAATCTCAGTGCAGCGATACGACGCTGCATCTGACGCTCAAGAGTTGCTTTTTTGTACTGTCTAAAATCTATACCCGTTACGGTAAATACTCGATCGATAATGCCGTCTAGGGAGACAACTTCATCGTTTGCGTTATCTTCAACAGGACTTTTGGGCTTGCCCGCAGGGTGCTTATGCAGTTCTGGGAGATAAGCCGCAATCTCTTCAGGTGTCAGTATAAGATCGGCGGTCCGCGCACGGATGACCGAGTTTGGCATACCATCATACTTCGCTGTATCGGGGTTTTGTACAATCGTAATACCACCGGCATCTCGAATTGCACGACAACCCTGAGTGCCGTCAGAACCAGTACCCGAGAGGACAACACCAATAGCTTGGTTGCCAAACGCCTCTGCTACAGAGTTAAAAAGCTTATCAATTGAGGGCTTCGCGCCAATGTCAGTCGTTGGAACTTTTAGATGAATCCGACCATCTTTTACAACAATATCGGTATTCGGCGTATTCACATACACGGTGTCGGGTTTTATGACAGCACCTTCCGTTGCCCCTACTACGCGGTACTCACAATCCTTTGATAGGAGCTCAACGAGTACCGAGCGGTGCTGAGGTGCCATATGCTGTGCAATGACAAAGGCAATAAACCCATTTGGTTTACTTGAACGAAGTAACGCAGTAATGGCTTCCAGACCACCAGCAGAGGCACCAATGGCCGCAACTATAAGGTTCTGAAAACGTTTCTCTTCTACGTCTGCCTGAGTTGTTTCAACTGCACCATCGAAATCCATGACTGGTTCAGCTGCATCATTGGCATTATCTTTTTGTTTGTCATTCACTTTTAACAACCTCCGGTTAGTCTATCCAGACTTACCCGTTACTTACTGCATCATGGGTGAGCTCAACAAACTCCCAGCCACCCTGTTTAATGTCTTTCGCTTTGATCATCTGCTCTTGTGCAAGTTCTATCATTTTCATAACAGCATTTGCGGACCCTACTCGATCAGTGCGAAGGTCTTCTGTGTGCTTTAACGTTGTCCCACCACCATAGAACTCTGGCATTGTTGAATCCGCACAACGTGGTTCTAATTTTGTTCTTAACTTCTCTAGAATCTCAGCGCAACTAACCGATGCTGCACCTTCATCACATTCTGGCACCAAGATCAAAAACTGATCGCCAAAACGGCGCGATACAATTAGACCGCTTGCATCTGCAATTTCTTGCAGGCTCTGCGCCACATCTATAATGACCTTGTCGCCTGCTTCAGCACCTTTAGTCTCATTTAACCTTCGGGTACCGCGGATATTTAACAGAATAAGCGCCGTTGTGGAGCCGGTAAACATACGTTTAAGTATCTGTATTCCAGCGCTTTTAGTAAATGCTTCAAGGAGCATAAGACCGCTCATTGAATCCACATCTAGACGACTGCGCAGAGAGGTAAATCGATTACTTATGTCAAGGAATGCTCGGACACGTAATTGAAGACGGGCAAAGCTCATAGGTTTTTCGATAAAATCAACGCCGCCAGCTTGATAGGCCAAACGTTCCATCGCACTATCGGCAAACGCACTGTAGAACATTACCGGTACAAACTTGTCGCCTGCAAACTTCTGGTTAAGACGTTCACAAAACTCGATCCCGTTCATCTGACCGAGAACAATATCTGAAATAACAAGATCTAAACGACCACCACGCTCTACAAAACTAAGCGCATTTTCTGCATTTGAAAAAGTGATAACATTTCCAAGGTCGGACAAACAATCAATTAACGACTGCTCCGTTGTTGGATCATCTTCAACCACCATGATGGTGGCGGAGCCCTTTTTGACTCGATTATTCATCAGCATCCTTCTGTTTTTGTAGCCGTGCAAGGCAGGGAACCAGTATACACATTAATTTATAGTCGTCTAAGGGCTTTACAATCAAACTCTTCATACCAACCTGCTGCGCCATATAACCATCGGATTCAAAGCTCGATGCTGTAAGTGCATGAATTTCAGTTAACTCATGGCCTGGCAATGCACGAATCTGCTTACAGGCTTCAAACCCATCCATAACTGGCATTTGCAAGTCCATTAAAACCAAATCAATAGATCTGTCACGGGCCGCTTTAACTCCAAGAAGGCCATTCTCTGCAGCGATCACATTTATTCCATACTTGACCAATCGCGCTTGAGCCGCCAGCATATTTACGGGGCTATCCTCAACCAGAAGCACTGTGACAGCCTGTTTATGACGCTGTATCGCAGAGCGGATAATCGCTCTTACCTCAACCGAACTTAGGTCTAGGGGAAAAGTTTCAAGATCCAGCAACTCCTCAATTTGAGATATCGCTAGCTCCGGAGCCTTGAACTGACCAATCGATTCGTTGGATAAAAAACGATCGAACAACTCGGCAGTTGTCCTTGCCCCACCAAACTTCTCAATCCAAAAAAGCTCAGGTAGGTCTGATTCGGCGTTCAACGAATGAGCAAAGTTTAAAATAGTTTCAAACTCTTCTTGGCTAGAGTGAATCCCAACCGAACCCACTCTAATCTGACGCCCGCGTCTGGCAATACTCGACAAACGTTCAAGCAGGTTCATACCCTCATCTACATCGCCAGTACAGTCCAACATCATACAAGCAAAACGGTAGTTATGCAGAGCCGCCAAAACAATGCGGGTTGCGGCTGCAGCACTTGAACCCACGTGTTCCACATAGTAACGACGCTCAAGGGCAACAGACTCAATTTGCTCTGTAATCGTGTGCGATAGATTAACTATCAGCAGATGCACACCATTATGGCGTACCTGTTTACCGCTGAAACGGTACCGGCAATTAAGATCAAACCAAAAACGACTGCCACGCCCCAATTTAGAGTCTACACGTATTTCAGAGCGCATGAGTTTAAGCAATTTACGGGCAAGAGAAAGACCCAGTCCCAAACCAACATAGTCACGTGAAAGTCGCGCATCAACTTGCTCAAATGGCGTAAATATTATCTCTCGGTTAGATTCGGCAATTCCAATACCTGTATCCACAACCTCAAAACGAAGGCTAATCATACGTTCATGCCGCTCGAGCACGCTGATTCGTAGCTTTACACTACCCTTTTGGGTGAATTTAACGCCATTATTTGTGAGTGCAGAGACCGCTTGAATCAGCCTAGGCAGATCAAGTTTAACCTCAATTTCGGCCAACTCGTCGGCACATTCAACGATAAAATCAACTCCCTCGCGCTCAGCTAGCTTGGCATCGGTCGCTTTAACGTAATCAATGACCTGATCAACCCGGGCGTACTCTGGACTTAAGGCAATACCGCTTTTACTGACCCGACCAGCCATAATAAGGTGATCCACTGCGCTCAAGCCTGTTCTAGCGGTGGTACGAACGGTCTCTAACAGTTCTACGCGTTTATTATCATCTTCTTCATCTAGAAGCGCATCAACCAGTGCCTGAACAGCGGCTAAAGGCGTTCTCAGTTCATGGGAGGCGTTCGAGAGGAATATGTCCTGCTTACTTAAATTAGCCGTTTGTTCAGCAAGACTTTGCTGCAGTCTGTCGTTGACCGTTTTAAGCTGTTCAACTTCTGATTCAAGTTGATCAACCATGTCATACACGTGCTCGACTGTGTAAATTTCTAACAGCTTAAGACTTCTAGAATTTATAAACAGATGGGTGGCGCATAGCTGATACCTGGATACCCCACCCTCTTTGTTCCTAAGTTTAAGCGTAATACGGTGCCCTAAATCGCTAAGCGCAGATGCTAAACGACGCTGCTCATTACTGTTATGCTCAACCGGGACAATGGCTGAAACATGTTGACCGAGTAACTCATCGGTATCTAAACCTAGGGAGCGACTTGTGGAGTAGTTAGCAATAAGCACTCGATCGGACTCATCCAATAACAACAAGGGGTTGACGGATGCCTCAAAGATAGCTTGGACTTCTGGGCTAAAACTATCGGTTTTTTGATCTTGATCAGCGCTCAAATCTGGCTCTTCAGTTAACGAAAAGAATAGTAATTAATAATAGCAAACTAAATGCCAACTCGCTTAACAATTGGGGGTTGATAACGCGGATAATTAATCATTTTGAACAATAGCGAATAGGTATTGAGGGTTATAACTGTTATGAGCTGACACGAAGAAGATGTGACGTATGAATTAACGTTCTAAGATCGGTTATTTTTTTACTTTTGATTGCAACAGAACGAGATGGATTATTTCTAAATCGTTTAAAGCATGAAGGTTGTACTAAAAACCAATGCGATACTATTAAAGTGCAAATAACTATGGAGTTTTTTATGTCTGATATAGGTTTTCTAGACGGCGGCACTGGACAAGAAATTTATAAGCGGGCGGGCAAGCCCAAATCTAACCTCTGGTCTGTTGAGGTATTGTTAAAAAATCCAGAAATTGTCTCAGCCGTTCACAAAGACTACCTAAGGGCTGGCTGCAGAACACTCACACTCAACACATATACTGCCACATCAAGTCGTTTAAAGCGTGCAGGTTTAGCCGACCTACAGCCATCAATATTTGCAACAGCAAAGGCTGCCCTACGAATCGCAGCGGCCGACACCCATCATCCTGTTGAATTTGCAGGCTGCCTTCCACCTCTAGAGGGGAGCTACCTGGCAAACCCGCCCCGAAGTTTCGAGTCAATGCGCGACGAGTATCGCAAACTCTGTGAACTTCAGGTCGATATGGATATCCTTCTTATTGAAACCATGAGCAACTCACTAGAGGCTAGAGCAGCCTGTACAGCAGCGCGCGAAACAGGCATCCCTTTCACACTCGGTATTCGGGTTGAAACGACTGGACTCACTCGATCTGGGGAGACACTTCAACACCTGATAGACGCCTGTATTGCAGAGCAACCTAAGGGCGTTTGGATAAACTGCAGCTCACCAGAGGAGATTCAACCAAGCTTCGCATCAATAAGGCGCTCGGCTCCCGATTTAGCATATGGCGGTTATGCAAATGGATTTCATTCAATTGAACCTTTAGCGGCAGGCGAGTCAGTTTCATTACTTGCTGAACGTGCGGATATAACCCCCGAAGTCTACTCGGATTTCGCATTAAGCTGGGCCAATGAAGGTGCCAGACTAATTGGGGGGTGTTGTGAGGTAAGCCCTGCCCACATGCTGAATCTTGCGAAACAACTTGAAGCACAGGGTTACAATTTGAATAGTGTTAGCCGACTGTTGCTTTAGGCCGTTTTCCTTCTAACAACTTTATCAACTAATTTTACAAGCTGTTGCGAGGTAAAGGGTTTGGCCAGTATCGGAACGTCGAAGCGTTCACGTAGACGTTCTTGCCCCTCGTTGTAACCGGTCGCAAAAATAAATGGTACGCCCTGCTCTTTTAGGCGATCAGCTATTGGCTCACTATTTTCTCGACCTAAGTTCACATCAAGAATGGCAAACTCGAAATTAGACTTGCTAATTGACTGCAGCGCAGCCGCTACAGAGGTACAGAGAACCACGTCTTTAAAGCCATAATCGATCAAACAAACTTCTTCATCAAGGGCAATAATCATATTGTCTTCTACAATAAGTGCAGAACCACTACTTTTAACATCCTTCGACGCAGACTCCTCTGCTGGCGGGGCAGTGACAGGCTTATCTAAAACATACTTACTAGCCTTTTCATCAAACTCTATATGAGTGCTTGGTATCGAGAGCTGTGCCACCAAACCTGAACGTTTGTACTCAATCTTCGATGAGCCATTTAGATCAAATGGCAATGCCCTATCGATAATAAGAGAACCAAAACCCCGTCGTGTTGGTGCGGATTCAATCGTCACACCGCCTTCACTCCAATCGATTACAAGCGAGTTGTTTTCAGAAATTCGCCAAACAACTTCAATCGTTCCTCTGGATGTAGACAACGCACCATACTTTGTCGCATTGGTAACAAGCTCATGTATAACTAAGGTCAAAGTCGTGTAAGCCTTTGGTGATAGCATGATATCAGGCCCGATGGTTAAGACCCTTGAACGATCATCTACAAATGCATCAAATTCAGTTTCTAATATCGATGTAAAAGGCGCGTAACTCCAGTTACGTTCAGTAAGCATATTTTGAGCTAGCGCCAGTGCTTGAATGCGCCCCGCTAATATTGTTTTGAACTCAGCAACTGTTTCAACAGAGGTAGCTGTCTGCCCGACAATACTATTGATCAGACCTAAAATATTTCGCACGCGATGGTTTAGCTCATGAATCAGCATGTCTTGCTGTTGCTGAGCATCTTTAGTCAGGCGGCTATGGTCATCAATATTGCGTACAATCACCTCAAGCAGAATGTTTTTAATCTGCCCAGCCATCGAAAGATCTGTAGGATTCCAAGGCGCACAGTAACCGCTGCGCAACTCAGTCCAGGCGGCAAAACTTTTTCGCGGTGTCAGGCGCGATCCGTTAACACCGAGTTCTACAGGCTTCTCAGGATTTCCTGCCCATACTACACTTTGGGCCTCTTCCCTTCGAAGAAAGATCAACATATCGCGAGGTCGACGTGAGACTGGAACGGCCAAAAAGCCTGCGAATCTCTCTGCTATAGTAAGATCTTTATTGAGCCAGGTTTGCATTGAATCAATAGCAGAGATATTTGTGGATGAAAGTGAGTTAATATTTTTAACAAGAACTGAGATGTCCTCTTTGTTGACTGGGTCACCAAATACAACATGCTCATTGTCGACGATAATAACTAAGGAAGCGCATGGAATTAGCGCTTTAAGACGTTCCCCGTGACCGCGCAAATTTTCAATTAGCGGTAAGCTTGTGTCTAAACCCGCCATCATTTGCACATGCAGTCTGCGGGTTACCTCTGTACCAATAAACCCCTCTTTATCAAGTCGACTGCGTAACTCCAGTGCGAAGCTTTCGGCAAACAATTCGGTATAGGTGCGAGTGGATGAACTGACGGACTTAGGCGAATGGTTGTGGCATGCGATAAGCCCCCATAACTCACCGTCCACTAAAATACTGATCGAATAGGATGCTTTTACACCCATATTACGAAGGTACTCTATGTGTATTGGAGAAACAGCCCTAAGCACACTAAGAGATAGATCAATATCGGTTCCACGCGGAACAATGTTAAAGCATGGATCATCAATATCAGAGGCAATTCGCGTCAGATTGCGTTTGTATAGCGCACGCGCTTGCTGAGGAATGTCAGAAGCTGGGTAACGTAGCCCCAAGAATGAATCAACATCACTTAGTCGATGTTCTGCGACAACCTCACCAGAATCATCTGGATGAAAACGGTAAATCATGACGCGGTCAAAGCCGATCATCTCAGCAACCGATTTACAGGCCGACTGGCATAGTTTAGACACATCATCTGACTGTGAGAAACTTCGAAAGGCTTGACGAAGTTTTTCCATATCTTCTCGACTAGTATCAACCAGAACCGGTTCAAACTCGACAATTAAATAGTCACCACTGAGGTGAAGCGATACATCAAACGGCTTACCTGTATCAAAAAGGGTCTGCCCCATAATACGTTCGACCTGATCAGGAAACTGCAGTTTAGCAACCGCTGATGCAATCGTGCTGACGGCTTTCTGTATTAGCAGCTCATTCGCTGAGCGACCTAGAAGCGTTTCAGGGTCTTTATTGCAAAAGTGCGACAGATTTTCAGAGTAACTGACTAATAACCAGTCAGCACTGAACGCCATAAGTGCACCTTGGCTCTGAACGCGTCCAAGACGGTGAATAGGTTCTCTTTCACAGTTGGATATATCGTACTGAACCCCTGAAGTGTCTGAACTCATTTCACCACTCCTGTCACTGAATTCTGTACTTGCGTTGGTTGTAAATATTGCTTCATCTTATCACTTATTTTAGTTGCCGAAGCGGGCTTGGTTAAGATCGAATCAAAATGCTTTGAATCACCCGTTTCATTTAAATCTTGCTCCGACAAAGCGGTCAAACCAATAACCGGCATTGTGTAACCCAGAAGTCGAAGTTTTTTAACCGCCTGTGCGCCATTAATTATCGGCATGTGGTAATCCATTAATACTATATCGGGTTTGTGAAGCTCGACCATCTCTACAGCATGCTGGCCATTTACCGCTTGCACAATATTGGTGTATCCCAATTTGGTTAAAACGCCACATAAAACAATGAGATTTGTATGACTGTCATCAACACAT